>Ga0134126_10003578_pt1 | contig 19473 bp, 15 predicted proteins | sample KB31752_FD_96881 | JGI IMG/M metagenome (GOLD analysis project Ga0134126, IMG submission 96881) | Terrestrial soil microbial communities with excess Nitrogen fertilizer from Kellogg Biological Station, Michigan, USA - KB3-175-2 | ecosystem: Environmental > Terrestrial > Soil > Unclassified ...
ATAGTTAATTATGAATCTAGCCTCCGAAAGGCCAATATCGCCATTGCCATTGATCTCTCGGCATCAAGATCCGCTAAGTGACCTTTAGCAGATCCAGTGCGCCAGCCGTAAGACCCGATAGTTATTGCTCAGCATTGGACATGAATGTTTTGGCCGGCAGCTGTCGCAAGATAGGAATGAAACCGCCCCATGCGGTCAATCACCATAAATCGACTTTGTGGTTTCCATGTATCGCAACGCGGTGTACCCTCGCGGCCGTGAAACACGCGATCAAGCGAGCATTGCAAATGGTTCTACCAAATGGGGCAATTAACCATTTGAGGGCAACCCGTTCGGCAATAAAGACGGCGGCTAGCGCTTACGGCGTCTATTCACGCACGTGTCCGATCTGTTCGTATCATGGCCGATTCTTGGCTGATGGATTTCCAACTCGCTTAGACTGTATGTGCCCCTCTTGCGGGTCAGTGGAGCGGCATCGGCTTCTGAAGTTGTGGCTTGATGCACATGGCAATCTGATCACCGACAAAAGTGTACTGCACTTCGCACCCGAGCGGTCGATCAGTAAGATTATCAGACCGCTTGCGGCGAAGTACCTGACTGCGGACATTTCGAACGAAGCCGCTGACATTCTTCTAGATCTTCACTCATTGTCGTTGCCCGATCGATCATACGAGGTTGTCATTTGCTCTCACGTTCTTGAACATGTCGATGACAAGCGAGCTCTTTCTGAATTGTTTAGAGTCATCCGACCAGGTGGTTTTGCGATTTTGATGTTCCCGGTTATTGAAGGCTGGGACCGTACCTATGAAAATCCTGAGGTGTCGACTTCGGAGGAACGCTTGCTCCATTTTGGGCGAGCAGATCATGTGCGTTATTTTGGCCGGGACGTGAGAGATCGAATTCGGTCTGCGGGATTTGAAATCGACGAGTACACTGCGGAGGAACCCCTGGTCCATCAGTATGGGTTGATGCGGGGCGAAAAGATTTTCATCGCAACAAGGCCTGTTGCCTAGGTGCATGGTCAATTCATTCGCGACGAGAAAATGCCCTAGACAATAACCTCGAATAGAAATGGCCCTATTGATTTCAAATGCATCTGACTAATCGACAACAAATACGATGCGATAAAGGCAATATCTTTAATTCATGTGTGCAATCAGAGTTGCCAGTTGCGAGGCGTCTTGGCCACCTACAGGATTGACGAAAAGCGGACTCGGCCACCACTGCGCCTGATTGCGGTATGCCCAGACAGCGCCTGAAACTCCATTCGCATTCAAGTGTGTCAAAACATTGTTTAGAACCGTATTCCAACGCGGGTCATCGTTAGGAACACCGAACTCGCCAAGAAAGCCTTGAAATCTGTTTCGCTCCAACCACCTCAACCATGGCTGGATAAGATCCACACCGATGTTGGGATATGCCCCTTGTCCATCGTATGAAAGTTTGTACTTTCCGCCACCTCGTGGCCCGTCGAAATATTGATGGGCTTCGTAGAGCAATTTGTTGGCAGGATCATTAATTACAAAATTGGAGTTATGCCTCAGCCAACTTATTGCGCTCGAGTAGTTGGTTCCTTCGACCATAATGGTCGTATCCATGTCAACTTTTCGAATGCTGTTGACAGCCGCTTGCGCAGCCCGCGTCCATATCGAAGAGTCGGTCATATCATTCCGTTGGCCATCACCCATATCGTGCGGCTCGTTCATGATGTCGTATGCGTAGATACCAGGCTGATTTTTCAAGACATCCGCAAGTTTGCTCCAAAAATCGGTGAACGCATCGATCGGAACTGAAGCCGATCCAACTGTCTTACCTTGGCCATTTCCGGCGCGTGTATCGTCTGTCGTTATGCCTATGCCTCCATTGTATCGACCGTAATTGTGCAGATCGACAATAACACTCATACCCCTTACGGCGGCCGCCGAAAGGGTTTTTTGAAGTCCGACAAGATAGGTTTTGTTAAAGGAGTCATAGAGAATCGGCTGCATCAACTCCCAGCTAATAGGTAAACGAATGATAATGATTCCTTTGCTCCGAACATAATCAAGATCGTCATTACTGGGATATGTTCCATAACTAAATTCCGATCCAGACATATTCAAGCCGAACAATTCTTTTTTCTCTCTAGCATACGCTTTGCTTATCTGCAGTCCCACAGTGGGCAATAGCCGCGCAGCAGAAATAAGAAAGTGCGCGTGGGGCGCTTGAGCGAGGCTCCCACACATCCAAATAGGAAAACCCATCAACGATATGAGGGCGAGACCAATTTTATATCTTAAGCTCCACGGCATTGCGTTTTTAGGTCGCTCGGATTTTCGTTAAGAAGGCAAGAGTATCCGCTGTGATTTTTTCAATGTCGCAAAAACTAAGTTCTGGCACAGAGACTCTCTCCTTCTGTGCCCAGCACACTGCTTCAGATAAAATTTTTAAAGTCAACTCGCCATCATACAGTGTGATCCACTCAGATCCAACGAGCTTCTCTAAATCTCGTAATGAGCCCAAACGGGGAGCAAGTACCGGGCAAGCAAAGCTAAGTGCCAAGATCACGCTTCCGGAATTAAGAATGGTCCGAAAGGGGGCGCAATTCAATGTCACTGTTGCAAAAATATCCGGCAGCTCTTCATCTGTGATATCTCGAAAAATAAGCTGAACGCGTGAATCGGAGAGGGCAACCCGCCGCAATTCAAGCGCATAGGCCTCGTCGACCGGTCTACCAGCGACGACTAATCGCAGTCTGGTATCCTCGAGTTTTGTGAAGAGTTCTATTAGCTCCTTAGTCCCTTTATAGCGACGAATTAATCCAAACGCAATTAACACCACTTCTTCTTTCTCGACTCCAAGAATCCTACGACCTCGCAATGCGTTGCCGCGCTTCGAATATATGTGATGAAAATTGGGATGCGGTATTACAACCGAAGGTCTTTCTCTCAGGACCGGATATAGTTTAAATGTCTCTCGAGCACTCGAATTAGAATAGTGGACCGTCGCGGAGACAGATCGCACAAAGACCGCCATCAAAATAGCCTCAAAAAGGGGAAAATGGCACTCATGGCTCCTCAGATTGTTGACCTCCCAAACAATTTGCGAGCCAAATAGTTTTGCCCAGAGTATGCTGAGGACAAAAGCGCTAGATTTAATCAGCATCTTCCAAACCGATTTGTTGGCAACACTCGAATCGGGAAAATGAATGTAAATGACCGCCGGACGAACCGAAAAAATGGCAAACTCAAAACAGCGGACCTCCATTCCACTTTTCGCCATGGTTTCGTGAAGCGAGAGGTGGGTCGGATTTATAGAGTTTTTAAAGTGTTGAAAATAAATGATCATTGGCTGCTTCGCATCTTCACAGTTTCGCGCCATTATCCTAGTGCTCCGCGCGTTTCAATGAGTAGTGCGATCAAATAACAAAATTGCTGTGCAGCTAGGATGGCGGCTTAGGAACCCATAAATTACGGCGTCAATAGCAAGCGAGGCAAACATTTAGTGCGGCGATCTCGTACCATTTTCGGCGAAGGCAGTCCTAAGGCCGGAGCCTTCTGCGGCAAAGATCGTGCCCCATTCATTACAGGGAGTCGAGGGAGCGCTTACACTCCTATCTGTGCCTCAGAATTCAAAAATGGGCGAGTATTTCCGAGATCCTTTCGATGGTGTTGCAATGAATCTCTGGTATAATAGTTATGGGCTGATTTTTCGCTATCGACATCATCACTTCGTTCATCCGCCACACTTCCAAGATGGGCACAACTGGCTATCGAGATAAGATCAATTGATACAAAGAAAAGCATTTCAACGTTATGAGGCCTTGGATGGGCTTCGCGGAATCGCTGCCCTTCTGGTGGTTTTTTATCACGTTCGATGGACCAATCATGTAACGCACACAAATGCGATTCGGCATGCCTTCCTCTTTGTTGATCTTTTTTTTATGCTTTCAGGCTTCGTTCTAGCTGCCTCATACATGAATCGGATTCGATCGATTGCCGAGATCGGCAATTTTTTGTGTCTTAGATTTTTTCGGATATATCCACTGCACTTTGCAATTCTAATCGTATTAATTAGCTTAGAGATCTTCAAGGTCGTAGGTCGTCAGACTGGGCTGATGATTTCAATACGCGAACCTTTTTCGACACCGAATACCGTTGAGGACATCTTCTTGAATCTTTTTCTCGTCCAGTCGCTGCATACGACCGATCATCTAAGTTGGAACAATCCCAGCTGGAGTATCAGTTGCGAGGCTGCAGGTTACGTCGTATTTTCTCTCGTGACCTTCGCCGGTCTGATAAAGACAAAGACCTTTCACCTTGTCGCTGTGCCTGCTGCAATATGTGGCTACGTATTAGTTCTCAGTCTCAAGGGGACTCTGGATGCAACTTTCGACATCGGCATAGTGCGTTGCCTGGCCGGGCTCTTTTTGGGTGTTTGGGCATACAACCTAACGCCGCTGACCTCACTTTCCTCGATAAGTACTGGAGTACTCAGTATCGTCGCTATTTTCTTAAGTTGCTGGGTCGGCGTAACCTTAGCCTTTGCGCGTGGAGAAACCGAGATATTCGTGCTTCCGGGCTTCCTGTTCGCTCTCCTTTATCTTCATCAGGATCGTGGATATGGTGCTAAGCTGCTCAAAACGAAGATGTTGCAGTTCTTGGGACGCGTCTCTTATTCAATTTATATGGTGCACTTTCCTGTACTGGTTGTCATTTCAATCGTACTGAAGAGAATTGTCCCACCATCAACTTTTCTCTCGAGCGGCGTTGACTTGCCGCAGCTCAACATTAATCCCTGGATTGGTGATGTAATGCTTTTGGGCGTGGTACTTCTAATCCTCCTGATCTCTTACATCTCCTTTTCTTGCATTGAGAAACCATGGCGCGAATACGGACGCTATCAGGCGCGCTCTTCCTAATTTCCGGTCGCTGGACGCGCAAACGTGTGAATACGGTGCTGAGGATAGGTTCGCTATGATAGTCCGATCGCAACATGATTAGTTTGATACGAAATTGACCGCAATCGTCTCATCTTTTATTCCCTTGCATTTATAACGACTCGTTGCGCTGAAAATGAGACACTACCGAATGAACAAACTGTCGATAATCCGATGAGATCAATTTGGGAGCGGCTCGCTTGGTATTACGCCAGATTTTCAAACATGAGCGTGCCGGAAATATTTCACCGATCGATCGAGGTAGCAGCTAAGCAGATCGCGCGTCGGCATAATCGCGGTTGGAAGGCGATCGACGCATTTGGTCCCTTGACGCCAATGCCCGGTGTCAAGGGTTGCCTCTCCCAAGAACTCGTTAAACTTTTGGCCGATGAAGTCGATGAAATTCGCGCGGGTCGCTTTCATCTCCTTGGTGCGACTTGGCCGAAGCCAACGGCTATGCCATTTCCTCCAAGGTTTTGGAACATTGACCCAGTCGATGGAAAGCTATTTGCGCAACATAGCGCTTATTGCTTCGATATTTCGTTCCGTCATAGTGTCAATACACAAGAAATAAAGAGAATTTGGGAACTCAATCGGCTGCAATTCATAGTCCCGCTCGCCGCCGATGCAGCGATCACGAACGATCAACGATCTATAGATTTTGTGATCGGCCTTATCCGATCGTGGATGGAGGGCAACCCCCCGTTTCGCGGGCTAAGTTGGGTTTTTGGTATCGAATTGTCGCTTCGCGTGATTTCGGTTGCACTGACACTCTCAATCATAGGGGTTGAACGTCTCGATGCTGCGACGCAAAACTCTATGGTTAGATTTTTTTTCGCACATGTGGATTGGATTAGACGATTTCCTTCGCTCTTTTCGTCCGCTAATAACCACCGGATCGCCGAGCTTGCTGGACTCGTTGTCGGTACGACGATGGCGCCAGGGATTCCGGGCACCACCGCGATACGCGAAGATAGCTGGCGTGCATTGCTGGTCGAGATTGATAGGCAAATTTATCCAGACGGCGTCGGCGCGGAGCAATCGCCCGGCTACACCGCATTCTCGATCGAGCTTTTCTTGATGGCAGCCGTCGCCTGCGGTCGAGAACGTAACTTGCCGAGTCTGACCGCCAGTCGACTTTCGGCGTGGGCCGAGCAATCGTTATGGCTCATGGATACTAACGGTAGAATACCAGCGATCGGCGATTTCGACGATTGTCGGGTGATTGCGACAACACAAGCACCCGAGTCGAGATACGTTGCATCGATTGTGGCTGCAGTTGCGAGCTGCATCGGTCGTCCAGATCTTGCTCCCCCAGCAAAAGACACAAGCTTTCGTGATGTCGTCTTCGGATCAGCTGAAAATTCACCTACACATCTGGCGGGAATGCGCTCGTTTACGGCTGGCGGCTATTCAGTAATTCGATCTATGGCTAAGACGCCGGCCGTTCTCATATTAGACCACGGACCGATCGGCTACCTATCAATCGCAGCTCATGGCCATGCGGACGCCCTTTCCGTTTGGCTCTCGGCCGACAGCCAGCCTATCATCGTCGACGCCGGCACCTACCTCTATCATTCCAATAGAAATTTACGTGATATCTTCAGAAAAACGGCGGTCCACAACACTCTCATGCTTGATGGCGCGAGTTCGAGTGAGCCGTCCGGCCCCTTCAATTGGACAAAAAAGGCGAATGCGCACCTGGTGCGGTCAGAAACTTTTCCAGTAAGTCGCGTCGTCGGCGAACACGACGGATATGCAGCACGATACGGCGTAAGACATCAGCGCACCGTGGAGTTTGATGGCGGTCGCCGCTTTATAATCCTTGATGAACTTCTCGGCGCGCAGACCGAAAAGAACGTCACTATATCCTTTCTACTTGATCCAACGTGCCAATCAGAAATTGACCGAGCTCGACTAGCCGTGCTTATTAGCCGTAATGGCCATCCAATTGCTCGGTTAGTCAGCAAGGGACCGATGACGGCCAGAATTGTTCGGGGTGACGAAACATTGGGCTTGGGTTGGGTATCGCCATCGTTCGGAGTTCGGGTGCCCACTGATCAAATTATCTTTGAAGGAAGGCTCAACACCCCTTCGAAAATAGAAATAGAATTACTTTAGCCAACCTAGGCAGCTTTGACTTCTATTTCCTCGAGTTGTGTTGGTTTGAATGTACGCAGAAAAATTTCTAAACTCGCAAGTGACCAAATGATCCGCTCGTGATTTTGTTGCCCGCTCATATGCTCGGCTACGAGACTACGCAGCCTCGTTCTATTGCAGATGCGCGCAACGCTCGATCCCTCACCTATTAGAAGATCTTGCACTAAATCGCGCTGTGGTCCCCTAAACCATTCGCCGAATGGCACACGGAAACCAACCTTCTTGCGTTGAAGTATCTCTTGTGGCAGGTACTTACTCATGGCGGCCCTCAACACCGTCTTCCCACCTCTACCCCCAATAAGAAACTTATCAGGAAAACGTGCCACGACGCCCGCCAGCACTGTATCCATGAACGGCATTCGTCCTTCGATTGACCCGGCCATCATCATGCGATCGCCTCGCTCCAAAAGGTTGTCCGGAAGCCAGGACGTTTGATCAAAAAATAATGTGCGCCGCATACTTGATCCAATCCGCGACGAAAAAGGAAAAGAATCTATCGGTTCTACTGACTCAGACCGGCCGAGAATTGCTTCGCGCTCGTCAATCGAAATCCCGCTGAACCAGACGCGCATACGGTTTGCCAAATCGCGCTCTCCAGCAGCCAACGCCACGGTCTTTGCCCGTCTCATGCTATAAGGCAAAGTACGAATAATTGGGGTGATCAAGCGGGTGTGTAGGACTTTTGGCATCAGCCGTTGATACAAATCGACCCAAAGTTCGGCTCGATGCTTTGGATATCCACCCATCAGTTCGTCAGCACCCTCACCCGTAAGAACCATCTTGACGCTGCTCGATGCCAATTTCGAAAGCATTAGGATCGGGATGTCGGACGCCTCGGTGACAGGAGCGCCACGGCGAAGCACCGCAGTGCGCCAATGGTCAACAAAAGCATCAGGCGGAACGATTAGTTCATGATGATCCGTGTCAAACCGTCTTGCAACGACACGTGCGTATTCTAGCTCTGAGTATCTCTGTTCTTGAAAGCCAACCGCGAAAGTCCGAATTCGCTCCGTACGATATTTCGCCATTGTCATAACGACTGCCGAAGAATCAATTCCACCTGAGAGGTAGGCGCCGAACGGAGCGTCGCTCCGCATCCGGATTTTAACTGCCTCATTGAATGTTGCTTCGAACAGTCGAACAGCCTCTTCAAATGAAGTGACATCCGGCACCGTCGAAGAAAATGGAGGAGTAAAATAACGAGTAATTAAAAGCTTGCCGCTTTGCCAAACTGCGAAGTGTCCTGGCTGCAGCTTTTTTACTGCACGGAAGAATGTAGAAGGACCGGGAACGTACCGATTGAGAAGATATTGGCCGAGCGCATCGGGATCGAATGCGCGGTCGAAACCAGGGAACTGGAGCAGCGGCTCAATCTCTGAGCCAAAGAGAAGAACTCCCAAACGTTGCGCGAGGAAGAGCGGCTTCTTACCGAACGCGTCACGAGCCAATACCAACCTCTGAGTGGCGGCATCCCACAAGGCGAAAGCAAACATCCCACGGAAGCGGCTTATCGCGCCGAGGTCCCAAGCCCGATATGCTTCGATAAGCACCTCTGTATCTGAATTCGTGTGAAAGCGATGTCCAATCGCAATGAGTTCCTGACGTAATTCGATATAATTGTAGATCTCACCGTTGAAGATAACCGTGAACCGACCATCCTCGGAAGACATCGGCTGTGCGCCGCCGGAAATGTCAATGATTGAAAGACGGCGATGGCCTAAACCAACTTGATATTGTCCATCAGATGTCTCACCGAGCCAATAGCCTGAATCGTCCGGACCCCGATGAGACATTAGATCGGTAATTCGGATTAGGGTTGCTCGATCTTTTCGATTGTCCGCCCCAAGAACCCAGCCGAAAATCCCACACATCTATTATTTTCCATCCAATGGTAGAGGCAAAATAGCGCGCACTATCTGCCGTGCCCGCTTTATTTAATAAAGAATGAGTTTTGTCGCAATGCTGTAAAGACTTCTACCTTTCTCCCATAAAAGACACCAAAGCTGCGCCAACCATCTTGCCGGCGAAGTTCCACTATCACTTCAGCCAACTCACGGGAGGGCGTATCCATCATTTCGAGGCTAAACGCATTAACCGCGCTCTCATCTAACGTTACCGTATATTATGCGCTTTCTAGTTTTTACTGTAAGATAGTGTTAATCATGTTCAGGTGCTTAAATAAGGCCGTTCGGGCGAACAGGTGATGCGCGTCCAATTCTTGGGTGTTCCGATAGACATCTTGACGATGGCCGAAACGGCAGGCTGCGCCGTTAAGGCAATGCGCACCCGGAAGCGACTCCAACATGTTGCAATCAATGTCGCAAAGATCGTCAAAGCGCGTTCTGACGAGACTTTGCAAAGCGATATAACCGGAAGCGACATCGTAAGCGTAGATGGAATGGGAATCATTCTTGGCCTTCGCTTGGTCGGCGTTAAAATTCACGAAAGAGTCACTGGAATCGACTTGCTAGAAGAGGTCCTTGCACTTTGCGCAGCGGAAAGGTTCCGACCTTTTTTCTTAGGAGCAACTGCGCGAGTCGTTCAAACAGCTGCCGATAACGTCTGCCGGCGTTTTCCCGAGATTCAATTCGCCGGCTTGCATGACGGCTATTTCACACCAGAACAAGAACCAGACATTGTTAAGCTAATATGTGCGAGCGACGCCGACTGTTTATTTATCGGAATCCCAACCCCGCGCAAAGAGCGCTTCCTTAACAAGTATCGGGACGATCTGAAGGTGCCCTTTATTATGGGGGTCGGAGGCTCGTTCGACGTCATTGCCGGAAAAGTCACGCGTGCTCCAAAGTGGATGCAGAGGAGTGGTTTCGAGTGGCTCTACCGTATTTACCAGGAACCGGCGCGCATGTGGTGGCGCTACCTAAGTACTAACACAATCTATTTGGGCCTGCTGCTCAAAGCACTATTCCAGCGAGTAGCTACCCGATTAATTCCGGGGTGATATGTGCCATCTCGTATTCTCGTAGTCTTCGGCACACGCCCCGAAGCCATCAAGCTCTTTCCAGTTGTTAACGAACTGCGCAAGCAGTCCGAATGCACGGTGCGGGTATGTGTTACCGGACAGCATCGCGATCTTCTCGATCAGGTCCTTGACATTAGCGGAATCATTCCAGACATCGATTTAGATATCATGCAACACAATCAACCACTTGATGAACTGGTCGCTCGAATGCTCGTCGCATTAGGGCACACTATGGATCGAGAAAAACCTGATCAAATCATCGTGCAGGGCGACACAGCAACTGCGATGACCGCTGCGTTAGCTGGATATCATCGCAAAATTCCTGTTTCACATGTAGAGGCTGGCTTGCGCAGCGGGAATATCTACGAGCCGTGGCCTGAAGAGGTGGCAAGAAAGTTGATCAGCATCATAGCGTTCAACCATTTTGCACCGACCCAACGTGCGGCGGACGCCCTACTCGCAGAAAGAACGCCAGCTGATCGCATATTCATCACCGGCAACACAGTGGTAGAGGCCTTACTTGCTACCGTCGACAAAATCATGACAGAGCCGCAGCGGGTTGCGAATCTCACTCCCTTGATTGACCGCTTTGCCAATAAGCGAATTATTTTAGTAACCAGCCACAGACGCGAGAATCTAGGCGCTGGCATGCTGCAGATCGCTGACGCTATTCGGACACTCGCGGACCGAGGTGATGTCGCAATAATTTTTCCGATACACCCCAATCCAAACGTCCACGAAGCATTCAAGACGCGGCTAGCCAATCATCCGGCAATCGCTTTAATTGAACCGCAAGACTATCTGCATTTCGTTCATCTTCTAAGCGTTGCCTATCTGGTCCTCACCGATTCCGGTGGCGTCCAGGAGGAGGCCCCGAGCCTAGGAAAGCCTGTGCTGGTATTGCGCAATGTCACCGAGCGCCCCGAAGGCATAGACGCGGGCACAGCGCGGTTAGTCGGCACAGACAAAAACGCCATTGTTGACCACGCGAACAACCTGCTTGATAACGCCGAATCGTATTTGGCCATGTCAAAAGCCCACAATCCATACGGCGACGGCCTTGCGTCCAAGCGCATTGCAAAAGTGCTCATCAATGAAATCTGAATTCAAGACTGTATCAATTATCGGCCTTGGCTATGTAGGGCTCCCAACCGCTGCCTTAGTGGCCAGTCGAAATATTAGAGTGATCGGAGTCGATTCAAATCCAGAGGTGGTCGCGACAATCAATCAAGGAAGGATCCATATTGTTGAAGCCGACCTCGACGGTCTCGTTCAAAAAGTAGTTGGAAACGGTCTTCTCTCGGCACAGATCAATCCACAACCCTCTGACGTCTTTGTTATCGCGGTGCCGACACCTATCCGAGAGGATAAGAGCCCAGATATATCCTACGTGCTAGCAGCCACTCGCGCGATCGCACCGGTCTTGAAGCCGGGCAATCTGGTGATTTTGGAATCCACCTCCCCTATTGGGACGACAGAGCAGCTGTCTGAACTCATTGGCGATTTGCGACCTGATTTGGCTGTTCCGACCCGAGCCGGGCCAACTGCCAATGTCTCAATCGCCTATTGTCCCGAGCGTGTCTTGCCTGGAAGGACGCTAGCCGAACTCGTATCGAATGATCGAAGTATTGGCGGGATTACGCCCCGTTGTGCGAGGCATGGTCAGCGATTCTACAAAACCTTTGTCAAGGGTACCTGCTACAGAACCACCGCGCGGACGGCGGAACTGGTAAAGCTCTCCGAAAATTCATTCCGAGACGTGAACATCGCTTTTGCTAATGAACTATCCCTGATCTGTGACAAGTTTGGAATAAATGTCTGGGAAGTCATTGACCTCGCTAACCGGCATCCTCGCGTCTCAATTTTACGCCCAGGCCCAGGTGTCGGCGGTCATTGTGTCGCCGTTGATCCTTGGTTCCTCGTGCATTCAGCGCCGGATCTCGCGCGTGTCGTGCGTGTCGCACGCGAAGTAAACGACGGAAAAGTGGGCTACACGGTCGCAAAGTGCGCAGAACTTATCGAACGCAGTGACAATTCCTTTGTTGCATGCCTCGGGCTAGCATTTAAGGCAAATGTGGATGATCTCCGCGAAAGTCCAGCGCTGGAGGTAGCGATGCAGCTATCTAGGCGCTTCGGAAGTCGGATTCGAGTAGTCGAACCAAACATTGAAAAACTTCCATCGGAACTGGCTGAACTCGGCGCCGAGATGATCGATCTTGATACCGCCCTTGCGAGTTGCGGCGTCGTTCTGCTTCTGGTCGATCACGACGATTTCAAAGCGCTTTCGTCCTCCGAACTCGGATCAGCGATCGTCTACGATAGTCGCGGCCTATGGGCGACGAGCGGACTCAACAGCACTTGATCGGGACAAACGACCTGTAGTCACGGTGAGCGCGCGCGGTGAGCTTTTGGTAAGTTGTTTTTCATAAGAGCTTAATTTGTCACCGGAAAAGATCTGATTGGCGTCGCTCGCGCACAAGGAAAAACATTAAAGTTCGACCGGCTCGCCCTCCGGAGCAAACTAACTGAACAGGAAATTGAATGTCGCTCTGTCTGACCTTCCCAAAACGTCGTCCGTCTATGCTGGAGAAGGATCTAATAGTGATTGGACCAGGCGGTACTGCGACGGACAGAGAAGCATCCAGCATCGTTGCGAAGATAGCGGATGAAAAGCATATCGGCTATTGGACCGATAAAACAGAACAAATAACGGTATTCATTAGTGGATATCTAAGCAATGCACCGAAGCCATTTCAAACTGGAACCGGGCGTGCGGCAGCGCAGACGCTGGCAGCACTTTATGCAAAGCATTCGACCCAGGCATTTATACACATAGACGGCGCTTTCTCCGTCGCGATACTGGACTGGCGCCGAGGCGCAATTTTCGTTGGGCGAGACAAGCTTGGCATTGGCCGAGCCTATTTATTTCGCGAAGGGGACACCGTAACGTTCTCGGATAGCCTTTCCGATCTCATTCAATCTCAACCCAAAGAATTTGATCTCGATTTTGATAGCATCTACACTTTTCTGATGATCGGCTGGATACCGGCACCGCACTCGATGTTCCGCGGCGTTGAAAAGCTGTGCCCTGGTACGATCATAGAGAGTTTCGACGGGCAGCTAACTCAGACAACTTATTATGACATACTTAATTCCATCGCACGTGCTAGTCATCGTCCTCAAGAAGTGTTGCGTCAGCAAATTGCAAACCAATTGGATCGGAGTGTCAATCGCGGGTTGGAATTAGGCGGCCGATGGGGCTCGTTTCTTAGCGGTGGCGTCGACAGCAGTAGCGTGGTGTCGTCGTTAGCCCGCACTAATAGCGCCTTACCAACATATTTTGGCGGCTTCGCGCCCTGGCTCAATCGCTATCTTCCCAATCCGGAAGAGCCCGCGATGTCCGAACTTGTCGCAGCCCGCTTTAAGACAGACCACCACATGCTCTGGCTCGGATCTGAGATACTCGAGGGAACACCTGAGATTATCGGCGCTTTGGAAGAGCCGGTGAGCGACGGCGGTTGTATTGTTCTTGGCGCCGTAATGCGCGCAGCCAAGCAGAAGGTTGATGGGTTGATGACGGGCATCGGTGGTGACTTTCTCTTTACCGGGGAACGCCGTCATATGGTGCCATACCTACTTCGATTCATGCGCATGCTGCCGAATTTTCTCTGGCGAGGAATAAATTGGCTATCTAGCATCCAGCCATTTGCGCGCAATGCGCGCATATCTCAAATACATTTCGATCTGACTCGCTTACTCGCGCTGCGAAAGCTCAGCACAGCGGACATGTATGCTGGCTTCTTTCGTCAAGCTGAGACATCCGAATTACAGTCTTTGTTCCTGCCCGAGACGAACACAAGACTAACCCGCGATCCATTAAATGAACTTAATACCCAATTTCGTCGCGTTCGCGAATTAAATCCTCTGAGCCAGATACTCTACCTCGATCTTAAGGCCAATGTCCCTGATGATTTAGTACGTGAGGCTGAAACCCTTGGCCGCCACTTTGGGTTGACGATTTATAATCCCTTCCTCGACGCAGAGTTTGTCGACTTTGCCATGAGTATACCGACCGCCGAAATGGTTTCAGGCCTCAAACTAAAGGTCCCTTTAAAGGCTGCCATGCGTGGACGGGTCCCTGACAAGGTTCTTGACCGCAAGAAGGGTGGTCTTGGCTCTCCGATTCGATGGTGGGTGACTCAATCGGATGGCTTCGTCGCGAAGATATTATCACGCCATAATTTAGAACGCCGTAAGATATTTTCTATCGAGGCCATAGAAAAGCTTCGCAGCGCAACAGCAAATGGAACGCGTGATTACAGTAAGTTATTGTGGAGTTTATTCACCCTAGAACTATGGCTACAACGATTTGTCGACAGAAAATCCGGTGAAGCCAATACCAATGTTTGAGGCAGATAAAACTGCCGCAATATGCGCTTCGGACGATCGAACCAAAATGCTTTGGCCTGGTCGCCAAGTAGCAGCGCATGGATCTGATGTCACGGAGAAAGTGATGGATAAGGCGCGTGTTTTGATATCACAGCAAGGCTGCATTCCTATTTACCGGAAATCATTTTTTCGACGCCTTAATGAACGTGGATCTATTGAATATGTAGTTGCTCATGGAACTGCTCCGCGAGGCACTGAGTTAATTCTAGCGTCCCCGCCGTTCGATTTTCCAAACATTGCAATCGAGAACCATGAATTTAAGTTATTAGGCGTCTCATTTATTTGGCAACCTATTGTTTGGAGAGCAATCAAAGGAGACTTCCACGGCGCCGTATTCGGTGATGAAGTTAAATTTTTGTCGAGTCTTATGGCTACCGTTGTCTTGCGGCTTCGCGGCCATCCCGTTTTTTTGTGGGGCTTTGGTTTTCATCAGTACAAGGGACCTAATACCTGGGGCGCACGCATAACGACTGCCTTAGCTGCACTATATAAAAGGGCGTACTATCGTCTAATTTCTGGGTATCTCGTTTATACAGAAGGCGGAAAGCAAGCTCTTCAGAAGCTTCCTACTGCTCCAAAGCGAATAGTCGTCTTGCGGAACACGATCGATACCGAGCGTGAGGCACAATTCCGCGCTACCGTCACCGCCGAACCGCTCGAAACTTCCTTTTCTCAACTTGGGGTGCGGCCCGAAAGTGTCAAGATACTGTACTTTGGCCGGCTCATCCCGGCTAAGCACGTCGATCTTCTCGTGGACTATGCGAAGCGTTCGGCGCAGGCTGGCCGAACAGTCGACGTTATTATCTTCGGTCAAGGTCCTGAAGAACCTAGACTACACGCGGCCGCTCGTAATCTGCCCAATGTAGTATTCCATCGCCACAACGACTTATTGCTCGCACGCGCGCTGCGGGTGAGCGCGGCGGTTGTCATTCCAGGATTCGTCGGGTTGGCTATCAACCATAGCTTCGCCCACGGTGTTCCCGTGTTGACCCGGCACGGACAACCGCACAGTCCCGAAGTGGAGTATTTAGAGGATGGCTTCAATGGCCGCATGCTACCAGAAGTGCCGGAACAATTTTTCAATGCGCTTGATAGTTTCGTAGATGATCCCCATGAACAAAAGCGCCTTGCGATGGGTGCAGAGAAGACCGCTCAGGAGATTGATATGGACTATATGGTCACAACATTTCACAGCGTCGTATCAGAGTGCCTTGACCCGTCGAGCACGCTATCGCGGAAAGTGGAACCACTATCTCCGAATCAAAAGCCACACCAGTGATTTTGTCAATAAAACGGTTTTTGTTTCGGTCGGCTCCAAGGCTGGGCCTTAAGCTTGCCAAATTAACATCGCGTCCGCGGGGGATAGAGTTAGAGATCGTAGAAGCCGTGGTGCCACGTGATCGCCTTGCTATCGATATTGGGGCTAGTTGGGGCCTATATACCCACTTACTTCGGCGATGCACGAGCTCTGTTGTTGCCTTCGAACCAAATCCCGAGAAAGCTGCTTACCTTCGCCGCCTCTTTCGCGATCCAGCTATTGTCGTCCATCAAGTCGCACTCTCGGATTCGTCGGGTGAGGCCGAATTGATTGTTCCACTTGCTACTTCTGCATTTGCAACAATCGAAACGAAGAATCCGCTCTGGACTGCAGCAAACATGGACGCAGCTCGTGTACATGTGGCGAAACGATCTTTGATGGACTTCAAGTTATCACAAGTTGGTTTCATGAAAATCGACGTCGAAGGTCACGAATATGCGGTTCTGTCGGGCGCACGCGAACTACTATTGCGCGACAAACCAATTCTATACATTCGAATCGAACGACGTCACAATCCAAAGGAATATGAGCGTACGTTTGAGCTTCTCGCTCAAATGAATTATAGCGGATTCTTTTCTGACGGTCGACAACTAGTGGACATTCGTTCTTTTGCAATCGAACGCGATCAGCCTCCCGAGAACGTTGACGGCAACCGCATTAAAGGCCGGTACATATATAATTTCCTCTTTCTCCAGCCCGCAGACATAGTTTCTTCTTTGCGAGCGCTGCAGAGAGCCGGCCTTCAAGTTCTACCCTGAAACTCGATTAAGGTCTAAGGTTCAGGTGAGGTTCATCTTTATCTTAAGAAGAAGCGCATCTGCAAAAAATTTTGTGGCCCAATTCGGATACTGAAGGCGGGCGTAGCGTCCGTAAATTGGAAAGGAGCCCGGGATAGCCCCGAACCAGGGTGCATTAACGCTGCCGAACTCTTGAGTCGACTTCGCATCGTCGATGAGAGCAATTGCGAGATCTCGATAACGCGAATCATTCGTGATTTTAAAAATCTGCAAAAGTACAATTGCAATCTGGCAATAACCGACAATGCAAATGTGGCTACTCAGTGCTTCGAAATTTTCGCCAAGTTCGGCGACGATTCGGCCTCGTTTTGTGTAGATGGCGTATAGCTGCTGAACAGTAGTCAACGCCGCTTCCAAAGGCTCACCTTTTCCAGTGAGCAAATGAAACTCTACAAGCCCAGAAAGAACATACCCAATAGAATGCGTTAGAGCTCTGCCTCCTGGCATAAAGATATTATTTCGAAAAAATCCGTTTCGCGTTTTCTGCAGTAGCGTCCATTGTAGATTACTTTCCGCCCCTTTTATATAATGATCGTTTTTCGTAATGCGACCGAGTTCGAGCAATGACCAGGCAGCCCTTACATTGTAAGCGTGGGTAAGACCGTAACTCGTATGATGGACAAAGCAGCCATTATCGTCGAGGCAAGTAAGAAGAAAATCCCCGGCCGCTTGAGCGGGGCCGAGATATTTTTTGTCTGAGGTCTGCAAATAAATTGCATTCCAACCGAGCAACACCATGCCCGTGTTGAACACGTTAGGACCCTCGGTGCGTCCGAGATCAAGACCGGGGATCCCTCCGTTTGGAAGTTGAACTGCAATCAACCATTCGGCAAGCCGCCGAGCGATATTTACGTTCTGCTCAGCGTCACGCAGTTCTGCAAATCGGAGAAATGTCTTCAGTATGTAGCCGGTCGTTTCCGGATACGCAGGACGCCAACCTCTTGCGATGATGAATGAATGGGAAGACCCAGCACCCTTATTTGCTTCGATGCTGCGCCGCAACCAATTCATCGCTGCATCGAGATGGACCCCGTCATCGAATGTCTTCTTGCGACCAAGGGCATGTTTAGTGATCATAGCCGACCGCAGCGTATCCTTAATGCTTCGACCAACGAAGTGATCGATATTCGAAAAGGTGGATCTCAAATTATGCATGTTGAAGTTTATTAGACCTACTGACACATGCCTTAGCGTTCGATATTTGGAAATAACACATCACTTCGCCTCTTGGAGACATAATATTCGAGAGCCTTACGCTGACGTTCGTCAATGCTCTTCAGATGCGGCAATAATTGGTTACGCAGCTGCCAAGCTGGACCGCTGAGAATATCCGCCGCCTGCTCTTCGAAACCTGACTTAAGCAGTCCGATAAACTCCGCAATGACCAATTCGCGAAGATCAATTGACAACTGATCAAAATTCTCGAATGCAAGAGCGTTTCGTTTCAATCCAATCCACCCCTCATTGGGACCGAGACGATACGACATTTGCAGATATTTCAGATGGTCCGACTTATAACCAGTTCTGGTGCCTTCCACCCAGTAAAGAACCAGCCACAAAAACGGATCAGCAGGCGAGCAAGAAAGGGCGCTGCGGATGACATTGCTTAATGCGTTTAGGTGTTCGTTGCGCTGCTCCTGATCCTTTGCGGGTGGGGCGACTTCCACCATACGTAGCTGGATGATCGCCGCGCTTCTAAGAGCTGCAGGGCGGCAATAGCCCGATCTTTCTACACCATCAATAATTGCGATTTGCCGGACTAATATCTCGGCCTTGAATGCGTCACCGGCAATAACTCGGCCAGCAATTCCTTCTGCTGCAGCTTCTTTCCAAAAAATAGGGAATTCGATAATGCCCCAACAAACCGCAGCGCACCCTAAAATGACAACACAACCGCGAACAAGCAACTTGTAATATTCCGCGACAAATTGCGTCAGCCTAACGCTCATTCCGTATAACCATATCGTGTAAAATGTTTGTTATAATAGTAATCTTCATGACTGCTCGCATAACGGCCGAACACATTCATATCGACTTTGTTGAGCACCACGCCAAGGAGGTTCTCATAGACATTTTGCGCATCACCGAGAGATCGCTCAACGATACCAATTTTTGTTTTTCCCCACTCAACAACATAAATGAATGAATCGACAAGATGCGTCGCGGCCCGAACGTCCACGACCGGTGCAAGTGGCGAGAAGTCGACTACCACATAGTCGTAGCTCTCGCGCAGTTGATCAAAAAATTTCTTTGTCGGTTCGGAACTAAGAATTTCACTAGAGTGCTTCAGACGAGTCCTTGTGACAAGTGGCAAGAACGTCAAATTTGTAGAAGAGTCTTTCCAGACGGATTCTTCAAGTGAGACCTTTCCGGTGAGAACTTCGAGCAATCCAGTTTTGGCGTTCGGCGCAAGAGCTCGAGAGAGCGATGGATTGCGGATGTCACAGTCGACCAGGATAGTCCGTGTGTTCACTTGCGACAGAAGCTGCGCAAGTGCGCCCGCTATAGTTGACTTACCCTCGTTTGGAAGTGATGACGTAAAGCCGATTACTCGATTCGACTTTAGCGCTACATTTAAATCGACGGCTAACTTAATAGAACGGATTGCCTCTGCAAAACGCGAGAATGGTGCGTCGACGACAGCCCAAACGGGGTTGTCACTACGCACGATCGTTCTTGGGCCAGCAATCTGTGAGAGCGTCTTCGGAGCCTGCAATGAATCTATTACTGGGCTACGTTCGGCTGAGAGTGACGTGGCAAATGAAGTCACATTAAGCTTGGTCGATTTGATTGTTCCGCGCATATCAGAAACCAATGTGAACGAGCGAAACGCCTCCGCTAATTTCGAAAA
>Ga0134126_10003579_pt1 | contig 19471 bp, 13 predicted proteins | sample KB31752_FD_96881 | JGI IMG/M metagenome (GOLD analysis project Ga0134126, IMG submission 96881) | Terrestrial soil microbial communities with excess Nitrogen fertilizer from Kellogg Biological Station, Michigan, USA - KB3-175-2 | ecosystem: Environmental > Terrestrial > Soil > Unclassified ...
CGCGCCAGTCGCGCACCGCCAGGCGCCAGAACCAGGCGCTCGGCTGGCGCCCGGCGGCGAGCTCGCGCAGCAACAGCGCGCGCGCCTCGTCGGCCGAGCGGAACCACACGGCGCCCGCGGCGGCCGCGCCAGCCTGCGCGCCGTGGATCGCCCGCGCGCCCTGGTCGGCCAGCGCGCCGGCGGCCCTGGCGTGCCAGCGCTCGGGTCGCGCGTCGGCGGCGATCCGTCCGAGCTCGAGGCGGCGGACCACCAGCAGCCGCTCCGGCCCCGCCGGGGCGACGCGCAGCGCGTCCTCGACGCGGGCCTGCGCCCGCGCCGCCCGGTCCGCGAGCGATCGGACGCTCAGGCGGGACACCGCGACGGCGGTCACTTCAGCCTCCGTTTCCCGTCGAGCTCGACCCGATGGCCGCGGGCGACCGAAGCGGTCGGTTGGAAGGACTTCACCACGCGGGCGCGGGCCAGCCCGTCGGTCAGGTCCTCGACGACCGCCTGCGCCAGCGGATGCCCGGTCTCGTCGCGCACGGTGGCCGTCATGCCGATGCGGGTCTGCGTCACGTCGACGGCCAGATCGAAGCGCGAGCCGAGCTGGGCCTTCGAGGGCGCCACCGTCTGCGCCGTCACGATCCGGTCGACCGGCGCGTGCGCGGACATCAGCAGGCAGACGCGGACCAGCTCGTTGATGGCGTTCTCGGCGTCCGCGGTCGTGCGGTCGACGCGGCTGAACAGCCAGTCGACCAGGCTCTGCTGGGCGCGCTTCAGCTGCGCATCCACCTCGTTCCAGCGCGGCAGGCCCGAAAGCTGCGCCAGCGCCGTCGGCTGGGTGAACTCCGACAGCACCTCGGCCCAGGCGAGGCGGATCACCGGCGGCGTCTCGCAGAAGGCCGCGTAGAGGCAGCCGGCCACCTGGCCGATCTGCTGCAGCTCCTGCGCCGCCGCGACGGCCAGCGCCGGGCGGTTGTGGTCGCCGGCGATCAGGTCGGCCATGCTGGCGTGGTCGTTGATCACCTGCCGCGCCTCCGCCAGCGCCACCGTCGCGGCGAGGTTGGCGTCCATCTGCAGCGCGGTGATCCGGCGCCGCTCGAGGATCGCCTGCTCGGCCGCGATCGCCGCCCAGACGGAGCCGAGGAGCTTGGTCAGCGTGCCGAGCGGCGGCGCCGGCGGGGCGATCGCCGGGAACGAGGCGCGCACCTGGATCGCGGCGATCAGCGTGCGGGCGGCCTCCAGGCGGTCGATCAGGATCAGCTGCTGGGCGACCGGCGGGAACCACAGGACCGGCGCGTCCCGCAGCAGCGAGGCGAAGTCACGGATCTCCTCGGGCGTCTCGGGATGCTCCCTCAGGCAGGCGGTCAGCGCGTTTTCGACCAGCGCCGAGGGGGCCGGCGCGGTCTGGATCTGCTGTCCGACGTCGGCCCGGCGCGGGCGCCGGAACAGGATCACCTTGACGTTGTCCTGCAGGATGCGGGCGCGCTGGGCGTTGAGGTCGTTGACCCGCTGCACTTCCTCGGCCAGCAGCGCCGAGGTGGTGGCGACGTCGTGCCGGGCTTCCTCGACTTGCACGTTGATGGCGCGCAGGCGCGCATCGACGCTGGCCACGACGGTGTCCAGGTCGCTGCGCAGCTGGCAGGCGTCGGTGATCAGCTGCTGGTAGAGGTCCACCCGCGCCTCGACCAGGCGCATCAGCGCGATGGTGTTGTCGATCGCGCCGACCGAGGCGTTGAAGTAGTCGGCCTCGTGGCGCGCGGCCGCCGGCGCCAGATCGTCCGTGTCGGCGTACTCGCGCGCGCTGGCGACCTTCAGCTGGTCCTGGATGACGTCGGCGACCGTGTTCTTGACGCGCGGCGCCGGCGGATCGGCGGTCGGCGTGTAGTTGTAGCCGGGGGCGGGCAGGTCGCCGAGCGCCAGGCCGGGCGGCCGCGCCTGGCCGGGGGCCGGCTCGCCGATCAGCCCGGCCAGCGTGGCGATCACCGTCTGCTTGCCCTCCAGTGCGTAGGCGTGCGCCTCCACCGCGGGAGCCGGGGTGAGGCGCTCGGCGACGCTGGCGGTGCGCTCGACCCGGCCCGGCAGCGCCAGCTGGCCCTGCACGTCCTGGATGTCGATCGCCCCCGCGTGCGCCGCCTGGATTGCCGTGATGCTGTACGCCCCGAACGAGACGGCCTGGATCGCCGCCGGCACGCGCGGCGCGGCGATCGTGGTGGTGACCGGATGGGCCGCGGCGGCGGTCAGTGCGGGCGATATGAAGAACGGCTGCGCGGCGACGACCGGGCGGGGCTCGGCCACGAACCGTGCGGCCGAGACGGCGGGCGCGCTGACCTGCAGCGTCCGCGCGGTCCTGAGCGTCATGTCGGTCGTGTAGAGCGTCGGCCGCGCCACGAAGACCCGCCGCGGCGTCGGAGGCGCGGGCGGCGGCGCGCCGGCCGCCACTGGCGCGGGCGGCGGCGCCGGCAGCATCGGATTGTTGGGATCGCGCTCGGCGCCGGTCTCGTAGGCTGTCGTCAGGAACTGGGCGAGGTCGGCGCTCTTGGCGCGCGCGCCTTCGTCGCGGATGGCGATGTCGGCCAGGGTCGGCGAGGTGACGAGGCGCGAGGCGGCGTCGGCGCCCAGCACGTACGAGCGCACCCGGTAGATGTCCGAGCGGGCGCGCACGAAGCCCAGGTCCAGCGCATCGTTGGTGGCGTTCACGCGCGCCTGCAGGTCGGCAATGAACCCGTCGAGCCCTTCCTCGTCGAAATTGACGAAGTGCCCGGCCAGGAACGGCTGGGACCACTTGGCGCGGAAGTCGGTGAGTGCGGCGATGGTCTCGATGCCCGACGCCTCCACCGTGCCGTACATGTCCTCGATCGGCGCCGCGGTGACGCCGGTGGGCTTGAAGGTCCAGCCCGCAGCGCCGCCTGGCCCCTGCAGCGTCGAATCCTGCGGGGCGTTGTCGCCAAGGTAGACGGTCTCGGCGCCGGCGGCGCTGACCTTGCCGAACGGGCCCCACTCGACCGTGCCGCCGGCCTGCCAGAACTCAGCGGCGTTGACCTTGACGCCCACCAGCGTGCCGCCGTTCGCGGTCCAGACGCTGGCCGCCGGCGCGTCGAGCCGGGTCCAGACGCCGGCGGGCGGCAGGTCGCCCTGCCGCAGCGGCGCGGCGCCGGCCCCCGCCGGCAGCGGCAGGCTGGTCTGCGCGCCCCAGAACACCTCATGCGAGAAGTCGCCACTGCCGTCGCCGGCAGTGCCGGTTCCCAGCCGCAGCATCAGGCCCTGCAGGCCGGTCGCGTCGGCGATGCGCGCCCACACGTAGACGCGGTCGCCCGGGCTGATGTCGAGCGAGCTGCCGGCGCCGACGAAACGGTGCGACTGCGCGGCGGTCCCGGCGGCGATCGAGCGGATCTGCGTGCAGGTCACCGGCGCACGGTCGCGCGGGTAGGGCAGGGTCTCGGTGAGCGGCAGGTCGGACGCCGGCCAACTCGGGCGGCAGCCGGTGACGCCGTCGACCAGCAGGTCGCGGCGCCGGCGCACCATCTCGCGCCGGATCAGCCAGGTGGTGCGATCGCCGGTGTAGCGCGCGACCGCCTGGGTGAAGGCGGGATCGACGGTCGCCACCTCCAGCAGGCCCGGCTCGTAGACCCGCTCGGGCACCGGCACGAGCAGCTCCACCTCGTCGGCCGCATCGAGGCTGATCGGGATCAGCGAGGCGGAGTCGCGCACCGCGGCGTCGACGTGCTCGGTAGGGATCGGCGCCGCCGAGATCTCGAAACCGGGCGGGAAGAAGCTCTGGCGGCGGGTGTCGAGGTTGATCACCGAGCGTGGCAGGAAACCGATCGGCGGCAGCTCGCGGAAGGTCGCGGCCAGCGCGGCGGGCGATTGGTCCGCCAGCTCGCCGTACTGCTCGACGAACTGGGCGAGGCGCGCCTGCCAGAGCAGGCCCTGGCCGGCGGTCGGCGCCAGCGGCGTGCGCGGCCGCGGTTGGCCGCCGAGCCGGCAGACCGCCCCGCGGTCGATGAAGTCCAGCGTCCAGTCCGGCTTGAACCCGATCAGCGCCAGCGGCACGCCCACGCGCTCCCAGGGGTGCACCTCGCCGGGCAGCGCATGGCGCTCGGCGTCGAACACCCGGTAGGCGAGGCGGTTGCGGAAGTCCGGACCCGCTTCCGGCAGCGAATAGTCAGTGCGCCCGCTGATCGCCACCATCTCGCTCGGCCAGAGGAACAGCGTCAGGCGGCAGCCGTCGATCAGCTGCAGGTCGTCGTAGGGGTCGTCGCGCGGATCGTGCGGGCAGTTCGTGGCGTCGGGCCGCGCGAGGATGGTGGCGGTGACCGGCTCAGCCAGCAGGATCGCCGCGGGCGGCAGGTCGGCGGCGGCGGGCTGGCCCAGCAGCTCGGTCAGCGAGGCCCCGATCCGGCGCGGCAACTCGGGCCGCAGATTGACGAACAGGCCGCCGGCGAGAGCGCCCGGCGTCGGCTGCGCGGGGCCTGACGGGTCGGGCGGCAGCGAGGTTGCCCCGGAGGTCAGCGCGTCGAGGTAGTCGGCGCGGGCGTAGACCGGCAGGTCGCCGAGCGCGAGCCGGCGCGGGGTCGAGACCACGACGTCCTCGCCGTAGACCGAAAGCCCCATCCCGGGCAGCAGCTGGAAGCGCGCGTCCGACGGGAAGGCCGCCGCCGCGCCCGGCTCCAGCTGCAGGTCGAGGCCGAACACCGCGCCGGCGGTCAGGCTCTGGCCGCGCAGCCGCTGGATGCCGCCCCGATAGCCCTGTTCGGCGGTCAGCGCCTTGTCGGAGAGCGAGCGGCCGGTGAACGGATTGATCCGCCGCCGCCATTCGCCGGGCAGCTCCGGCCTCAGCGAAGGATCGACCTCGAGGACGTGCTCGTCCCTCAGGGCCGGGTCGATGGCGGAGACGATGCGCATGGTCCGTGCTCCAGAGACTTCACGTTGCGCCGGGCTAGACTTCGCCGGCGATCAGCTTGGCGACGGCCGCTGCGTCGTTGGCGCCCACGGCGGTGCGCAGCGAGGATGCGAAGACGGCGAGGTCGGTGGCGTCGAGGCCGCGCGCCTGGTCGTCGAGGTCGAGGATGTCGCCGTTGTCGGCCAGCCAAGCGAGCTGGGCGCGGGTCAGCGGCGGCGCGCCGAGGGCGGCGGTCAGCTTGTCGAGACCTTCGCCGAGCCGCGGATCGGAGAAGTCGGCCGCCACGTCGACGATGTCGCCCTCGGTCAGCAGATGCTGGCCGCCGGTCGCCAGGGCGGCGTTGGTGAGGACGCGGTTCACCGTCAGGCGGCTGAGGCCGGCCCGCTCGATCCGCCCGGCGGCCTGTGTCGGCCGCGCCGCGGCCAGCAGCGCGGCGGTGCTGGCGGTGGCGAGCATGGTGTTGGTCGCCGGGGTGGCGGCGGTCGCGGTCGTCGCGGGGGTTGCGGGCGCCGTCGGCACCGCGGCCTCCAGCTCGTGCACGGCGGCGAAGAAGAAGGCGTCCGACGCCATGATCTTCGGCGAGCCGAGGAAGGCCGCGATGCGGGCCGCCGCGAACGGCGTCGACTCGTCGGTGAGTTTCTTGACTCGATCGGCGAGAGCGAGGTCGGCCAGCCGCTTGGTGAGGTCGATCTCCAGCTGCAGGTCCGCGCCGGTGACCGGCACCGCGATGCCGGTGATCTTCGCCTCGTAGGCGACGGCTCTGCGCCGCACGTACCATAGTCGCGGCGGCAGGCCCTCCTCGATCGGCAGCGCCGCCACCGCTTCGGCCCAGGCAGCCTGCCAGGCCTTGGTCTGGGCGTCGCTTGCCGCGGCCTGAGCGGTCGCCGCCGGATCGCTGATCGGCGTCGTGACGAGCGCCGTGCGCCGGGCCAGCATGCCGGCCAGCACCTCGGCGGTGGGCCGCGTGTAGCCCTGAGCAAGGTCGGTGGTGACGTGCTTGCTGAGCTGGGCGAGCGCCTGCTCGAAGCGCTGCAGGGTCGGCCGCTGCACCGGCGCCAGGATCACGACGCCGGCCGCGCCGAGGTTGGCGTTGGGCGTGAGGTCGATGGCCGGCAGGCTGAGGCTCTCGTCCACCACCGCCGCGATCTCGTCCGCCGGGCAGAAGCTGATGTCGACGTCCACCTGCGGCGGGAACCAGAGCTGGCGGAAGCCCAGGGCGTCGGTGAGCACCGCGGCGGCGGGCAGCTGGCCGGCCGGCGGCAGCGCCGCGAAGTACTGCGCCGCGGCGAAGCTCGGCGGCAGGCCCGAGGCGCCGCGATCCTTCAGCACGTCCTTCAGGTGGTCCAGGTGCTGCAGCACGAAGGCCTCGGCGAGCGCCCGAGGCCGCGCCCCGAGCGTCACCTCCAGCGGCGTGTCGGCGCCGGTCTCGCGGCGCACCAGCGCCATGTCGATCCAGCGGATCGCGCCGCGCTCCAGCGCCAGCATGGCGAGCGGCAGCGCGTCCTGCGGCAGCCCCTGGGTGTCGCCGAGGAAGATGTCGCGCGCCACCGAGCGGCGCGCGTCGTCCAGCGTCGCCGCCGCCGTGGTATCCGTGTACGGGATCAGCGTGACGGCGGTCGCCTCGATGATGTCGCCGTCCTGCACCTGCCGCGGGCCCGAGATCGTGGTTGGATAGGCGGCGATCGGGTTGGCGGTGAACTCAACCGCCCGCAGCGCCAGGATGAAGAGGCCGGTGCGCCGGCCGAGCGGCTGGCTGGGCCTCAGGCTGAGGCCGAAGGCGACGTCGAGCTTCTCGGTGTTCGGCAGGTCGAGCAGCGGGAAGGTGCGCGCGGTGGTGACGCTGACCAGGTCCCCGGCCGGGGTCACGCCATGGCCGGGCCGGATGGTGATGGTCTGGCCGGTGGGATCGTTCCCCTCGGAGACCTGCAGGCCGGCCACCACGCCTGCGCCGCCCGCCCGCGCCAAATCGGCCTGGCGCTGGCGCACGTAGTCCTGGTCGCGGGTGAGGTCCGCGCCGGTCAGGAAGCGACCGTCGAAATAGCGCGGCCGGCGGCGGAGGCCGTCCAGCACCAGCGCCGAGTGGCCCAGCAGCTTCTGCATGTCCTGGGTCGAGAGGACGTTCTGGCCGCTCGCCATGCTGGCGATCTGGCTCGCGTCGGCGACCTCGATCGAGGTGCGGGCGCTGCTGTTCGTGAGGTTCACCATCGGTGGAGCTCCCTCGGGGTCCGGCTCAAGGCTCGATCAGGCCGCGCGCCGGTATGGCGCGGCCGACCCACTTGCCCGGCAGGGCGATGAAAGGACGAAGGCTGTTGTCGGCGGAGACGCGGGAGGTGGTCGCCAGCGTCGGCCGCGTGCCCGCCGGGGCGTTGGCGGCCAGCGTGACCGGGATCGTCACCCGCGCCAGCAGCACAGCGCTGGGATCGTAGTCGTCGACGTGCTCCTGCAAGGGCGCCAGCGTCTCGTCGGCAGTCGCCGGCGCGTCCTCCCAGCTCTCCAGCACCGCCTCCAGCAGCGCGTCGTGCGCGGCGCCGGGCGCCGGCCAGAAGTTCTGCGGGGCGGGGATGGCGGCGGGCGGACCCTCGTCGCGCGGCACCAGCTGCAGCTGGAACGCGTCGGCGAGCCGGGCCGGCGTCACCGCGTCGAGCGCATCGTAGGGCCCGGTCGCGAACGCCGGCGTCTTGCCGACCGGGCAGGCGTCGGCCGAGAGGAAGACGTCCACCACCACCGCCACGTCGACCTTGACCCGGGGCGTTCGCTGGATCGCGGCCAGCAGCGCCTGCGTGGTCTGCGCGGCGAACCAGCGGGCGAGGCGGATGCACTGCGGCGCGCCGATCTCCACCAGCCGGCCATAGCGGTCGATGGCGAGACCGGGCGCCACCTGCAGCTCCAGCTCGGCGTCGCCGTCGGCCGGCGGTACGACGCGCAGGCCTGCCAGCGTGCCGAAGCCCACCAGGTGCTTGAGCGCCTTGGCGAGGCGGCCCCGGTGATAGGTCTGCTCGTCCAGGAAGTCCTGCGCGTCGAGCAGCACGCCGATCGCATAGTTCACGCGCTCGGGCGGCGCTTGCAGCTCCAGAGGGTCGGCGGGGGCCAGGGGGTCGGCGAGGCTCATGGCGGACATCCAGACTTAAGCGGGCCGAATGGGACGTGGGACCGGACGGGGCGGCGTCGGCCGCTGAATCGGCCGGGGAATAGGCCGTGGCGGAGTCGGCCGCGGCGGCGCAGGCGGCGGCCTGGGCGGCGCAGGTGGCGGCGGGCGCGGTGGAGGCGGCGGCCGCGGGGGTGGCGGAGGCGGCCGCGGCGGTGGAGGCGGAGGCGGAGGCGGAGGCGGAGGTGGAGCCGGCGGTGGCGGGGGTGGCGGCGAAGGCGGCGCCGGCGGCGGGGGAGGAGGTGGCGGCGCGGGCGGCGGCGGCGGCGAGGGGGGGGGGGGCGACGGTGGTGGCGGCGGAGGCGGAGGCGGAGGTGGAGGTGGAGGCGCCAGCACGGTCACCACGATGTCGACGACGGCGCTCTCGGTGTTGAACTGGTCCACCACCACCAGCTGGAAGTGATGGTCGCCCGGGTCGAGCTTGTTCTCCACCAGCAGCGTCGGCTGGCTGGTCGTGAACGTCATTCCGGGCGTGAGGACGGCCATGCGTCAGGGCGCCTTCACCAGCGTGAACCGGTACTGGGCGATGTTCGCCGGCGCGACCGCCGTCGAGTCCCACGCGGAAAGCGTGAAACTCGAGCCGTACGCAACCTGACGAGGCGAGATCGGGGCGCCCTGGTCGTCGACCAGCGCCAGGACCGCGGTCGGCTGCGGCCGTTGCTGGACCGTAATGTCGACGAAGACCGGGTCCGACTGGTTGCCGGCATCGTCGACGACGATTAGCTGCAGGCGGGCGGGGCCGCCAGTCCACGGCGGCTGGCCCATGACTTCCAGCGGCGCGTTGGGGTCGCCCTGGTAGATCGGAACGTTCTTGACGAACTGGGTCATCGCCGCCCGCCCTCACGCCCATGTCCAGATGTTGCGGACGATCTTGCGGCCGGGCGCGGCGGCCGAGCGCTGGGCGCTGACCATGAAGCCGGTCCCCGACCACACCTGCGACGGCGCGTCGATCACCGCGACCGGCTTGCCCGACGCCGGCCCGTCCCCGCGCGGGTCGAGGCCGCCGTCGCCGAGCACCTCGTCGCCGCCGCCGACGACGCTGACGTCGAGCCGGAACGGCGTGGGCTGCGGCGCGGCGACCAGGTAGGTGTCGACGCCGACCAGCGAGGCGACCCCGACGATCAGCGGCAGGCTGGCGGTGGCGACCGTCACCTCCACGTGCGCCGGCGCGGCGGCGTTGGCGATGTCGGTGATGCGGCCCAGGTCACGAGTCCGCCGCCCTTTGCGCACCAGCACCAGCACCTGGTGCGCCAGCCGGGCGAAGAAGGCGGCCACCGCCTTCCGGTCGGCGGCGGTCTGCGCGACGTTGGCGTCGAACAGCGCCAGCGCCTCGCGCGCCAGCTTCTCGTCGCCGAGGAACAGCGTGTCGCCGACGAAGCTGTTGCCCGACTGGGTCAGCCCCATCGTCAGCGGGTCGTCTTCGTCTGAGAGGTCGGCGCCCAGGATGGTGGCGAAGGTGCGCCGCATTCGGAAGCCCTCGACCACCACGATGTCGCCGCCGGTGACTGCGCCGCCGGCCAGCACCGAGGCCGAGAGGCCGTTCACCGACATCATCAGCGCGCGGCCGGTGACGCCGCCCAGGCTGACCAGCGCCAGCTCGCCGGGGCGCGGCACGGGCGCGTAGGGATCGATCTGGCCGCCGTCGATCAGCACCCCGCCGGTGGCGATCTCCAGTTCGGCGAGGAAGGCGCCCAGCGCGCCGTGCATCTGCGCGGTGTAGGGCGCGGCGCGGACCTGCTGGCGGAAGCGGCCGGGATGCTCGCCGGGCCGCGGGCCGAGCCCGATCCACGAGCCCAGCCAGGGCAGGGCGTCGTTCGAGGTCGCGGCCGGATCGGTGAGCAGCCAGCTGCCGGCGACCTTGTCCTCCAGCTGGGTCAGCGGCCCTTCGAACAGCGTCAGCAGCCGCTCCAGGAAGTCCGGCGGGGTGGCTGGCCCCTGCGCCTCGCCGTCGGCCCCGGCCAGCTGCTCGCCGTAGAGGGCCGGCAGATAGCGGTCGCGGTAGGAGAAGCGCGAGCCGTAGGTGCGGATCGCCGCCACCTCGGGCGTCGCCAGGCTGTCGCCGAGCAGTTCGACGTAGAGCCAGAGGTAGCGGCCTTCAACGCGCCGCACCCTGCGGTCCGGATGCTGGATCGCCGCCGTGAACAGGCCCGCGCGGTCGGGCACGCTGGGGCACGGCAGCAGGCCGGTGTTGTAGGGCAGCTCGGACGGCTCGTCGCACCAGGCGCCCATCGGCGCACCGGGCGTGTCGGCGAGCGCCGCGGCCGCGCCGAACACATGCGGCGACCAGTCGGGCTTGGTGGCCGCGCCAGGTGCGTCCGGCCGCGCGGCGTGGTCGTCGGCGAGCGCCCAGATCCGCACGCCCGCGTGGTCGGGGATCGAAGCTTCCAGATAGAGCCGGTGCCAGACGCTGCCCATCCGCCCGGAGTCGAACGGGCCGACCATGACCGATCCGGAGCGGGCGTAGCTGGCGCGCGACAGCGGCTGCAGCCGGCGGATGCCGCCCGCCTGGTCAGGATTGGCGGCGGCGGTGGGATAGGACGGCGTATCGGCCAGGCAGTTGGCGAAATTGCCACGCCACGGATTGAGGAGGCGGTAGATGTCGCCGACGGGGGCTGCGGCGGCGGTGTCGGAGGGCGGCGCGTCGAGCTCGTAGACGAACGACTGGACGGCCGGCGCCTTCTTGTCGGCCGCGATCAGCGCCACGCGGGCCTCGCCGACCCAGGCCAGCGCGTAGGGGAAGCGCACGCCCTTGGTCGAAAAGCGCCGCACCCACTTGCGGCTCTCCAGCGTGAACAGCACCGCGTCATTGCCGGCTCGCCAGGCGAGTAGCGCCAGGCGCCCGTCCTTCGAGGCGGCGATGGCGATCGGCTCGTGGCCGGCCGGGATCCGCGCGGTCGGCAGCGGGCGCAGGGTGGGTGGCCGCGGATTGGGCTCGACCGCGGCGAACGCATCGTCGCGCGGCGTGCGGTAGCCGGCGGTGCGCAGCGGATAGCCGCGCAGGCGCGCGAGACGTCCGGCGGCCTTGTCCAGCACCCAGGCCCCGCCGCCGGGCGCGGGCGCCAGCCGCACGGCGGCGAAGCCCTGCAGGGCCACCCGCGCGTCGTCCCAGCGGCCCCGGCGATCGACCATCAGCACCGCGCCGTTGCGCGCGATGTAGAGCACGTCGTCGTCGCCGAACGCCATGTCGGTTGGCTCGGCGACGCCCACCGGGTTGTCCTGCGGCAAGGTGATCGGCGTCGAGCCGTCGGCGTAGCCGGCCGCCAGGATCTGGCTGGCCGGGATGTCCCACCAGGCATAGCTGCCGCCGGCGTCGCGCACCGGCGAGGGGCGAGCCATCCAGGCGCGGGCGGTGGCCTCGTCCTCGGTGAGCGTCGGCGCCGTCTGCTGGCGGTCGAGGCGCACGCAGCGGGCGTCGGCGCGCCAGAACAGGTTCTTGGCGGCTGTCGCAGCGGACGCGCCGGGGCCGAGGCCGAAGCCCGCGGCGTCGGCGACCTGCCAGAAACGGAGCCCGTTGGCGTCCATCAGCAGGTCTCCGGCACCACGGGTACGGCGACGCCGGTCCCGGCGACGCTGCTCGAGGGCGGCAGGGCGGGTGAGGCGTTGAGGCCGTCGGTCACCGCCAGCATCAGCAGCTCCGGCAGCTGCCAGGAGAGCAGCGGCAGGCGGATCCGTCCGGTCGTGTCCGCCGGCAATTTCCGCCACTGCGTCTCGCCGGTGCGCTGCCCGAACAGCAGCACCGGGGCAACGTCGCGCACGCCGGGCACGCGGGCGATGGCGGTCTCGATCAGCCGGTCGTCGACCGCGCGGCCGAGCGGCCAGCCCGACCCGTCCGGGCCACCCGGCGGCAGCGACCAGACCACCAGCCGGATGGCGTCGGAGACCGCGTTCAGGATGGCCTCGCGCTGGGTCTCGTCGACCAGCTCGACCGCCGCGGAGATGCCGAGCGGCACGTAGTCGGCGCCGATCACGTACATCTCGGTGGCGAGCGGGCGGCGCTGGTCGAGCCAGGCGTAGACGGTCTCCAGCATCGGCCGGTCGGGGCGCGGGGCGGGCGGATCGAGGCCGGCGCGGGCCGGCAGCACCATCACCGACACGACGCCGGGCACGTCGGAGCGGCGCTGCTGCGGCTTGAACAGCGGCAGCACCTCCACCCGGCCGATCGCCGCGCCGGGCGTGCGCAGGGCGAGCTCCTGGTAGTCGGCGGCGGTGACGGCGCGCCCGCCGTTGCGGATCTGCGCCGGGATGCGCACCTCGGCGTCGGCCAGCGTCTCGGAGTCGGCGCCGCCGAAGGTGGCGAGCGGCTGGTTCACCTTCAGTCGCGGCGCGCCGGGCGGGGCGGTGACCGTGGTCAGCGCGCCCGGCGGCAGGTTGCCGGCCGCGCCGCCGCCGGCCCGCATCGAGGCGACCTGCACGGTGGCCCCGACGGCCGGGACTATGCCGCGCACCCCGTCGCCGAAAGCGATCACGCCGGCTTCGGGATCCAGACTGTAGACGCGGTCGTCGCGTCCGGCGGCGGCGACGTCGGGCACCTGGCGCCAGGGCCGCATGCCTTCCTCTTCCTCGACCTCGATGGCGAGCGTGGCGGGGTCGACGCTGTCGGCGCCCAGCGGCAACTGCAGGCCGGACGCGCCGGTGCCCTGGCCGATGGTCTGGCGGCCCAGGGTCTGGCGCTGCTCGATGCCCACGGCGTTGATCCCGGCCCAGGCGAGGCTCAGGCTGGTGATGTTGGCCGAAGGCTCGGGCCGCAGCCGCACCCAGCAGACCAGGCGCTGGGCGACGGTCGGATCGTCGATCCGGGGCGGGCGGTCGCCGACGCCGGCGGCGACCTGCTGCAGCACGTCGTTGGTCGGCGCGCCCATGTCGTCCTTGCCCGGCAGCAGCAGGCGCAGGACGCCGGGCTGGGTGAGGCCGACCGAAGTGTCCGAGAGCACGTTCAGCGGCATGTAGAGCGTGCCGTCGCCCTGGGCGGCGGACACCTCCCAGATGTGCGGGATGCGGGCGCGCACGCCGACGTCGGTGAAGCTGGCGGCGAAGTCGGCCGAGGCGGCCATCGCCGGCGCGACGCCGATGCTCAGCACCTGGCGTCGGCCCGCGGCGACGCCGCCCAGCGCCGAGAGCGCGTCGTCCACCGAGGTGGCGAGCGGCTTGGGCGCGAGCAGCGCGAACCACAGGCAGCCGTCCAGCGTGCCGGCGACGATGTCGCGGCCGGCCGGCTCGGCGGAGCCGCCGGCGAACACCGGGGTGGTCACGTAGCCGGCCGGATCGCCGGTGACGCCGTAGAGATCCATCAGGTCCGGCAGCAGGCTGCGCAGCTGCTTGGCCTCGGCGTCGGTGGTCTTGCGCTTGATGTAGCAGCGGCCCTCGAGCGCAAAGACCGTCACCTCGCTGGTGGTCTCGAACGGCTGCGGCTTAGGAATGACGCTGTAGAGCGGCAGCGTGGTCGGGGCGGTGGCCGCCGGATCGTCGATGCTCATCTGCACGACGCCCCAAGCAGGCACGGCCGGCCGCATGCCCGTGCCCAGGAGGCGCAGGAAGGCGAGACGCTGGCGCTCGGGGATCAGGTTGGCGCGGTAGAGGATGGTGTCGCCGAGCCAGGCGAACAGATCGATCAGCGTGCGGCCGGGGTCGCCTTCGCGCGGGCTGGTCCATTCCGGCGTGTGTGCGGGGATGCGGCGGACTAGGTCGGCGACGAGGTCGTCGAAGCTGCGATCGTCGAGGGCTGGCGGTCGAATGGGCATCAGCCGGCTCCCATGGGCGCCGTCGCGGTGATCTGGCCGGCCTCGCCGGTCAGCGTCAGGCGATAGGAGAGGGTCACCACCATCTCGCGCGGGTCGGCGCCCACATCGACGTCCACCCGGTCGAGGATGATGCGCGGCTCGTAGGTGGTGACGGCGGCGACCACCGCCTCCTGAGCGCGGGCGCGCGTGGTCAGCGTGTTGGGGGTGTTGATCAGCGTCTCCAGACCGGCGCCGAACAGCGGCCGCATCAGCTGCTCGCCGGGCGCGGTGCGCAGGATCACCTCGAGCATCTGGCGCACCGACAGCGCCTGGTCAGGCCAGGAGAGCGCGCCGTCGGCGTCGGGCAGCGGCAGCAGCGGCCAGCCGACGGCGGGGCGCGCCAGCGTCGTGTCGCTGGACGTGGCGATCGGACCGCTCATTTGGGCCTCGGGATTGGGATGCAGATCTTGATCCAGGCGCTCCACCAGAAGACGAGGTTGAAGAGGCCGATGAAGATCGACAGGACGATGTAGGCGCAGATGGTGATGGCCGGCAGCGAGAAGCTGCACAGCCACATGATGCCGAGGTCGGGCGAGGTGGAGCCCTGGCCGTTGACCAGCTTGGTGGGGTCGCCCTGCAGCATCGTTCCGAGGTCGGACGGCACTTCGAACGAGACGTTGGGCTTCAGGTTCTTCAGGCTGCCGACCCCGGGCAGCGAAATGCGCGCGACAGGACCGTCCGAGTCCCACCAGGGCACGATGCGGAACGGCTCCGAGTAGTCGCTCCAGATCAGCTCGGGCGGACAGGCGGGGTCGTGCTGTACACGGATGAAGCCGCGAATGGCGTAGCGGACGCTGTCGCCGTAGAACTTCGGCAGGTTCGGCGAGAGGTCGTTGAAGCGCTCGGCGAGCCGGGCGAGGCACGCGTCGGACAGCTGCCCGCCCAGCGTGGCGTCCACCGCCGGCCACTCCAGCGGCATGATCGCGCCGCTCGGGTTCGGCTCGCTGGAGAGCAGGATCGGGGCGGCGAGCTTGGCGAAATCGGCGGCCGTCGTCGCGTGGGTGACGGCGCCCTGGCTATCCTTGGCAAGCGGCAGGTGGATCTTGCCGAGGAGGCTCCGCAGATGCTGGGCGGCCGCCCGATCGTCGTCGAAGGCCGCCAGCTCGCCTGTCATCTGCTGCAGGAAGACGCCCACGTTGTAGAGGCGCGCGGCGTTGGAATCGCCATCCTCGGGGTGCTTGAGCGGCTGCCAGCTCGGATCGAGCTGCTGGCCGGCGTTCGGCATCGCCTGCGAGGCGCGCGCCTTCAGGTACGACGAGAAGTGCGCCCGCATCTTGGCGGCGTCGGGATCGTCGGCGTAGGTCGGCGCTTGCGGTCGCGAGTCCGACGTCTCGGGGCTGGCCACCGGGACCAGCCCGTAGAGCACCGTGGCGCCCACCGCCTGGCAGACGTCCGGCGAGGCGGCGAACAGCGGGAGCACCTCCTCGGTGGCCAGCGGCGCGGCGCCGCTCTTCTGCGCGATCAGCGCCTTCAGCGTCGACTGCGCGCTGGCCGGACGCAGGGTGTTCTGGGCGGAGGGATCCGGATCGGCCTCCTCGGCCGAAATCGGCGCCCAGCCTTTGTGGATCGGCCCGGCGCTCATCCAGCCGTCCCAGCCCTCGCGGACCGGCTGGCGCCCCAGGTCGGCGCGGGGCGCCAGGCGCAGCCGCGTGCGGCCAGGGGCCTGCGCCCCGGCGTCGCGGCGCAGCACCAGACCCATGCCGTCGATCTTCCTCGGGTCGAGCCTGGGGCTGCCCGGCGTGCGGCAGACCGCCTCGAACAGCGCGAGATGGAAGCGCTTGTGGATCGGCTGCTGCAGCTCGAGCACGCCGTCCGCACCGCGGCGCTTGCCCTGGCGGCCCGCGAGCAGGTCGCGCCAGTCCGACTTCGTCAGGTCGCTCAGGACGGCGTCGATGAACGACTGCTCGTGCGCGGTCGCGATCATCGCCGTCGCCGATCCGGCGCCCAGCGGGCGCAGGATCACGTCGTGAGCCGGCGGGTGCGCCATGCCTTCGGTGAGGCGGCGCCTGGCCGACGGGTGCAGGGCCGCTGGCGGACGGTTGGCCGGTGCGTGGGGGGCGAGCGTGGTCGTTACCATACGTTGCCCGCCCCTGGCGTGTAGGAGGTTCCGACGACCGTTGTGGCGATCAGCGTCGAGCACTGCACGACGCCGCTGAACTGGGCCATCGCCGCGTTGACCGACACCTGGCCGGCGGTGACGTTCACCTGGCTGGCGTTGACCTGGACGTTGGACGTGGTGTCGAGCGTGATGCCCTGGGTGTCGAGGGTGACGGTGTGCTGGCCAGTGGTGAGCGTCAGCGAGCCGCCTGCGGCGTCGGTCAGCGTCGCCTTCACCCCGTTCGGGGTCTCGATCTCGACCTTCTCCTGGCCCTGCGCCTGCTCGACGATGGCGATGCGGGTGCCGTTCTTGCCGGTCAGCGACCAGCGGTCGACCGCCGCGCCGCCGATCGTCTCGGGAATGTGGGTGGCGCCGTTCCAGAGGCTGCCGACCACCACCGGCCAGGCCGGGTCGTCGCCGACGAAGATCACCAGCACCTCGGTGTCCACGTTGGGGATCAGGAAGGCGCCGTATTCGTCGCCGGCGTAGGGCACCGCGACCCGCGCCCAGACCAGCGCCTCGCCGTCGGCGTCCGGCGCGTGCAGCCGAACCTGGACGCGCGAGAGCGACTGCGGGTCCTGCACCGAGGTCACCTTGCCGAGCTTCGGCGAGGTGAGCCAGTGCAGCGGGTTGGCGAAGGCGCCCAGCGGCATGTTCATGCCGGCTCTCCCAGGAAGGCGCCTTCGGCCAGGAAGTCGACGACGTAGCCGCCCTCGAGGTCGTAGCGGTGGGTCGCCTCGGTCACGACGTACTGGTTGGCGAAGAAGGGATTGACCCCGCCCACCTTCACCCAGCTGCCGACGCGGATGGCGCCATCGCCCTGCGCCGTGCCGTCGACGCGCACGAAGCGGCGGGCGCGCCGGCCGAACATCGCCTTGGCCAGCTTGTCGGCCTCGCCCTGCGCCATCGGCTGGCGCACGCCGACGTGCTCGCGCACGGTCCCGAGCGCAGTCTGCAGGAACTCCTGGCCCTTGCGGCCCTGGCCCGGGCCGTACTCGCCGTCGCTGGCCGTGCCGACCACCGCCTGTCCCGTCGCGGGATCGAAGCTGCCGACCCGCACCTCGGTGGCCTGCTCGGCGAGGTCCGCGGTGATCCGGGCACGGACGAGCGTGTCGCCGTAGTTGAGGTCCACGGAGGTGCGCTTGTCGCGCGCGAAGGGGACCACCTGCAGGTTCTGGTCGACCACCTGCAGGTCGGCGTCGATGCCCTCCAGCACCCGGCGCAGGAAGGCCAGGTCGCTCTCGTTCATCTGGGTCCAGGTGCGGACCGGCTGGTCGAGGCCATCGCCCACCTGGGGGGTGAGGCCGTTGGCCTGGGCGATCTTCTTGGCTACGTCGGCCGGCGACATGCTCTCGAAGGTCGCGCTCTTGCGCGAGCGGCGCGCCTTCCAGAGCCCGTCCTCCGCCAGGATGGTGAACGCCGGCGGCGCTTCCGGACTGACCTCACCCTCGATGGCGGTGATCATGCCGTCGAAGATCTCCTGCGGCGCGGTCGTGGAGCCGACGTAGGCCTTGATCTTGGCCCCGAGCTTCAGCGGCGAGCCGGACGTGGCGCCGTAGCCGGCCTGACCTCCCGGCGGCGACAGCCAATCGGTCACCTGCACCTCCAGGCTCGAGAGCCCGCCGGTCTGCTCGCGCATCAGCATCAGCGTGATGTTGGCCGAGATCAGCGGGTAGTCCTGCCCATCGATGCGGAGCGTGGGCCGGGTGCTGACGAGGGAAGCGCTGCCGTCTGCCATGGCTAGTCAGCCCACAGCCGAGCGCCGCGCTGGTGACGCTGGCGCAGGATGGCGGCGAGGTCGGCGGGGTCGATCTTCGCCGGACCGGCGGACCTGTGCGCGTGGCCTTGCGCGTCCCGCGGCTGGGCCTGCGGCTCCACCGCTTCCACCTGCACTTCGTCGATCACGACTGGCATTGCGGAACGCTCCTCAACTCACGCGCACGACGCCGCGGACGTCGGCGGAGAGGCCCGCCGAGCCGCCGCCGATCGCCCGCCCGGTGACGTCGAACTGAGGGCTCGATCCGAGGCTCGGCGCGATCGGCGGCGGCAGCAGCCGCATCGGGTCGATCTGGACGGAGACGAAGGTCTTCGAGGGTCCGAGGCCGCTGAACGCGCCCGCGGTGGCCGAGACGCCAGCCGTCGCCTGGCCGCCGAACAGCATCGACGCGGTGGGACCCGCCTGGACGACCGCGAACGAGCCGCTGGACGTGCCGACCCCGGCCCCGGCGGTGACCCCGGCTACCGCGCCGAAGCCGACCGAGGCGCCGCCGGAGAAGCCGACCCCTGCGCCGGCCCCGGCCGAGGCTCCAAACCCGGCCGCAGCGCCCGCGCCGAAGCCGGCAGACACGCCGCCGCCGAACCCCGCCGAGGCGCCGCCGCCGAAGCTCGCGGAGGCGCCAATCCCGGCCGAAGCGCCCACCCCGGCGCCGATCCCGACTCCCCCCGAGGCGCCCGCGCCGAACCCCAGCCCCGCCCCGCCGCCGGCGGACGCCCCGATCCCGAACCCGATCGAAGCGCCGGCGCCCGCGCCGAGCGAGAGGCTGAAGCCGGCCGCTGCCTGCAGCTGCACGCCGCCGAGCACGGCGAGGGACCCGCCGTCGGCCATGCGCATGTTCTCCACGCCGTTCGCGGCCGCAATGAGCCGGCCGCCGCGCGGATCGCCGGCATCGGTGGCGACGGCGGTCGCGCCGGTTCCGTTCGTCGGGGCTTTGTTCAGCGTCGCCGCGATCGGCTTGGCGTCGCCGGTGGCCGGCCCATCGGTCTTTACGCCCTGCATCGTGAGCTGCACGGTCGAACGCAGCGCCACGCCTTCCGAAGACCAGAAGTCCAGCGTCTCGTTGAGGGACTCGATCATCCCGCTGAACTTGAAGTTGCCCCAGGCGAAGTCGACGATCGGCGGGGGCGCCTGGTCGGGTTTCGAGCTGGCGCTGCTCTGCTCGGGCGCCTGCGCCATCGTGGTGATCAGGTCTTTGTAGATACTGCGAACGTCTGTGCCGAGGTCGGTCGCACCGCCGTCGGCGGTCGTGCCGGTCGTGTCGAAGATCAGCTCCATCTCGAGCTTGGTGGTGGTGCCCTGCGTGTTCTGCTTGGGCTTGCTCGCCTTCGACCCGCCGCCCGACTGTGCGCCGCCAGACTTGTCGTCCTGCATCTTGTTGGTCAGGGTGACCTTCAGCGACGCCGGATTGAACATCACGGTGAGCGAGGTCCCGGCCCCGCCGTGCATCGAGAGCGTCGCCTTGGCGGTCGGGCCGCTCATGACACCTTCGCCGTGTTGAGGCCCTCGTGGACCAGATGGATCTCCTCGATCGCCACCTCGCCGCCACGCGCGTTGAGATCGGGCGCGCGGAACTTCACCGGCATGGCGTTCACCAGGGTCCAGCCGAGCACGGGCGTGGGTGTGACGCCCGTCCCGCTCTGCACGGGCGCGAAGAGAATGATGTCGACGTTGGTGCGGGCGATCGGGCCCCAGACGCCGTTCTTCGCGTCGTCCGACCCGGCGAACATCGCCCACCACGCCCACAGGTGGCGCGCGCGCACGACGCCGCGTTTCAGGACCACCGTGGAGAAGC
>Ga0134126_10003580_pt1 | contig 19465 bp, 23 predicted proteins | sample KB31752_FD_96881 | JGI IMG/M metagenome (GOLD analysis project Ga0134126, IMG submission 96881) | Terrestrial soil microbial communities with excess Nitrogen fertilizer from Kellogg Biological Station, Michigan, USA - KB3-175-2 | ecosystem: Environmental > Terrestrial > Soil > Unclassified ...
ATGGTATCGCGCGATTAATTCTCGGAGTATGGCGACGGCCAGGTGTGTTTTCCCCACGCCGACCGGCCCAGTGAACAGCAGTCCCCGGCCGTCAATCGTTAAAAAATCGTCGATGACGATCTGGGCCTCCATCTTCGCGGCCCATTTTGAGAGTTCGTCGTTAGCAGCTTCGTAACCCTGAATCGTGCAGTGTCGATAGCGTGGCGGGATGCGCGCCCCGGTTAGCAAGCGGTCGCGCTGGTCGAGCGTCTGACATCGACATCGGCGCGCGCCTTCACCGGGCACGACTTCCATTCCCGTTCCGAAACAGTGCGGGCACTCGGATTCAGGATTCGATTGCGTTGTTTCGATACGCACTTGATTCGAATCTGCCAGGGTGGCCGCCGAACTGCCATTACGTTTTGTTGATAAGCTCATTTCCCGGAAGTTCTTGAGTAGTCAGAGTATAACAATTCGCCCCGCGACACCGAATTCGTCGACTTCTCGATGGATTTTTCTCTATCAAACAAGTCTGAGGAAACGCACTCGCCGATTTTGTCATCAGAAGTTTTGAGGTTATTCAGACCGTGCCGACAAAGAGCCGCATACAAGCGGCCGACCTGGCGTTGAGCTGATCGGCACCCAATAACACTCGGTTCCTCCTGTGATGGCCGCCCGGTTGAACGCCGGGCGGTCTTTTATTTCCCGCCGGCAATGAACATCGTCCACGGCTGGGTCTTCATGTCGCGCAGCAGTCCGCGCATCCACTGATACTCGGAGTGTTCGTTCAGAAACTTTTCGGCTATGAAGTCGTTAGCGCACGGGTGACCCATCGCCGCCCAGAACTGCATTTTTTCGGTCGAAGAAGCATCGACAACTTTTGCCTGGACAGTCCCGCCGGGATAGAACTTGCCCCAATCCCATTCCGGGATTCCCCGCGGTGAACGATCGACTACGCCGCAGAGGCTGCGTTCGTTTGGGCCATCTCTCTTTTCAAAGGCATCGTACTTATCGGCTTCGAATTGTTTGACAATGTCGGCTGTGATGTTTCCTTTGTGTTGCTCGACAACTTGTTCCCAGCGCGTCTTTCGCGCCAAAGGTGATCCGCCGAGATTGCTAAAATCAAAGTTGGTCTCAAGCCGCGCCAGCTTTTCGTCCACGGGGAAATTCGAGCCTACGTAGTAGCCATCCTTCGTGCGTCTCACGCTGTGTTCTTTCAGTCCCAGCTCAAACAAAGCGATTTCGCCCGTCTTGTTGTCGCCGACCAGCCAATCGTTCGCATACCCGCCGTTGTTCTGATCGAGCATGATGCGAACATAGTCATCGATCGAGTTGCTGTACTGAAGCGCTTTGCGGGCCCGGAAAAACTCGGGCGAGCCGGCGGGATCGTACAGCGTGAACCCGGTGATGGTTGTTTCCGTGATCATGATTCCGGCCGAGTTAATGCCGAAGTCGTCATCGCTCACGATCACACCGGGCAATCCATCCATCAAAATTCGATTACCACTGGTCGGCTTGATGTCGAAGATGATGTTCCAGCGGGAACCCTTGACGTAGTCGGTCCAGGTGTTGTGACCCATGACGATGCGGCCATCTTTGGTGTAACTGCCGGTGGCGATGATAGCGCTGCAATTTCCCGGTGCATGCATCGTAGGAATCCGGCCCTGTTGCCGGTCGAGCCAGGGCACGTAGTAATACGGCAGTTCCTCAATCGCATTCAGCGCCACAATGTCCCAGCGGTCAACTTTGACTCCGCTGTCGTTCAGGCCACGAACGATGCCGTCGAGCTCGCGCCGAAATTCATCGTCAATCTTAGGCCAGAGGATCTCTTGCGAAGCCTTGCGATAGAAGTTCCAATCCTTCTTTGATTCGTGCTGCAAAAAAGGCTTCAGAACACGCAGGAGATCCCCAATCTCTTTTGCCAGCAGCTTGCCGTGCTGATATCCAATTTGCTCCGGCGCTCCCTCGAGATGCACAAAAATCCAACCATTACGCTCAAATCGGTAGCTACCATTCATCGGATCGTCCTTAACCGATGGCTGTTCAGATTCATGTGTCCGGAAGCCGGCAAATAGAAGCGCGCAGAGCCCTAACGCCAGGGTTCCAGCTATTTTCTTTTTCATCGATGGCCTTTCGCGTTCGAAGTTAACATCGCACCAAATCCGCGTTCGCGGTTTCACATTTTATGCAAACGTCTGCTAAAGTACAGGGTTTGTTTTGACACCCTGACGGCTGTCTGTGCACTGCAGTGAGAGAGATTGTTTCTACCGAACAAGCCCCGCGCGCGATTGGCCCGTATTCTCAGGCGATCCGCGCCGGTAATCTTTTATTTTGCTCAGGTCAGATTCCGATTGATCCCTCGACCGGGGAGTTTGTTACCGGCGGCGTTGCCGAACAGACCGAGCAGGTTTTGCGGAACCTCACGGCTGTCCTGACCGGCGGCGGTTCGAGTTTGACCCAGGTTGTAAAAACCACAGTTTTTTTGGCGGACATGGACGACTTTACGGCGATGAATGAAGTCTACGGGCGCTTCTTTGGCGCTTATCCGCCCGCGCGATCGACAGTTGAGGCGGCGCGCCTGCCGCGCGACGCAAGAGTCGAGATCGATGCAATCGCTATTGTCGAACGATGATTCGAGCGGGCGCGGCCCGCGTTTGAGAGGTTTACGAAATGGCAAAACGATGTGATGTCTGCGGCAAAGGTCCGCAGTTTGGCAACAACGTATCGCACGCGAATAATCGCACCCGGCGCAGATTCGATCCAAATCTTCAACAGGTGCGCGTGCAACACCCCAACGGTGCGGCGCGTCGTATGCGCGTCTGCGCGAAGTGCATCAAAGGCGGCAAGATCGCGAAGGCCGCGTAAGTACGACAAGCCAGGAGCTTGTCGGAGAAAAGGACGGAACAGGCGACCAGCCCGTTCTACTTGTTAGGAGCAACCAAGTGAATAGAATCTCTACCCCTTTTGTCCTGTGCCTGATTGTCAGCGTCATCGCAGTTTTTGGCGTGGCCTGTTCGTCGTCCAGCACTACGCCCGAAAGCACTGTCGCCGCGACCGTCAATGGCAGAAAGATAATGTCATCGGAAGTCGAGCGCATCATCCATAAGCAGGCGGAAGGCAAAGAGGCGCAAATGTCTGCTCATGACCTGGCGCAGGCCCGGCTCACCGTTCTCGATGACTTGATTAAGCGCGAAGTCCTCTTTCAACGGGCAGAACAGGAAAAGCTTTTGCCGACCGACGACGAGGTTACCAATACCATCAACACGCAAAAGCAACAGAGCGGCATGACTGACGAAGAATTCCAGCGCCAACTGAAAACCCAGAACATGACGATGGAGGCGTTGCGTGAGGAGGGGAAGAAAGATCTCGCGATCTCTAAACTTTCGGACAAGTACGCCGGCAAGATCACGATTAGCGACCGCGAAGTTGAAGACTTCTACACCGCGAATAAGACGTCGTTCGTAAATGCGCGCGGCGCGCGCCTGGCGGTCATCATCGTCGATCCGGCGGACAACTCGCAACAGGGAATCACGAAGAACGATGCTAAAGGCGATGTTGCCGCCAAGACTAAGATCGACGGCATCTATTCACAGCTCAAGAGCGGCGCGACAGACTTTGCCACTGTCGCTCGAGCGCAAAGCGAAGACGCGCAGAGTCTTCTCAAGGGCGGCGACATCGGCTTTTTCAGCGAAGACCAGATGCGTCAGTCCGGTTTTCCGAAGGATATGATTGACGCGTTCATGGGGCCGATGGCTGTCGGCGGCATCACTGAACCGAAGCAGCTCAACAACAAGTGGTACATCTTTAAGCTGCAGGAAAGAAATCTGCAGACTGAAAATTTGACGCTGGAAAGCCAGGGGGTGCGCCAACAAATCACCGTTGAATTAACGAATCAGCGTAAAGAGATTCTCGACGGCGCCCTGCTCAGAACTGCAATGGCTGAAGCCAAGGTCGTAAATAATCTAGCCGCCGACATTCTCAACAACCCGAGCAATCTGGGTTTGCGGCCGGCGGGCTATGATCCTTCGAAGGCGGCTACTGCCAATGCTACGCCGGCGCCCAGCGCCGGGGCCTCTCCGGCAGCGAGTGTTTCGCCCGCGAAGAAGTAGACGGTTACTTAGTAAGTTCGGTGCGGGTGTAGGCTCCGGCTTGCACCCGCTTCGTGTGTCTGGTCATGTTGTTTCGACTCACCGACGTCCACAAATCCTACGGCGCGCACGATGTGCTGCGTGGCGTGAGCTTTCAAATAAACCCGGCTGAACATGTGGGCCTCGTCGGCCGAAACGGCGCCGGCAAGACGACCATCTTTCGCTTGGTCACGGGGGAAGAAACGGCTGACAATGGTGAAGTGGCGCGGGCGCGTGCGTTGAAACTGGGACTGTTGGCGCAGCACGTTCATTTCAAAGCGGGCGCGACAGTTCACGAATCAGCGTTGAGCGCATTTGGGCGCCTGCAGCAGATCGAACACGAGATGCACGAGCTTGAGCATCGGATGGCTGACTCCGGAGACGACCTCGAAAAGGTTCTGGAGCGTTACAGCGATCTTCAGCACGAGTTCGAACGCGAAGGCGGTTTCGAATACTCAGCCAAGGCCGAAACCATTCTTCAGGGGCTCGGTTTCGATCGCGACAGCTGGCAGTTGGAAACAGAAAAACTCTCGGGCGGACAGCAAAACCGTCTGGGGCTGGCCTGTTTGCTGTTGTCTGACCCGGACGTTTTGTTATTGGACGAACCAACAAACCATCTGGATGTGGGCGCGGTCGAATGGTTGGAACAGTTCCTGCAGAGCTATGCCAGCGGGTTTGTCATAATTTCGCACGATCGTTACTTTCTCGATCGTGCTTGCCGCCGAATTGTCGAAGTCGAAAATGGCCAGGCCACCAGTTACAAAGGCAACTACTCGCATTATCTCGTCGAACGCGAAGAGCGGCGAGAAATTCAGCAGCGCGCCTACGAGAATCAGCAGCGCCTGATCGCCAAGACCGAAGAGTTCATTCGTAAAAATCTCGCCGGACAGAAAACAAAACAGGCGAAGTCACGTCGCACGATGCTGCAGAAACTGGAACGCGTCGATGCTGTTCGTGGCGATCAAGCGGCCGGTGACTTTCGCTTGCAGGATATCGAACGCGCGGGATCGCACGTCTTGACGGTTACAGACACATCGATTGGTTATGGCGAGAACGTTTTGGCGCGCGACATCTCGCTGATTCTACGTCGCGGCGAATGCCTCGGGGTGATCGGTCCGAACGGTTCGGGCAAGACAACTTTTCTCAAGACAATCCTCGGAAAAATCCAGCCCCTGTCGGGAGAACTGCGCTGGGGCAGCAAAGTTGATATTGGCTATTACGCGCAACAACTCGAAGATCTCGACGACCGGAATGAGATCATCATGGAGCTGCGCCGCGTTGCTCCGGCCGCTGCGACGGCAGGCGAACTGCGTTCCTTCCTCGCAAAGTTTCTGTTCTTTGGTGACGACGTTTACAAACATGTGCGCGACTTGTCAGGAGGAGAGAAGGGAAGACTGGCTTTGGCGAAACTGATTTACTCAGGCGTGAACGTGCTGGTTTTGGACGAGCCCACAAACCATCTCGATATTCCATCGCGCGAAGCGCTGGAAGAAGCTCTCGAAGCGTACGAAGGAACGATTGTCACGATCAGTCACGATCGATTCTTTCTCGATAAGGTGGCGACGCAGATTCTAGCGCTCGATGGTGAAGGCAACGTCGAGCATTACCACGGCGACTACACCGAGTATCACGATTGGAAGGCTGCGCGCGGCAGTCATACGGAATCGCCTTCGGTAGCGGCCGGACAGTCTGCAAAGTCAAGCGTGTCGGAAGCGCGACCATTGGGGCGGGCAACATCGGCTTCACCCAATGCGCGCCAGTCACGATCAAATACCAAAAGGTCGGTCCCCCCTCTGTCAGGAGACGGGTCAAAACAGATCAAAGTCGTCAAGAAAGCTCGCGGTACCGACACTATCGAAGCCGAAATCGCTGATGAGGAAAAGCGCATAGCCGAGCTAACGCAAGAGATGTCAAAGCCGGAAGTCGCGCGTGACATCGACAAGTTAGTCGCTGTTAACGATGCTTACGAAGCCGCCCAGGCACGGCTTGCCGAACTGTACGATGAGTGGGAACGCGCGGAGAATGCTTTAAGTGTGCCTGCAAAAAAACCTTCGCGGCGTTAAGGGGTACGGGGGATGAATGGTTCGCGCAGCAGGCGAACGGAAGACATGAGTGTTCACTAACGCGTCGGTCGAGGCCACTCGCTTGACACCCCGATCAGTCGTTTGTTACTTTCGCGCTCTCGCCAAAATGATCGCATCTTGCGCGAGCTTTCACCTTTAGGCACGTAGCTCAGTTGGTAGAGCACTACCTTGACACGGTAGGGGTCAGCGGTTCGAGTCCGCTCGTGCCTACCACCTTTGTAAAGCAGGAAGCATTATTTCGTTGCGGCCAGCACTATTTGTTCTCTGAAGATGTTCGGACCCCAAAAATCACAGATGCGGAGATGAATGTTTTTCCCGCGAGGGCGTCCCGAATTGCCGGTCGTAAGTCTGAAGCCATGCGCCGCTTCAGGACATAGCCGGAAGCGCCGGTCCGCAACGCTGCTTCCAAAAAATCGATGTCTTCGTGAATCGTGAGGAACAGAACTTTGGCCGTTGAGCCGCGCTGTTTCAGCTGCATAGCGGTCTCGATACCATTCAGCGCCGGCATCGAAATGTCGAGGAGGCAAACGTCAGGGTTCAGCCTGGATGCGGCGTCGAGAAGCGTGCGACCGTCCTCAACTGCTTCAACCACATCGAATTCAACTTCGAGATGTCGCGTGACACGATCGCGCATCTCTTTATGATCGTCTGCCAAAAGAACGCGCGGACGCTTCATGGCCTCTCCAATTGAAATGACGTGAAAAACGCAAATGACAAATTCCGGACGACTAACCCAAGAGTTAATCGCAAGGTTATGTCAGATGCAGGCCTGTAAAATACTGGCAAAACTGACAGGCAGTGGCAGCGCGGGTCTTGTCGTGCGGGACGGAATTAGCGACTTCGAGAACAGCGGGAGCGTCTTCACCTATCGGCGTTCGCAGGCTCGGGAAAGTTTTGGCGTGGCTGGACCTCGATGAAATCCAGCCGCGCTCAAAATAAGGGAAACCCGAATCAACACGGACACGTGAAGCTCAGGCGGCGACCAGACGACTGTGCATCGCGTACTGGACCAGTTCTGCCGTGTTCTTGATGTGGAGGTGTTCCATCATTGTGTATTTGTGAAACGCCACCGTGCGCGGCGAGACATTTAAGATAAACGCCGCTTCCTTCATCGATCGACCTTCGGCAAGCAGCTGCAACACTTCCTTCTGCCTCAGCGTCAGGTGGTTCGAGCTCTTCAGGTTCTTGAAATGATTGACCGAGGACCCGATCACGTCTTCTGTCATTCTCGGGGTGATGTAGGAACCGCCGCGAACGACCGTGCGAATCGCAGATACCAATTCTGAACCGGCCGATGATTTCAGCAGGTAGCCATTGGCTCCCAGCCGGAAAGCTTCAGCCACCATGTCCTGATCCTGATTCATCGTCAAATAAATTAGTTTCACCGTAGGCATCAACTGCCTGAGTCGTTGTCCGGCAGTGAGCCCATTCATTGTGGGCATGCCGATATCCAACACGATTACCTGCGGATTCAGTCGGGGGGCCGCACTCAAGAGTTCATGACCATCCTCGAATTCTCCGACCACGGCGAATTCAGGTTCAAGAAGTTTCTTGAGCGCATCCAAAATCAACCTGTGGTCATCTGCGAGTATTACGCGGGTGCTTAACATAATCCCTCCACTCACTGTAAAGCCCGGGTTGCCGTCTGGAGAGTACTGACTGACCAGGCATCGTTCATTCTGTGCCGCCGCGTCATTGCGGTCGGTCAAGGGGAACCGAAACTCTAATTGTCGTGCCGTGCATCGGCCGGGATTTGATTTCAATTCGTCCATCCATGAGCCGCAAACGCTCTCGCATGCTCGTAAATCCCAGTCCTTGACGCATGGCGCTGGATTCCATGTCAAAACCGCATCCGTCATCGGAAATTGAAAGACGCACCTCGTCTTCTGATTTTTCCAGTTCGACTCGCGCCACCTGCGCGTCACTGTGTTTCACAGTATTGCGCAAAGCTTCCTGCGCGATGCGGAACAGGCACAGCGTCACATCCTGCGAGAGAGCGGCCGGAAAACCGGTCTGCTGAAAGGACACAGTCAGTTTGTCGCTGGACTGTTCCTTGCACACACTCTCGACGGCCGGGGCCAACCCCAGGTGGTCCAACTTTGACGGATGCAGTCGATAAGAAAGCCGATGAATGTCGGCGGCAATTTCCTCGACACTCTCTTGAAGTTTATGAACCTGTTTACGCAGGGCGCGCGGATTCTTTGCCTCGACGCTAAGTTGTTCCAACGAGATCGACAACAGGGCCATGCGCTGGTTCAAGTCGTCATGAAGCTCACGCGCGACGCGACTGCGCTCTTCCTCCTGGGCGGCGATCAAGCGACTGCCGAGATCGCGCAAGACTTCCTGGATTCGCTTTTGCTCAGTGATGTCGATCATGAAGCCATTGATGCCGACCACCCTGCCTGCAGCACGAGTGATGCTCACCAGGTTGTGAATCCAAACGATGGTTCCATCACTGGCCAGCATGCGAAATGTGAGATCGAAACTATCGGCAACTCGCGATTGCGATGCGCAAATTTCTATGACGCGGTCGCGATCATCGGCGTGGATGTTCGAGACCAGAAAATCGGGTGCGTACCAGCCTGCAATTGAGTAACCGAGAAACTCGCGCGCCTGTGCGCTGACATACGTGAATCTCCAGGTTTCCGGGTCGGCTTCCCACGCTACGATTTTCGTGGTTTCCAGCAACTGGCTGAGTCGTTCTTCACTTTTGCGCAGCGCCTCTTTCGGAGTTACCAGATCGTCATGACTTACAAGAACTCGGAAACGCGATCCCGGAAGATCAAGACGCGCGGCGTGCACCAGCAAAGAATGCGCGCCGGTGATTCCTGCGTAGGTGTACTTGCTGTTGAGTTCCTTTAGGCTGTCAATCAACAGTTGATGCAGGTCTTCAGCCAACGTGGGACGCTCGAAGCGATTTGTAGAAGGACTGTCGGCTTGATCGTTGCGGTAGAAGCCAAAGTAATTTGGCGGCTGATTCCGGCTCCGGATGAATCGATGATTTTGCTCGAAGATGGTCCATGCGCGACTTGCATAGAGAATCGCTCCTGATTCGTCGAGCAGGGCAATGTTCGAAGCACAGGCTTCCACCAGGTCCTGAAGAAATTTTTCGGAGACTTGTGGCCGCTCATCACCAGCGCGCGCGGTTGCGAGAGCCGTGCCTGCGAAGCTCAGCGTGGTTGCTGATAACTGAGTGCTCGGATTTAGGGGGCCGGCTAACATTTCTTTATCTGGCGGTTTTGCGATCCGCTCGCTCATCGTTCGGGGAACGCTCTGGCTGGCTCAATTGATCACAGCCTTCAATTCACTACTACGTTTGCTCAACACGGTGATGGCGCCGTGTACGATCGCGTGGTCGGCAGAATTCAGATAGTTGTTCAAATCTGTCTCTGTCTCCCACTCGCTAATAATCAATGACGAATTCTCGTCCGCAATATCTACGTACAGCCGGAAGGCTCTGCAGCCTGCGGTGTCGTTAAGTGGCTCAAGTAGCTGCGTTATCGTCTGCAAGAATTCAGCCCTTTTCTCTGGATAAACCGTAATGCTCGATGTATTCACGACCATCTCAATCACCTTTAGTGCAGATTTATGCGACTACGCACGGCTCTGCGGAAAAAGGGGGGCGAGTTGTTGACGGATTGACTAACTCACTCGCGAAGTATGCGACCTATTTAACGGGCGCAGTGAACATTGCAAACAGCGTGCACTAACGCTGCAAATGTTTGAACGACTTAGTCCGGCCTTTTCTTTCAAGGGTTTAAAACCTCTAATGATTTTCAGCCTAAGGATTTACCCGATGAGCCAATCCGCGATATGTCGTGGGGCCCGCGGTATACCGCGACCAAGTCCTGCGAATGACATGTGGCCTGTCAGAAATAACAGTTACGGTTATGAAGAAAAAGAACTAAGCACTTTTCATCGCCTATTAAGCAATGAGCGTGCGCCTCGATTCGTCAGGTGGCTGGAACACTGCTCCGAGGGTTGACGCGACATTGCTATCGGTTCAAGCAAAGTTGGTCGCGCGCAATGGTGAAACGAACCTCGAAAACTAGCGAAGGACGTTTTCAGCTGGCGTTCGAAAACTCGCCCATGGGGATGGCGATTGTGGATTTCGACTACCGAATGCGTCGCGTCAATAGAGCGCTGTGCACCGCGCTGGGCTATGAAGCCGACGAACTTCTGAAGCGTAAGTTCATTGAGATTACGCACCCGGATGATGTGCAAAGAGATCGCGAGTTAGCAGACAAACTCTTTCAGGATCAAATTCCTTTCTACCGCCTGGAAAAACGATTTATCACGAAACAGGGAACGCAAGCCTGGTTGGACCTTACCGCACTGCTGGTGCGCAACAAGTCGGGTAAGCCGCTGTACGGTTTAGCGATGGCCGAGGATATCACCGATCGCAAAGAAGCCCGGCAAGCGCTGCGCACAAGTGAAGAGCGCTATCGCTCATTTATAGCCAACAGTTCCGAAGGCATCTGGCGTGTGGAAATCGAGGAACCGATTGACACCAGTCTGCCGGTCGATGAACAGGTGAGTCGCCTGTACCGGCATGGATACCTGGCGGAGTGTAACGATGCAATGGCGCGAATGTACGGTCGCGATAGATCTGATGACATCATCGGCGCACGCTTTGGTGAGTTGGCTGAAGTTGCGCAACCGACGACTCCGGAAGCGCTGCGCCAGTGGATTTCGAATAATTATCGACTACGAAATTGGACGGCTGAAATATTTAACGCTCATCACGAGCAACGGTATCTTTCCGTCAGCCTTTTGGGAATTGTGGTCAACGGCTTGCTGCTGCGAGCATGGGGAGTTCACGCAGACGTGACTGAGCAGCGTGCAGTGACCAAAGCTTTAGAGAATTCACACCGGCAACTGAGGTCGCTGTCGGGTCACTTACAAACGGTGCGGGAAAAGGAACGGACCGATCTGGCTCGCGAACTTCACGACAGTCTGGGACAGTCTTTAACCAGCATCAAGATTGCCTTATCGGTACTTCAAAAGGACCTCGGGCAAAGAAAAGCAGATCTTAACGGCAAGATCAACGAAAGGTTCAGCCAGATTGCTGAACAGCTGAGCGAAACGATCGCCGCCGTAAAGGCAATCTCGACTGAGTTGCGGCCAGGCGTGCTGGACAAGTTCGGATTGGCGGCGGCAATTGATTGGCAGTGTCGCGAATTCTCACGTCGTTCCGGCGTCAAGTGTGAATTCAAGGCGCCGCGGACCAGCCTGAACCTGACGGCGGAATCGTCCACCGCGTTGTTTCGCATTCTTCAGGAAGCTCTGGCAAACATTTCCCGCCACGCGAATGCAACCAGTGTGAAGATTCTTCTCCGCATGGGTAAGCATGGTCTGTCATTGACTATTAGCGATGACGGCAGAGGTATAACGCCTGAAGAGATAAACGCACCCGACTCACTGGGATTGCTCGGAATGCGCGAGCGGGCGGAGTCGATTGGGGCCGTTCTTTCGATCGAAGGCGCGCCGGAAAAAGGCACTGTCGTTTGCGTTCGCGTGAAGACAAACGAACGTAAAAACGCCTGAGTTGATTACGATGACCGAAGTTTTGATCGTAGACGATCATCCGATTGTCAGGCGGGGTCTCAAGGAAATTCTCCGCAGCGAGGGTGATCTGCACCTGGCTGAAGCCTCCGACGGATCGGAGGCTCGCGAACTGATGAGTCAGCGATCGTTTGATTTGATCGTCCTCGATCTGGATCTGCCCGGCCTGTCAGGGCTGGAGTTGTTGAAGGAGATCCGCCGCAATCACAAGAAGTCGCGCGTGCTGGTGCTGAGCATTTATCCCGAAGATCAATTCGCGGTGCGCGTTTTGAAGGCCGGAGCGTCGGGTTTTCTTTCGAAGGATGCAGCTCCGGAACAACTAGCCAAGACCATTCGCAAGATTCTGCGCGGCGCGGTTCACATCAGCGATAGAACTGCCGATCTTCTTTTGCAACGACTTGGCGACAAGCATCATTCTCACTTGCACGACAAGCTCTCTGATCGCGAGTTTCAGATTCTTTGCCTCTTCGGTCAGGGCAAGAGCCCGAAAGAAATCGCCGCCACGCTGACGCTTAGTCCGCCCACCGTGAGCACCTACCGCGCGCGAATTCTGGACAAAATGCATATGCGCACGACAGCTGAACTGGTGAAGTACGCAGTGCAAAACAAACTCACGAATTAGCTCTCCACTTTCCCCGACAAAACTCAATAGAACATACCCAGTGTAGAAAAATTTCGACGTAAAAATCATTGTCACCTTGATTGTGAGCTGTGAAGAGATAATCGACACTAGCAATAAAGGGTTCAGCAGGATTTAATTGAATGGATTTACAAGAATTGCAGGATCTTCGGATCGTTGTCATTGAGAGCTCGGAAGTCATCAGAGAAGGTTTAAGGGTTGCATTTGCGGAAGCCGAAGGCTGCCAACTGGTAGGCATGGCTGCCGGCGGCGACGAAGGCCTTGGTCTCGTTCTTTCAGAAGGCCCGGATGTGGTTTTGATGAATGTAACTGCCCCCCAGCAGCGCGGCATGGGTCTCCTGCGCACTATCCGGAAGCTTAATCAGCGGGCCATTCTCGTCGTTTTTACCGCCGATAATGGACCCGAATTGAAAAGCGCGTGTCGTGAAGCAGGCGCAACGTTTTTTGCGCTCAAGTGGCAGTTGCGGGATGTGATCGAACTGCTGCAACTGGCGCGCAGGTTTGTTTGAGGTCCGTCCCGATGTTATCGGGATTGAATGAAATCGCGCCGCCGCGTCAACTCAGACGTTCGATCGCTTCTATGTCCCAGGAAGCCAGTCAACTTCAATCCGGTTCGCACGGACTCTTATATCGATTCAAACGAGCAAGACGCGTCGTGCAATGGTGGCCACTTGTGACCGCACCTGCCGCGTTAATCCTTCACATCGAAATTGAATTGAACTTTGTTTCTTACTGGCCGTCTCCGCAGGAACATTCGCCGTTTCTGCTCCACTGGGGTTTCCGCGGTCTCGTTTGGGCGACGCTTCTGCTGTCGGTATTTATTTTTCCGCGCTGGCAATCATTCATTGCGCTACTTGTTCTTGGCTACATAATTTTGTCTGGTGCAGGCCGATGATCCCTTATACTTAACCGCACCACCGAACAAATCGTTGGACGCGAGTCCCGATGACATCGGGAGAGCGTGTTTCGCGTCATGATTGGTCCGTCCCGACATGTCGGGATCGAATGAATTCGCGCCGCCGCGTCAACTCAGACGTTGGGCGACGATTCGTGTCTGAACCGAGAGCGGTAGCGACCGGATCATGAATGCCACTTGGAAAGAACCACACAACCCTTCTGTCGCCCGCTTCGCGGGCTACGTCCCTTTTGGGGAACGTGATCCCAGGGTTACGCTCGCTGCGCTCGCTCACCCTGGGCTAAACTCTCTCGCCGCTCTGCGGCTTGTTAACGCTGACTTTCGGAGACACAATTCCTAACATGATGTGTCCACGCACACTCCGGGTCGTGACTCTTCTCCTGGTCGTATGCTTAGCCTGACGTTCGTTGTTGGTTGGGATATCGGGTTCGGTCAACACGTCTTGTCCGACTGGCTGTGTCCTAGAGCACGATGCGTAACATTGGACTGGTAACCGTCGCCCAACAAATCGTTGGACGCGAGTCCCGATGACATCGGGAGAGCGTGTTTCGCATCATGACTGGGGTCCGTCCCGATGTTATCGGGATTGAATGAATTCGCGCCGCCGCCTCAAATCAACCGTTCGACGGCTTTCTCATTTGGGAACCCTAATCTTGTTTCAGCGTGTGCATACATGGATCAGTTCAGATCGTCTAAGGAGAAATGCAGATGACAAAGAAACTGCTTCTGGTAATTGCCATAACGATCATCGTCTGTAATATGGGCTGGAGCGGAGCTAGCCCGTTACCATCGCAAGACCACTGGCGAGAGCAACTGAAGGTTCTAAGAGTCTTTTCCGCTCATGATGGTGAGGCTGTTTTCCGGGAATATCTGGTGAACTGGAAGGACCAGGAAGTTGTTGTGCGAGATCCTTTAATTAAGACAAACTATCAGGTTGGCGACACTATACCCGTGCTGGTTATGAAGAATAAGTTTCCACATGGAGAGCCAGGTCCTGATCTTCTCAGTTTTGTGGTCGTCCCACGTTAAGCGGCAGCGCTCTTGGCTTGATCGCGCCGTCGAACAAATCGTTGCACGCGAGCCGCGATAGCGTGTTTCTCAAAGATGCTTTTTAAAATTGAAGGTGGCCACTATCGCGCGGCCGCGTGAACTCCGCCGTTCGATGGCTTCTCTTATCGACAGAATCGTAGCGCTCGTGAAACCGGGCGTTGACGCAAAAGCGTTCTACTCGGACAAGACCGTAACGAAGGTCGAATGGTGGTTGTCACCTCATCCTTATCCGGAGTTGCATTGGGGGCGGCTTCGCGTCTTCTCTGACTTCACCGCTGATGCGGCGTTTGACGAGTCGGACGGCTTTGACGACGCAAACTATGCTGGCTACTTCTTAAGTGAGGATGAATATAATCCGTTGGAAAACCTTGACGCTCGAGACGAAGAACATCTCGGCGTCAAGGCGTCCGAACTAACTCCGCCAACTTGGAGTGAGACGCCGACGCGTTTTCACTGCCTTGGCATATTTTGACGGCGCCATCGAACAAATCGTTGGACCGGAGCCACTGGAGCTGAACTGCAAGGATGAAGGATGAAGGCGGAAGCATGAATAATCGCGCCGCCGCGTCAACTCCACCGTTGGGCATCGCTTTCTGAGCTCTCGCATCGAATAACCATGCGGCGCATCAAAACATTTGCGGCTGTCGCATTCATGCTCGCAGCGTGCGCAAGCCTGTTGCCTGCTCGGTCACAAACAGAACCCAATCTGCATCACGTTAAAAAAATATTCCTCGAAACGCATACAAATGGTGACTTGAGTGAACCGGGAATGGCTGCATTTCGAAGCTCGCACGCTGCCCTCAACGAAGCGCTCTCAACCTACGGATTCATCGTCGTTGATGAGCGCGCCGACGCTGACTGCGTAATGTACGGCGGCAACACGAAGGAATGGGTGGTGCTTGATGGTCCGCAGTTGGATCCGCCGAAACATGGCTTTCAGTTTTGGGTTGTCTCTTCCAAATACGGTTTCAAGTGGCTAACGGAATTCGATCTCAGCACTCGCGCGGTTGAGCCGGAGCTTGGACGAAAGGCTACAGCAAGGGCCGCGCGGAATTTGTTCGACGCTTGGAAAAAATCTGCCGCACGTGGCGGCATCCGCGTTGGCGACAGGTTGCCTTGACTACAACGGCGATGCCCAACAAATCGTTGGACGCGAGTCCCGATGACATCGGGAGAGCGCGAAGCCGAGACAAAAGGAAAAAGGTAAAAGGAAAAAGATATCGCGCCGCCGCGTCAACTCCGCCGTTGAGCGCGCTTTTAGCATTGCTTGGTGGAACAAGTATGGTTTGCGTCTAGTTTAATGTTGATTCGCTTTACTTATTTGAGAGCACCAGAAGACGGTAGCTTTCTTGAAAACATTCATTCCAAGCATGAAACGGACAATCAACATCGCTCTGCTCGTCATGACGGTGGGCTTTTGCTCTTCGCTTCTCTTGAAAGCTCAACAGGTTGGGCCTGGCATGGGCGCAGATGTGGAGGATCCCAAAAGAATCCTACATGAGGCGGATCAAGCCATCCGAAAAGTACGAAGTTTGTCCTACGAAGCCAGTTATCAAGGTGTCGGCTCGTTCTCTACTTACAGCCCAACAGCCACTGGCCACGTCAGATTGAGTAAACTCGAAACCAACAACCCCTTGAAAGCAAAACTGTATGCTCGGGGAGACTTCATCCCAACCGGCAGCGCGGATGTTCAACCATTCCTCGTTGCGTTCGACGGAAAAACTGTGAAGAAGATTCGCGCTAACCAGCAGGCGTTGGTTTACAAGACAATTGCCGGAAATGATCCGGCGGAGCGAAGTTTGGGGTTTGTGACGGGCTTTTTCGGTGGCGGAGCTTATTCGTTGCTCATGTTGGAGTACATCCTTGATGACCCATTCGCGCAACAATTATCCGCGTTCGTTGTTGAATACGAAGGCAGATCAGCGGTCAATGGCGTGTTATGTCATGTGGTTTATCTCGAATACAGTCGTGATTCTAAACGCACAACGAGGGAGCGATGGTTTTTCGGAGTGAAAGACTATCTTCCACGCAAACTCGAACAAATAACGGTGAACGACAAGGGCAGGTACGGAGCTTACGTGCTTTCCATATCAGATTTGCGAGTAAATGTTTTTCTCAGCGACGGGGCATTTCAGATTCGCCCACCAAAAGGCTACGCGATAACGCCTTACCGAGCACCTGAGCAGCCAGCGCTATTAGCTGTTGGTGATCTCGCTCCCGAATGGACACTTACTGACGCCTTCGGCGTCACGCACAGCTTGTCTGAATATCGGGGTAAGACGATCGTTTTGGATTTCTGGGCAACGTGGTGTGGGCCATGTATTCGGGCGATGCCTGAGATACAGAGACTGCACGAAAAGTACTCGAGTAACGATCTGATTGTTTTTGGCGTGAACACTTGGGAGGAAAGTAATTCGTCGGCCTATATGAAGCAACAGGGATTTACCTATGGTCTACTACTCAAGGGTGAAGGAATCGCGAAGGCCTATAGAGTTAACATATTGCCGACACTGTATGTGATTGGCGCCGATGGAAAGATAATCTTTCGCTCTATTGGGGTACATGACAACTTGAGTTCGTTTCTAACTGGATATCTTGAGCGCAAATGAATGTACTCACATTGAGGCTCATCTTGAAACTCGGACTCATGTTTGACTGAAGCGCACCCAACAAATCGTTGGACCGGAGTCCCGATGACATCGGGAGAGCGTGTTTCGCATCATGACTGGGTCCGTCCGATGTTATCGGGATTGATTGAATTCGCGGCGCCGCTTCAACTCAACTGTTATGCGTTCTTATCTGGGCTATATCTTCGTCGTAACAACCTTGCTTTCGTTGTGTGCGGCAGAGGTCATCGCGCAGCAAAACTCAAAAGCCAAGCGGCAGTCTGAGGGTGAGTATTTGGCATCTATTCCCCCTCAGGCCGTTCCCGTCTACAACATGCTGAAAGCTACCGAGACTTTCGACGCCAGATTGTTCAAGTCCGTGTGGTGTTCGGGAACGCTGAAGATGTGGTCTGCCTGGGGCGTGAAGGACTACGAGGCTACTGTGCGGGAGTGGCATAGGGCTTACCGAAAAACATACGGTAAGTACGACCTCAGATCGCTGACCTATAGTTATCAAGGCGACGAATCAAGCGGCATCGTAACCATCGCTTATCACGGGAAGGAACGCGACGGGTTAATCGTCGTTCGTGAGGCCGGCGCTTGGAAGTTGAAAAGCGGGGACTAATCGACCTACGGAACGCATAACAAATCGTTGGACCGGACCCAAGGGAAACGACTTTCGCATCAAGCGTGATCCGGCTAAGCTGCTCAGTAATGCCGTGGCCGGTCAACTCAACCGTGGGGCGTGTCGTGTTGATGAGATCTCTTGTTCTAAGCCTGACCGCGATTGCTGTCTGCGTTCCGTTTGCGCGTGCGCAGCAAAAATCGGATGTGCCAGATGGGTGGAAACAAATCAACATTTGTCGCATCAGCTTCTTTGCACCCGCGGACCTTAAAGATCTAGGGGCTACGGGTGTGGATACCTGTAGGGAACTATTTGGTAACAATGACGTCACCGTGTCCGTCGTCTATGGACGATATATCGGACCGGCCGTCGCGCGTAACTCCGATCTCGAATTCAAAGAACAAACGTGCTCCATCGATGGACGGAATGCCCGACTCTACACATATATTGACGCCAGCCATAGCAACTCGGGGCTGAACTACAATGCCGCTTTGTATGTGGATGTGGAAGAATCTAAAGTTGAAGGCCCCCCGATACAGATATCGTTGTTCATGGAAATACGCGGCGAACGAAAAACGGACCAGGACACGGCGCTGGCCATTCTCCGAACGGTTCGCTTTCACTGACACGCCGAACAAATCGTTGGACCGCCAGTCCCGATGACATCGAGAGAGCGTGTTGCGCATCGTGACTGGTCCGGCGATGGGTTCGTGAAATCGCGCCGCCGCGTGAACTCAAACGTTGGATGTCTTCTCCTAACATGCGACATCGCATCTCAACAATCGGCTTGGTTGGACTTGCAATCGCTACGGTTGCGGTGACATGCAATCGCCACGAACCGGAAATGGTTGCGGTTGGACCTGACGTGCAATACGGGCTCGTAGTGTATTTCAAATCGGATGCGACGCATGACCAGATTGAAACCTTCTGGGATGAAGTGCCGATGTACCCCACGAACGGGGGCCACTGGACGCGACCCGGTGTCAGCGGTGTTCTTCGAGTTGCCGCTGTTCAAGGGCACGAAGGAATCGCTATTGGGTTCTTTCCCAACGCTACGCAAGCCGAACGGGACGATATCAAATCGCGGGTGCGAGCGTCTCCAATCGTGTACAAAGCGCTGGACAACGTTGTGCCTATGAATGTAAAGAAGCTCGATTAGGACGGCGACATCCAACAAATCGTTGGACGCGAGTCCCGATGAGATCGGGAGAGCGTGTTTCGCATCATGACTGGTCCGTCCCGATGTTATCGGGATTGAATGAATTCGCGCCGCCGCGTGAACTCAACCGTTGGGTGGCTCTTCTTACGCGAGACGTTGTTGTGGCTGAAGACTCCTTCGTAATTCAACCGATCACCAACACAATCATTTGCCCGTCATGCGGCGAAACTCTGTTGTTTGGCGTGAACCAATGTCGCTTCTGCCAAAGCACAATCGACGAAGCTTATGCCGACCGAAACGCGCGGGCTCAGGGACTCATCACGAACGCAGTCAAATCGGCAAACATCATTCGTGCCTTCCGAAACCTGCTTTACTTCATGCTCGCAATGACTGTCCTCGCGTTCATCCAACATTCGCCGTACTTAGAAATCCTTCCGCTAATCTCGGCGGGTAATCTCATTGGGCCAATCCGATGGCTGCGAAAGTATCGCGGTGTGTCTGATCACCCCGATGTTGTAAGGGCGGCAAAACATATGCGAATCGAGCTATATTTATGGCTCGGCGCGCTCGTAGCGCAGGCAATAGCGTTGTTGGTCTGGTTACTTAATCGCTAACGCGCGCCCCCCAACAAATCGTTGGACGCGAGTCCCGATGACATCGGAAGAGCGCGAAGCCAAAGGCAAAAGGAAAAAGGTAAAAGGAAAAAGAATTCGC
>Ga0134126_10003581_pt1 | contig 19461 bp, 15 predicted proteins | sample KB31752_FD_96881 | JGI IMG/M metagenome (GOLD analysis project Ga0134126, IMG submission 96881) | Terrestrial soil microbial communities with excess Nitrogen fertilizer from Kellogg Biological Station, Michigan, USA - KB3-175-2 | ecosystem: Environmental > Terrestrial > Soil > Unclassified ...
GCAGCACGCCATAAACGAACCGTTTGTTGCCACCGAGTGGGTCGTAACGCCCTTCAGACCCATCGAGCTGGTCAAAATCACCAACGCCGAAAACAACCCCATCAGCCACTTGTTCATCGAACGCCTCCGAGTCGGGAACCTGCGCGGAGGAGTCTACAAGCGGTCTGATGCCGTCAAGGACTAAATTTACGAGCGTGTGCCCTATGAGTACACACCCATACTTCCCTGGACGGGCCAGAGCTTTTTGAACTTTCCAGCCCACAAGATACCTTTTGACCCGAACACGGTCAATGTTACGAAGGTACCAGTGTCCCCGGCCGGCGGCGCAGAGGAAAACCGCCATTTTTGGCTTGCGCCGGGCGCCCCCTTGGATTAAAAATTTCCCTAGAAGCTGCAAATACTCTATACAGGCCCGCGCAACGCCATTTTCTCTCCTACGACGTTTCCGCGCGGGCCTTCTCTTTTTTTGGAACCACCATACCGGGGGGAATTCACCATGGCTATCAGTCGGGAACGCGCCCGCGAAGAGCACACCGCTCACACGGGACACGATCAATTCAGCGAAACGATCTACGGAGTAATCTGCGCCGCGTGCCACAATTACGTGCTGATTGACAAGACGAATTGCCCGCCATCGTGCCGCGAGCATGAATCCTGCCGGCAGGCATACGCCTGAGCCTTCTCTCGCCTCCTTCGAATCGGCGCCACGATGTTCTCGAAAGGCGTGCCTATCGGCGCTAGCCGCAACGCGATAAAATGTTTCGAGCACGAGGGCCGCGTGCGATTTTCCAGCAGATCGTTCTACCCGGCGAATGCTCCGGGGCCGGCTGGGCGCGGCGGCTCGGTGCCTAGGCTTTCTGATGTGGCACTCTCATGTATTCCGATTTAGCGACCCCAGCCGAAGGCTAGCAGGATGGATTGCGCATACCCCCCGAAGGGCCATTGTCGCGCTGCTGGTGCTGCTGGCATTCGGCCCGTTGATCGAAGCAGCGGGCGGTCAAAATGCGCCGCCCGTCCCCAAGCTTGAGCGCCGCCCTTCAACGCAGACGCAAAAGCCCGCGTCACATCCTTCCGTGGTGGCCCTTCGCATTCCCAAAGGAACACCGATTGAGATTTCGGTCGAGCGCGATACGCGCATCCATAAGGCCGACCAGGAAATCCGCGGGCATGTGGTCGAGCCGGTCTACGCCTTCGACAAGCTGGTGATCCCCGCTGGGTCCGAGGCCATCGGCCGGATATCGGCGATCGGCAGTGTACCCGCAGGCAAGCGAACGCTCGCGGCACTAGATGCGGATTTCACTCCGAGCCGCAAGGTGACGGTGCAGTTCAACGAAATTGTTTTGCCCAACGGGAAGCGCATACCTATATCGGGCGACACGGCGCCTGGATCGGGCCAAGTCATGCAGTTTGTCTCCGCGGATCACGCCAAGGCCGGCAGGAGAGCCAAAATCGGCCAGAAAGCAGCGGCGGAGGAAAAGCAGGGGCAGCAGGAACTCCACGCAGCGATGGAGAAAATCCGGAATCCAGGCAAGATTCATCGCCTGCTGCGTTACGCGCTGGCGGAACTGCCGGTGCGGCCGCGGTACATCAACGCGGGAACGGTCTACTTCGTTGAATTGCGCGAGGCTCTCGATTTTGGCAGCGAGCCATCCGACAGTGGCGCGGAGCATTTCATCGGGAAGATCCCGCCAGGCAGCGTCGTTCATGCGCTACTGATCACGCCCTTGGATTCAGCCAGCACGAAAAAGGACGCGCAGGTCGAGGCGGTCTTGTCGCAGCCGCTATTTGACGGTGAGCATCACCTGATTCTTCCGGAAGGCAGCCGGCTGCAGGGCGTTGTGCTGCAAGTTCATCCAGCCCGGACGCTGCACAGGAACGGACAAATGCGGCTGGTTTTTCGCCGATTGATTCCGCCCCGGGGGGCGCGACACGATGTGGACGCCAATCTGAATGCCGTGCAGGCAAACCGGCAGGATCGCGTCCGCCTGGACTCGGAAGGCGGGGCAAAATCAACCGATTCTAAAACGCGCTATTTTTCGTCCGGCGTCTCCATGCTGCTGGCTGCCGCTTCCTTCCAGAGCGATCCGGACGCAGTGGGCGGAGACTCCGGAAATTCGCTGAATCGCGCGGCGGGCGGGGTCAACGGATTCCGGCTCGTAGGCATTGCTCTCGGATTAGCAGTGCACTCGCAGCCATTTGGCATGGCGATGGGTGCGTATGGCGGTGGGATGTCCGTCTATTCTAATTTCATCAAAAAAGGACGCGAGGTTGTGTTTCCGAAGGACACGGCGATGACGATCGAGATCGGGACCCGCTCCGCACCTACCCCTGCGACGCCGCTGAAAGATCGCGCGTCCACAGCCGGCGCACAGTAACATCGCGGCGCTAAGCTACTCCCTGGTTCTCTTGTGGATAGCGTCCAGAATGCCATTCAAGAACGCAGGCGCTTCGGCCGACGAGAATTTCTTTGCGAGTTCAATAGCCTCGTCAATTACGACCTTTGCTGGAGCGGTCCCCGAGCGCAACTCATACACCGCGAGCCGCAGGATGCTACGGTCCACAGCCGCCAGCCGTTCGAGCTTCCAGTTTTCGGAAAGCTCGCCAATGAGTGCGTCGCACGACTCGACCTGGGACGCGGCGCCTTCGAAAAGCTGATTCGCGAAAGTCCGAGTTTCCGCGGCGGCACGGGCCGATTTCCAAAAGTGCTGTTCGATGGCAGCGGGCTTTTGGCGACCCATTTCCCACTGGAAAAGCATTTGGAGTGCGAACTCTCGCGATTTGCGCCGCAGCGTCATCCCGCGCGCCGCTTCCGCGGAGGCGCTTTGTCGCCGCGCGGCGTGCTTGGGGAAAACCGGCGCGAAAGATGCGCCATTTCGACCGCTGCCAGGCCCGCTTCGTGCCCCTTATTCCCGCCTTTGAGCCCCGCCCGGTCAACCGCTTGCTCAAGAGTGTCGCAGGTGAGGATGCAAAAAATCATCGGAACGCCCGCGTCGAGCTGCGCGAGTTGAATGCCGCGCGCCGTTTCCGATGCGACGTAATCGTAATGCGACGTTTCCCCCCGCAAGATGCAGCCGATGCAGACGACGGAATCGAAGCGGCCAGTGAGCGCCATCTTCTTTGCCACGATCGGAATCTCGAAGGATCCGGGTACGCGCACGATTTCAATCTGCGTTTCCGCCGCGCCCGCGCTTTCGAGCGCCGCGAGCGCGCCCGAAAGCAGCCGCTCGGTGATGAAACTATTGAATTGCGCGGTCACAATTCCAAAGCGAAGCCCCGCGGCATTCAGCCCGCCGCGCACAACCCCCGGTTTGAACGTATTCGTCATCGTCAGCGCCCTTGGAATTTCGCCGGCCTTTTTTCCAGAAACGCGCGCGTACCCTCGCGCATGTCTTCAGTTGCACAGCACAGGCCGAAAAGCGTGGCTTCCAGAAAAAGCCCTTCTTCTTGCGGCATCTCGGCTCCGCGTTCGGCGGCTTCCATTGCGTATTTCACCGCCAGCGGCGCATTTGCCGCAATCTTCCGTGCAATGCCTTCCGCGACGGCGAGCAACTCGCCGGGTTCCGTGACGCGGTTCACGAGCCCGATACGCAGCGCCTCGTCCGCCGAGATTGTCTCTCCGGTAAGGATCATCTCATGCGCTACGCCCTTCCCGCAGAGCCGCGCCAGCCGCTGCGAGCCGCCGTAACCGGGAATGATTCCGAGCTTCACTTCGGGCTGCCCGAGTTTCGCTGTGCGGCTAGCGATCCGAATCGTGCAAGCGAGCGCCAGTTCGCAGCCCCCGCCCAGAGCGAACCCATTGATCGCCGCGATCGAAGGTTTGCCAAGGGTTTCCAGCCGCCGCAGAACGCGCTGGCCAAACAGCGACGTCTCCTTGCCGTCCACAGGGGTTTGGCGCGCGAGTTCGTTGATATCCGCACCTGCGACAAACGCCTTGTCGCCGGCACCCATCAGGATCAACACGCGGACCTGATCGTCGCGTCCGGCGGCATCCAAGCAGTCAGCAAGTTCTTCCATCGTCTTGCGATTCAGCGCATTCAGCACCTGGGGGCGATGGAATGTGATCCGCGCGATCCGGTCGCTCACGCTGAAGAGGAGGTTTTCGTATGCCATTTTGGGTTTTCCAGCCGCGCCTCATATTCCAAGGAGCCGGGTCTGGAATTTTACAACGACTTGCCCCGCCGAGGCTCGAAAGACCAGCTTCGACAAACAACGAATGCCTCCGCAGGAGCGGAAGGACGCGGCTTCACTGGACGATCAGCGTGAGCGAGATCATACGAGAGGTCTTGCCCGAAGTTGCGGTCACTACAACCGAATAAGTTCCCGGCGGCGTACCTGAATCGCGGGAAGCATTGCTGTGGCTGCCGCAAGCAACCGCCGCGAATGCCGCGAGCACAGCCAATGTCGCCAGCGGCGCCAAGCGGACGAATCGCTTTCGGCTGCCCTCGCGCCCCTCGCCGAACGCGCCGAGCAACCCCGCCGCAATAAGGGCTAACGCGAACGCACAGGCGACCCCCCGCCAATTTCCACCGTTCCAATTCGGCGATCCTGGCGCCCGAGTCGGCCCTAAGATTAACGAGCTCGCCTGCGAGGTGACGCTCACCTGAAACGATGCGGAGCCGTTGGCCGGCACCGCCACCGTCATCGGATCCAGATAACACGCCCCTGCGGGCGGCGCGCCTGAGCAGGCAACCGCCACGGGGCCTGTAAATCCGTAGAGCGAATTCACCTGCAGCGTATAAAGCGCCCTTTGCCCGGCGGCCACGGTGATACGCGTGCCCATGTCCGGCGGATCGGTGACGTTGAAATCCATTCCCGTGCCGGAAAGCGGGATCATCTGTGGGCTCCCGGGTGCGTTGTCCGCTATGACCAGCGAAGCGGCGCGCGGTCCGGCGACCACCGGCTGAAAATTCACCTGTATCGAGCAAGAAAGGCCCGGCGCGATGCTGAGGGTGAGATTCGAGGTGCACGTGTCGGCCTCAATGAAATCCCCGGCATCGGGCCCCGTGAACGAAATCCCGCTCACGACAAGCGCGGCTGAGCCCGTGTTCGTCACAATCACTGGTACCGCTGTGCCTGCCGTGTTCAGGGCCTGCCCGCCGAAGCCGATGCTCGACGGCGCCACAGTCGCGGCAGTCTGAATCCCGGTGCCGGAGAGCGCGACAATCTGCGGGCTAGAGGCCCCATCATCCGCGACGACGATCTGCGCCGCGCGGCTACCGGCCGCCGTCGGCTGGAATGTGACGCTGACCGTACAGCTGGCATTCGCGGCCAGGCTGAGCGGGCAATTGTTCGCCTCCGCATAATCGGCGGCGTCTGCACCGGCGACTGCGATTCCATTGATCGCCAGAGGGCTGCTGCCCGTATCTTTAATCGTGATCGCCTGCGATTTGCTCGGCGTCCCGACGCTCTGGCCGGCAAAGGTCAGGTCGAGCGGCGAGATCTGGATCGCCGGCGCAAGCCCTGTCCCGCTGAGCGCCACGATCTGCGGGCTGCCCGTCGCATTATCCGTGAACGCAAGCGTGGCGCTCTTCGCGCCGCCGGACTGCGGCGCAAATCGCACTGCCACCGTGCAATTTCCCGCGGCGGCCACCGTGCCGCCCTGAACCGGACATGGCGCCGTACCCTGTTGCGAAATCGCGAACTCCGCAGCGTCAGCCCCGGAAATCGAGACGCTGCTGAGCGTCAGCGAGGCGCTGCCCGTATTGCTAATCGTAGCGGTCTGATACCCGCTCGATGAGCCAACCGTCTGCGCGCCGAACGACAGCGTAACGGGGGCTACTTCCGCAATCGGCGCCGGCAGCACAGCCGCGCCGGTCAGCGGGATGATCTGCGTGGCGCTTGCTACCCCGCCCGAGTTGTCCGTCGCGTCTATTTCGGCGTGAAATGTTCCCGGCGCGCCCGATTCAAACGTAATTTCCATCGCGCAGGTCTCGCCTGGCGTGAGCTTAAGGGCGGTGAAGCAGGTGCTTCCCTGCCCCGGCGTGAACTCCGCCACGTCCGGCCCGCTGAGCGCGACGCTCGCAATCGTCAGGTCCTGATTGCCCGCATTCTTCAGCGTGATTGTTTGCGCCGGGCTCGGCACGTTCTCCGGCTCGCTGCCGAAATCCACCGATGCGGGCGAGACTACGGCCAGGGCGCCCTCGCCGGTTCCCTCGAGTGCGAGCACTTGGGGATTGCCCGCGGCATTATCCTGGAAGCTGACGAAGGCGCTCTCAGGACCCACCGAAGTGGGAGCAAAGCTAACATTGAACGAGCACGGGTCTCCCGGCGCAATTGCCCCGGACGTGCATCCCAACGACCCCATCAGCGAGAAATCCAAGGCATTGGGCCCGCTGATCTGAATCGTGGAAATAACGAGCGGCGCCTCGCCCGAATTTATTACGCCTACAGGAAGCACAGACCCGCTACCGCCGCCAACCGGCGCGCTTGCGAACCGAACGGTGGCCGCATTAAACCGGATGCCGGCCGGCGCCAGCGCCGATTCCGACAGCTTCAGAAGAAACGCGTCCGGCAGGGGAGTGCTCTCCGTGCAGCTTGCGCAGAGAAGCTGCACGCCGTTTCCGGGATTCGCCGTCAGCGGAAAGTCAGCAGCATTGGTCGAGCCGGCGATGATCGCATTGCCGCTGGGATCGAGCGCGATCGCCGTCGCACCGCTCAACGACGAAATTCCCTCGGGCGCTATGCCTCCCATTGGCGTGGCGTATACGAGCGATGCGTTTCCCCCCGCGGCCGGATCGAACTTGGCTACAAACGCATCGGTCTCGCCGTTAAACGGCTGGAAATTGTCGCGCCAGGGTAGATCCCAAGAGGTTGCGGCGCCCACAACGTACACCTCGTCCGAAGGCGTTGCCGAGCCCGCTGCGGGGGGCACGATAGCGACGGCCTGTCCTTGATCGGATTGCGTTCCCCCCAGATATGTAGAGTACGCCAACGATGTGCCCCCGTTCGCCGCGGTTTCCGCGATCACGGAGAGAAAGGCATTCGCTTGCCCCATCAGCTTGGATTGATACGCCGCGTACATTCCCGCAATCGGAAAATCGGATGAACGCGTCGCGCCGGTCACATACGCATTCGGCGGATTATTTGCGTCCACAGCCACGCCGAAGGCGCCGTCCATCCCTCCGCCGCCAAGCAGCGTGGCGTACTCGAGATCGTTGCTACCCTTGGCCGCGGGAATTATCTTCATCAGGAAGGCGTCCGAGGGATCGCCGCCATAGACGGACTGAATCGCGCTCGCCGTGACGGGAAAGCTTCCGTTCGGATCGGAGGTGGATCCCGTGACATACGCCTTGCCGCCCGCGTCCACCGCAATCCCGCCGATGGAAACTTGCGCGTCAATTCCAAAATAGGTGCAGTACTGAAGCGCCGGGTTCGCGGCCGGCTGAAAGATCGCGAGGAAACCGTCGCTCCCCCCGCCGCCGTAGATCGGCTGAAATGCGCCTGCGGTCACCGGCAAGTCGGTGGACGTGGTATCAGCTGCCACAAGGAGTTGCCCAGAGCCGTCCACGGCGATGCCGCCGCTTCCTTGCGTGTCCTCAGCGCCGTTGCCGCCGAAAAGCGTGGAGAATATGAGGTTGCTCCCCGAAGGCCCAATCTCCGTCACGACCGTATCGTTCGCCCCAGCCGTCCGCGCGCTGCTATCGCTCACGGGATAATTCGAGGATGTCGTAGTCCCGGCAATCGCTGCGTCGCCGCTTGCATCCACAGCGATCTTGCCGCCGGACTCATCGCCATTCCCCCCGATGAACGTCAGATATTCCAGCGAATTCGCACCGCTCTGCGTCGGATCGAACTTCGCAATGAAGAATGCCGCATCGCCGCTCGATCCAATTGAATATGGCAATGGCTCGGTAAACGTTGCCGGCGACGTAGTCGTCCCACCGACGTAGATATCGCCGCTCGAATCTACAGCTACGCCGCCCACTGTATCCGTTCCCGCGCCGCCCAGAAACGTCGCGTAGGCTAGCGACACGGAGGGATCAATCACCAGTGGCTCGCTAGCATCGTACGGCCCTGCACGAAACCCAATGCTGCCGTCAGAATAGAGAATGTAGCCCCCGGCGATGTGCCTGCGATTCGCTATGCCGGTGCCGCGCGAGGAAAGCCCTGCGCCCTCGCGTTGTCCTGAGCGCGAGTCCTGATAAATCTGCGGCTTCTTCATCGTTAGCTGCGTACCTGACACGTTCAGCAGCAGATCGCCATTGCCATTCATGCGAACACTTTGCGCTCCGCCGAAGGAGAACCGCAGGGCGGCTAAATCAACCCCGGCGTCAAGCCGCACGTCGTACTCGATGCCTCGGTCGTTGCCATAGACGCGCAGCTTCACGCCCGGCGAGACGTCCGAAGAGGCTGCCGCGAAGTGCGGCACCCGCAAGCGCCACCCCCGCGAATCCCTGCCGATGAAATAATTCGAAACTCCCCGAAGGCGCCGTTCCCCGCGCCAACGGAGCCTTGCCCCGATGGCGGGCGGTGTCCGATTCCCTTCTGTCGCGCGAAGCGTGAGCGTCGCGAAGTGCAATTGCGACATCGCATCTGCTTCGCGGCGTCCGCGCACTTCCGGCACGCGCACCGAAATGCCTTCGCGGGTTAGCAGCGTCACCAGGCCCCGCCCGCGACCGATAAATTGCACGTTAGGCGCCACCGCAGGCTCGAAATTCACAGCGGCGAAAAATGGAGTGAGGGCCTTCTCCTTTGCTGCCTGTCGCACGGCTTCCGGCGAGCGCCCGATTGCGCGTGCGAGCGCCTTCGACCGACGCAGCGCCCGACCCATAGGGCGGAACGCAGCGATCAGATTTCGCGGAGAGGCAAACACCAGGAGTGCGCCGCACGCCGCCAAAAGAACAAGCCAGTACCGTTTTCTTTTCATTCGGGCCCCTGCGCTGGATAGGCGCATCCCTCCCAGTTGGGCGGCCAACCGACTGCGGGTGTTGATTGAGTTCCCAAGTATCCTGGGAAGCAGGACGCGGAGAATATCCGTCCAGCAGCACTGAATGTCAAGGAGGCGAATTGGGGCGTACTAGGACTGGGCGAATTTTATCCAGGACCTGGCGGCCGCTGCTTAGAACAAGAAAAAGCGTTTCAGTGCGTGCCAGAAGCCGTGCCTTGGAGCCGGTGTTTCCGGCGGTCCAGCGCCGTTCGTGCGCGCGGCGTCAAGCGGGGGAGCGTCGACGCGCCCCTCGAATTGCCACTGCGGCTGCACCTGCGCTTCGCGGACGAGCAGCATCATCTGCGGGCCCGCGTCTCGCACAGGAACGGGATCCGCAGCGGAAAATTCGAGCGGCGGCATGATCACTTTGTAGATGGGCGTCGAAACCGCCGGGGCTTCGGCATACGCGCTCTTCGGCGGCGGCGCCACGGGATGCCCTTCATTCGCGCCCGCGGGAACGCTGAATTCGATGGCAGGCTCCGGCCCAGCCGGAGGATTCGCGCGAGGGGCGCCTGCAGGGGCCGGCGCGGTTCCAGCTCCCTCTGCCACTTCCGGCGAAGGGGGAGCCGCCCCAGGCGAATTCCTGGGAACTGCGGAGCACGCGCAACTACCCGGCATGGCGGCGACTGGCGTCAATTTGCCCCGTGCCATAAAAAAATCCCCGGCCTGCGGCACGACGAGTTTCTCGCCGCTGAATTGGTCTTCGAGCTGAATCGCGCCGCTCGCCGCGCGTACGCAGAGCGAATCGTCCAGCTTCAATCCGAAAGTCGCATCGCGCTCGCCACCGTTAATGCTGATCGGCGCGGCAATGATCGTCGGCGTGAAAATTCGCAGCGCGATTCCAGCCGCCGCACGAATGTGCATTTCACCGAAATTCAGGGCCAGCGTGACGGCGCCGCCCGACTGCAGCGGCGTGAACTTCGCCGGGCCGCAAATCGCCACTTCGCCCCCGGCAAAAAGTGTCATCCGCGCCGTGCCGGAATGTACGGTCACCTCGCTCCCATTCGCGACGAAAATTCCCGCCGTGCTCCCCGCTGCCACGCCGCCGGCCGCGACGCCACCCGACACGGAAACGTCCGCTCCCTGGATCTCACCGACGATACCAGCGGGTATTGCTTGCGCGCGCAGCAGAGCCGGTGAACCAAGCAGCATCGCGGCCCCGAGCAGCACGCGCGCGGGAATCCGCCGCATTCGTTGCGATGCCGGATTTTGCGGCAAGCTGCGCACGGCTACGTCCGAAAAGTTCGCCTATACTATAGCGCAATGGCGAATTCCATCGCAGGGGGCGCGACCGAGCGGGCGCGCGAATCCCCAGGAAAGTTTCAGGCCGAAATGCCGCGGCTATCGCGCTGGCGCAGGATGCAGATTCCTGTGATCGCTGCGGTGGCCTATTGGCTCGTTCGGCTGATCGGCCCCACGCTGCGCGTCGAATTCGTGGGCGTGCACAATGCCGTGCAAATTCGCAGGCACGGCGAGCAGGCCATTGGTGCTTTCTGGCACCGCTGCATTTTCCCCGCGATCTGGATCTGGCGCGGCCGCGATATCGTGGTGCTGAACACGGTCAATTTTGATGGCCAGTGGACGCGCCGCGTCATCGAGCGGCTCGGCTTCGGCACGGCGCAGGGCAGCTCAACCCGCGGTGCCATCGAAGGCCTCACGGTGCTCGCGCAGCGAATCGAGGAAGGACGTCACGTCGCCCTGACGATTGATGGGCCGCACGGCCCCCGCTACGTCGCGAAACCGGGCGCCGTAATCCTCGCGCGGCGGACCGGACGGCCGGTCTCCGCGTTCCACATCGGCCTGCAGTGGGCGCACACCTTCCGGAAATCGTGGGACCTGTTCCAACTCCCGCTGCCCTTCTCGCGTGCGGTAATGTTCGTCGCTCCGCCGATTCACGTTCCGACCGACGCCGACAGCCAAACGGTCCACGATAAGCAGTCCGAGATTCAGGCCGCACTCGAGCGCGTTCGCGACCTTGCGGAGTCGTGGTTCGGATTGACCGAACTCGAACGCGATCGCCTCCGCGACGAATGGCGCGAACCGGGCGCCCGCTGAACCGACGCACGCAAAATGCGCAGGAAGTGCGCCCTAGCTCGATGCCAGCTTCACACGCACGTTCATCTTTTTCCCGTTGCGAACGATCGTGAGCGTGACGGTGTCGCCGGGATGCGCGCGATTCAGCAACAGGTCGAGATCGGACTGGCTCCCGACCGCAACGCCATTGATAGCGATCAGCACGTCACCGCCAATCCGGAGTTCCTGCAAGCCCGCCAGCACCACGCGATTCCCGCCGCGAATACCCGCCTGTGCCGCGGGGCCGCCCGGCTTAACGCGGTCCACCAGGATCCCCTGGCTCACCGGCAGCCCCAGCGCCTGCGCCAGCCCCGCGTCGAGTGGGTATCCCTGCGCACCCAGCGTGGCCCGCGTCACATGGCCATATTTAATCAATTGCTGCGCCACACGCTTAGCCGTATCCACCGGAATCGCGAATCCTATCCCCGCGGCGGCCCCCGTCGGCGAGGAAAGCGCGGTGTTAATCCCAATCACTTCGCCTCGCGAATCGAGCAGTGGCCCGCCGGAATTGCCGGGATTGATAGCGGCGTCGGTCTGAATGGCCTCGTCTATAAACGTGTTCTCGCCGGTGCGAACCGTACGTCCCAGCGAGCTGATGATTCCCGTCGTGAGCGTGCTCTGAAACCCAAAGGGATTCCCAATCGCGAGCACTCGCTGCCCGACCAATAAATTATTGGATTCGCCCAGCGGCAGCGGCGTGAGCTTGCGGCCGTGCGCATCAATTTGGATCAGCGCAATATCGTTCCGCGTGTCCGCGCCGACCAGTTTCGCCTTGTAGCGCGACTGGCTGTGCGCGCCATCGTCCGGCTGATCACCCAGCATCACCTCGATCGTCTGCGCGCCCTCCACCACGTGATAATTCGTCAGAATGTGCCCGCTTGCGTCTATCACGAATCCGGAGCCCGCTCCCTGCACGGGCACCGGATCGAAGAAAAAGTCGTACTGCACGCTTTGCGTGATGATGTTGGCCACGGATGGCGCGGCTTGCTTATAGATGCGGACGTTTTCCGCTTCGGTAGGGCCAAGTTTGGCCGCTGCGGCAGCGTCGGCAGCAGCGTCGCGCGTCGCGGGGGCAATCGCGCGAACGTTCGGCGGCGTGTGCTCGCCCCAGCGCGAACCGGCCCAGTAGGCGCACAGCCCAACAATCAGGCCCGCGGCCAGCAGTCGCAGCGACCGCGCGCGTGGCGCTCGGAATTTCGTGCCTGGCATTTTCGTATGCTCCCCCAATTGCCCGCCCGCGAGGCGCGGACGCGAATGAACATTTACCGGGCGGCGGATTCCCCTTCCAATATCTTCAGCGCCGCGTCCAACTGGCGCTCCGTTTCCGCAAAGGGCCCGGAGCAATCGAGCGCAAAATCGGCGAGCTTGCGCTTTTCGTCCATCGGCATTTGCGCTGCGATGCGCAGCGCCGCCTGCTCGCTCGTGAACCCGCGCTCCTGCAGCCGCGCCAATTGCTGCCCTGGCTGCGACCAGCAGACGATCAGCCGGTCCAGACTCTTGTGATATCCGGCCTCAACGATGAGGGCCGCTTCGACCACGGCGAGCGGCGGCTCGCCGGGACGGTCGAGCGCCGCGAACCAATCCTCGACAACTTTAATAATGCGCGGATGCAGAATTCCGTTGAGCCGCTCGCGCCGCGTCGCATCCGCGAACACAATGGCGCCCAGCTTCGCGCGGTCCACCGCCCCCCCGGGTGCGAGAATCTCGCGCCCGAATTCGCGCACTGTTTCCTCGTAGGCCGCCTGCCCAGGCTCTAAAAGTTCATGCCCGAGCGGGTCCATTTCGAGCACGGGAATATCGCGCGCGCGCAGCAAATCCGCCACGGTGGACTTGCCCGAGGCAATTCCGCCGGTCAGTCCCACGCGGAGCATTTTCATGGATTATCGCTGCGTAGCCGCAACGGAATTCGAGGAAGCGGCAGAGCCTCGGCGCAGGCGCGCCGCGCGAACCGTGTTGCTCATCAGCATGGCAATCGTCAGCGGGCCCACGCCGCCAGGCACCGGAGTAAGCGCGCCCGCCGTCTGAACCACGTCCGGGTGAACGTCCCCCACAAGCACCGATCCCTTGGCGCGGAACGCTTCGATCTTCTCCGGGAAGCCTGCGAAAATGCGTTCGGCCTCGCCGCGATCCTTAATCACGTTCTGCCCGACGTCAATCACCGTTGCACCGGGCCGGATGTAGTCCGGCGTGACCATGGCCGCGCGACCCATCGCGGCTACAACGATGTCTGCCCGCCGAACCGTCTCCTTCAACTCGCGCGTCTTCGAATGGCAGATCGTGACGGTGGCGTTCGCGTGGAGCAGCAGCAGCGCCATCGGCTTGCCGACGATATCGCTGCGCCCCATCACTGCGGCATTTGCGCCTTCAATCGCGATTCCGCTGCGCCGCAGAATTTCCATCACGCCCGCGGGTGTGCACGCCACCAGGCTCGGCTGGCCCGCCACGAGCTTGCCCACGTTTACGGGATGAAATCCGTCCACATCCTTCGCGGGTGCCACCGCGTCCAGAATTCTCTTCGCGTTCACCTGCGGCGGCAGCGGCATCTGCACAAGAATGCCATCCACATCATCGCGGCGATTCAATTCGTCCACGATTTGCAATAGTTGGTCGGTGGCAATGGAAGCGGGCGGCGTGAGTAAAAAGCTCGCCAGCCCCAGCTTTCCGCACGCCGCGATCTTGCTATTGACGTACAGTTTCGAGGCCGGATTTTCTCCCACCAGCACGGCCGCGAGGCCCGGGCGAATGCCAGCCGCCGCGAGCGCGGAAATCTCCGCCGCCAGCTCGCCATAAATCTCGTCTCGAATCGCGTTGCCGTTCAATATCCGCGCAGCCAAGGAAATCCTCGCAAGGTTCGACGCTAATCAGGCGGCATCATAGCACACGCGATCGGAGCGATTCGCGGCGCGCTGAACCGCGCCGGCGGCGGAGTCAGCCCGCCCGCGTGAGCGGCGCACGGGGCTCCGCGCCAGATTTCGTCCTCACAAAGCGGGCCGGTGAAAACGCCGCCGCATCGAAGCGCGTCGCGCCCCGCGCGATCCATTCGCCGATGAGCTTTGCCGTCACCGGCGCAAGCAGAATCCCATTGCGATAGTGCCCTGTGGCGATCAGCAGGCCGCCAAGCCCGCTCGGACCGAGCAGCGGCAGCGAATCCGGCGTCGCGGGGCGCAGGCCGGCCCAAGTGTCAAGAATCTCGGCATCGCGGATTGCCGGGAAGATTTCTTCGGCAGCATCCAAAATCTTCCGCAGGCCGCCGGCGGTAACTCGCTTCTCGAATCCGGCATTTTCAAGCGTGCTGCCGGCTACGATGCGCCCATCGTGGCGCGGAACCAAATAGCCGCGCGCGGAGCGCAGCACCCGCTGCAGGCCGACGCCATGTGTGCGCAACGCGATCATCTGGCCGCGCACAGGATGAACCCGCGGAGGCAAGGCCACGTCTGCAAATGCGTCCGCGCCGATCTTGCCAGAAAAGCAGCCGGCGGCCAGCACGGTGCATTCAGCGCGTATCGCTTCCCCGCCGGCTCGGACGCCCGTGCAGCGGCCTTCCCCGCAAAGCAAGCTCTCCACCGCCGTTTCCGCCCGGATCGTGGCGCCCCGATTTCGCGCCGCTTCGATCACGGCTTCCGTCAGCAATCGCGGCTCAACCGTCGCCTCGTAGGGTAGCCACATCGCGGCGCCGGCGGACTCGGCAAGCCCCGGCTCCATTCGCCGGGCCTCCGCGAGCGGCATAGCTTCGGACGGCAGCCCCAGCGCGCGATGTTCCGCCACGGCTTTGTCGCGCGCGGCCTCTCCCTCGTCCGACGCGAATATCTCAATCGTGCCCTCGCGGGCGAAGCCGGTCTTGCGCCTGGACGCACTTTCGACCGCGGAAATAAAATCAGGATAGAGACTGAGGCTTTCCTTGGCCAGTGGAACCAATGGCGCGGCAGCGGGTTCGTCCGCCGCCGGGGACAGCATCCCCGCAGCTGCCCAGGACGCTTCCTGGCCCGGTTGCCCGCGGTCGAAGACGACCACGCGCTGGCCGGCGGCGCTCAGCTCGAAGGCGATGGAGCCGCCGATCAGCCCCCCACCGATCACCGCTACGTCAAACGAATCCATTTTTCGATTGTATCAGCAATGCGCCGCGCGTCCGGGCGCTAGAGCAACTTGATTAGATCGCGCGATTGCAAGAGCGCCTTCTTCGCGAGATTGGATGCGCTTCGCCAATCACCGCCGCTGCTGGCCTGCCGCGACTCCTTCACAGCGCTGCGGATTTTGTCGACCAAGTCCTGCTGCTCGGCGTCCAGTCGTCTTCCATTCGCTTGACTGAGATTTCGTTCGGCGGTCACGAGATCGTTGTTAGTGGAACGCTTGAGATCGGCCAACTCCGTCGGCGATAGCTGCGGAAATATCTGCGGCGGCTGCGGACGCACCGCAGGCTCATCGTCCGGCTTTGCGGCGGCTTCCGCAGGGCGCCGCGGCCGCGGCGGTTCGGGCTTTTCGGCAGGCAAATTGAGGACGGGAGCGGTTCCGGCGGCCACCGGCACCTGCGGCGGCTTCGCCGCGGGTTTCGCCGGCGGCAATGCCGTCGTGTCTGGCGCTACGTTCATTATCGTTTCATTGCTGGGTTGAACGGCCGGGGTTGGCGCAGGCGCGGCTGCGTTTGTGGCGCGCTCGGGACAACCGCAGAGCGCCAACGGCAAGGCACACGAGACGGCGATCATCGCGATCCGCCCGGCGATGGCGAGGCTGGGCATTTATATCTGTTCCTCGGCTACAGGCTGGCTGTACTCCTGCTTCCCTGCTGGTATCTCGGCGGGACGCGCCAGCGGCAATTCCACGCGGAAGGTTGTTCCGCGACCCGCCTGCGATTCAAATTCTATCCGACCATTGTGCAGTTGCACAAATCGGAAGGTGTTGGCCAGGCCGATGCCGGTGCCGCCGGGGCGCGTGGTGAAGAAGAGCTGAAAAATCTTCTTCTGATTCTCCGGCGAAATGCCCCGCCCCGAATCGCTCACCGAAATCACCGCCGATTCCCCGTTACGCGCGAGCACCAGGCCAATGTGCCCGCCCGAATCGGTAAAATCGCAGGCGTTCAGCACCAAGTTCAGCAGGGCCTGATGCATTAGCTGCCGGTCCAGCAGAACGGGGGGAAATTCCGGCGGAAGCTCCAGCTGCACGCTCAGCCCGCCCTTCCGGATCGAGGGGCGCGCCGCGTCCACCACCTCTTCGAGGATTCCGCGCAGATCGGCCTCTTCCAGGCGCAGTTCAACCGGCTTCGTGAAGTTCAGAAAAGTCTTCACCGCGCGGTCCAGGCGGTCAATCTCGCTATCCAGCATTTTCACCGCCTGCTGCGCTTCCTGTTCCACAGGCATATTTACCTTCAGCACCTCGAGCCACAGGCGCATCGAATTCAGCGGATTCTTCACCTCGTGGGCGACTCCGGCCGTCACCCGGCCCAGCGCAGCGAGCCGCTCGGAAACCTCGAGCTGATTGCCGATGCGCTCGAGGGATTCCACGTCGCGCATCGTGACGAGCGTTCCCATGCGCGTGCCGTGCTCCCGGATCACCTGCACGCTCAGTCCGACCCGCTGCGGTCCGCCGTGAGTCTGGACCGTGACTTCAGCACCCTCGACCGGCTCAATCTCGTCGCCCTCGACGTGCAGCACGCTGCGGAAGGGATGATTCGCCGGGAAAATTTCCCCCGCGCTGCGCCCGCGCAATTCCTCAGGCCGGCCACCCAGAAACTTTTCCACCGAAGGGCTCACCAGCACGGCCCGGCCATCCGCGCCGAAAAGCAGCAGCCCGTCCTCGAGCCCGCTCATCACCTGATCGAGATTTTCTCGAAGCGTGCTGAATACCTCGCGCACATCCCGCAATTGGCGGCCGATGCCCACGATTTTCGTGCTGACCGCGCCCAGTTCGTCCTGGCGCTCGACGGCAGGCTCGACGTCGAATTCCCCCGCCGATATCCGGTCGAGTTGCGCCGAAATCCGCTCGATTGGCGCGAGTGCCAAATGGCTCAGCAGCGCCGCCAGAAACGTGGAAATCACCACGAAAGCGAGCGCCGAGGCTCCCGCCGGCACAAGCTCCGGAGAAATTTCGCTCTGCATCAGCGTCGAAGAAAGGCCGATGCGGATATAGACCGGAATGTAGCCAAATTGGCTGCTTCCCACCGTCAACGTTTGCGCAAATTCGTAGGTCTGCGGCGATCCGTAAATCGCGCGCAGCTGCTCGAAGAATCCAGCATCCCTCAGCGATTCGATGCCCGGGCGCACGGGTATTTTCTGATCGCGCAGCGAAGCCTCGCTCGAAGCGAGCACCACGCCGTTGCTATCCGTGATACTGATCTCATCAATCGCTTTGGCGTAGCCCATATCAGACTCGATCAAAGAGTTGAGGGAGCTATCGTTATCAAAGGCGCGCCGCACGTACTCGCGCACATCCATGGGGTTCGCCGAGACCGGCGCGTCATCGCGCTCCGCTTCCTCGGAAAGCGCGCTCTGGCATTCGTGCAGGATCTGTCCGGAAAGGATTTTCACCCGCTCTTCGGCTTCATTCAGGGTTTGGCGCGTGAGCCGCGCCAGATAAAGCGTGGAACCGGCCGCCACCAGGGCGAGCACCAGCAGCGAAATGGCAAGCGTTAGCTTAGTTTTCAGGCTGAGACGCATTTTTCCGCCCCGCCTCGTATTCCTTCAGCTTATTGTGGAGAGTCTTGAGGCTGATGCCAAGCAATTCCGCCGCCCGCGTTTTATTTTGATTTGTCGCCGCCAGCGTTTGCACAATCAGTTCGCGCTCAGCGTCGTCCACCGTGGTCCCTACCGGGAACCGCAATCCGCCCAGGCCCGCCCCGGCCATCGCGGGCGCATGCCCGAATTCCGATGGCAGATGCTGCCGCCCGATCGAGCCGCGGTCGGTGGCGATGGCGGCGCGTTCGAGCACGTTGCGCAATTCCCGCACGTTCCCGGGCCAAGGATACGATCGGAAGAGGTCCATCACGTCCGATCCCACGCCGGAGACTTTCTTCCCGTGTTTCTGCGAGATTTCCGCGAGCAGGTGATCCACCAGGAGCGGCAAATCCTGCTTGTGCTCTCGCAGCGGCGGAAGATGAATGTGAAATACGTTCAATCGGAAGTAGAGGTCCTGCCGCAAGTGGCCATCGGCCACGGCCATTTCGGGATTTTTGTTGGTCGCGGCCACGACTCTCACGTCCACCGGGGTTTCCACCTTGCTGCCGAGCCGGCGAATCTTTCCATCCTCGAGCACGCGCAGCAGCTTCGCCTGCGTGGGCGGCGGCATCTCGCCGATTTCGTCGACCATCAGCGTGCCGCCATCCGCCAGTTCGAAGCAGCCGATGCGCCGCTCCGCCGCGCCCGTAAAGGCGCCTTTTTCATGCCGAAAATTTCGCTCTCCATCAGCGACTCGGGAATCGCGGAGCAGTTGATCGCCACAAAGGGGCGCTCGGCGCGGGGGGAAAGCATGTGAATCGAGCGCGCCACCATCTCCTTGCCCGAGCCCGTCTCTCCGGTGATCAGCACCGACGCGACAGACGGCGCCGCCATTTCCACCTGGCGCATCACGTCCTGCATCGGGCCCGAGCCGCCCACGAGCACGCCCAACCGCCCAGCGTCGCGCAGTTGCCGGGTCAGCGCCGCCACGGCCTGCTGATCGCGGGCGCGGCCTAGAGCCCGATCCAGCAGCGCGCGCAGCACGGGGGGCTTCAGGGGCTTTTCGATGTACCAAAAGGCGCCGGCGTCAATTGCCTGCACCACGCGCTCGTCGCTGCCGCGGCCGGTGATGATTATTACGGGGATGCGCAGAATTTCGTCGCCGAGGTGGCGGAGCAGATCGAGGCCGTTCATGCCGGGCAGCTCCACATCCGCGAGCATGACGTTGGGGTGAAACTCCGGGAAGCGGGCGAGGGCTTCTTCGCCGCTGCCAACGCCCAGTACCTCGCAATTCCACTTGCGCAGCAAAGCCTCATAGCCCTTTCGGGCGTTCTCTTCGTCCTCGACAATGAGGATGCGCTGCAAGGATTGAGTTTCGGGGGCCATCCAGAACATGAATCTACCAGTACTCCACCGGAATGCCAAGCCGGAGGGGATGGCGTGGCGAGGCGTTTACCGTAGATTAGAACGGATTTTGTGTTGCAGATACGGGGGTTAACCTCATTTCTAATCCCCGTACCGTAGATTAGAAAGTGGCGGCGGGCTTGCGAGGGGGGAATTGGCGGGGCGTCTGTAGTTCGGGTGGGGCGGGGGTGAATTGAGATAAACATGCAGCCGCAGGTTATCATAAGATAACGTATTTGTCAAGGATTTTGCGGGGATTTTGTGTGGTCTGTGATTCGTGGCTGGTGATTAGCGACTGGTGATTCGTGGTGGGACACCCGCGCCTGCATCGGGCGGGGATGGCTGTTTTCGGACGTGGGATTGGCGCTGAGGGATGCGTCCGGAAATGGCTAGCGTCTGGCGAGGTCGGGCCGC
>Ga0134126_10003582_pt1 | contig 19457 bp, 16 predicted proteins | sample KB31752_FD_96881 | JGI IMG/M metagenome (GOLD analysis project Ga0134126, IMG submission 96881) | Terrestrial soil microbial communities with excess Nitrogen fertilizer from Kellogg Biological Station, Michigan, USA - KB3-175-2 | ecosystem: Environmental > Terrestrial > Soil > Unclassified ...
ACAATCAGGCGGCATTCCTACCCGTTTCCCCGGCGATAATACCGTTAAACTCATCGGAAGGATACATGACAATTACAAGTACCTGAACGGGCAACGGGGCGTTCACAATGTTATTGCCCCCATTGGCGACGCGTTTGCTTCAAGCATCATCAAAAGGCCTTATCTTGACAAGGCATTTGGCAATAAAAAAATGGAAAACCTGTTTGACCACGATGGCCGCCATCCCAGCGCGGCGGGAAGCTACCTGGCAGCCTGTGTGCTGTTTGCAACCATTTTTCACCGTTCCCCCATCGGACTGAAACACAGCTATAACAGGATTTCAATGGATTACGATACATTTTTTAAAAGAATTGCCTGGCAAACGGTGATGCACAATTTCGGATACACCAACCTGGCTTCCATTACACCGGTTATAAAGCATGGATTGTTTAACCGTCATGCCTTTCATACTGTTAAAAAATATGCGGCCTATCAATGGTACCTGGGAAGCAATATTATTCCCGGGGCTAATAAACGAAAATTTAAACCCGGATCGAAAGATATTAAACCTGGCAAACAAGGCTATTGGGTGGAGGCCTGGGATAGAAAGGGTTGCAGTTACCGGTCGTTTCCTGTTGAGTGAGAAGTGAGAAGTGAGAAGTAAGACGTAAGACGTGAGAAGTGAGAAGTAAGTAGTGGTTTCATTATTTTTGCATAAAGTATCGCTGAAATGAAAAACGTTTTTTTGTTCTCTATTGTGTTCGCGGCAGTCATTGCCCCAGGTCTTCTTAAAGCACAGTATGCCATCCCGAATGGCAGTTTTGAAAACTGGACTTCTGTAAACAAGCCTGCCAATTGGACCGTATTTCAGGCAAAACCAACCCAGGGCCATTTATTCAGATATGTAGTGATAGACAGCGCAGGTAATACTGACTCAACAACAGATTCAGTGTACCTGGAAATGTATGCAAAAGACGGCGCATCTTTTATTGACATGCCCATGCAGGACACTGCCAGCCCATGTATCATAAGCCAGAAATTTCCAATGACATTAAGGCCTGAATATTTCTCCATGAACTATGCCTATGTACCCGAAACACGCTATAACCAGTTCCAGGTCAGCTTTATTTTCACCAGGTGGGATACCATCACCAAACAGGAGGATACATTGCTTGCGGGGGCTTATAATTCAAAACCCGGGCATTTAGACTCTGCCTGGACAACCTTGCTTTTTACCCATGCCGACCTGGCATCGCTGTACAATCCAAATTTTACGGGCAACCCCGATACGGCTACGATCACAATCACCAGCAGCCTGCAATCGTCTCCATTTAAAAAAACAGCATTAGCTATTGATGAAATTTATTTTACCGATACGGCAGTAACGGCAGGGGTTAAACTTCGTGAAAAAGCGGCGTTGCCCCCTCCAGAGATTTCTGTATTTCCAAACCCGTTTTCAGACAAAGCGATCATTAAATATGACCTCGCGCAAGGAGGACAGGTTTCGCTTAACATTTATGATTTAAACGGCAAAAAAGTGTCTGAACCCGTGCAAGGAAATCAGGTTTCCGGCGCTTATGAAGTTGTTTTGGACGGATCAGGGCTGAAGAACGGTGTTTATTATTATCTTTTGCAGACTGCTAATCAAGTATATTCCGGAAAACTAATCTGCGCGAAGTAAAAATTTCACGCAAAGAACCCAAAGCCTCGCTTTCGCTCTCCAAATTTCACGCAAAGAACGCAAAGTGTTTCGCAAAGAACGCTAAGGCTCCGCCCTCCAAATTCGCTCTCCAAATTCCACGCAAAGAACGCAAAGGCTTTCGCTCTTCGCCCTCGCTCTCCGCTCCCCGCCCTCCGCTCTTTTTTAGAACTCCGCGTGCGCCCTCAGCCCAAAAACATGGATAGGGCCGCGGTCTTTGTTGTACGCAGGGTTTAAAACAAACTGGTAGTCAGGTGAAACGTACAGGTAGCCGTTCAGTTTGAAATTATAATAGGTTTCTAAAATAGATTCATATCCGTAATCAAGCCTGCCATCTCCTATCAAAAACCCGTATCCCCCGGCAGCAACGTAAGCCTCGTGGTCTTTTGAGAGACCGTTTATCACAACGGCCGCCCCAAACACATCGTCCGGCCTTTTCCATTTTGTTCCCTTCAAAGATATCCCAACCGAAACAGACCGGTCAATTTCTGTGAAAGCCCATGTTTCGTTTTTCCCATCATTATAGCTCATTCTTGCAAACAATCCTGCATCATTGCTGATTTCCTGTTCGGCATTCAGTACAAAACCTTCCTTGGTTCGGCCATACGCGCGCGTCAGGGTTATATCATGATGGTATTGGGTATCATTGGCAGCCAACTGGTAATTTCCCATGTGCGCGTTGGTATAGAAACCTATAAATCTCATCATTCCAGGCCTTTTATGAATATGAAATTCCCGGTCATATTCGGCGCTTACCGAATTGGCGTTGGTAATGTTATTATCCAAAACGGGCCCGTTGGCAGACAACGGCACCATGGTAATCCCCGCTTTCAGCGACCATCCCGGGTAAAACAACTCACCCACGGCGCCCCACGTATAACCCTTGGTATCGGCAGGGTAATCCCAGGCCCCGGCGCTCATTATGGACCAGTTTAAGAACTGCGAGCGGGGATCATGGCTGTAAGCGTTAGCATCAAAAATATCGGTAACAGAAAATTTGCCGGCTGTGAAAACCAGTCTCTTCATAGGGGTATATCCTGCCAGTTGATTGGCTGCATCATCGCTCTTTCCATAGCTTTTGGCGACGTCTTCGGCATTTGCATATTTTTTGGCATCCAGGTTTATGGTTTGCCGTATAAAAAGCCTCACCATAGCTATCACGGGCAATGTTGTCCCTACCCTGTATGATTCGCCGTTTGGGAAACCGGCAATGCCAAGCGTATGCCCCATGCCCTGGCCCCCGCTGAGTTCCGGGTTAAAATAGAGCTCGCCGCCCTGCCACAACCGCCTGCCAAGAAAGATGGTAGAAGTAACGGTTACATCAACTGGCTCGCCTTTGGCATTCTGGCTGTTGAGGCCTGAATAAGGCGATGTAAAATCAGGGTGAAATTGGCCTACGACCGTCTGCTGAAAATGGAGCGTCCAGTTTTTTGAGATTGAATCTTTGCCTCCGGGTTGTGCAGCTAAAGTCAACGGTAACAGGCAGAAAAATGGAAGGATTTTATATAAGAAATTGGATTTCAAATGGTTTATTTTTTGCTTGCATGTTTTAAAACAGCGTACTATAAAGCAGGTATATATTCAGGCAAAGGATAATTCCGGAAACAAGCCAGGCAACGGTCTTTAGCAGGCTCCCGTTGACAAATTTCCCCATTTTTTGCTTGTCGTTTGTAAAAATTACTAAAGGAATTACCGCGAAGCTCAATTGCATAGACAGGATAACCTGGCTTAATACCAGAAGGTTTGCCGTTCCTTTTTCTCCATACAGCAAAGTAACGAAAAAAGCGGGCACAATGGCAATGGCCCTGGTGATAAGTCTTCGTAACCAGGGTTTTAGTTTAATGTTAAGAAACCCTTCCATCACTATTTGCCCGGCAAGGGTTCCCGTAAGGGTTGAGTTTTGCCCCGATGCCAGAAGCGCTATGGCAAAAACCACGCTGGCAAGGGTGGCGCCCAATAAAGGCGTCAAAAGTTTGTGGGCGCTCATAATGTCAGCCACATCCTGGTGGCCGCTGTTATGGAAACAGGCCGCTGCGACGATGAGAATGGCCGCATTAATAAAAAAGGCAAACAACAGGGCAACGGTACTATCTATCCCCGCAAATTTGATGGCCATTTTCTTCCCTGTTTCTGTGCGGGGATAGTCGCGGGTCTGTACAATGCTGGAATGAAGGTACAAATTGTGCGGCATCACCGTGGCCCCCAGTATCCCTATTGAAATATAAAGCATGGATGGGTTGGTAACAATTCGGGGGTTTGGCAGCAAACCACTCAGGATGGGGAACAGTTGCGGGTGAGACACGATCATTTCAAAAACAAAGGATCCGATGATCACGAGGATCAGGGCAGCCACCACAGCTTCTATCATGCGAAAACCCTTGTATTGGAAAAACAGGATAATCAATACGTCAAGCGCTGTAACTGCCACCCCCCATGTAAGCGGAAGGCCGAATAACAGGTTCAAAGCAATGGCAGAACCAATTACCTCCGCCAGGTCGCAGGCAGCAATGGCAATTTCGCATAGTCCCCAAAGGGCATAGCTTACGGCCGGGTGGTAATGGTCCCTGCAGGCCTGGGCAAGGTCGCGCTCTGTGGCTATGCCAAGTTTTAAGGCCAGGTACTGGAGAAGGATGGCGAACATGTTGGAAACAAAAACCACGGACAGCAAAGTATATCCAAACCTGGCACCCCCTGCAATATCCGTAGCCCAGTTTCCAGGGTCCATATATCCCACAGCCACCATCAATCCAGGGCCGGCAAAGGCAAAGAATTTCCTCCAGAATTTGCCGTTCACGGGTACTTTTACAGAAGAAAAGACTTCCGCAAGGCTGTCTCCTGTTTTCTCATTGCGCCAGGCGCTTTTTAATTGTTTTGCGTTGTTCACTTTTAAATATTCCGCTGCAAAGATACAGACTTAGATTAATCTAACAAAATTATTAGAAAAATGTTTTTATTGATTTTTATTCAATCTGCATTTGCTGTAATTCAATCTTAAATCCCGAAGGGATGACATATTGGTAGAAATTAGGCCAGCAAACGTTTTTGAATCCCGTAGGGATGACATTTTTCTCTTGGATAAAAGAAATATGCCGTGCCTACGGCACTTTAAAACTGGGGATCGCAATTTTCTACCAACATGCCGGCCCTACGGGACTAAAAATAAAAAATTGATATTCAGTGATTTAAATGCTTAATGACATTGATCGAAGGGTTGAAAAATGCCAAGCTGTTGTTATTCATCCCTTTCAGGGCTGCAGGCAAAATTGAATTACGAGCTTCTAAAACCCTTTCAGGGTTTTAAATAAACATGAAATGGTTAAAGTAACAGCATAAATGTTCATTTGCCTTTCTAATTTTTACCTTTGTAGCATGATTTCGCAGGTAGAGGAGAATTATCTAAAGGCGCTTTTTAACATGTCGCGCGAATCTGGGGAGGTAAATGTGAATGATCTTTCCAAGCGGCTGGGGATCAAAATGCCTTCCGTTACCAGCATGATGAAGAAACTGGCCGGCAAAAACCTGGTGCATTATGAAAGCTATAAACCGCTTCGGCTTACTGCCGACGGAGAAAAGGAAGCCGGCATTATCATCCGCAAGCACCGCCTCACCGAAATGTTCCTGGTGGAAAAGATGGGTTTTGGCTGGGAGAACGTACACGAGATAGCCGAGCAGGTGGAGCATATCCGCTCCCCGGAATTTTTTGAAAAGATGGATGAACTATTAGGCCGCCCAAGGATGGATCCGCATGGTTCGCCCATCCCGGGGGTAAACGGTGAAATTCTCCATATAAAACACCACAAACTCAGTGACTGCCTTAGCGGCGAAGAGGTAGTCTTATCAGCCGTTGTAAATACCTCTGTTGAGTTCCTCACTTTTCTGAACAACCATGATATAAAACTCGGGATACCTATTAAAGTCATTTCTGTGGAACCCTTTGACGGTTCTATGACCATCAGCTATGGGAACAGGCCGTCGCAAGTACTCAGCCACACGGTTTGTGAAAGGCTTCTTGTAGAAAAAGGGGTTAGGGGTAAGTAATAAGTGGTAAGTAGTAAGGGGCTTATGCGAGAGTAGCTCTGACTTTAAGGAGCTTAACAAACCCACAGGCGAAGCGATTCTTAATTCTTAATTCCCAATTCCTAATTATTAATTCTTAATTATTAATTTAAACTAATACTCTCCGATCCTCCGGATATAATACTGAAATCTGATTCTTTGGTATCGAGGCTGCTCTGCGAATCTTTTCGGCGGTAGATGAGGGTGTAGTTACCGGGCTGTAGGCTCAGGGATTCCCTTCTTACAGTCCCGGCGCCATTGATGTCAATAACATATTCAAGAATGTTGTTCCTCCGCACAAAGAGCTGGCCTATAATATCGTTGGGGTATGATATTTCGAGGTCCCCTGATTCCGGGATCACGAGGGACGCGGTAGAATCCTGGTTTACTTTGATGTTTTTAAGGGATATTTTAGGCAATACCAGGATATCAACATCATAAGAGCCCGTGATATATCTCGCCGTAGCGTTTATGGACTGTACGTTAAGGATATTATTATCGCCTGCCCTTCTTATAAGGCACTGGGTGTAATATTCGTTTAATGAGGATGATTTTACACTCAAATATCCCATCGGGGCCGTAAGGGAAATAACATTGTTATGCGCTCCCTGTAGCGTGATGTCTTTCCTGCGCACGGGAGGGTCAGAATTTACCTGCAGATTATAAATAACAGATGGGTCCACCGAAAAGGTGTCCGGCTTGCCGCTGCTGGTCATGGTGTGGTAAAAATTGTATTCAATTTTCCCGTTTTTGGCATTTGTAAAACACATTTCGGCGTCTGTTTCCGTGGGCGCGCCTTTTTCGTCAAGCAACTGCACAACAACAGTGGTATTGTTTACTGCCTCCGAAACAACATTTGATAAAATCTGGCCCAGGTCTTTTTCATTCTGCGGGAGATAATATTTCCCGACACACTCAAAGAATTTCATTTGCTCCTCAGAAATGCCGATACCCACTATATAGGGCCTGAGAAAGATATTGCGGGCCTGGAGCTGTTTTGATACCGTACATGGGTCACCGTCACATTCCTCAATGCCATCTGTGATAAGGATAACAACGTTTTTCCCCTCCCCATCCGGAAAATCTGATGCCGACTGCGTGAGCGAATACGCGATGGGGGTATAACCGTTTGGCTTTACTTCTTTTACAAATTTTACTATTTCGTCATAATTATTCGGGTGAAAACCTACCACGAGTTTGGTATCTTTGCAATCATGCGCCGAAACTGTACTTTGAAAACCATAGCACCTCAGGGCAATATCAACATTCCCAATATCTTTCAGGCTGTCAACCAGGTTGATAAGGATTTTTTTGGCGGCCTCCATTCTGGTGGTATTGCCCCATTTGCTCCGCATACTTCCCGATGCGTCAAGCACAAACAATATGCGGGTACGCTCATGGCCTGCGGCTGACACGCGGGCCACAGAAAAGCATGTAAGGGTGATTGCTATGAGAAAAAGGGTTTTGCTGCGCATCATGTGCAAAAATAAGAATTCTGAACCTGTTCGCATCATTTAATAATCCTTATCTTAATCTTATTTTGTACTTTTGCACCAAAAACCGGCTTGGCGGTTTTATTATAATGACAGATCACAACCACTCGCATCCCCATAAATACGGTGATTTCGGCAGCCGCTCTGCATTTCTTTTCCATGAATTGATCCGGCGGGATATGCCCAATGGGGAGGGACGCAAGTCCTTTAAAAAGGGCGATAACATTTTCCTGGAAGGCGAACATGCAAATGGTTTGTTCTGTGTTATCTCCGGAAAAGTAAAGATCGTTCGCCTTGGCGATGGCGGCAAGGAACAGATCGTCCGCCTCGCTGGCAAGCTGGATGTTATCGGGTACAGGGCGCTTTTGGCCGGGCAGCAGTACCATGCTTCTGCCGTAGCGCTGGAAGACACGATGGTGGGGTATGTGCCCAAAAAGATATTTTTTGAGATACTCAACAGCAACCCGGAGATTTCTATGCAAATGATGCGGCTCTTGTCGCAGGACCTGGACCAAAGCGAAATAAAGCGCGTGGACATTGCCACCAAAACCGTGAAAGAACGCGTGGCAGAGTTGCTTTTATTGCTCAAGGAAACTTATGGTACCCGCGAAGACGGCAAAACCCTCGATATATACCTCAGCCGCGAAGACCTTGCCGCTATGGTGGGGGCAGCCAAGGAAGTAGTGATCCGCTCGCTCGCTCAACTCAAAGACGAAAACCTCATCGAATCCAAAGGCAGGGATATTATCCTTGCGGATATCCCCGGCCTTATCAGGACCGCGAGGCTCATGGATTGATTTTTTGGGTCACAACGGCACTAAGACCCCAAGTTCTTAAGCCCCTTTGCGTCAGGTTTTTCTTCGTGTCCCGTCCGAATGGCTTGGCCGGGCGCGCTTTGCGCCTTTGTGGCAATAGAAGTTTAATGGTAATTTAGCTCCGTAAAACGAAATGCGGACAAAACTGTTTCTGCATTAGTTTTAATCTGAAATTAACGGTTCATGGGCAAGGAATATCTTAAGAAAAAAGTAAATGGGCTGCTTGCCATTGCAGGGATTGAAATAAATGGGAACAATCCCTCTGATATCCAAGTGCATAATGACCTGTTTTATGAAAAGATATTAGCCAAAGGATCTCTTGGCCTCGGTGAATCTTATGTAGACGGATGGTGGGACAGCGAAAATGTAGATGGCTTCATTTATAAAATCCTCTCCTCAAAACTGGATGAAAAAGTAAGGCCGGATTTCCGGACAATATTCCAGGTGCTGCTTGCCAAACTATTTAACAATCAGACCAAGGCCCGCGCTGCCACTTCTGCCCAAAAGCATTACGACATGGGCAACGATCTTTTTGCCGCCATGCTTGATAAGAGGCTGACATATACCTGCGGCTACTGGAAAAATGCCGGCAACCTTGACCAGGCCCAGGAAAATAAATTTGACCTGGTGTGCAGGAAACTGAATTTGCAGCCCGGGCAAAAAATACTGGATATCGGATGCGGATGGGGCAGCTTTATCAAATTTGCCGCCGAAAAATATAATGTATCATGCGTAGGCGTTACAGTATCTAATGAACAGGTGAAACTGGGGCTGGAACTCTGTAAAGGATTGCCGGTTGAAATAAAGCTGCTTGATTACCGCAATCTTGCAGGGTCTTATGACCATGTGGTTTCTTTGGGAATGTTCGAGCATGTAAGTTTTAAAAATTACCGAAAGTTTATGGAAGTAGCCCATCGGTGCCTGAAAGATGAAGGACTATTTCTATTACATAGTATCGGAGGCAATTTTTCTGTACGGGCCACCGACCCGTGGATTAATAAATACGTGTTCCCAAACAGTATGCTACCATCTATTAAGCAGATCGGATCGGCTATTGAGAGAAAGTTTGTAATGGAGGACTGGCACAATTTTGGTGCATATTATGACAAAACCCTGATGGCCTGGTACCACAACCTGAACAGCCATTGGGATAGCCTAAAAAATAACTATACCGAACGCTTTCACAGGTTGTACAATTATTATTTGTTGAGTTGCGCCGGATCGTTCAGGGCGCGTAAAAACCAGCTCTGGCAGATAGTGCTTTCAAAAAATGGGGTGAGGGGCGGGTACCATTCCATCAGATAATTACGAATTAGGAATTAGGAATTAAGAATTCCACAAAGGCACAAAGTCGCAAAGAACAAATCGTATTTAACTCACGTTACTGAGGCCTGATTCCTGACGCCTGATTCCTGATGCCTGATTAACTGTAAAACAGCCATTTCCCCAATTCTTTCCAGGTTATTTTCTTGCCATACATCAATATCCCGATCCTGTATATTTTCCCGGCAAGCCATACGGCTGCTATAAATGAGGCTACCAGGATTGCCATTGAAAGAATTAACTGCCAGACCGGTACTCCAAATGGTATCCTCGCCATCATTACTATCGGCGATGTAAGCGGAATCATGGACATCCAGAATGCAAAATGTCCGTCAGGGTTTTGAACGATGGTGGTAATTGAAGCTATGGAAACAATAATGGGCAAGGAAAGCGGCAGGATGAACTGGCCCATTTCCGCCTGGCTGTCAACCGCCGAAGATGCGGCGGCAAACAGAGAACTATAAATTAAATAACCCCCAAGGAAATAAAATAAAAACATCCCCACAATTAGTCCCACAGGCAGCGTTCCCAGGGCTGACATTGCGTCCTGGATGACTTGCTGCTTTTGGCTGCCATTTATGGCCATTTCCTGTGCGGCATGATGTCCCCCGATGGCCTGTCCGCCCACGGAAGTAAATATCACCGTAAGTACCACCCATATCAGGAACTGGGTAAGGCCCACCATCGCGATGCCGATAATCTTTCCCATCATAAGCTGGAACGGTTTTACAGACGATATAATAATTTCCACCACCCTGCTTTGCTTTTCTTCCTGCACGCCCCGCATCACGATGCTGCCATACAGGAAAATAAAAATATAGATAAGGATGCCGCCAGCGTATGCCACGGCAGTTGTAGCCCCGGTGCTGCTAGCTTCCACACCTTTTTCTGTGATTTTACGAACACTCACATCAATACTTGTATGAAGGGAATCAATAGTTGCCTGGGGGATGTGCATGGCCTGCATACGCATTTTGCGTACCTCATGCTCCATTGTGGTATCAACCGTTTCTTTGAAAAAGGCGCTTACATTTTTCCTGGATAAAAGCTCAATCCCGGTTGGGTGGTACACACTGAAATCCTTAGGTATATGCAGGATATAAAAATCGCTGTCGCCTGATTTATATGCCATTTCCAACTGGTCCATCGACTGATGGGGGTTGTACATGACCAGGTTATTATCGCTGATATTTAATGACGAAAATTTCCCGCTTTCATCTACCACGGCAACGGTATTTTTAGAGCTGTTGTATTTCGCCGTAAGCACCGGGATCATAACGAGGAGGCCATACAACACAGGGGCAAGCAAAGTGATCAACATAAAGGTTTTATTCTTAACCCTCGTAATATACTCGCGCTGAATGATTAATGCTATCTTGTTCATTTGTTTTCCCCCCTTACCAGTTTAATAAATACATCGTTTATAGAAGGCAGCACTTCTTTGAAAGCGTTCACCTGGCCTATTGGCATGAAACGCTGCAATATATCATTCGATGCAGCCCCGGCCGTCGCAGTGAACTTTATGGTAACGGAGCCATTGGTTTGTTCCGCAATACTCATCAATTCATATCCCCAGGTCCCCAGGTCCGGCAATTCATTTTGTCCGGGTGAAATATTTAATTCATACATATTTTCTTTGAACTGGTTCCGAATATCAAAAACTTTACCTTCCACTATTTTGTGCGAATTATTGATGAGCGCGATATGGTCGCAAAGCGCCTCAACCGATTCCATCCTGTGGGTAGATAAAATAATGGTCGCGCCATGCTCGCGGAGTTTCAATATTTCATCCCGCACCAGTTCTGCATTTAATGGGTCGAAACCGGAAAATGGCTCATCAAGAATAATAAGTGAAGGCTTATGAATGACCGTGACGATAAACTGCACCTTTTGCTGCATCCCTTTAGAAAGCTCTTCCACCTTTTTCCCCCACCAGTCCTTGATTTCAAACACATTAAACCAGTATCTTATAGCCTCATCCGTCTGCTGGCTGCTCATACCCTTGAGCCGTGCAAAATATTGGACCTGCTCCCCCACCTTCATTTTCCGGTAGAGGCCGCGTTCTTCAGGCATGTACCCAATCTTTTCGATATCAGACCGTTGCATCAGTTTACCATGCAGCAATATTTCACCCGTATCCGGCCCGATAATCTGGGTGAGAATACGGATAAAAGTGGTTTTTCCTGCCCCGTTAGGCCCCAAAAGCCCGTATATACTTCCGGCAGGCACAGAAAGGCTTATATCCTTCAGCGCTTCCTTCCGCGCGTAGCTTTTAGAGATATTATGGGCTTCTATAATGTTGCTCATGGGGAACAAAAGTAATTAAGAATTAAGAATTAGGAATTAAGAATCGGTCAGGACAATTTTTCAATCTTTCAATCTTTCAATCTTTCAATCTTTCAATCTTTTAATTTTTTAGTAGCTCCCCCACCACTTCCTCAAAAACCACTCGGCGCTGAGTAAAGCAAGAATGATGAAAAAGATTAATTTAAAATCAATTAAATCTTTGAAATCGGTTTGCATGTAGGCGATGGGCTTGATGTCGTCGCGTTTGGAAATGATATCGCTAAGGGAGGCAATATCTTTGGGATAGACCATTTGTCCGCTCTGCTGGTGGGCAATGTTATTAAGAAGCCTGTGGTCGGCTACGGTTTCCAGGTATTCCAGGTCCACCTTGCGAACGATAAATTCTCCGCCCAATGTATAGCCTTTATCCCCAATTTTGGTTTCTGCCGTATAGCTGTAACTGCCTGAGGGCAAGTATCCGGCGTCTAAATAATATCCATCCCCTTTGGGCTGAAAATTATAATCAAACAACTTGCCGTTTTCATCTTTTATAGTCATCTTTACCAGCGCATTTTTGATAGGGTCAAAGCTTTTGTTATATACTTCCCCGTTAAAAGTAATCTTCTCATCCTCATAAAACATATTCCGGGCCGGACGTACCCGGAACAACCTGTTATCCGATTTTGCAGAGAGATATTGTATCGTTTTATCAATAATTTCGTCGCTGGCTTTCTGGTTCTGGTTAGCGGCATAATCGCTTAAAAACCATTTCCATATCCCCTCCCCGCAAAGTACCCCCGTTTTTTGTTTTTCGGTGGTATGAAAGAACAGGAGCGGCATGGGGGTTTTCACTTTACCTACCTGCTGGTACAGCGCAATATCAGAACCTCCGCTCATTTTATAATCGCCAAAAGGCGCCGACAGGGGCGGCCAATTGCCAATGGCTTTACCCACATCCGCAGAAAAAGTAAACAAACTAAAATCAGGGTTCACCGCCCCTATCACGTCATTCGTCCTGCCGCCCTGCTGGTATATATTCACGCCTGCATCCAATGAATTGAAAATATTAAGAGAGCTTTTATTTCCCAGGATATACCAGACCGGCACTCCCCCATCCCGCAGGGCGCTAATGGTTTGCGAAGCGCTGTTCCCTTCGCCCGGCAACTGGTGCAAAATAGCAAGCTGGTAGTTTTTGAGCTTACCGGGACTGTTGCCAACCTGCTTTATAAATTCGTCATAGTCATACACATTCACTTCATAAAATGAATTGCGCTCTATGGCTGTTTTTATAGCCGAAACATCCGGGTGCGGGACATCAGCAATGAGCAATATCTTTTTCTTGCTGTCAATTACATCAATAAATACGTCCCAACTGTTGTTCACATAACTTATCTCCCCTTCCAGCCTGCTGAGTTCAATATGATAATGCTGCAACCCGGGATTGTTTGCCTCTATCTTTACAGGTATTTCCGTGTAAAAATTATTGCTTGTGAGTTTCACCGGCTGGCTTAACATTTCCCTGCCTTTGTTGCTCACAGATAGTTTTAAATCCCTGCCTGCGTATCCATTTGCATGGATTTGTACCTGCAGCGGGAAATAATTTCCCGAATAGACTATCTCATTGTACAGCACATTTTTAATGACTACATCTTTCTGCGGCCGGGTATCGCCGACAGCAACCGTATAGAATGGTGCGTTTATTTTCCGCGCGCTGTTCAAGGGGTTTTGGCCCTCGTTATAAAGCCCATCAGTAATGGTGATAACAGCCCCCGTATTCTGGTTGTAAAATGTGCTGTAAAGTTTATCGTATAGTCCGCTGAGATTGGTTTGTTTTTGTTTGTAGTCGAATTTTAGGCCCTCATCCACATCTCCTCCAAAACTGAAGGTACGCACATCGTATTTTTCGCCAAGCTTTTGTGCCAGGTCTTTGACGGCAGTTGGTAACGTATTTTTGTAATAAGCAGAGTCTTTGTTGAGCAGGATGGACTGGCTGTTATCTGCCGCAATAATGACAATAGGTTTTTCTGTTTTTTTGAAAAGGCTTTTTACCACGGGAGAAAGCAGCAAAAAAGCAATAAGGCTCACGCTGAGGAAACGAAGCAAAGCGAGCACCCATACCGGCCATGCAAAAGGTTTTTCTGTTTGGGATATCGTGTTTTTACGATAGGTAAACCATGCCACCGCCGCACCCGCCAACAAGCAGAATACGATAAAATACCAGGGATAATCCGTGATGATTGAAAATTTCAAGGCGCTATAGTAGTTAACAGGGGAGTCTAATAAAGGGGCAATTTAAGCAGCAATTACGAATTATGAACCCGAAGGCTCGCGAAAGCAATTAGGAATTAGGAATTGTGTACAAGAAACAAGCCATGTTTTGAGTTTAACCAAATTCCGCACAAAAGTAAACCGCAGAGGACGCAAAGGTACCGCAAAGTAAGCAAAGGCCTTAATGCTGAATATCTTTATTATTCCCTCATTGCATTTATTCTTTCTTTGCGCTCTTTGCGATACCTTTATATCTTTGCGGTTTACATTTATTTGCCATCTCCCCAAAATCCCCGAACTTTGCACAGAACAGGTAAGCTATACTCAATTTATTTATTTTAGTCATTTATGGGAAGAGCATTTGAATTCCGCCGTGCACGGAAAGAAAAAAGATGGGACAAGATGTCGAAGGCGTTTACGCGCCTGGGCAGGGAAATAGCTATTGCGGTTAAGCAGGGCGGCCCAAGCCCCGATACCAATCCGCGGCTGCGTGTGGCCATGCAAAATGCAAAAGGGGTGAACATGCCCAAAGACAGGGTGGAAGGCGCTATAAAAAGGGCTTCCAGCAAAGAAGAAAAGGATTTTGAGGAAGTAGTATATGAAGGTTATGGTCCTTACGGGGTAGCTCTTGTGGTAGAAACGGCAACCGATAACCCAACCAGGACGGTGGCTAATTTGAGAATGTATTTCAACAAAGGCGGCGGCGCGCTGGGTACTTCCGGGTCTGTGAATTTTATGTTCGACCGCAAAGGGGTTATTAAAATGCCTGCCGAAGGGATAAACCTGGAAGACCTGGAACTGGACCTGATAGATTATGGGGCAGAAGATATTTTTGTAGAAGAGGGCGAAATAGTTATTTATACGGGCTTTACCGAATTTGCCGGGATGGTGAAAGCGCTGGAAGAAAGGAAATTGCCTGTGACCAGTTCAGAACTACAAAGGATACCGACCAGCTACGCACCTGCTTTAACAGAAGACAAGGAAGAAGAAATCCTGGACCTGATAGACAAAATTGAAGAAGACGATGATGTGCAGGCGGTGTACCATAATATGGGGAATTAGGCGTCAGGCATAAGGAGTCAGGAATCAGGAGTCAGGCGTAAGGCGAGTCAGTCCGAAAGAATATCTCTAAACCAATCTTCGAGTCTCTCAATTTTATTCATTAATTCACTAATTTTGACGCCCAGCAATGAAGGAACGGAGTGAGAGCGCAGAGCGAAGCCCTCTTTTTCTTTCTCCGCTCTCTTAACTGATTTATCGGGGTGTGGCGCAGTTGGTAGCGCATCCCGAATGGAATTCGGGAGGGCCGCGAGTTCTAGTGTTAAAATCGGGGTGTGGCGCAGTTGGTAGCGCACCAGCATGGGGTGCTGGGGGCCGCGAGTTCGAGTCTCGCCACTCCGACAAAAGAGAGTGAAGTGCGAAAGCCGCCCTACGCCCTCCGCTCTCTTTCCTGTGTATTCGGGGTGTAGCGCAGTTGGTAGCGTGCTGGCTTCGGGAGTCAGAGGTCGCGAGTTCGAATCTCGCCACTCCGACAAAAGAGTGCGAAGAGCGGAGAGCGGGTGCGAAGGCCGCTCTCCGCTCTCTTTACTGTTTATAATAGCTCAATGAAATTGAACAGAAAACCATTTGTTTTTTTATTTTCCGCCGCAGTTTTTCTTATTTTGTTTTTATGCTCCAAACCTGTTTTTGATAAGAGGAAAATTCCCGCCAAACCAGCAAAGCCCATTCCCGCCAAACGCGATAGTTTCCAGGAAGTTACGCTACTTTTTGCAGGGGACGTGATGGCGCATCTGCGGCAGATAGAAGCTGCAAGAACTGATTCTTTTGGCCATTACGACTTCAGCCCTGAATTTCAATATGTTGCGGATGAAATTAAAAGAGCGGATATTTCTGTCGTGAACCTCGAAACCACTTTTGGCGGAAAACCTTATTCAGGCTATCCGCAGTTCTCTGCGCCTGATACATTGGCCTGGTTTTTAAAAAATGCGGGTTTTAACCTGATTGTTGACGCCAATAACCATGCGGCAGACAGGGGAACAAAAGGAATTCTTGGGACTATTAATGGCCTGAACCGGGCAGGACTTGCGCACACGGGTACATTTAAAGATTCTATAGAGCGGGCAAAAAACTATCCTTATATCCTTGATAAGAAGGGTATTCGCTTTGCTTTTCTTAATTACACGTATGGAACCAACAATATAAAAGTCCATCCTCCTGAGATTGTCAATTATATTGATACCGCGCAAATAAAAAAAGATATCCAGGCTGCAAAAAAGAAAAAAGCTGATGTTATTATTGCCGTGATGCACTGGGGGTTAGAATACCAGCGCCTGCCCAACGAGGAGCAGAAAAAGACCGCGAAATTCTGCCTTGAAAACGGGATAGATATTGTCATTGGCTCACATCCCCATGTAACCCAGCCGGCTTATTGGGAACTGTATCGCAGAAATGGCGATACAGCGGATAGAAAAGGCCTGGTTTTGTATTCTTTGGGTAATTTCGTTTCCAACCAACGGGAAAAATACACCGATGGCGGTATTATTTTTTCTTTTGTCATAAAAAAGAACCGCTACAACAAAGCCATTTCTGTAACCCATCCTTCGTTCCTGCCTACCTGGGTATATATCAGGCCTGCGCCGCGGTCGTATTTTATTTTGCCGGCTAATAATTTGGGCGCAGATACCACCCTGGTGAAAGGCCCGAAAGAAAGGGCCGCGATGCTGGAATCATTTAAGGATAACGAAGAGCATATAAAGAGTGTCTCTGAAGGGATTGAAGAGATTAGGTGAAGCGCCCATACGAATAGCGGTATGGGTAACTTACTAATGGATTTTATTTTGACCGGAGTACAACCATTGTTTCCATTTGTCAGTAAAATAACCGGTTAAAAACAATTCAATGTCATCACTTCTTCCTGCGATAGCTGCAATTCTATTATCCGTATAGGCTAAAAACAAATATCGTTTGGCTTTTGCACTATCTACTTGAATGCAAGGCGAATCTCCCTGCAGGAATTTCTCTCCTAAAAAAATTTCCGCATCTAAGTGGCCCAGTGAAGCTGCCTTAGACATTAATGCGTACCCCCTGCATTTATCAATAAGATTCTCTGCAATGCTATCGTCAAATCCCAATACGTCAAAGGAGAATCTGCCATTTATTTTTAGAAGCGCCATACAATATAAGGCATCTGTGTCTCCGAATGTTATCCCCATGTTTATATATTTTATGACACTATCAGTTAAGTGATGCAAGAAAAAATAATCTGATAGTACAATTGAAGCTGCTCCATCCTTTTTAAAGACTGCTTCTTTAAGAATTGAAATACCAAGTCTTTCGTTTTTCCTGATTACAAATCCTTTCAACAATTCAGTCCCGAGAAATCTCATTGCTGAAATATTTCCAGAGGTCACTGCCATCATTAGCAGTCTTCTCCCTTCCTCAAATTGAGGATCCGAAGTGTCAGCTTCAAATTTTGAAAGGCCTAGTTTATATAATGAATCGCCAGCAATGGAGTCACTTTGGGCAGGAACTTTAACAGTAGTTTTATCTAAATTATTTAACCTTCTAGTTGGTCCATGATTTGAGCACCCAAAAAAAATAAAAACCACTAGCACGCAAATAGCCCTGATATTATTGGAAGTGAGCATGTTTGACCGAGCCATAAAACCAGGTTTTTCTAAATTCAGACATGGGTCAAATGTAGGGGTTTTTATATAAAAGTTGGCCAGAGGCCGGGGATACACACACTCGCGGGACGCGAGCAAGGGCGGGGGGCATTACTGCTTTGCAGTCCCGCTCTTTCCCATAATAGCGGTATGGATAACTGCATTTCAAAACTAATGGAGTAATATTACAAACGAATATTCAATATTAGAATACTAACTAATTGGAATAGTAGGTTTATTTGGGTCTATTTTAACCCCCTTTTTGTCAAACAAAGAAATAATTCTGTTGACTTCGCTATTCAGCATTTCTTCAAAACTGCCCCACTCAAAAAGTGAGGTTGCATCATACCTTTCATGATAGTGAGCTTTCCCAGTTTCAATATCAAGGTAAATTCCAGAGCCATCCCAACTATAAACACCGATAAATAAATAGTTTTTCTTTGCATTCTTCGGACGCTCAAAAGTATTTGGAGCAATAATGTCAAAAGGTTGCCAGGAGTTTTCGATATTCCTTATGTAATTATACCTTTTCCCATAGATGCAAAAAACACTCACGAAAATATTTAAACCATTTGAAAATTCTAGAAACCTTTTGAATTCAGACGGAATTTGAATTCCTATTTCCAATTCCATTATTTCCTCATCATTCAATCCAGCGCCAAACTTATGCAGCCATGCATGAGGAGCGATATGGGGTGCACGTCCTATTAATCGGCTACCGTTTGGTAATATTTCTTTTCCCAAATAAGAATAGTTTTCTAGCTTATCAAATATGTTCATGATTGATCGAATGTCCCATTAATCTATCTCTATTTATTAGTTGCCCCCGCCCTCGCCTCGCGCAAGCCAATTTTTTAATTTTTTAATTTTTTAATTCCCCCTTACTTCAACTTCTCTTTAAAAACTTTTTGAAACTTTTCCACTTTGGGTTTTATGACCATCTGGCAATAGGGCGCGCTGCCATGAAATTTGTAATATTCCTGGTGATAATCTTCGGCTGGATAGAAATTGGTAAACGGGACTATTTCGGTAACAATAGAGCCGCTGAATGCACCCGATGCATCAAGTTCTTTTTTAACTTTTTCTGCCGTTTCTTTTTGGGCTTCATTATGATAAAAAACAACAGACCGGTATTGTGTCCCTATATCGCCTCCCTGCCTGTTGAGGGTGGTGGGGTCATGACTGCCCCAGAATGCTTCAAGCAGTTGTTTATAAGATATGAGGTTGGGGTAGAACGTGATGTTAATGGCTTCAGCGTGGCCCGTGTTCCCTGAACAAACCTGCTCATAAGTCGGGGAAGGAACAGTGCCTCCCGAGTATCCTGATGTTACGGAAATTACTCCCTTCAGGTTTGTAAATATCGCTTCTGAACACCAGAAGCATCCCTGGCCAAAAGTGGCGGTTTCAGTATTGGTATTATTGTTTTGTGTGCTATTCATTGCTAAGATTTGGGGTTAAACTCTTTTTTTGGGAGTGCAAGATACGAAAAACCTGCTTCCCGGGCCGATGGCGAAAGGATTTTAGGGGACTCGAAAAAAAACTTTAAAAAAAATTTGCGTAGTTAAATAACTACACTTAGATTTGTAGCCGAATAACTACACGATAAGTTTAAGATGAATTTAAGACGGGACGCATTTCAAGCCATAGCAGACCCTACGCGCAGGGCGATACTTCTATTACTGGCCTCGCAGGCCATGACGGCAGGCGCCATTGCTTCAAATTTTAATACGGCCAGGCCAACGGTTTCAAAGCACCTGCAAATACTCACAGAATGCGAACTGCTGGAGCAAAAGCCAACGGGCAGGGAAGTTTATTATCAATTAAATACCAATAAGATGAAAGAAATTGCAGACTTTATCGAACCGTTCCGCAA
>Ga0134126_10003584_pt1 | contig 19450 bp, 17 predicted proteins | sample KB31752_FD_96881 | JGI IMG/M metagenome (GOLD analysis project Ga0134126, IMG submission 96881) | Terrestrial soil microbial communities with excess Nitrogen fertilizer from Kellogg Biological Station, Michigan, USA - KB3-175-2 | ecosystem: Environmental > Terrestrial > Soil > Unclassified ...
CCTCGCCCGACCGTATTGGCGGCTCCTGACAAAGCTCTTAGGAATTCGCGCACCAGCCGCAGCGGGCACTAGCTCACAGGCTTCCAACCGTCCGGCAACAGATCGAAGGTGACCGTATCGCGATATGCGAACTGATTGGCCTCGAGTGTCACAACCGGTGTAAGCATGTGCCAGATCCGGTCGTCGTCGAAGACGTAGCACTCGCCCAACTCGCGCATGTTAAAGCGAGTCAATTCGCGCTTGTCATTGTCGGTTATCGCCACTTCTCCTCCCTGCGCTCCGCACCGCGCCAGCAGATGAGTGGCGAGGTACTTTTCACCGTCCTTGTGCAATCCCGGCGGGCTCGTATCGCACGGCCGGGAAGGGGTCGCCGCGAATCTCAGCACATGCATGTTGACCGAGTAGGTTGCGCCAAGCGTCGACAGCGGCAGGTATACAAGGTGGTGAGCAATCATCTTGCGGACGCCGGCCGTGTCCGCAATCTCCCTCGGTATCGGAGCGTACCGGCGTGGCTGCCCGCCGAGGGTGGTGTTGTATTTTTCGAGCTGCACATAGGGTTGAGAGTCATCGCAGGGCCATACGCGAGCCCCGCCTTCCACAATCTCGGCCTTGAACCGATTCAATGATCGATATCGATCCCCATCTTCATAGTATTGATCCTTAGGCAGCGACCACGCAGCGTGAGCGAGTGCGTCCAGTGCACGCGCGACGTCAGGATCAATGCGCAGGGGACGGCGAGTAAACCCCTGTTCGAGCATCTCGATTCGTGCCCGGCTGTCGGCTACGACTGCAACGAAATCGTCCTGCTGCATACGCCCCTCCAAACAGGGTGCACCACCAAATAGGCCGCCGCTCGCCAGGCCAACGAAGGCGCCTGCTGTCAACCGCCCCGGAGTTACGGAGCCTGCTTGGGACGCGAGAACAATCGCACAATCGTGGATTTCGCGAGTGTCTTGGTGGAGATCTCGTAATCGATGTTGGCCGCTGTGGATGTCGGTGGCACTTTGAGGTGCTCCACGCTCAGCGCGTACACCGTGATCGTATAGTGATGCGGTGGATCGCCGACATCCGGACAGGGGCCGTAGTAGTGCGCCTCCGGCGCCTCGCCATCCGGCTTCCCCTGCTGTGCACCCCGGGGCATGCCCGGATCCCCTGGCAATCCGGCATTGTGGGGGAGCTGGGTAGTCGTCGCGGGAATGTCGTAGACCACCCAATGCCACCACCCCGAGACCGGCGGCCGGTATGGGTCGAACATGGTTACCGCGAAGCTCTTCGTGCCCGCCGGTGGGTTGCTCCACTTGAGTGCCGGGGACTGGTTCGGACCATGACAGCCGAACGCGTTCGCGGTGAACTGCTCTGCGATCGGCTTCCCGGGCGGCAGGTCAGGACTGGATAGGGTAAAGGACGGCTCCGCACCCCACGCCGACGAACCAAGCCCGAGGACGGCTAAACACGCAGCGCTCGTACGCGTCATCTCGGTCCTCCAAAACTCACTCGCGAAACCGCAAAGGCTACGCCCAGGGCTGCGCAGAAATCCAGCGTTTCCCGGTCGACGGGCTCCCGCCCGCCGGATTCGCCCGCGCTGCTCCGCGGCGGACGCCGCACGAGGCTCTTCAGCCAATTCTTGCCGAGGTGCAGACGGCAGTTCGCACACCCGCGGCACGGGGCGCTACACTGCCTGCATCGATTCGAGACTCTTACAAACGCTCGGCGATCACGCTGCCCGCATTCCTCCGGTTCGTTGGGCATTGAACCGCATCTATCGTCGCCGGTTCAACAACGCAACGGGCGGGGTGCGCTTGTTCCGCGGCATCTATCCCGACTTTCTAACGGCAAGTCAGGATATCCCGTCCACGCGTCTGCAGGGCTATGACAATGAAGCGTCTGCCTTACTACTGGCAGACCATCGCCGGCGCATTTTCCCGTTTGATTACCCGATCATGTTTTGGCTGCAGAAGCTGCTGCCCGAGTGTCAGCTGCTATTCGACCTCGGAGGCCACGTTGGAATCAGCTATTTCGGCTATCGACGCTACCTGCAGTACCCGCCGGGACTGACGTGGCTGGTTTACGACGTCGAGGCAATAGTCGCTCTCGGCGAGCAAATCGCACGCGAGGAGCGTGCGACCAGCCTAGAGTTCACGACCTCGCTGGCGCAGCTGCCAAAGGCGGACCTGTTGCTTGCCGCCGGTTCGCTGCAGTTCATCGAGGATCCGCTCGCGCTGCTGGCATCGGTTCCACGGCTGCCACCGCACCTGTTGCTCAACAAGGTCCCTGTGAGGGCACTCCCGGCAGCCGCAACGCTGCACAACATGGGCTCGGCGCTGTGTGCGTATCACCTCTTCAATCGAAGAGAGTTCGTGGAAGGTGTCCAGGGTCTGGGTTACGAACTGGTGGATGAATGGCCGAACCCGGACCTCGGGCTGCGAATTCCATTTTTCCCGGAGCACTCCGTCCGCGCGTATAGCGGCTTCTATTTCAGACGGCCCGTCTGAGTTGTGCCAAGCGCTGCCGCCACGGCGTGCCTAGCCGGGGACCGCTGTGCGTACGCGGTACTGGTCTTGCCTCACAGCCGTTGGCAACCGCCTGAGCAGCCGCCGAAAGCTCCGATTCATATGGCTCTGATCGCAAAAACCTGCTTCGAGCGCGACGTCCGCATACGACTGCTCGGTCTCACGCAGCAGCCGCGACGCACATTCGATGCGAAAACGCGTCGCCGCTTCCAGTAAGCCTTCTCCCGTGGCCTGTCGGTAGGCCGACCCCACCCAGGAGGGATGTCGCCCCACCCTTCTGGCGAGCTCATGCACTTTGAGCGAGGTGTCGGTGCGAAGGCGCTGGGAGACAACCTCGACCCACGGAACGAGACGCCGCTCCTGGGCGCCGCGACCCGCCCACATGAATTGGCAGATCGCAGCTCGAATCCCAGCCGCGCTGATTGGTCCCGAGCAGTATTGGGCCAAGGATCGCGCCATGATGCCCGCACGACCGCCGATCCAGTGGGAAACGGGCGCACTCGGAACGGGAGCGCGTCCGAGCCAGCTCGGATCGAACTCGATCTCAATCTGCTCGAATCCGAAGGCCAGCGCCGTATTGCGGTGGGCGGCACCCGCACGGTAGAGAACGGCAGAGGGGCCATCAATCGAGCATCGCCCGAGTTCGGTCTGATTCAGATAGCCACCGAGCACGAAAATCGACAGTACTGGCCAATCGTGTGCATGCTCCGGCACCCGAGCGTCGCTGAGGTCCACGACTCTGCGGACGATGATCCCGCTCGACTCATGCAGCACGTTCATTGGTAACGGCAGAGCTCAGGAAGGCCGACCTGCTGGGAATTGTACCAGTCTGGTCGTACGGTCAAGTCAGCGGCACCGTGGCGCCTGGATCGCGACCCTTGAAACCGTCCAAGACATGGCCTGTGGGAAGCCCTATGAAAGGACCCGTGAGCCGGTGCCGCGCACCGCTGGAAACGAGGTCCACACACACCATGACAGCAGTTCCGTCAGCCGGAGAGACCAATAGCGGCAGGCTTCGCATTGCGCTCCGCTCAATCGGCCTGTGCGTGCTGGCGGCAGGTTGCTACCCGGTCTCCGGCGCCCCACCACCGCTGACAAACCCAAATGCGCCCATGGCGCGCCCGCACCCGGATTGCCACATCGGTGCCTATCATTTGACCGACGGTACGGTCGTCGATATCGCTGCGTCGGACGACGACACGTTGCGCTGGCGTCGCCTTGATGGAACGACCGGCGCCCTGCACAAAACGGCCACCGGAGCCTGGGCGGGCACCTCAGGCTGGACCGATCGCAACGATGGCAAGTCGGTGTCGTTTGGCAGCTGTGACCAGGACTCGCTTGAATTCGACGGCGTCCGCGGGGAGCGGATCCGCTTCAACGTCCGCGATACCACGTTTCACAGCCACGGCACCGCGCTGGCTGGCCGCCTCGTGCTGCCTTTAGGAAGCACCAAGGTATCGGTCGTGGTGCTGGTGCACGGTTCAGAGCAAGACTCGGCCCTCGACACTTTCTTCCTGCAACGTCTGTTACCCGCATCCGGTGTCGGCGCCTTCGTCTACGACAAACGGGGAACGGGGCGTTCGTCGGGCTCTTACACCCAGGACTTCAGCGTCTTGGCGGACGACGCCGTCGAAGCCATGCGCGAGGCGCGGCGCCTCGCCGGCTCGCGCCTCACTCGAATCGGCTATCACGGCGGCAGCCAGGGTGGTTGGGTAGTTCCGCTCGCGGCGAACCGGGCACCCGTCGATTTCGCCATCGTTGCATTCGGCTTGGCCGTCTCGGTCATCGGCGAAGATCAGCAGGAAGTTGAAATCGAGATGCGGGAAAAAGGGCACTCCCCCGCCGAGATCGCCCAGGCATTGGAAGTCGCGGTCGCTGCCGAGGCCGTGATTGCCAGTCACTTCACCGAGGGTTTTAAAGAGCTGGATGCCCTGCGCGCCAAATACCGCAATGCGCCCTGGTACAGGGATCTGCACGGCAACTACACGTACCTGCTGCTGCCGTATTCAGAGCCACAACTTCGCGAGCTCGGTACGACGGAGCTGAGTTGGACCCGGAACACTCCGTTCCACTACGATCCGATGCCGACGCTGACCGCCGCAACGGTGCCGCAGCTGTGGATACTCGGTGGTGAGGATTACCAAGCGCCGAGTGCCGAGACAATGCGTCGACTCAAGGCGCTGATCGCGGCGGACCACCCGTTCACTCTGGCGTACTACCCAGCGGCCGAACATGGCATGACGTTGTTCGACGTCAGCGCGGACGGCACGCGAGTCTCTACCAGGTACGCTCCGGGCTATTTCAAGCTCATACGTGATTTTGCCCGTGACGGGCAGGTTACCGGTGCGTACGGCGACGCAGAGCTGACGCAGCCACGTACGCACAACCCGCCTCGGACTGACTGATCAACCCGGGGGCGGCTCAGGCGTCGCTCGGTCAGCCGAGCCCTCAGCGCCTTAGGCGACCAGCTGCTGATCTACTCCGGACACACCGTCAGCGGCCCAGCAGCCGGGCATGACCTCTCACTTCCAGGTGCCCACCCACTCTCGGCCGTCTGGCGGCCGAGAGCGTGGGCAACCTCACACGAGCCGGTACCCGGCTTACTGCTTCGGATCGGTGGTGGCCCGGTCCTGCTTGGCTTGCGCGACGCGCAGATCGTAGGCGGCGTTCGCCTGATCTTTACAGGCCTGCTGGCGATCCCCGCTGAGCGCCTCGCATTTGGCCAACGCGACTTTCCGGGCGCCCTCCGCTTCGGTCTTCGCAACATCCTGTGCCTGCACGGCCGCTACGTGTTGCGCATCACGTTGCTCGCTGCGCACGTCCTTCTGTTCGTCCGCGACCTTCGCCGCCGCCTTCTCCTCGGCCTTGTCGGTGCGCTCCGCTGCCGCCTGAGACGCCGAATTGACGTCCTTGGCAACCTCGGACGGGCTCTTGGCTTGATTGCAACCGGCCAAAAGGGCTGCTGCCACTGCGGCCATCGCGAAATAACCAATACTTCTCAACATTTTCAATACTCCTGGGGAACAAGACATTTCATTAGGGTTCTGCAAATCGAGAGCGGATCGCCAGTAATGCGACCGAGAGCACGGTTACGAGGGCGAGTGCGGTTGATCCAATCAACAATCGCCGCTGCAGCCGCGCCGGGCGTGACCGCTGAATCTGGGTCTCTATTCGCGTGATCAATCTTTGAATGTCGGCTAGCAGTGCTGCCTGCCGCGCAGGGTGCGCCTCTCGCTCGATTGCGCGCGTCGCCCGTCTCATATCACACAGACCCTCGCGAGCGCCCCACGCTGGGCGCGATCGCAAAGAAGACGACCAGGTAAACAGACCATCGGATGCCTCGCCGGTATCGGAGACCGGATGTTCAACTGCAGGCTTGACCGTGTCCGTAGGGCGGCTTCGGATTGCGCTGTCAGCTGACGACTACCGTGTGTTGTAAGTTGGTTGTTAGCGCGTTTGCCTGGTGCGGCGAGTTCCGACGCCGAGAGTTGGATTCCCGGCGGGCCGCCGCGGCGGTTCGGGACGACTTGCACCTCCCGGCCACCTGGAGCTGTCGGTATGAGGGTGAGTCGCCGCTGGGCTGCCTGTCACGCTGCGCTGAAGACCAAGCGCCAGCATCGGCGGGTTGACTGGCTAAACTGGGCCTTGCCGACTCCGGTGACGCCTAAGCTTCGGGAGGCCTCGTATGGATCAATTGCGATCGATCTTCGGTGAGGGTTCGGATCTCAGCATCAGCCAGATGGCACTGCGCGGGGTGGTGGTGCTGGTCCTGACGCTGGCCATGATACGTCTTGCGGGTCGCCGCGCTTTCGGACAGCACAGTCCCTTTGACGCCTGCCTCACGGTGTTACTGGGCTCAATTCTCGGCCGGTGCGTGGTCGGTGCTTCGCCTTTCTGGCCAACGATCGCCACCGGCGTGGTCCTGGCGCTATGTCACCGCGCGATGGCAATGCTGGCGATTCGCAGTGTCAAGTTCGACCGCTGGATCAATGGCCGGCCTCGGGTGCTGGCGCGTGACGGAGAGCTGAACCGGGGCGAGATGGCTCGGGCGCTGGTGATCGAGGCGGACCTAAGACAGGCCGTACGCGAGAATGCGCTGTCCGACGACCTTGCTGAGGTGCACGCGGTGATTCTTGAGCGCAACGGGTCGCTAAGCGTGGTCCGAGAACCTGCCTGAGCCCAAGGCGAGTGTAGGCGGCCCGCGGACCGGAGAATCCTTCCCCACCGGTAGACAAGCAGACGCCTGTCCGGATCCAATGCTGCCTGCGAAGTGTCTTCGCGGGGTTGGCGGAGCCACACGCACATATATAGAGTGGCGCGCCACAGATTACGTAACATCGAACCTCAGCCGCCCGAACCCTGGCACTTCACGGGAGCCGCGCTTGACCTCACCAGCACTTTCCGCGCGGGCCGCCGGAATACACGGGGCTCTCTTGAATGCCCTCCTCCTCGCCCTGGCGCTGACCTGCGCCACGCAGAGGCCGGCAGTCGCCGAGGAGGCCCCTTCCAGGCCCGCGGCACGTCCGGCGGGAGTCGCCCCGCTCCCGAAGGTCACGGCTCCCAGGCTTTACGTGATCGACTGCGGCACGCTGGTCTACAACCGCCCCGAGGATTACAGCCTGACGCGCGAGGAAGTGGCCGATACCAACATGTCGGTCCCCTGCTTCCTCGTGCTGCACCCCAAAGGCGTCCTGCTCTTCGACACCGGACTGTCCGACCGGCTGGTGGGCCGGCCGCTGTGGGAGAACGTGGACGGCGGCTACGGGCAAATCAAGTTCACCACCCTCTCCGGCCAGCTTACCGATATCGGGGTGACGGCGGCGGACATCACCTATCTTGCGATCTCGCACTCCCACTTCGATCACGTCGGTAACGCCAATGACTATGCGGGTTCGACCTGGCTCACTCAGAAGGCCGAGCTCGACGTCATGTTCGGTGCCAAAGCAGACCCGGCGTACCTGCCGCTGTACTCAGCGCTCGCGCATGCGCGCAAGCAGGTATTCGAGGGCGATCACGACGTGTTCGGCGATGGCACGGTGGTACTCAAGTTCACGCCCGGCCACACCCCGGGCCACCAGGCGCTGTACGTGAAGCTCGCCCGTACGGGCGGCGTGGTGCTCGCCGGAGACCTGTATCACTATGCCGAGGAGCGCACCCTGCACCGCATGCCCAAGGAGGAGCAGGCCGCGGGCACCCCCGCCTCGCGCGAGCTGATCGACAGGTTTCTCACGCAGAAGCATGCACAGCTCTGGATCGGGCACAGCACCGCCTTCTTCAAGAACGCCATCAAGGCGCCCGGCTGGTACGACTGAAGTCTCCGGCGCACGGGAAGCCCGACTCGGAATCCGCACCTCGTACCGCCAGCGCACGGCCTGGCGTCTCGCTTCCTGGCGACGCGCCCGCCAGCAACGCCACGGGGCCTGCCGAACGCGCGGAAATGCCCTCGGGCCAATCCCAGGGCTGAGCGATTGCTGCCCTGCCGGGGAGGCCACCGCAGAGGCATGAACGCGACGATCGGTTATCCTTTCCGTCCGCCCCGTCGCGGGGACCCGAACGGCAAGTCCGAACCAGGCAGCCACGTCCCGCATGAACCACATACGTTTTGGCAACACGGCCCTGGAGGTGTCGCCGCTCTGCCTCGGCACGATGTCGATGGGCACCTCGGCCTGGAAGAGCTGGGTGCTCGACGAACCGGAATCGATTCCGATCCTGCGGCGCGCCCTCGACCTTGGCGTCAACTTCTTCGACATGGCCGACTGGTACTCCACCGGCCGCAACGAGGAAGTCGTCGGCCGCAACCTCCTCAGGATGACCCGGCGCGAGGACCTGGTGCTGGCTACCAAGGTCTTTTACCCGATGAGCGACGATCCCAAGGACCGTGGCCTGTCGCGTGAGCACATCGCGACCTCGATCGACCGGTCACTGGCGCGCATGGGCACCGACTATGTCGACCTGTATGTGATCCATGCTTTCGACGCCGACACGCCGGTTGAGGAGACCATGGAGGCGCTGCATGCCACCGTACGTGCCGGCAAGGTGCGCTACCTGGGCGCATCCACGATGTACACCTGGCAGTTTGCCAAGATGAACCACGTCGCGGCCCTGAACCGCTGGACGCAGTTCGTCAACATGCAGTGCCAGTACAGCCTGCTGTACCGCGAGGAAGAGCGCGAGATGTTTCCCTACTGCCGCGACCAGGGCATCGCCATCACCACGTTCAGCCCGCTCGCGCGCGGTTTCCTGGCACGTACCTCGGGCGCCGGAGCCACGGCACGCACCGCCCACGACATCTACCAGAACTTCTACGGCGATGAGATCGACCAGGAAATCGCCCGCCGCGTACGCGAGGTGGCCGCACGCCGCGGCGTCAGTGCCGCACACGTCGCGCTGGCCTGGGTGGCGGGCAACCCCAATCACAACGTGCCGGTCGTGGGGGCGGCCCGGAGCGCACAGCTCGAGGTCGCAGTGGAGGCGCTGGGCCTCAGACTCGATGCGGCGGAGCGGACCTTCCTCGAGGCCCCCTACCGCCCGCGTGACGAGATCAACGACCAGAACCCGGTGCGCCGCCCGCGCGCCCTGCACCCGGACTGAAGGGCGCCAGCGGCTAGATCCGCAGCCAGGGGCTGGCTTCGCGAACCTCGATCAGGGTGGGTCGATCGGCAGCCAGCGCCGAGCGCACGGACTGCGCGAGGTCATCGGCGCTCGTGGCACGGTTGGCATTGCAGCCCAGGCTCTCGGCGAGCTTCAGGAAGTCGGGGCTCTTGGGCGTCACGCCGATGCGCGGAATCTTCCGCTCGTCCATCCCTTCGACGATCGCCTGCAGCGCGTCGTTGTTCCAGACGATGACCGGGAGTGCCAGACGTTCCTCGGCCGCCGTCGCCAGTTCGTTGACCGTGAACATGATGCCGCCGTCGCCCGCGACCGCCACCACCGGCCGCTGCGGTGCGCCGATCTTGGCGCCGATCGCCATAGGGAGCGCGGGGCCGAGGGCACAATAGTTGCCGGAGTAATACCAGCAGCGCTCGGTCTCCATCGGCATCGCGAACGTGCCGCTGTACACGATCTGGGTGGCATCTCCCATGATGATCGTATCGGCGGGCAGTGCCGGCCTGAGGATGCTCCAGACCCGAGCGTGCAGCCGTTCCAGCCCGGTCATCCTGCCGGCGTTGCGCGCACGGATCTCGCGCGCCCGCCCCTCGCCCTGTACGCGCTGCCCCGTTGGCTGGCGTGTGGCGAGCGCCGCCGCGAGGGCGCGCAGGGCAGCTCCGGCGTCGGCCTGGATGGGCACGGCGGCGGAATACATCGAGGTCAGCTCGGCCGGATCGATGTCGATCCGGATCAGCTCGCCTGAGATCTCGAGTTTCGCCAGAAAGTGATCCCCGGGGGCCACTTCCGAGCCGACGAGCAGCACGACGTCCGCCTCGGCCAGCTCCTGCCGGCTTGCCTCCTGCAGGACCGAGCAGCTGAGGGACAGCGGATGGGAGTCCGGGAGAATCCCCTTGCCGGCATTGCTCGCGAGCACCGGCGCGCCGATGCGCTCGGCGATGTCAGCGAGTGCCGCGCGCGTGCCCACGGCGCCCCCACCGACGAATATCAACGGACGCCGCGCCCGCGCGAGACGCTCGGCCGCCTCCTCGATCGCGACCGGGTCGGGCATCGGCCGCGACGGGGTGCGGCGCGTGCGCCACTCGGTCGCGACCGACGCCGGCAGCACGTCCCGCGGCAGCGACAGATGCACCGGGCGCGGCCGGCTGCTGCCGAAAACACCATAGGCGCGGGCGATGAGCTCCGGGATTTCCTCCGGATAGCGGACCATGGCGCTGAAGGCGGTGAACCCGGCGGTGACGGCCGCCTGGTCGTTGAGCTCGTGGATCGCACCCCAGCCCTTGCCCTGGGTGGTGGCGGGGGACGCCCCCGAGAGCACCAGCATCGGCTGCGAGTCGCTGTAGGCCTGCGCAATGCCGGTGGCGGCATTCGTGATTCCCGGACCGCCGATGATGGTGCACACCCCGGGCCGGCCGGTCGCGCGTGCATAGCCGTCGGCCATGAAGCTCGCGCCCTGCTCGTTGCGGCACTGCACGTGGCGCATCCCGGTACGGGCGATGCCGCGATACAGCTCGAGGGTCATGGTGCCGGCCATGCCGAACACGGTGTCTACCCCGTAGGCCGCGAGCAGCTGCATCACCGCCTCGCCGCAAGTCCTCTCTGTCACCCGCCCTCCTTTCCACGGCCGCGCCAGCGGCGCTGCTCCTCCAGCGGCAGATCGTACCCTGCCAGGAACTCGGCGAGCCGCACTCCTTCGGCCGCGACCTCGGCGCCGGGACGCACCACGTGGCGCGGCGGCAGCCCGACGCCGCGGTGACGCAGCAGCGGTGCGAGCCGTCGCCAGTGGAGCCCGTCACCCGGCTGGCCGCGCACTCCCACCGCCACAACCGCATAGCCATGGTGCGCATACTCGGCGACCTGGTCCGCGATCACCGCCAGCAGCAGGCCATGGCCGCCCGGCGGCGGCAGCTGCAGCACCCCGTAGCCGACCGATTCCAGCACGGCGAGCACGTCGGGGAGCGCGGCGCGGGCGGCGGCCAGTGGATTGATCAGGGCGTCGGGCACCAGCGCCATGCGCCAGCCGCGCGCATCGGCATTCACGGCGCCGCCGGATCATCGGCCGGCGCGCCGGGAGCCGCCGCGCGGTGGTCGAGAAACGCCTCCAGATCGCGCCGTGCGCCGGCCTCGTCGAAGCGCCCCATATCGAGTGCCCAGCCCGTGGCCGGCACCGGCGGCAGGCCACGCCGGGCGAGCTCCGCCTCCAGCTCCTCGATCCAGATGCCGCGGCGCGGCTGGATCTCCCAGTCGTCGTCGGGACGGTTGGGCCGCCCGCCCCAGTCCGGCTGGCTGGAGGTGAACCGCACGCCGGTCGAGGGACTGCCGTCGAGGCCGATGAGGATGAGCTCATCTCCGCGGCGCAGGTACTGTTCGATCAGCGGTGCGATGGCTTGCGCCAGGCGCCGGCAGTGCGTGCGGTAAGCCGGGGTGTCGTACTGCTCGTACACCGCCCACCAGCGCCGCACACCGGCGAAAGCCAGCTCCGGACAGGGCAGCTGCTGCAGCGTGTAGCCGCGCCGGCGCAGCACCTCCACCACCGGGCTGGCCACGGCGCGGTAGTTCGCGCCCTGGCAGACCTTGGCGTTCTGGTTCAAGAGGCAGTTGGCCACCAGCGCGACCTTGCGCGGCGCATGCTGCTCCATGGCTCAGCTCTCCCGCGGCCGGTGCGCTCGGCGCATCCTCAGCCGGTGATGTTCTCCGCTCTCAGAATCGATAGCCGATGGTCACTCCGATGACGCGCGGCCGCAGGATCGTCTGCTGCAGGGCGAACTGCGAGGTCGAGGTGAACGTGCTCGCCAGCACGTTGGTCAGATTCTCGGCGTGCAACTCGGTCCACCAGGCATCCTTGCTCAGGCCCACTGAAGCATCGTATGCGGTATAGGCGGGATTTTCGAATCGCAGCAGTGTCGTGCTGATGGCGGTACCGGCCGAAAGCTCCGGGTTGCTGCCGGACTGCGTGAACGAATGTGCGGTATGCGTGGCGCCAGCCTGTGCGTACAGGTTGTAGGCGTTCATGACCCACTGGTAGCGCAGGCGCAGATTGAACTGCAGCGGCGGCGCATTCGGTGCCGCACTGCCCGGAGGACCGTAGGGGTTGAGGACCGAGGTAATGGGCTTGCCGAGCTGATCCGCGGGCAGCAACGGATTGTTGGTGATCAGGAACGGGGAGTTGGTCTGCTGGCTGCTGTTCCAGGCGGCCGAACCCTGCGCCGTGAGGCCCTGGGTAAGCAGCGCGATAAATGACGTCTCGAGACCGCGGATGCGGTAGTTAGGCCCGTTGGTATTGAAGCCGACGTTGCCGAGCACGCCCGGGTCGAAGAACGAGACCTGCACGTTCTTCCAGTCCTCCTGATACGCCGCGGCGTTCAACTGCAGACGACGCTCGAACCATTCGGTCTTGAGGCCCAGCTCGTTGTTGGTCAGATCGTCGGAGGCGTAGGCCAGCGGAGAGCAATACTGCGGGATGCCACCGGGGGTGGCCGGAATGTAGCAGGCGGCATTGCGGTTGAAGGCCCCCGGCCGGAAGCCCTGCGACCAGGTGTAATACGCGAACACGTCCGGCAGGATGTGCCAGGTCAGATTGGCGCGGCTCTTGAAGCCCTTGTAGGTGGTCTTGAGGTTCTCGTCGCCGATGTTGGTGGCATCGGCCAGACACGGTGCCAGGCCTGCCTCGTAGCAGCCGAAGGTACCGACGACGGCACCCCGCTCGTCGTTGTCGAAGTGGTAATAGCGCGTCCCGGCCGTGAGTGTCAGCACCTTCGGAACGATGTCGAAGTCCACCGACGCGAATGCCGCGCGCTGAGTGTAACCGCGCTTGACGTCGTTGAAGAAGGCCACGTTCTCGGGACGGATGGGGTCCGGGTTATTGACGTCCGAGCCCGGCTTCGGGCCGACCTGGGTGAAGCAGCCGAACTCGACGGTCGCGGTGCAGGGCGGCAGCGTCTTGTAGGCCCAGTTCAGCTGATCGAAGAGTCGCAGATTCTCCCAGAACAGCCCGGCGATGCCGCGCAGCCGCCAGTCATCAGGCGTGCTGAGGCGCAGCTCGTGGCTCTGGTGCGTGTTGCGCAGCGTCTCGTTCCAGCTGGTGCGCGGCGAGAAACACGTCGCCGTCGGCAGGCCGTTGGCCGGCTCGGCGCCGTGACACTGGTAGTAGTCCGCGTACAGACCGCGCGCGTAGTTGGTGTAGTCCTGTACCGCCTCGACGTTGCGCACCAGGTATGAGCCCGCGTACACGAGGTTGAGCGAGCCGACGCGCCCGTTGAGGGTCCAGGCCGTGTTCGTGAACCGGTCCTTGTTGAAGGACGGGCTGAACAGCGTCACCGACTGCGGCGCCAGCGGCGCGCCGTCGGAGCTGAACGGCATCTGGTAGAACACGCCCTCGGCATCCATGCTCTGATAGCTCTCCGCGATCAGGGCGTTCCAGGCGTCGTTGATCTGCCACAGCGCCGACACGCGCAGTCCCTGGTAGGTGACCGGGTTGATCGCGCTTCCCGTCAGCCCGCCGTTGTTGATAACGGGGGCGATCGGTGGCACCTGGCACGGCGGGCCGCCCGGGGGCGGACTGTTCGGACCGCAGCCCGCCGGGAAGTTGGCGTAGTGGATCCCGAGGTCGCTCGACTTGCGGGTGAAGGTGCCGGGCACATTGTTGATGTAGCCGCCGCGCCGGTCGTCGTAGACCACGCCGCGCACCGCTAGCTTGTCGGCGATCAGCGGCAGGTTGAGGACCGCCGTCAGGTTCGAGTTGGGATCCCCGCCCGCCGTCGTGCCGTAGCCGCCAATCACGTTGCCCTCGGTCACATTGAGCTTGGGCTTGTTCGTGATGTAGCGGATGACGCCGGCCTGGGCGCCGGCACCGAACAGCGTGCCCTGCGGACCTTCCAGCACTTCGACGCGCTCGAGATCGGCCGCGTACACGTCCAGGTTGCGTCCCGGCAGCTGACCTGACTGCTCGTCGAGATAGGTCGCGACGTTCGGAAAGCCGTTGATCGAGCCGCTCGACTGCACCGACGGGGTTCCGGCACTCAGGCCGCGCATGAAGATCAGCGACTGGCCCGGGCCCTGCGACGAGGCGGTCACGTTGGGCAGATACTTGACGAGATCGTCGAAATTCGTGACGTTCAGTCTCTGCAGCTCATCGCCGCTGAACGCCTGGATGGCGATCGGCACGTCCTGCGCGTTCTCCGTGCGCCGTTGGGCCGTCACGACGACTTCCTGAATGCCGCCAGCGGATGCATCCGACTGGTCCGCGGCCGCGGCGGTGGACAGGGCCCCGGCCGCGTGCGTGCCGAGAATCGCGGCGACGGCGCGCGCGCACTTCTGATTGATCTTCACTTATCCCCCTCGACTCAAAGCATCCGGCGACCTGGTACGGAGCGCAGCGACGCGGAGCCGGCGATCAGTCGCTGTTTGGTTCTGTGTGTGCGCACCCGCACGCGCGGAGATCGCGTTGCCTCAGCGAAATCCGTACTGCATACTCGTTACGATTAGACACAGCGACGAATTCTTGGTCAATCGCCTCTTAGTCCCGCGCGCCGCGCACTGATCACGATCCCCTGAGTGCCCAATCCTGCTCACGTCGCCGTTGTTCAACGTTCCCGTCGCGCGCGCAGGCGCGCTGGGCGAGTCCGGATAGCTTGAGCAGCAGCGCGCTAGCCACGCCGCAGGCGGCGGTCGCACCGATCGAGCGCTGGTACGTGCTGATCGTGATGTGCCTCGTCTACGCGATCAATATCGCCGCACGCTATGTCGTCTCCACGGTATTTGAACCGATCCGACTCGATCTGCATTTAACCGACAGCGGTGCGGCGTTCCTGACCGGCCCGCCGCTCGCGCTGTTCTACGTCACCTGCGGCATTCCCATTGCCTGGCTCGCCGACCGCTCCAACCGGCGCAACATCGTGGCCGCCTCGCTGGTGCTGTGGTCGACCTTTACCGTGTTCTGCGGCCTGGCTTCGAGCTACCTGCAGTTCCTGCTGAGCCGCATCGGCGCGGGAGTCGGCGAGGCCGGCGCGACGCCGCCGTCCACTTCCATCATTTCCGACTGCTTCCCCGCCGAGCGGCGCCTCATGGCCCTGAGCGTGTTCGCGCTCGGCGCACCCATCGGCGCGTGGCTTGCCGCCGACGTCGCCGGTGCCGTGGCGCAGGCTTACGGCTGGCGCGGAGCCTTCCTGGCACTCGGCGTTCCCGGCGTGGTGCTCGGCGTGCTGGTGTTTGTCACCATCCGCGAGCCGCTGCGCGGACGGCTCGACAGCGCGGGCAGCGGCGCGCAGGCCTCGTTTTCCGAGGCGCTCGCGTTCCTGTGGCGCCAGCGGGCGGCCTTCCACGTCATCATGGCGAGCGGGGTCTGCTCGCTGTGGGGCTGGGGCCTGGCGTGGTTCGCGCCGACCTTTCTGCTGCGCAGCTACGGGCTGAACGTCGCCCAGGCCGGTGCTATCACCGGCCGCATCCACCTGATCGGGGGCACCATCGCAAGTCTCGTCGCGGTGTGGCTGATGGACCAGCCGTTCTTCATGCGCGATTCGCGTCGCGTGCTCGCGGTGCTCGGCTGGGTCACCGGCTGCGCCACGGTCCTTTCGATCATCGCTTTCTGGACGCACTCGCTCGCACTCACCACCCTGATGCTCTGGGCGTTCCTGCCCGCGATCTATTTTTTCATCGGCCCCTGCATGGCCCTGGTGCTGAATCTCGCGCCGAGCAACATGCGCTCGACCTTCACGGCCTGGTCGGTGCTGGTCGGCAACGTCTTGAATCTGATCGTCGCGGTGCAGGGGGTGGGGATCCTGAGCGACTGGTACGCTCATGCGCACGGCGGCGATGCGGCGGCATCGCTGCGCTGGGCGCTGCTGGTGCTCGCGCCCACCGGCTTCTGGGCGACCTGGCATTTCGTTCTGGCGGCCCGGACGGTCGTCCCGGACATCGAGCGCGCCGTGAGCTACTCCGGTCCGGGCGCCGTGGCGGTGATCCCATGAGAACCGTGCTGCTGGCCCTGTTCATCACCGCCGGCACCTCGTACGCGCATGCCGATGCCGCCAGGGTCCTCAACGACGATGCCCACTTTGCCGAAGGGCCGGTCTGGCACCACGGCAAGCTCTATTACGTGGAATACGACCGCAACTCGGTGACCGTCTGGGACGGCAGCAAGAACTCGGTGTTCTGGTCCAAGGCGGGCTGCGGCCCCTCGGCCGTGATCGCCACGGCGCGCGGCGAGTTCCTGACCACCTGCTACGACAGCGGCACGATCGGGCACATCGCGGCCGACGGCAAGGACCTGCCCCCATACAGCCACGACAAGGATGGCAACAAGTTCGTCGGCCCGAATGACTTTGCGCCCGACCGGCACGGTGGCATCTACTTCACCTGCTCGGGCACCGCTCCCGGCCCCAAGATCGACGGGCGGATCTTCTACCTCGCCGCCGACGGCACGATCAGTCTCAAGGCCTCCGACGTGCACAGCGCCAACGGCATCGTGGTGTCCAACGACGGCAAGACGCTGTACGCCATCGAGACCGAGGACCATCGGCTGCTCAAGTTCGGCGTCGGGCCCGACGGGTCGCTGTCGGACCGTCAGGTCTTTCTCAATCTTGACGAGCTCACTCACACCCCCGGCCATATCTACCCGGACGGCGTGAAGATCGACTCGCACGGTCTCCTTTATATCGGCCAGAATCCGCGCGACGTCCACGCCCCGCTCGCGGGCACCATCTTCGTCGTCGACAGCCAGGGCAAGCTCCTGCGCACTCTCAAGCTGCCCTCACCCGGTGTGCCGAACCTTACCTTCAGCCCCGACGAGAAGACCGTGTACGTGATGGCCCTCGATCAGCTCGACAAGTCGCCTTACCAGGGTAAGGTCTACGCCATCGCCAACCGCTGAAGTCGCGCCGGCGCTCAGCCGGCCAGCCAGCCCCCGTCGATGACGAGATTCGAGCCGGTGATGAAGCTCGCGCGGTCGCTCGCCAGGAATACCGCGGCGTTGGCGACATCCTGCGGCCGGCCAAAGCGCGGCCAGGGCGTGCGCCGGCGCTGGTACTCAAGGCGTGCCGGGTCCTTGGCGAGCCCGCCCGCGCCGGTCACGATCTTGCCCGGCGAGATGCAGTTGCAGACGATGAGGTGCCGCGCATAGTCGACCGCAATCTGCCGCGTGATGTAGATCGCGCCGGCCTTGCTTACCCCGTACGGCAGGTCGCCGGGCGAGGAGACGATGCCCTGCTGGGAGCCGAGGTTGATGAGGCGCCCCCTGACCTCCGCCCGCGGCTCCTGCGTCATCATCTGCTGCACGGCGCGCTTGCAGCCGTTGAATATTCCCGTCAGGTTGACGCGCATGACCTCTTCCCACTGCACCGTCTCGGTCTCAAGCAGCGCGGTGCCGGAATAGGTAGCGGCGTTGTTGACCATGACGTCGAGGCGCCCGTAGCGCGCGACGGTGGCCCCGATCAGCGCGTCGACCTGCTCCCAGCGGCCGACGTCGGTGTGGTGGAAGAAGGCCGTGCCCCCCGCCTGCTCGATCAGCTCGAGCGTCGGAGTCCCGCCCTCGAGGGGCTGCTCGGTGATGTCGGCGATGCCGACGCTCGCTCCTTCGCTGGCGAACGCGATGGCGATCGCGCGCCCGATGCCGGAGCCTGCGCCGGTGACGACAGCTATCTTGCCCGCGAGTAGACTCGACATTGGCGGCGATTCCACGTTGCCCGTGTGCAGAGTTTGCGAATTATAGAGAGCGCGGGTGCCGAGCACCTTCCCCGTGAGAATAGTGGCATGGCCGCCGGCCTCCAACCCGACATAGAGCTGGGCGCCTCGCTGTTCGACGCCCTGAGCGGTGCCACGCGCCAGGGACGCGGCATCGTGCGCGACAGTTACGGCGCCGGCGAGCAGGCCGGCCACGACATCGCGCGCGGCGCGGCGCAGCGCATGGGGCTCGAGATCGGGATCGACGCCCTCGGCAACCTGTCGATGACACTCCCGGGGCGTGACCGCGCCGCACCGCGCATCGTGATGGGCTCGCATCTGGACAGCGTCCCGCAGGGGGGCAACTTCGACGGCGCCGCCGGCGTCGTCGCCGGCCTGAGCGTGCTGTCGGGCATGCGCCGCGCCGGCTACGTGCCGGCCTGCGACCTGACCGTCATGGGCATCCGCGCCGAGGAGTCGGCCTGGTTCGACGTCGCCTATCTGGGCAGCGGCGGCGCCTTCGGGCTGCTCGATCCCGCCTGCCTCACGATCGCACGCTCGGACAACGGCCGCAGCCTCGAGGCGACGCTCAGGGAGCGGGGCTTCGACCCGGAGGCCATCCGGGAACGGCGCCGGCTGCTGGATCCGGCAGGCATCCGCGCTTATCTCGAGCTGCACATCGAGCAGGGTCCGACGCTCGTCGCCCGCGGCCTGCCGGCGGCGGTGGTCACGGGCATCCGCGGCTGCAAGCGCTTCCGCAATGCCCGCTGCGTCGGCGAGTACGCGCATTCGGGCGCCGTCGATCGCCCCTACCGCCGCGACGCCGTGGCCGCGACCGTGGCGCTGCTGCACCAGATGGAAGGTGTGTGGCTTGGAGAGCTGGATGCCGGGGCCGACCTGGTCGTCACCAGCGGCGAACTGTGCACCGACGCCGCCCTGCACGGCCCGAGCAAGATCGCCGGCGAGACGCGCTTCGTGCTGGACATCCGCAGCCTCTCGCAAGAGACCATGGAGGCATTCGGCGCCGCGGCCCGCAGCGCCGCCGCGCGCATCAGCGAGGCCTACCGGGTCCGCATCGATCTGGGTGCCACCAGCGACTCCCCGCCGGCGGTGATGGATGCCCGCCTGCGTTCGCGCCTCCTGCGTCTGCTCGACCAGCCCTTCGAGATGGCGAGCGGCGCGGGACACGATGCGGCCGTGTTCGCCAAGGTCGGCATCCCGTGCGGCATGATATTCGTCCGCAACGATCACGGCAGTCACAATCCGGACGAGGCGCTGTCGATGGATGATTTCGCGGTCGGCGCGCGCGCCCTGCTCGGTCTGCTCACGGACTTTCCCATCTGAATCGGTTGGCGGAGGAGCTGTATGACGCTGCTGGTGACGGGTGCGACGGGTTTCGTCATGAGCGTGCTCGCCCGGCACTGGCTCGAATCCGACCCGCACGCGCAGCTCGTGGCACTCGATGCCGCACCGCTCGACGCCGCCGCCGAGCGCTATTTCGCCCCGTTCGGCGCGCGCCTTGCGGTCGTCGTGGCCGACGTCACGCAGCCGGACGCCTGGCGGGCCGCGCTGGGGCGCCATGCCATCACGCACATCGTCCACGGCGCCACCATCACGCCGATCTCGCGCGGCACCGCTTCTGCTGCGCGGCGCGAGCCGGAGGCGGACAATCCCGCCCG
>Ga0134126_10003586_pt1 | contig 19447 bp, 16 predicted proteins | sample KB31752_FD_96881 | JGI IMG/M metagenome (GOLD analysis project Ga0134126, IMG submission 96881) | Terrestrial soil microbial communities with excess Nitrogen fertilizer from Kellogg Biological Station, Michigan, USA - KB3-175-2 | ecosystem: Environmental > Terrestrial > Soil > Unclassified ...
CGGCAATCCGATCAAGACCGAGCGCGACAGCAAGAGCGTCCGCGTCACGCGCTGGATGCTCGACCACACGGCGCCGCCGTTCTTTCAAAAGGCGGGCAACATCGGCCCCGAGGAGCGGGTCGATCGCTGGCAGATCATCGACTACACGCCGCCCGCTTTCGTGCGGCTCGATGTCGGCTGCGCGCGCACCGGCACCGGCGCGCCCGAGGGCAACCGCTCGCAAGGCATCTCGATGCGCAATCTCAACGCCATTACGCCCGAGACCGATACGACGACGCATTACTTCTGGGCGCAGGCGCATAACTTCGCGTTGGGCGACCCGACGGTCAGCGAGTTGATCTTCCGCCAGGTGCATACGGCGTTCATGGAAGACCTCGCCGTGATCGAGGCGCAGCAGAACACGATGCGCGCCTTCGGCGATGCCCTGCCCGAAGCGGTCGATCTCAACCAGGATGCCGGCGGCATCCAGGCGCGGCGTATCGTCGACACCATCCTCGCCGCCGAGCGCGAGGGCGCGCGCGGGACGCTGCGCGCCGTCTAGCGGCCGGGCTCGCTAATCCGCGCGCAACCCGATCCGCGCGAACCCTTCGCTCGGGCGCATATAGCGGAAATCGGGAAACGCCTGGCGGGTCCCCGCCGGATCGAAAGCGCGATAGCCGCCATGCGGCATCGGCCCCACGCGCGGCGAGCCGCGAACCGCGACAGGCGGCGCCGCGAGGCGCGCGATCTGCTCGGCGATGGCGCGAAAGCTGACGACCTCGCCGGTGGCGGCATTGAGGGTGCCACGGCTGCGATGCATCAGCGCGCGCAGGATCAGATCGGCTACATCGTCGACCAAGACATGATCGCGCCGCTCCTCGCCTTCGCCGAAGAGCACGATCTCTTTGCCGGCGGCGGCCAGGCGGCGAAACCGGTTCGGTCCGTAGCCGTTATGCGGATCCCTCGCGCCATAGATCAGCGTCGGCCGCAGGATCGCGAGCGGCGCCGTCACCGTCGATTTCAGCATCACCTCACGCACGAGATGCATCGCGCCATGAAGCGAGGCGGGCTCGGCGCAGGATTCTTCGCTCAGCGGCTGCGCGCTGTCGCGATAGACGGCATCGGAGCTGACATAGACGACGTGCTGCGGCATCGTCGACGATAAGGCGCGGCAAACCGCTTCCATCATCCGCACGTTCTCGCCCAGCATCGCCACGTCCTTCACCGGCGCGCGGGCGGAGATCACGACGAGAGAGTCGTCGGGACGCAGCGCGCCGGCCAAGCGCGTCGCAGCATCCGCCGCCAGCAGATCGACCTCGCCGCGTCCCAGCGCGCGTACCGGAATACCGCGTGCGACGAGCGCCCGTTCCGTTGCCGCCCCGACGAAGCCGCGAGCGCCGAGGATGACAACGCGCGTCGGCGCGACGGCGCCGGCAGTACCATGTTCGAACATATCGAATCCTTTTCCACCGCAACCCGCCGGAGACTACTTCGTCGCGAGCGGCACCGCATAGCGCTTGTCGATCATCTTGTTGCCGTCGGCATCGGCCCCGAGGAGCGGATCGATCGCGTCGGTCAGTGCACCGATGGTGAGCCGAGTGCCTTGACGCGATCCACGAACGTCGCGGCGAGATGCTGCTGGTCCGTATCGATAGACAGGGAGGTGCTCTTTTCGCGCAGCTTGTCGGCCACGCGTTGCAGCACGTCGAGATGGCTTGCGGCCCGATCATCGGTCGCGGCGGCATTCAAGGCGACGAGGGCGTGATAGGCGACAAAGGGACGCTCGGTATCGATGCGATCGACCAGCCAGTCGAGCAGATCATCGAAATCAGGCATGATCTGGAGGGATGCGATGGCTTGGAGCCGGCGTCCAGGCGACGGCGACACGGACAGCTCGTAGCGCAGCGGGTATGCGGCGCGCCCGATCGTTCGCATCTTCGATACGACGACCTCCATCGCGCGCGTTCTTGCATCGCTGGCCGGCATCGAGCCGCGCACTCTTTCATATTCGCTCGCCAACTCTTCGACCTGTCTTCGCACGAATGAAAGGTTGGCATCGCTGGTGAGCTTCTCGACTTGGATGGCTCTTTGTCGCTCGCCCGGTGTGGGGGCCTTGCTAAGCCCTTCGGCCTTTTCTGCTGCTTGTGCCGACTGATCCAATTCCCGTTCGACCTTTGCCTTGAACCCGGGGAGCTCGACCTCCGTAAGCCGCGGCATCAGCTCCTTTAGCTGCCGATGGAACAAAAGAATCACGAACAGAACCAGCAATGGCCAAGCAATCGATCCGATCAGCGATGCAATCGCTCTGAGACCGTCGGGCGAAAACCATTCGATGTGATCCGGCATGGTCGCTCCGCTGTCTCTCGAAGACTGTGCTCAGGAGCTCCTATCTATCCCGGCCGCCGGCGCCGGCGATCCTGTCACACCATCAGACCCATCATGGTGATGCCGAGGAGGACGCGCAGGATAAAGCTGATCAGGAAGAAGACGATGATCACGCAGAGGACGAGCGCGCCTGTGTATGTCAAAGCGCGCTCGCGCGTCACGCCAACCATCGGCGTCCCGGTATAGAGCAGATAGAGGCCGTAGAGGCTCATCAGGAAGGTGAGGAAGCCGAGGAATGGAACCAGCATGAAGACGCCGCCGACCCAGGCCGCGGTGTGCGAATAGGCGACGAGCTTCAACGCCGCCAGCGGATCGCCGTAGCCGCCGAATCTCGGTGCGAGCCATTGCGCCAGCAGCGCGACGATATAGATGCCGACGAGGCCGAGCGCCCAGGAGACGAGCGCGCCGATGATGCCGAAGCCGAAACCCAGCTTGCCGAGGAAGAGCGAAAGACCGATCAGCGCGCAGACCGGCGGGATCGCCGACATGGGCATGATGTAGCCGGTATAGAGTTCGCCGGTCGTGGTGCGCTCGGCCGCGATCACCGGCCATTCCGTGTTCGGAGATAAAAGAATGTTTTTCGCACGCGTGACGATGTCCATCTGCTCCCCCTGATAGAGACGTGGACTGGGTCACATCATAGCGCAAAACCGCCGGCTCGCCTTCGGTTATCGCGTTATGCCGGGCGTCCGCCGCGGCGCCCGGATTGCGCCATGGCACCCCGGCGCATCATCCAATGGGCGGATATTGCCGGGAGAACGGCCAGCCTCGGTCATGGCAAGCTCTCGATCGCAAACCGGACGTTGGGGGGCCCATGGTCAAGCGATTGATCCTTTGCTTCGACGGTACCTGGAACAGCCCCGGCGAGGATCCCGGGGCGGCGAGCACGATCCAAACCAATGTCGTGCGCTTCTACGAAGCGGTGACAAGCGGTGCGCAGCCGGATGGCGCCACGCAAACGAAATGGTACGACGATGGCGTCGGTACCAATTGGTACGACCGGATCGGCGGCGGCGCTTTCGGCTGGGGCCTCGATGAGAAGATCCGCGAGGGCTACGCGTTCCTCGTCGAGAATTACGCCGAGCCCGATCCGGGCGATCAGGAAGTCTTCATCCTCGGCTTCAGCCGCGGCGCTTACACCGCGCGCAGCCTCGTCGGCATGATCCGCAATGTCGGTCTGCTGCTACCCGAGAATGCACATCGCATCGGCGACGCCTACGCACTCTATCGCCAGCGCGACGGGAGCGCCGACACGGACGAGGCCAGGGCCTTCCGCGACCGCTATTCGCGGGAGATCAAGATCAAGTTCCTCGGCGTCTGGGACACGGTCGGCGCGCTCGGCATTCCGCTGCCGGCGCTGCAATGGCTCAATTCCGCGGTCTACAGCTTCCATGATACGGAGCTCAGCGGCATCGTCGCCAATGCCGCGCACGCGGTCGCCATCGACGAGCACCGCATCGATTATCAGGTGACGCTGTGGACGCAGATCGCCAAGGCAGGCCAGGCGGTCGAGCAGCGCTGGTTCATCGGCGCCCATGCCGATGTCGGCGGCGGCTATGCAAGCCGCGATCTCTCCGACATCACGCTGAGCTGGATGATGGGCAAGGCAGGCGCGCTAGGCCTCGCCTTCGATGCGGGAGAGGCGCCGGTCGTTGCAGCGAAGAACTGGAACGGGGCAGTCACGGATTCCTATGGCGCGTTCCTCGGCGGCGTCTATGCGGCAACGCATCCGCCCTACTACCGCCCGATCGATCTCTCGGCCGCGAACCAGACCATGGACGCGAACGTCATGGATCGCTGTGCCGCCGATGCGCGCTATCGTCCGCTCAATTCGGGCTTTCCGCCGATCCCGCCTCCTGCCGCGTTGATCGCGTAGAACGCGCGCGGGCCCTAGTCCCTCACCCCACCCCTCTCCCCGCTGGGGAGAGAGAGGGACCCGCGTCAGCGGGAGGTGAGGGGGAAAAACGCGCCGCTAGTGCAGCGGCACCGCGTAGCGCTTGTCGATCATCTTCTCGCCGTCGGCATTGGCGGGCAGCATGTTCTGCGATTTGAACCAGTCGATCTGGTGCATCACGTCCTGCACGTCGAGCTTGGCGTCGGGATCGTCGAAGGAGATGGCCTGCTCGAGCTGCGCCACCGGTTGGTTGAGCGCTTTCGACATGATGGCGAGGATCGCCGGTGCGGTCGGGCCGTCCTTGCGCTTGCCATCGGGAGTCGTGAACGCCTCGTAATAATCATGCGCGCCCTTCCTGTAGGCGCGCATGAAGGCATCGATCATCGGCTTGCGCTCGTCGGCGCTCTTGGTCGAGACCATGATCAGTGTGTTCTGCCACGGCGTCTCGTCGCCGACCCAAGCGAGAAGATGCGCCTTCTGCGTATCGATGAGCTTCAGCGTGAAGGTGCTGACCTCGACGGCCGCATCGACCTGGTTGCCGGCGACGGCCGTGGCGGTGTTGGAAAGCCCTTGCAGCGCAACGAGACGCTGGCTCTTCGGATCGATGTGATATTTCTCGTTGGCGAGCTCGACCTCGTAATGAATCGGGCCGCCGACCTGCACGATGCCGATCGTCCGGCCGCCGAGATCCTTGAGCGATTTAACGCCTTTGTCCCAGCCCTCGTTCGAGGCGATGATCGCGGCGCCATGGAACGTCGGCACTTCGCGTCCCTGCCCGCCGATGATCTTCAAGCCGCCCTTGGCGCCGAGATTGTAGGCAGCGGCGGTCGCCGCGGTGGCGCCGACATCGAGCGCGCCGGCGACCACGCCCTGCGCCACCGATTGCGCCGCATCCATGCTCACCATCTCGGCCTTGATGTGCTCGGCGGCGAAATAGCCGCGATCCTGCGCGATATAGAGCGGCCCCGAAGCCGTGACCGGGCCGGTGCCGATTTTGATCGAATAATCCTCGGCCTGGGCCGAGAGCGCGAAAGCCGCGACGGAACAACCGGCAACCACGGTTTGGGCAAGCGCTACCAATGACTTCATTACTCTCTCCCCTCACCCTTTTATGGGGAGCAGCTTAGCTCAACCGGCGAGGAGGTACACGGCCAAGATGACGTAGCCGAAAACCGCCACGCTGGCATGGACGCCGATCGCGATCCCCGGCATGCGACGGCGGAAAAGATGCAGCACGAGGCTGACGATGCCGATGACGGCCGCGAGCAGCAGCAACAGCGCGGCGATGAGACCGAAAGACTGCGTGCCGGTCGCAGCACCCCGTAGTTGTTGGCCAGGGGGAGGTCCCATCAGCGCGACCAGCAGCACGCCATAGCTCAGCAGCGCCGCGATGCCATGCAGCCAGGCAAGCAGCCGCGACGGCGCACGCGTCGGCCGGCGGAGGATCTGGATCGCCAGCGCTCCGCCCAACAGCACGACGATGGTGAAGGAGAGAACGGCGAGTGAGAGACTAAACACGTTGCAATGTTATCGCGCGTCTCCTGAGCTTGACGAAGGGCGACTACGCTTCGCTCCGCTCAGGACGAGATGAATAGAGTGCGTGGCATCTACCACTGGAAGATGCCAGTATCAAATAGTCCTCATTCTGAGCGGAGCCGGCACGAAGCGGCGGGTAGTCGAAGGGCGCAGGATAGAAGTGCAACGAACAGAAACGACGTCGGGGAGGAATGCCATGGGTCGGAAGATCGCGCTCTTTGTCCTTGTCTGCCTTGCGGCGCTGCGGCTCGCGCCGGCCGAGGCGGCGGAGAAAGTGACGGTCGGCATCGTCGGCGGTTACAACGCTTTCGTCTGGCCCGCCTCGATCGCCCTCGCCCGGCATCTTTATGCCGAGCATGACGTCGAGCCCGAGATCATCTTCATGCCCTCCTCGCCCGGCATGCTGCAGCAACTCACCGCCGGTTCGCTCGATGTCGCGGCGAGCGCCGGCCTCGTCGATCCGGTGCGGCTGATCGCGCGCAAGGCCGGCGTCGCGATCGGGCGCGTCTCGCTGCGGGTCTCGCCTTACGCGGTCGTCGGCAAGCCGCAGCTGCACAGCATCGCCGATCTCAAGGGCAAGAATGTCGCGATCGGCAGCCGCAAGAACATCACCTATGTGCTGATCACGAACATGCTGGCGGCGTTCAAGCTGAAGCCCGACGATGTCGAGATGATGTTCTCGGGCTCGACCGTCTCGCGCTACGCCGCGCTCAAGACCGGCGCCTATGACGCGACGATGCTGGCGCCACCCGCTTCCTTCATCGCCGAGAACGAAGGCTTCAAGACTCTCGGCATCGCCGGCGACTACAACAAGGACCTGCCCTTCACCGGCTCGATCATCAACCGCGCCTGGGCCGCCGCGCATCCCAATGCGGCGAAGAATTTCTTCGCCGCCGAGGATGCGGCGACCGACTGGTTCTACGAGGACGTCCATCGCGACGAGGCGATCAAGATCCTGATCGAGGCGTCGAAGAGTAATCCCGAGGACGCGGCGCGCAGCTACGACTTCCTCCGCAAAGGCGCCTATTTCGACCGCACGCACAAAGTCTCGCGCCGCGGCATTGCGGCGCTTGTCACGGCGCTGCACGAGCTAGGAGACAAGGATGTCGAGGTCACCGCCGAGCAGGCGGTGATTCCAGGGCTGACGGCGGTGAGCGATTAAGCAGGACGTTGCAATCGCACCGTGCGTCCTTCGACTTCGCTCAGGACGAGGAGAATTTGAGCGTGGCATCTTCCGATGGAAGAGGCCAGAAAAGATCTACCTCGTCCTGAGCGAAGTCGAAGGACGCGCGATGCCCTTGCAACGACGGAAAGCTAAGCCCCGATCCGTGCCAGCGCGGCGTTGAGCTTGGCGAGCGTTGCTTCGTAGTCGCTCTGGCGCTCGCGCTGTTCTTCGATCGCTTCGGGCTTGGCTTTGGCCATGAATTGCTCGTTGCCGAGCTTCTTCGCGATCTTGTCGAGCTCGGCGGTGACGCTCGCCGCTTCCTTGGCGAGGCGAGCGCGCTCCTTGGCGAGATCGATCGCGCCCGCGACATCGATCAGCACCGTCGTGCCTTCGACCACGACTTGCAGCGCGGTCTTGGCGTCGGCACCCCCTGTATCACCCTGGGCGCCGATGACGATGCTCTTCAGCCGCGCGAGACGCCGGATCTGCTCGCCATGCGTCTCGATCCAGCCGCGCGCTTCGGGACGGATTTCGGTGATCGTCGCGTTGAGCTCGCTCGCCGCCGGGACATTCATCTCCGAGCGCGTCGCCCGGATCGCCGAGATGAGGCTCACCACCCATTCCATTTCCGCGACCGCGGCTTGATCGGCAGCAGCACTCGTCTCCGGCCATGGCGCGGTGATGAGCATCCTCGCCTCCTCGCCCGCTATATGCTTCCACAGCGTCTCGGTGATGTAGGGCATCAGCGGATGCAGCAGATGCACGATGCGCTCGATCACCCAGATGGTCATCGCGCGCGTCTCGGCCTTCGCCGCTTCGTCGCTGCCGGTCAGGATCGGCTTCGAGAACTCGATATACCAGTCGCAGAAATTGCCCCAGGTGAATTGGTAGAGCGCGTCGGCGGCCTCGTTGAATTTATATTCCTCGATCGCGCGCGCGACGCGTTCGCCAGCGGCGTTGGCCGCCGAGACGATCCAGCGATTGACGGTGAGCTTGGCGCTCGCCGAATCGAAGCCCGGCACGCGTTGGCAGCCATTCATCTCGGCATAGCGCGTCGCGTTCCACAGCTTGGTCGCGAAATTGCGATAGCCTTCGATGCGGCTCTCGGCGAGCTTGATGTCGCGGCCCTGCGCGGCGAGCGCCGTCAAGGTGAAGCGCAACGCGTCGGTGCCGAAGCGCGCGATCAGATCGAGCGGGTCGATGATGTTGCCCTTCGACTTCGACATCTTCTGGCCGCGCTCGTCGCGCACCAGCGCGTGGATGTAGACCGTCTTGAACGGCACATCGCCCATGAATTTGCAGCCCATCATCATCATCCGGGCGACCCAGAAGAAGATGATATCGAAGCCGGTGACGAGCACGTCGGTCGGGTAATAGCGCTGCAGCTCGCGCGTGCGCTCGGGCCAGCCCAAGGTCGAGAACGGCCAGAGCGCCGAGGAGAACCAGGTGTCGAGCACGTCGGGATCGCGGCGCAGATCGGCATCGTGCCCATAATGCTTGGCGGCGGCGGCGAGCGCCTCCTCTTCCGTCTCCTCGACGAAGATCGCGCCATCGGGCCCGTACCACGCCGGGATTTGATGGCCCCACCAGATCTGGCGCGAGACGCACCAGGGCTGGATGTTGCGCATCCAGTCGAAGAAGGTGTTCTCCCACATCTTCGGGACGAACTGCGTCTTGCCGGTCTCGACCGCGGCAACCGCGGCCTTGGCGAGCTCGCCAGCGTTCACATACCACTGATCGGTCAGCCACGGCTCGATGACGACGCCGGAGCGATCGCCATAGGGCACCATCAGCGTATGCGGATCGATCTTGGCGACGAGGCCCTGCGCCTCGAGATCGGCGACGATCTGCTTGCGCGCGGCAAAACGATCCATGCCGCGATAAGCGACGGGCGCTTCGTCGTTCAGCTTCGCGTCGCGATCGAAGATGTTGACCATCGGCAGGCCATGACGGCGGCCGACCTCGAAATCGTTGAAGTCATGCGCCGGCGTGATCTTCACCGCGCCGGTGCCAGCGGTAGGATCGGCATGCTCGTCACCGACGATTGGAATGCGCCGCCCGACCAGCGGCAGCACCGCGTAATGGCCGATCAGATGCTTGTAGCGCTCATCCTCGGGATGAACCGCGACGCCGGTGTCGCCGAGCATCGTCTCGGGACGCGTCGTCGCGACGGTGATGAATTCGTCGGGGCGGCCCTCGATCGGGTACTTCAAATACCAGAGTGAGCCCTTGGTCTCCTTGCTCTCGACTTCGAGGTCGGAGACCGCAGTGTGCAGCTTCGGGTCCCAATTCACCAACCGCTTGTCGCGATAGAGGAGGCCTTCGCGATGAAGCTGCACGAAGACGCGGCGTACCGCGGCTGAAAGCCCCTCGTCCATGGTGAAGCGCTCGCGCGACCAATCGGGCGAGGCGCCGAGCGAGCGGAGCTGGCGCGTGATCGTGCCGCCTGATTCGGCCTTCCACTGCCAGACGCGCTCGATGAATTTGTCGCGGCCGAGCTTATGCCGGTTCGACTGCTCGGCTTCGAGCTGGCGCTCCACGACCATCTGCGTCGCGATGCCGGCATGATCGGTGCCGGGCTGCCACAGTGCGTCCCGGCCCTTCATGCGATGGTAGCGGGTGAGGATGTCCTGCAGCGTGAAGGTCAGCGCGTGGCCCATATGCAGGCTACCCGTGACATTGGGCGGCGGCATCATGATGCAATAGGGCTTGGCCGCGCTGTCCGGGTGACAGGCGAAAGCGCCGGACTTTTCCCACGAGTCGTAAATTGCCGCCTGGATGGCGGCCGGGTCGAATGTCTTGTCGAGCATTGCCGCTTTTTAGCGGCGTTGCGTCCCTAGGGCCAGCCTCCGGCTGGCAGTGCCCGCTAACGACGCTGCGCGTCGAGGGCGAGTCGGCCGATCTCTTCGCGCACGATGCGCTCGACGATCTGCGGCAGGTTGTCGTCGAGCCAGTCCTTCAGGATCGGCCGCAACAGCTCGCGGGTGAGGTCTTCAAGGGTCTGGTTGGCGTTGCCCATGGGCAGGCTCTCAATGTTTGGCTCGCGGTAGCTGCGGGAAACGAGTTCGCTCATCGCCGCGAGCGAGGCAGCGGCGGCGCGATCGGAAAGCAAGCGATCGACGAGCGAGCCCTGCTCTTGCCCGGGCGCCGCTGCAGCCTCTATCGGCTCGGGCTCGGGCTCAGGCTCGAAACTCAGCGGCTCAGGCGCGCGCCGAGGCGGCTCGGGCGGCGGCTCGTCATCGAGCGCCAGCGGCGATTCGCGCAGGGACGGCGGTGGCGGCGGCGGTTCGTCCACCGCCTCTTCGGTCAGCAGCAACACGTCGCTGTCGTCTTCGACCGGCTCTTCGCTCTCGACATCGGCGATCAGCGGCCGCTTCGGACGCTCGGCGGCGGCTGGCGGAGGCGCTGCTTCGGCAGCGGGCGACAGCGGCGCGACGGGCTCAGCCGGTGCCGCGGGCGCGGCCGGTGTTGCAGGCGCGGCCTGTGCTGCGGGCGCGGCCGCGGGCGCCTCGGCCTTCGATGCCTCGCCCCCTTCGCCCTCTCCATCCTCGGAGATGATGCGACGAATGGAGGCGAGAATCTCCTCCATCGAGGGTTCGTGCTGGTCTTTGCCTTCCGTGCTGTCAGACATGACTATCGCGCGGCGTCATATTCGCAGAACATGCGCTCTATCGTAGGTGAAAGCGGCGGCGAACACCAGAGAATGAGGGCCGCGCTGTGCTTTCGGCCACGCGACTCGGCAATGCTAACGCTTATTGGCCGTCATCGGCACTGAAGCCGATCGCCTTGTTGCGAACCGATTTGTAATGGACGTTCACGTCGTAGATCTTCACCCGCAGCTTCAGATCGGCGGCGGTGAGGCGGCCGACCTGCTGCGACAGGTTGAATTGCGCCACCGACTGATCGTGCTGCGACTTGGCGAGATTGACCTGGTCGGTGAACAGCGTCTGCTGCTGATTCAGCACGTCCTGCACCGTGCGCTGACCGACCTGTTGCTGCTGCGTTATGCCTTCGAGGGCGATTTGCGCTGCGTTGATCGTGGTCTGCAGCGAGCGGATGCTGGCGGTCGAGGAGCCCATCGTCTCCCAGGCTTGGGTCGCGCTCTGCACCGCGGCGCGGCGCTGATCGTCGGTCGTGCCCTGAGCCTTGCCGACATTCTCGATCGCCTGGCGCGATTGCGACCAGATATTGCCGGCCTCGTAAAGTGGAATGGTGAGCTGCGCGACGCCCGAGTAGTTGGTCTGCTCGCGGCCGTTGAGCTGGCTTTCCTGCAGCCGCTGCACGTTGCCGACCAGCGCGAGACTGGGCAGCAGCTGTGCCTTGGTCGCAGCGACGAGATCGCGTGCCGCGTCTTCGGCATATTGTGCGGCAATGACATTCGGATTCTCGGTCGAGGCCAGGGCCAACGCCTGCTCGCGCGTTGTCGGCAGCGGCAGGATGAATTTCGGCTGCACCAGATTGACCGGCGGATGGCCGACGGCGCGAGTGTAGTTCGCGCTGTCGTTCTCGAGTGTGCCCTGATCGGTCAAGCGCGTCGCTGTTGCGGCGGCGAGCGCCGATTGCGCTTGCGCGACGTCGGTGCGTGTCACCTGGCCGACGCGGAACTGATCGGTGGTGATGTCGAGCTGGCGCCCCAGCACCTTCTCGTTATTGCGATCGAGCTCGACGACCGCCTGATCGCGTAGCACGTCGAAATAGGCCTGCGCCGCGGTGAAAAGCGCGGTGCTTTCGGTGGCGATCAGCCTGGCGCGCTCGCTCTGCACATTGTCTTCCGCCTGCGCGGTCCTGGCGACGGTATTGCCGCCGTTGAAGATCGGCTGATTCACCGTGAGGCTGTAGGTGTGCGGTTGGAGCGATTGATGCGCCGGCGAATTGGCGGTCGAAGGCGGTGTGTTCTCGGAACGCTCGGCGCCGATCGAGCCGCTGAAGGTGACGGTGGGCCGCCAGCCCGCCAACGCCTGCGGCACGCCTTCATCGATGGCGCGGAGATTGGCGCGCTCGGCGAGGATTTGCGGATTGGTGTTGTAGGTCGAGGCCAGCGCTTCTTCGAGCGTCTCGCCATGCGCGCCCGTTGCGGCAAAGGCACCGATCCCCGCGGCAACCGAAGCAAAAACAACCCGACGCATCACAGGCCCCCTGAACACTGATGCCAGTTGCGACCGCGACGTTCTCCGCGCCGCCTTGCGAGCAAACCTCTCAGAACACGAAAGCCGGACGCTGCGCAAAGCCTGGCAAGACTTCGACGGTCGCATCGAAGACCGAACGGCTCGACAGCTTGCCTTCAGCGCGCGTCATCAGCACGGCGTAGCCGCAACGCGCCTCGGACGGGCTGGTCTTGCTTTCGGTCACGGTGACGAGACGCCCGCCTTCGGCGAGCTGATCGCTGATCGCCGCGGGAATCTCCGCGACCCCGCCATTGACGAGAATGACGTTATAAGGCGCACCCGCACGCCAGCCGGCATTGAGCGGCGCCTCTTGCAGTTGCGCATTGCCGAGACCGAGCGCTGCGAGATTGGCACGCGCAGCTGCCGCAAGCTGCGGATCGCTTTCGACGGCGACGACGCTCGCCGCCATCTTCGCCAGGATCGCGGTCGCGTAACCGGTGGTGCAGCCGATCTCGAGCACCTTGTCGTTCTTGCCGATCATGGCGAGTTGCAGCAGTCGCGCCAGCACCATTGGCTCGATCAGGACGCGGCCATTGCCGAGCGGGATATCGTCGTCGACATAGGCGATGCCGCGCAAATGGGACGGCACGAAACGCTCGCGCGGCGTGGTGAGGAAGCCCTCGAGCACGGCCTCGTCCGTCACTTTGTTGGTGCGCAGCTGGCCCTCCACCATGTTGAGCCGGGCGGCGGGTTCGTTGATCATAGCTGCATAAGGTGAGTCATTGAAAACCTTGCGTTTATAGTGGCTTGTCGCGCATCTGACAATGCGCTCGATGAGTCGGGCGCAGTGTCGCGGATCGCGATTAAACCGTTGATAAGACGACAAGGCTTATGGACGGGCCGCTGATCGCGCCTTATATCTCGCCCGCGCCGTCGGCCGGATGGCAGAGTGGCTATGCAGAGGACTGCAAATCCTCGTACAGCGGTTCGATTCCGCTTCCGGCCTCCACACTTTTGACCGGCCGCAAGGAAACGGTCCCTTCGGCGGCGCTTTTTCTCCCGACGAGTAGGGCAGCCGGCAACCGCACCGTCACGGTGCAGTCGCGCGCTTCGGTAATGTCGAGCACGGCGTCAAGGTCGAGTCGCGCGATCCCTCCTACGATCGCACCGCTCGGGCATCACGTGGCATTTCCGCAATGTCGGCCTGGACGCCGGTTGTCCTGATCTCATGGATGAGCTCGTCGATCTCATCCTGGGCGATCAAGGTGAGCCGGCGGCCTCTAATGCGGACAAGACGCTCTATAAGCTGAGATTGTTTCATAGAGTCCTCGCCGGTTATCTCACGCTGCACGCGTGAGCGCGAGGCGCGCGATGCCGGCCCAAAAACGCGGTTGACGATGGCCGCCACCCGAGTCGCCCGTCACGCAAAGAGCAACGGCAGCGAAAATGAGAAAACCGATGAGATTGAGCAGCGGGCTCGTGGACCCCATCACCAAACATGTCGCGTCGCAATCCATGACACCCTCCCCTGCAATGATCAGCAAATCGATGCGATCCTGCGGCAGGAGCACGGAACCGGCGTGTGAAGCACTTCACACCCCAGCCAAAAAAATGATGCGTCTAAAGCAAAGCCGCGCTTCGGCACCCGCGCCGTCAGGGCACGGTTGAGCGCGCTTCGGTGATGGTCTCGAGCGAGAGCCGCCCCGTTTCCGGGACGAGGTAATGGGTGAGCACGGCGCCGGCGAGACCGAGCGCTGCGATCACCCAATAAGCACCGGCCTGGCCGATGCCGGCGAAGAGCAGCGGGAAAAAGAACGCGCTGATCGCCGCGCCGATGCGGCCGCCGGCGACGGTGATGCCTTGCACGAGGCTGCGGATCCGCGTCGGCGCCAGCTCGACGCCGAGCACGCCCGCGCCCGAAACGAGGCCCGGCCCGGTCTCGGCGACATTGAAGAGGCCGTACACGATAAAGGCGATCGTCGGCATCGCCATCAGCGAGCCCTGCATCACCGCGAAAATGCCGAGCAGCACCGATCCGATGAAAAAGCCCCAGACCTGCAGCGGCTTGCGCCCGATGCGATCGAGGAGGAAGACCGACATGAGCACCGAGGCCGGCAGCACGAAGACGATCTGGATAAGCAGCGAGAAGCTCACCGGCCCGAGCCCCATGCTGCTCGCGATCAGCGACGGGCCGAAGAGAATGCTCGCGTAGACGACGAGGTCGTAGATCATCCACAGCAGCGCAGCCGAGAAGATCGCATGGCCATGCGCGGCGAACACGTCGCTCAAGCGCCGCTGATCCGCGGCGGGCGCGATACCGGTCCTGCCGCTGATATCCTCGATGACACGCGAAGCGGCAGCGCCATCGCCGGCCAGGCGGGCGAGATAGCGCGCCGTCTCGGGCATGCGGCGGCGGAAATAAAGCACGGCGAGCGCGGGGATTGCGCCGGCAGCGAGAACGAGGCGCCATTCGAGATCGCCGTCGATATTGAGTCCATCGAGCGCCAGCGTCAGCAGCGCCGCGGCCAACGCGCCGACCGGCCACATCGTTCCGAAGCCGAGCCCGAGCGCGCGGCCGCGATCGGCGCGATTGGCATGCTCGGCCATGATGGTCGGCGACAGCACATAGTCCGCGCCGACGCCGATGCCGAGCAGGAAGCGGATCGCGATCAGCCATGCGACGCTGGGCGCAAAGGCTTGCGCGATCGCGGTGATGCCGAGGATGAGGACGTCGAGACTGTAAAAGCGCTTGCGACCGCCTTGTGCGAGGGCGCCGAAAGCCAGCGCACCGATGACCGAGCCAACCAGCGCCGACGCCGCCAGCGACGCGCTCTCGATGCTGCTCAACCGGGCGTCGCCGAAGCTCTTGAGGATCAGCGGTAGGACGATACCGACCGAAGACAGGTCGTAACCGTCGCAAAAGACCCCGAGCCCGGTGACGAGCGTCGTGCGCCAATGGAACGCGGCGAAACGCTGCTCGTCCAGCGCCGCGAAATCGCCCTCGCGCACCCTGCTCTCCCCCTCTCGGCGCCTCGATCGTGCCTCATAGCCACTTTGCCGCGGCCGCGCCAATTCCGGCCCATACGCCGGAAGCATTGTTGAAAAAGTAAGGAAATCGACGTATGCAAGCCGTCCGCGGCGGCCGGGCCCAATCGGCGCCGGCGCCGCTATTCCGGGGTAGCTCAGCGGTAGAGCAATCGGCTGTTAACCGATCGGTCCGCGGTTCGAATCCGCGCCCCGGAGCCAGTTCAAATCAAGGGGTTAGGTGGCATTCAGGCCCCTAGCCCCTTGAGCATTTAGAGCCGGGGCTACACCCCAGGCGACGCCGCCCCAAATGGATCACGAAATTCGGCATTCCTTGCGAGTGGTCCGTCAGAACCCACCTACTTCAGGTCAAGCCTACGCCCTATCCAGCGCCATGTAGGGACCATGATGAAATTAGCCGCATTGCTGTCGCTGCTATTCTGGCTAACCGCGTGTGCCGCGGATGGCGCGGAGAACGCACGCTGTCAACAGGAAGCCCCGCCGAACGCGCGCTATCGATGGGGTCACTATGCTGGAGACGGATGTGGTCCGATAACGCCCGGTGTAACAGTTCCCTTCGGCTGAGTTCCGATCTCGCTCGGGCACGAATGGACATACGGCGCGTGAGCGCACGATTCCTACGTCGAGGATCGTCGCGCAGGACTGGGCCGACATCATGGTCGCGACCGATCGCGGAACATAGATATAATAGATATAGAAGCCGCGATGACTACCGCCTTTCCGCCAACTCCTTCCAAGCGCCGAGTAGGAGCAAGGTCTGGATCAGTAGGTCGGCCAGATCAGGACCAATAGCTTCGGATTTGATCGATCCAGGAGCGATGCGGCACGGGTACGGTTTCGGCATTGCGCGCAGTATCGTTAAAAAGCACCGACCCCAACGCGCATAGACATATAGACATATTGTATGAGTACATCGGTATTTAGTATCATCTTATAACAATGATCCCAAATTGACCGGGACGGCGACGCTCAACGTTTTCCTGGCGATAATTCAATGAGGCATCAGTCTTGACCTGATCGTCTCTGCAAAAAGATTTGGTTGAGGGTAGGTGAAACGCTTAGTCCCAAGCCTGCGGAAGCGTTGGGCCGAGTTACACGATCCCGACAGGTTTCGTCTCGTGCATCGCGCCGGCTTGACCTTCCTTGTGAATTACAACGCCTGGGCCGACCGGCAAGTGGTGATCCACGGCTTGGTGGAGCGCCCACAAATCTGTTCACCCGCATACGCGGACGGGCCTGCACTATGTTCCTCGATATTGGTGCGCATATGGGCATTTACGCCGCCCTCGCCGCCTCACGCCATCTCTGCGGTAGGGTAATTGCATTTGAGCCCGACCCGCGCAATTACGTGCGGCTCTGCACCCAACTACTCCTCAACGACTTGCTTGATGTGGTTGAGACGCACGAGGCAGCGGTAAGCAACACGGACGGCACCGTATCATTCGCCCAAGGCGAGTACGATGTTTGGTCCCACGTAGGCGCCGGCGATCTCAACGTACGGGCGCTGCGCCTAGACACGCTGTTGTCGCCAGTGGCGGAAAGCATCGCGATCAAGATGGATATCGAGGGGCATGAACTCACGGCCCTGGCTGGCATGACCAGGCTCCTGAACGCGAATGATTGCTTTTTGCAGATTGAGAGTTTCGCGGACAACCTGCCAGCGCTGATCACGACGATGCGGAGCCTGGGTTACACCCACCTTAATACCATCGCGCACGACCATTATTTTGCTAGGGACTGAGCTAGAACGCAGCGAATCACCAACATCACGCCACCACGGCATCTGGTTGCGCGTCCATGCTATGCGACCTCGCCAACGATCGGGCGCACCGCCGGAGGTATAGCGTCGGCGCTCCAGGGGATGGCTACGACTTCCTCACCCGACGATCGCTGGCGCGCGTCCTGTCAGCCGGAGGATATGTAACCTGCGGTAGCCAACCTGCCGGCTTGTTAGTCGGACGTACTCAGCTTCATCATGACCAACCCGCTGAGGATGATCGCAGCCGCGGCCATTCGGGCGGCGCTCATTGTCTCGCCATACGCGACGATACCCACGGCGAAGGTGCCAAGAGCACCAATACCCGTCCATACGACGTAAGCGGTTCCGAGAGGTATCGTTCGCATCGCGACGGAAAGCAGAGCGACGCTGGCAACCATCGCGGTTATGGTCACCGCACTCGGTGCGAGGCGGCTGAACCCTTCGGACTCTTTCATGAAATACGCCCAGACCACCTCGAACAGTCCAGCGGCGAATAGATATATCCAAGCCATCGCGCGACCCTTCACAAAGGGCCGGGCCGTCCCGGACTTCTGACCGCAAGCGGTGGAGGACGTGGCCTCGCTGTCGTAACTATAGGACAGGCCGAGACGGGCTCAAGAGCAGTTCACGGGAATGGCTCGCGGCGCACATTGAAGGCAACCGAGATGCGCGGATCGTCACCGCCGCGTTCGATCACTCGGCTTTTGGCATCTTTCTCTGCCGCATGTACTATTCCTTACGCGTAACCTCGAAAACGTGGAAAGCCCATGGCGCCATATCCAAGTACAGGCCGCGCGACGCGAGATCATTCCTGTCGCGGGTGTAATGCGCCGCGCCGAGCAAGTCTTTGAACGCGAGCGCTTGGCCACGCAGTTCCTGGACCGGAAGACGGACGTAGCACTGACTTTGATTGTCCGCATAGTTGACAGCGACAAGCCGCCGTTCCCCGGCTTCGTCTTCCCATGACGCGGCGATAAAGCAGTCCGAGCTCCCGTTGCCTTCCCAGGCCGGAACACATTCGAGCAGGTGCCACACACCATTGCGCATGATTGGCTGCTGGAGCACAGCCAACAAACGGGCATAGAACGCGTGCAACGCCGCATCGATCGGTTCCGACGGTGCGCGAACCACATGGGGTGAGATGTGTTTCTTGCGGCCTTCGAATTGGCCTTGGTGAAAGAAGCGCAGACCCGGCGAAAGGTAAGTGATGACAGCGGCAGCCTCGTGCATTCCGGGAGCGAATGTTGCCGCTGCTCGCGGCTCGTCATGATTTTCCAGAAAACGTGCGAGCTTATTTTGATAATCGAGTTCCGCGCAGAGATGCTCGCGGACCGGCCGTGGGTGCCGATCGCGGAGGCGGTCGTAGAGCCGCTTGTCATAGGCGTAATCGAAACCTTGCTGGAGCATTGTCCATTCGAGGTCCCAGTAAACTTCGGCCATGAACAGAAAATCCGGCACGACCTCGCGCACGCGACGTGTCGCATTCGGCCAGAACAGCGGCGCTCGCCGACCCCAGGTCCGCTCGAAGACGTCCGGCAGGACGAGCATGGCCATATCGCAGCGCACGCCATCGCACTGCCCAGCGATTTTCTGCAGCTCGCCAATCATCGCCTCTTGCGTTGCGGGATTGCTGTAATCGAGTTGCAGCGCGTCCGGCCAACCCGGAAAGTATGGATCCCGGCCATAGGCGAAAATCGGATCGCCGTGACGGGTCTCGATCCTGACGTAGTTCTGCGGGGCTTGTGCCAAACCCGCCGCGGTCCCTCGGACATAATATTCCGGATGTTCATCCACCCACGGGTGATCGAGCGCCGTGTGATTGGGAACAAAGTCGAGCATCAATCGCAACCCGCGCTTCCGGAGGCGCTCCCTCAATCTTGCCAGCGCCGCATCGCCGCCTAGCTCGGCGCCAACGGTGTAAGCCGTGATCGCGAATCCCGAGCCAGCAATATCGTCCTCGCGCAGGTCGGGCAGCGTTTCCTCGAAGCCCTTTCGCCACTCGGGGTTCGCGCGCGATACGCGGCGGCCGGCCGGCCCGGTCTGCCAAACCGACAGAAACCAGACCCAATCGAAGCCGACGCTCGCAAGGCGGTAGAGCTCATCGTCTGGAATATCATCGAGCGTCGCTGGCCGGTTGAGGGCGCGCGATAGCTCCGTCAGCCACACGCGCGTGTTGATCTGGTAAAGCGAGGGGTAGCGTGGGTTGCGCACGTCAGACCGCGCGACGGGCTGGGCTTTCGGTCGCCGGAACTTGCGCAGCATCGACTTCCGTGCCCACCGCTCTCTTCCCGAGTTCGAGCAATTGCTCGGCCGAGCTGGTCGCAAAGAGGTGCATGAGTCGAGCGACGACCCCGGTCCATCCGGTCTGATGGCTCGCGCCAAGACCGGCACCGTTGTCACCTTGGAAGTACTCATAAAACAAAACGTAATCGCGCCAATGCGGATCGTCCTGGAATTTGCGGGCCCCGCCATAGACGGGCCGCCTTCCCTCTTCGTTTCTCGTAAAGATGCTTGTCAGGCGGCGCGCGATTTCCTCCGCGACTTGATAGAGAGTCATGAGTTGTCCGGAACCGGTCGGA
>Ga0134126_10003587_pt1 | contig 19444 bp, 15 predicted proteins | sample KB31752_FD_96881 | JGI IMG/M metagenome (GOLD analysis project Ga0134126, IMG submission 96881) | Terrestrial soil microbial communities with excess Nitrogen fertilizer from Kellogg Biological Station, Michigan, USA - KB3-175-2 | ecosystem: Environmental > Terrestrial > Soil > Unclassified ...
GAGCACCACACGTATATGCGCTTATCAATATCATCGCGGCAGTTGGGGGCTACGATCCCCGTGAACGGGCCTGGTGGTGCCGGGCCGCCCTGGGCACGCCGGGCAGCCCTGGGCAGGCGGTGCTGGGAGCGGCGGTGCCGGGTGCGGCGGTGCCGGGAGCGGCGGTGCCGGGAGCGGCGGTGCTGGGTGCGCTCCCACCCACCGCCGTTCATGATCACCCGGACTTTTCGGTCATAATGACTGAAAAGTCCGGGTGATCATGAAAGTAGCGGCCGGAGCGTAGCGAAGGGACCTGCGGTGGGCGAAGACGCCGATGTCGTGGTGGTGGGCGCCGGGCTGGCCGGGCTGACAGCGGCCCGTGACCTGACGGCGCTCGGCCGTTCGGTGATCGTGCTCGAGGCCCGCGACCGGGTCGGCGGCCGCGTGGTCAGCTGGCCGTCCGGCGACGGCCAGGTGGTCGAGATGGGCGGCCAGTACGCCGGGCCCGGCCAGGACCGGATCCTGGCCCTGGCCGCCGAGCTGGACGTGGCCACGTTCCCGACCTATGACGACGGCGCCAAGGTGCTGCACTTCAACGGCCGGCGTGGCACCTACATTGGCGACATCCCGAGGATCAGCCCGCTCGTCCTGGCCGACGTGGCCCAGGCCCAGCTCCGGCTGGAGGCCCTGGCCCGGCGCGTGCCCACCGACGCCCCCTGGTCGGCCCACCGGGCCCACCGCTGGGATGCCCAGACCTTCGAGACCTGGGTGCGCCGCAGCACCGCCAGCCGCTCGGCCCGGACCCTGCTCAACCTGGCCGCCGAGGCCGTCTTCGCCGCCGAGGCCGGCGACCTGTCCCTGCTGCATGTGCTGTTCTACGCCCACGCCGCCGGCTCGTTCAATAACCTCATCGCCACCTCCGGCGGCGCCCAGCAGGACCGTTTCGTCGGCGGCTCCGGGCTCATCCCCGAACGACTGGCGGCCCGCCTCGCCGACGGCGTGCTCCGCCTCGGCCAGCCCGTGCTGCGCATCGCCACCGTCGGCGACCGGATCACCACGACCACCCCGTCCGGCCAGTTCACCAGCCGTCGCGTCATCGTGTCCGTCCCGCCCGGCCTGGCCGGCCGCATCGACTACGAGCCCGCTCTGCCCGCCGTCCGCGATCAGCTCACCCAGCGCGCCCCCATGGGCTCGGTCATCAAGTGCAACGTCGTCTACGACGAGCCGTTCTGGCGCGCCGACGGGCTTAGCGGCCAGGCCACCGGCGACGGCGACGGCTCGCGGGTCGTCTTCGACAACACCCCACCCGGCGGGTCGCCAGGGGTCCTGCTCGCCTTCGTCGAGGGCGACGAGGCCCGCCGCCTGGGCCGGGCCGACGCCGCGACCCGCCGCAGTGCCGTGCTCGGCTCGCTGGCCCGGTACTTCGGGCCCAGGGCGGCGTCGTCCGCTGATTACTTCGAGCTGGACTGGCAGCAGGAGCGGTGGAGCGGGGGCTGCTACGGGACCCTGTTCGGGCCGAACGTGTGGACCAGGTACGGCGCGGCGCTACGCGAGCCCGCCGGGCTCATCCACTGGGCAGGCACAGAGACCGCCACCGCCTGGTGCGGCTACATGGACGGCGCCGTCCGCTCCGGCGAGCGCGCCGCCGCCGAAGTCCACACCGCCATCCCCTGATCCGCCCCCACCTTCGTCAGCCCGCGCCCAGCACGCTGCCGCTGTCCCGGTCAGCCCGCGCCCAGCACGCTGCCGCTGTCCCGGTCAGCCCGCGCCCGGCTCGCCACAGCCGCCCAAGCTCCACCAGCTCCACCAGCTCCACCAGCTCCACCAGCCCTACAAGCCCCGCAGTCGGCCACGCTGGCCCTCCAAAAACCAGGATTCCGGTCGACCCTAATCCAGCGGGCCATGATCACGACCGATTGACCCCGAAAAACCTGGGCGAAACGGTCATGATCATGGACAAGCTCCCCCTGCGGGCCGCTGGAAACGAGACTTCCAGGTCCTGGGGTGCTTCAGCTCGCAAAGGGACTGACCGCATCCCGGCTTACCGTCGGCCATAATCCGGGCCGGCGCGATCACGAATCCGGGCCGGCGTGATCACGGGCTTTCGTCAGCGCTATTCGCCCGGCTGGCCGCCGCGAGATCGACGCCCGGCCCAGTGCCGCGATCAACCTGGCCGTGCTCACCGGTGCGCCGATCCGGGTGGACAGCGTCCTGCTCGACGACCCCGAGGCCCAGCAGGCGGCGGAGCGCAGGCACTGGCGGCAGCTTCCGGCCAGCACGGCAGAGATCGCCGCCGAGGCCCGCGACCAGATGCGCTGGCGCAGCCGCCCGCACACCCCCTAAGACGGGACCCCCTAAGACGAGACCCCCTAAGACGGGGAGCCCGGCGGCCGCAGGGGCGCGACGTGGGCCAGCCGCACCGGCGGACGGAATGCCGCGAACGGGTTGGTGACGACCAGGGCCTGGGACACAAACCGGTAGAGCGTGGCCGGTCGGCCCCCCAGCGGGGTCGACCGGGCCTCGGCGGTCGTGGCCTCGATCACGCCCCGGCGGGTCAGGATGCGCTGCAAGTTGGTCGCGGACACCGGATGGCCGAGTGCGGCGGCGTAGATGGCGCGCAGCTGGGCGATGGTGAACGTCTCAGGGGCCAGCGCGAAGCCGACGTTGGTGTAGGACAGCTTGGCTCGCAACCGCTCGGTGGCCGAGCCAACGATCGACCCGTGGTCGAACGCCGTCGGCGGCAGGTCGTTCACGGCGTGCCAGGCCGTGTCGTCGGGTATCTCCGGCTCGACGCCGGTCCGCACCAGGGCCAGGTAGGCGGTGCCGAGCACCCGGCCGCGCGGATCGCGGGCCGGGTCGCTGCGGGTCTCCAGCTGCTCCAGGTGGGCGATGTCGGTGAGGTCCACCTTGGCGGCCAGGTGTCGGCCCAGGGAGGTGCCCAGGCGCTCATCCCGTGCCAGCGGCCCGCCGGGCAGCGCCCACTGGCCCGCGAACGGCGGCTCGCCCCGCTGCCACAGCAGGACGCTGAGGCTGCGGTGGCGTACCTGCAGCACGACCGCGAGCACGTCATGGCGGAACAGGCCGTCCCCTGGACCGGCGAAGGCGGCCGTCGGCGGCTGATCTTCGGACACGACGGCATGATACTCTGTCGTCTTCGAGGTTTTAGCCTGTAAGGCGAAAACCGAATGAGGGACCGAGGAGTGGCCAATGAGCAGCACAGCAGCGGCATCCGACCGGGTCGGCACGGTCCAGGCTGACGCGGACTGGGCAGCGTCAGGCTGGGGAGCGCAGGGCCCCGCGGCAGCCGATCCCGCAGCAGCCGACGCCGTACCGGCGGACTGGACGCAGGCGGACTGGGCCGCCGAGATCAGGCGCCTGGCCGCCGAGCGCGACGCCGTGATCCTGGCCCACAACTACCAGTCCCCCCAGATCCAGGACGTCGCCGACCACGTGGGCGACTCGCTGGCCCTGTCCCGGCTGGCGGCGGCCAGCACCGCCAGCACGATCGTGTTCGCCGGGGTGTACTTCATGGCCGAGACGGCCAAGATCCTGGCCCCCGGCCGCACCGTGCTGATCCCGGACCCGCGGGCAGGCTGCTCCCTGGCCGACGGCATAACGGCAGCCGACGTCCGGGCGTGGAAGGCCGAGCACCCGGGGGCGGCCGTGGTCGCCTACGTGAACACCAGCGCCGAGGTCAAGGCCGAGGCCGACGTCTGCTGCACCTCGGCCAACGCGGTCGAGATCGTGGCCGCGCTGCCCGCGGACCGGGAGGTGCTGTTCCTGCCCGACCAGTTCCTCGGCGCCCACGTCCGCCGGACCACCGGCCGGGACAACATCCATGTCTGGATGGGCGAGTGCCACGTGCACGCTGGGATCAGTCCGGAGAACCTGCGCGCACGGGCCGCGGCTCAGCCCGACGCCGAGCTGTTCATCCATCCGGAATGCGGCTGCTCCACCGCGGCCTTGTGGCAGGCGGGCGCGGGCGACCTGCCGCCCGGCCGGACCAGGGTGCTGTCCACCGGCGGCATGCTGGCCGCGGCCCGGCAGACCTCAGCCACCGCCGTGCTGGTGGCCACCGAGACCGGCATGCTGCACCAGCTCCGCCAGGCCAACCCGGCCGTGCGCTGGGAGCCCGTCAACCCAGGGGCGGTGTGCCGCTACATGAAGATGAACACGCCCGCGGCCCTGCTCCGCTGCCTGCGCGATGGGGTGACCGAGGTCCACGTGGACCCGGAGGTGGCCGAGCAGGCCCGCCGCGCCGTCGCGGCCATGATCGAGGTCGGCGCGCCGTCGGCGGCGGGCGAATGACCGCCCCGCGTATGACCGCCCCGCCTATGACCGCCCCGCCTATGACCGCCCCGCCTATGACCGCCCCGCGTATGACCGCCCCGCCTATGAGTGCCCCGGTGATCCGCCATCTGCCCGCCGCCGAGCCCGGCTGGGAGCGGTCGGCCGACGTCGTCGTGGTCGGCTCGGGGGCGGCCGGGATCAGCGCCGCGCTGGCCGCCGCCGGCCAGGGCCTGCGGGTGCTGCTGATCAGCAAGGAAGACCTCGGCGGCGGCGCCACCCCCCTGGCCCAGGGCGGCCTGGCCGCGGCCATCGGCCCCAGCGACGACGCGGGCCAGCATCGCAGGGACACCCTGGCCGCCGGGGCCGGGCTGTGCGAGCCCGGCGCCGTGGCGGCGCTGGTCGCGCAGGCCCCGGCCGAGATCGCCCGGCTGACCCGGCTCGGGGCCCGGCTGGACGTGAGCCCGCTGCACCTGGAGGGCGGCCACAGCCAGCCCCGGATCGTGCACGCCGGCGGCGACGCGGCCGGCGCCGAGGTCCACCGCACGCTGCTGGCCGCCCTGCTGGCCAGCGACGTCGAGATCCTCACCGGCGCCGTCGCCCTGGACGCCCTGCTCGACGAGCGAGGCACCGTCGGCGGGCTGCTGGCCGGCCTGGTCGAGGCCGACGGCCGGACGCTGCGCCCGGGGATCGTGACCGCGCCCGCGCTCGTCCTGGCCACCGGCGGGTTCGGCCAGGTCTTCGCGACCACCACCCACCCGGCCGGGCTGACAGGCGACGGCCTGGCGCTGGCCGCCAGGGCCGGGGCCGAGCTGCGGGACGTGGAGTTTGTGCAGTTTCATCCGACCGTGCTCTGGCAGGAAGCCGCCACCGGCCAGTGCCCCCTGATCACCGAGGCCCTGCGCGGCGCCGGCGCGGTCCTGGTCGACGCGGCCGGCCGGCCCGTGATGGCGGGCGTGCACCCGCTCGGTGACCTGGCTCCGCGCGACGTGGTCTCGGCCGCCATGCAGGAGCGAATGGACCGCGGCGACGGCCCGGCCGACCACCTGTGGCTGGACGCCACCGGCCTGGGCCGCCGGGTCGAGACCGAGTTCCCGACCGTGACCGCGCGGTGCCGGGAGCGGGGCATCGACCCGGTCACCGAGCCCATCCCGGTCGCGCCGGGGGCGCATTACTCGTGCGGCGGAATCCTGGCCGGCCTGGACGGCCGGACCAGCGTGCCCGGCCTGCTGGCCATCGGCGAGGCGGCCAGCACCGGTGTGCACGGGGCCAACCGACTGGCCTCCAATTCCCTGACCGAGTCCCTGATCGCCGGTCGGCGCGCGGGTGCTTTCCTGGCTCTGCAACGGCGTCGGTCCTCCGGTCCGCTCCAGGCACCAGCGCCCGGTCCCGGCACCAGCCCGGCCACCAGGGCCGCCCTGGCCGCGGCCATGTCCCGCCACGCCGGGGTGGTCCGAGGCCGGGCCGGGCTCGAGCGGCTGCTGGACACCCTGGCCCAGGCCCCGTACGCGGCCGGCGAACTGACCCTGCCCGTGGTCGAGGCGACCAGCCTGCAGGCGGTGTCCACCCTGGTCACCGTGGCCGCCCTGGCCCGCGCCGAGAGCCGGGGCTGTCACCGGTGGGCGGGCCAGCCCGCCGTCAGCGACGACCACGGCGAGCACACGGTGCTGCGCGTGCCAGGGCCGTCCGGCCTGGTGTCCGTCAGCACCGTCCTGACAGGCACTGTCTCGGCCAGCACGGCCAGCACGGCCAGCACGGTGCCGCTAGACGCCGCCCCCGCTGACCCGGCCCTGACCGCCGTGGGTGGTGCCGCATGACTCTGCGCCCAGCCGTCCGCCGCCAGCTGGCCGCGGCCGGGATCGAGCCAGAGGCCGCCGAGCGCGCCGTGCGCGCCGCCCTCGACGAGGACCTGCACTACGGGCCGGACCACACCACCGCCGCCACCGCCCCCAGCGGGGCCACCGCCACCGCGGCCGTGATCGCCCGCCAGCCCGGAGTGCTGGCCGGGCTGCCGGTCGCGCTGGCCGTGCTCGACGTGGCCGGCGTGGACCCGGACGCCGCGCAGGTCCGCGGCCGTGACGGCGGCCTGGTCAGCCCCGGCACCGAGGTACTGCGGATCCAGGCGCCGCTGCGGGAGCTACTCGGCGCCGAACGGACGCTGCTCAACTTCCTGACCCACCTGTCCGGCATCGCCACCGTGACCAGGGCCTGGGTCGACGAGCTGGCCGGGACCGGCTGCGTGGTCCGCGACACCCGCAAGACCACGCCCGGCCTGCGCCAGCTGGAGAAGTACGCGGTCCGCTGTGGCGGCGGCGCCAACCACCGCATGGGCCTGGGCGACGCCGCGCTGATCAAGGACAACCACGTGGCGGCGGCCGGCGGGGTGGCCGCGGCCATCCGCGCGGTGCGGGCGGCCGCGCCGGACCTGCCGCTGGAGGTCGAGTGCGACGACCTGGACCAGGTCCGCGTGGCCCTGGCCACCGGGGCGGAGCTCCTCCTGCTCGACAACATGAGCCTGGACGACCTGCGCGCCGCGGTGGCCCTGGCGGCCGGCTATAAGTCGGCCCGGCTGGAGGCCAGCGGCGGCCTGCGGCTGGCCTGCGCCCGCGAGGTGGCGCAGACCGGAGTCGACTTCATCGCCGTCGGCGCGCTCACCCACTCCAGCCCGGCCCTGGACCTCGGCCTGGACGTGCTGCCCGGCTGAGCGGACGGCACCGCGCCCCCACTAGGCTGATGGACCGCCCGCAGCCGTTGAAATGGGCCACCGGCCCCGCGCAGCGCCGCGCGCACGGCCGCCCGACCGAGCGGGCGTCACCAGCAGCCTTTCGCGGAAACGGAGTCATCCATGCCTGCTCACGAAGCCGGCGCGCTGCACAGCCCCGGCTACGGGGGAGTCGCCACGGTGCCGGCGTGGCTGCGCCCGCCCGCCGACGTCAACGAGCTGCTGCCCCAGCTGTGGTCCAGCACGGTGTCCCGCAACGCGGTCGGCGCGCTTGAGGTCGGCGGGGTGGACGTGCGCGAGCTGGCCGAGCGGTTCGGCACGCCCGCGTTCGTGCTGGACGAGGCCGACTTCCGGGGCCGGGCCACGGCCTTCCGCGACGCCTTTGCGGCCGCGTTCGGCGAACTGGGCGGCGGGGCCGACGTCTACTACGCCGGCAAGGCGTTCCTGTGCACCGAGGTGGCCCGCTGGATCGCGGCCGACGGCCTGCACCTGGACACCTGCTCGGCTGGCGAGCTGGCGGTGGCGCTGCGCGGCGGCGTCCCGCCCGAGCGCATCGCGCTGCACGGCAACAACAAGTCCGACGCCGAGATCGACCGAGCGCTGCGGGCCGGGATCGGCCGGATCGTTATCGACTCGCTGTCGGAGATCGACCGGGTAGCCGGGGCCGCCGGGCGCCTGGGCATGCGGGCCCGGGTGCTGATCCGGGTCACGGTCGGGGTGGAGGCGCACACCCACGAGTACATCGCGACCGCGCACGAGGACCAGAAGTTCGGCATCTCGCTGGCCGCGGGCGCGGCCGCCGACGCGGTCCGGCGCGCGCTGGCCCGCCCCGAGCTCGAGCTGTGCGGGCTGCACGCCCACATCGGCTCGCAGATCTTCGACACCGGCGGCTTCGAGGTCGCCGTGCGGCGGCTGCTCGGCCTGCACGCGCAGGTCGCCCGCGAGCACGGCCTGACGCTGCCCGAGCTCGGCCTGGGCGGTGGCTTCGGCATCGCCTACACCAGCGAGCACGACCCACTCCCGCCCGCCGAGCTGGCCGCCTCGCTGGCCGAGATCGTCGGCCTGGAGTGCCGGGCCCTGGACGTGGCGGTGCCCCGCGTGTCGGTCGAGCCGGGCCGGGCCATCGCCGGGCCGAGCACGTTCACGCTGTACCGAGCCGGAACGATTAAGGACGTGCTGCTGGAGCACGGCATGGTCCGCCGCTACGTCGCGGTCGACGGCGGGATGAGCGACAACATCCGCACCCCGCTCTACGACGCGGACTACTCCTGCACGCTGGCCTCGCGCGAGTCGCCCGCCGAGCCGGTGCTGACCCGGGTCGTGGGCCGGCACTGCGAGAGCGGCGACATCGTGGTCAAGGACGAGTTCATGCCCTCCGACCTGAGCCCCGGCGACCTGCTCGCGGTGCCCGGCACTGGCGCCTACTGCCGCAGCATGGCCAGCCAGTACAACCACGTGCCGCGGCCGCCGGTCATCGCGGTCCGCGGCGGCGCCGCGCGGCCGGTTGTCCGCCGCGAGACCGAGGATGACCTGCTCGCCCTCGACGTGCTCTAGCGCCGGGATCCTCTAGCGCCGGGATCTAGCGGCGCGGGGTGAACTCGAAGCCGTGCTGGACGCCGCCCCCGGTGTAGTAGACGCCGACGATCTGGCCGCTGTCGTTGCCGCACTGGGGCGCGGTCCCGGTCGTGGCGGCAGGGTCGCTCAGCGTGCGGTACACGCCGCGCTGGAGGCTGAACCCGGTCGGCCGCGACGACCGGCCGCGCCGCCAGTAGGTGCCCACGACCAGGCCGGTGTGCTTGGAGATGCACGCCGGGGCCGTGCCCTTGCCCTTGGCCGCCACGGCGCCAGGCACCGCGATCGGGCTGAACACGCCGCCCGCGTCCATGAAGCCGCTCAGCACGCCGCGGCGGCTGGTGGAACCGCCGGTGATCGTGCCGTTGTCGGACACGCCGCTGGCCCAGGTGCCGGGGCTGCCGGGCGGGTAGTGCACGGTGGTGTACCGCCCGTGGCGCAGCACGAAGCCGCGCTCGCCGTGCCGGGCGGTGTAGTAGTAGCCGGCCACCACGCCGGAGTCGTTGATGTCGACCGCGATGGTCCCCTCGCCGGCCCGGCCGCCGGCCCCCGGCGCGTCGACCGGGATGAACCGGCCGCCCCGGTCCACAAAGGCGTGCTGCACTCCGGACGCGCTCAGGTAGTAGCCGGTCAGCACGCCGCGGGAGTTGGCGCCGAGCACGCACCCCCGCAGTTGGCTGCGGTGGCCCGCGGCCGGATCGGTGATCGTGATGAACCGGCCGCCGTGATCGGTGAAGCCCCGCGTCGGGCCGCCGGCCGACTGGTAGCAGCCGACGATCATCCCCGAGTCGGTGACGTCCTCGGGCGTGGTCTGCACCGCGTGCGGAACCGAGATCGTCCGGTAATGCCCGCGCCCCACAATGTTTCCCCGCTCGCCGCCGGGGCCCCGCCCACCGCCCCGACCCTCTCCAAGGCCGTCGCCTTCCCTCGTCGCTCGTTCCTCGCTCCTCAGTCCAGGCAACGCCGCGCCCCTTTGGCTCGCTATCAAGAGGGAGGGAAAGCGTGAGGGAGTGGTCTGCGGGGCCGTCTGGGCCAGGGCAGCTGGAGCCGGAGCGAGCGCGACGGCCGCGGCCAGCAGCGCGGTCACGATCGTGGCGATCCTCACGTCCACCTCCGCTTCGCCGTGACTTAGGCCGTTTCGTCCCCGACGCTAGCCGGGCCCAGGGGGCCAGGTCAACGACGTGCAGTTGAACGGCGGGCGGGGCGCTGGCAGGCCAATCAGGCTGGTCAGCCAGGCGATCCAGCCCAGAAAAGGCAGGGGTGTAATCCGCCGTTAAGCGTGTCAATATGTGGATGGCGGGCGGGCCGCCAGGTGAATTGGCCAGGTTGGCCAGAACGGAGGGTAGCCCGCGGGAACGGGGGCTTAGCGGACGGCTAAGTTCCCCACGATGTTGGTCAGGCTGTCCCGGACCGCCTGGGTCAGCGGGTCACCCGCCGGCAGGGTGCGCTCGCAGCGCGCGTAAGTGTCGCGCAGCAGCGTGGTCGCGTCGGTCAGGCGGCCCGCCGCGTAGTAGGCGTGGGCCAGGCTGGCGCTGCGGGCCAGGGTGTCCGGATGATCGGCGCCGAGCACGCGCTCGTAGCCGGTCTTGGCCTGCTCGAAGAGCTGGAGCGCGGAGGCCATCCGGCCCGCCGCGTGGTAGGCGGCGCCCAGGTTGGCGCGGGCCGCGATGGTGTCCAGGTCGTCGGAGCCCAGCGACCGCTCGGTGTCGGCCAGCACCTTCTTGTACTGTCCGATGGCCTCCTTGACGCGGTCGGCAGCCAGGTAGGCGTCGGCCAGGTGGTGGCGCGTCCGGGTGGTGTCTGGCTGCTGGGCGCCCTGGATGCGCTCGCGGCTGGCCAGCGTGCGCCGGCCGATGAGGATCGCATCATCGAACTGGCCCGCGCTGCGGTAGGCGTCGGCCAGCTCGTCCTGGGTGGCCAGCGTGTCCAGGTGGTCGGGCCCGCAGACCCGCTCGTAGTCGCCCGCCGCGGTGTCCAGCACGGTGATCGCGTCGCCGGTCTGGCCCGCGGCGGCCAGGGCGTGGCCCAGGTCCAGGCGGCCCGCGATGGTGGCGGGGTGGTCGGGCCCGAGCCCGTGCACCCGCTTGGCCAGGATCCACTGGCACCACGGCACGGCCTCGGCCGGCCGGGCCGCGGTCAGGTAGGCGGCGGCCAGGTGCTCGCCGGCGACGAGCGTGTCGGCATGTCCAGACCCGAGCACCCGGTCGCTGACGGTGGCCAGTTCCCGCCAGTAGTCCACGGCCGGCCCGGTCAGCCGCGCGCTGTCCAGGCTCTGCCCGACCCGCAGCAGCAGCGGATGGCAGCCGCCCGCCCACAGCAGGTCGCCCGCGACGCGCTGCAGGCTGCCCGCCGACGAGCGCAGCTCGCCGGGCAGCCACGCGCGCTGATCGTCGGCAGGCCACGCCTCCAGCAGCGCGTCCGCGGCCGCCCGCACGGTCCGGTCCAGCATGGCGTCGGGCATCGCCGCCCGGACCGCGGCCTGCACCGGCGGGCTCATCCGCACCACCGGCTGCGGGCCGGTCATGTCCAGGGCGATCAGGCCCGCGCGCTCCAGGATCCGCAGTCCCGTCCTGACCCGCTCGGGGTCGGTCGGGGGCTGGCCGGGGCCGCCGGCCACGTAGGCGCGCGCGGAGCGGGCGGTGAAGACCGCGGCCGGGGTTCCGAGCCCGTCCAGCAGCGCGGCCAGGGCCAGCACCGCCTGCGCGGTGCCGTCGGGCGACAGCCGGTCGGCCTGCTCCACGCTGAACGTCCAGGTGACGGCGGCCGCCGACGGCTCGCCCCCGGCCGCATCGGTCAGCTGCTCGCGGCGGCGCACGAAGTAGTCGCGGTAGTCCCGGCAGGACAGCGCCGAGCTGGCGATCACCGCGCTGGCCTGGGCCAGCGCCAGCGGCTCGCAGCCCAGGTCCTTGACCAGGTCGATGGCGCCGATGCGCTGATCGGGGTCGGCGGTCAGCCGCCCCATGAGGTAGCTGAGTGCCTCGCGCGGGCTGAACATCCCGACCGGCAGCAGGTGCGCCCCCGGCTGCGCGGCCACCACCGCGGCGTCCCCGGTGGTGACCAGGACCCGCCCCGTGGGGCCCTCGGGCCACAGTCCGTCCAGGTCGGCCCCGTCGGCCAGGCCGTCGAGCACCACTAGCCACGACCGCCTGCTCTCGGCCAGCCAGCTCAGGAACCGGGCCGCCACCGCCTCGGCGTCGCCGGGCAAATCACCGCCCACCGCCTGCTGTGCGGCGGCCAGGTAGGCCGACAGCACCGAGGCCCGGCTGGTGGCGCTCACCCACACCAGCAGGTCCAGCTCCCGTCCCTGCCACAGCGACTCGGCAAAGCCCGCCGCGAGCTGGGTCTTGCCGCACGACGCCAGCCAGTCCCGCGATGCGTTCGCGGTCGGCCGGGTCGGGACCAGGGCCGCGATGCCGCCGGGCGGCAGCGCCGAGCCCAGGCTGGGCGCGGTCTCCAGGCGCGCGGTGAAGCCGTCGGCGGGCGCGGGCATCTCCCCGGACCGGACCGGCGACCCGGCCTCATCGGCCCGCGGCGGCTCGGACGCCGGGGGCGGTGGTGGCTGCGTCGACGTACCGGCCGGCACTCCTCTGTGCATCGTGTACAACCGTCCTTCTCGCTAGGTGCGGCGAACGCGCCGGCGCCTACACCTGGGGGACTGTGGCTGGCCGGGGCCCGGAGCCGCCGCCCCGCCCGCTGGCCAGGACGTGCTCGACCAGGGTAATCAGCACCTGCTTCACCGACCCGACCTGGCGAGCGTCGCACAGCACCGTCGGCACGCGCGGATCGAGGTCGAGCGCGATCCGCACCTCCTCCGGGTCGTAGCGGATCGCCTCGTCGAAGCAGTTGATGGCGACCACGAAAGGAAGCTCGCGCTTCTCGAAGTAGTCCACCGAGGGGAAGCAGTCGCTCAGCCGGCGGGTGTCGGCCAGTACCACGGCACCCAGCGCGCCGTAGGCCAGCTCGTCCCACATGAACCAGAAGCGCTCCTGGCCCGGCGTGCCGAACAGGTAAAGGACCAGCTGGCTGCCGATGGTGATCCGGCCGAAGTCCATGGCGACCGTAGTGGAGGTCTTCCTGTCCACGCCGTTCAGGTCGTCAAAGCCGATGCTCGCGCTGGTCAGCGGCTCCTCGGTACGCAGCGGGCGGACCTCGCTGATCGCCCCGACCAGCGTCGTCTTGCCCGCCCCGAACCCGCCCGCGACCAGGATCTTGAACAGGGAGTGCGGCGCGCCGAGGGTGTCGTCGGAGGCGCCGTCGGGGGTGCCGTCGGGCGTGCCGTCAGAGGGCACGGAGCCCATGCAGTACCTCCTTGAGCAGGTCGGCGCTGGGCTGCTCGTCGGCGCGTCGCTGCGGCAGCACGGAGAGCCGGCCCTGCTGGGTGAGGTCGGCGAGCAGCACGCGGACCACGCCCAGCGGCAGGCCGGTGTCGGCCGCGACGTCGGCCACCGTGACCGGCCGCTCGCACAAGGCCATGATCCGGCGGTGCTCCGGGCTGAGCCCGGCGATCTCGTCGGGTCCCGCCCTCCGGTGCGTGACCACCACCACCGCGATCAGGTCCAGCACCTCGCCGTCGGCCGGCTCGGTCCGTCCGCCGGTGACCGCGTAGGGGCGAACGACCGGGCCGGAGTCCCGGTCGATCCACTTGTCGTCCGCGCCCATAACCGAACTCAGTCCACCGAACCCTGTGCGGCACCTTGTGCGGCAACCTGTCCGGCAATCTGTCCCGTAATCTGTCCCGTAATCTGTCCCGTAATCTGTCCCGTAATCTGGGAGTCAGGAAAGCGCGGGTGCGACGCCAGGTGCGGTCCGGCCCGCTTGACCAGCATGGCCATCTCGTAGGCGACCAGGCCGGCGTCGGCGTCCGCGGGCGCGAGCACAGCCAGGCAGCTGCCGTGGCCGGCCGCGGTGACGAACAGCAGCGCGTGCTGCAGTTCGATGATGCTCTGCCGTACCTCGCCCGCCCCGAAGTGCTCCCCGGCGCCCCTGGCCAGGCTCTGCAAGCCAGCCGCCAGCGCCGACAGGTGCTCGGCGTTCTCGCGGCCCATTTCCTGGGTCGCCGCGATCACCAGCCCGTCACGGGAGAGGATCACGGCCTTCCGGAAGTTCTCCACTCGGCTGGCGAGATCGTCAAGCAGCCAGTTCAGGTCCCGGTCTGGCCCGGCCACGCCCTGCTCATTCATCAGCCATCCCGCTTACCATCGCTCAGCGGCTCCTCTGAGTCCTGTCGTCTCGCCGCCCGCAGGGTAGTAGCTGGCGGCGTTTCGGTCGTGCCCGGCGAGCCCGGTTCAGCCGCCCCGGCTGGGCCCGGTGTGCCGGATGGATCGGTCGCGCGCCCGCGCTGCCAGCCGCTCTGCAGCGACGAAGCGAGGTTGCGTGCGTGCTCGGGGGCCGGGATGTCCTCGGGCGGCAGCCCGGACCCGGCATCGGGGCGGCGGCCGGAGGCCAGCGTGCTCTCCCGCAGATGCGGGGACAGGCTGGCCTGCCGGGTGCGCCGCGGCAGCCCGTGGTAGGTGTCGTCGTCGCCGGCCTGCGGCTCGTCGTCGCCGGGCTCGGAGCCGACGGTCCGGCGGAAGACGTCGCTGCCGCTGCTGGCCGACCGCGAAGGGCCCGCCGCGCCGTCGTCCGGCCCGGGGGCCGGAGACGGGGCGGTGCCGGGTCCTGGCGTGCCCGCGCCGGGCAGGTCCAGGCGCGGCCGCCCTGGCAGCGGCGTGCCGACGGGTGGCAGGCCCGCGGACGGGGTACTGGCGGGTGGCAGGCCGGCAGGCGGGGTGCTGGCAGGCGGCCGACTGGCTGGCGGGGTGCTCACGCGAGGGCTACTCGCGGGCGGGGGCGCGGCGCCGGTCCGGTCGGAGAACCCGTAGGCCGGGGCCGGCGGTGCCGCTGGCGGTGCCGCGGGAGGAGTCGCCGCGGGAGGAGTCGCCGACCGGGCGACCGAGCGGCGGGTGGGCAGCGGCGGCGCCTGGCCGACCGCGGGCGATGAGCGATCCGCCAGGCCTTCGGGGAACAGGTCGTCGCCGATCCGGCCGGACCCGGCCGACCCGGACAGCAGGCCGTTGCTGACCGTCGGGGCCAGCCGGTCGTCCGCGGACTGGGCCGGGGGCCGGCCCGCCATCGTCTCGCCGCCGTGCAGGTCCAGGCCGGCCGGGCGGCTCGCCGCCGCCATCTCGGCCTGCTGGCCGCCCGTCGGGTAACCGTCCAGCGTCGTCCCCGGAGGCGGGACCACGATGCTGGTGGGCATGAGCACGATCGCCGTCGTGCCGCCGTAGGGAGAGGCCCGCAGCGACACCCGGACGCCGTGCCTGGCGGCCAGCTTGCCCCCCACGAACAGGCCCAGCCGGTCGGCGTTGGCCAGGTCGAAGTCCGGCGGGCTGGCCAGCTGCCGGTTGATCTCCGCCAGTTGCGCGGCCTCCACGCCCAGCCCGCGGTCGTCGATCTCCACCGCGAAGCCGTTGGCCACCCGCCCGGCCCGGACCTCGACCCGGGTGCCGGACGGGGAGAACAGCGTGGCGTTCTCGATGAGCTCGGCCAGCAGGTGGATCATGTCGGCCACCGCCGCGCCGGTAATCGAGTCCTCGGAGCGAGTCAGCACGCTGACCCGCTTGTAGTCCTCGACCTCGGCCATCGCACCGCGGATGACGTCGATGACCGGCACCGGCTCGCGCCAGGCCCGGCCAGGGGCCGCGCCGGACAGGATGGCCAGGCTCTCGGCGTGCCGGCGCATCCGGGTGGTCAGGTGGTCCAGCGAGAACAGGTCGGCCAGCGCGGCCGGGTCCGACGCCTTCTGCTCCAGCGCGTCGATCAGCCGGAGCTGACGCTGCAGCAGCGACTGGTTGCGCCGGGCCATGCTGACGAAGACCTCCCGCAGGCCATCGCGCAGGCCGGCCTCGCTCGCGGCCGCCTCGGCCGCCGTGACCTGCAGGTCGGCGATGGCCGTCCCGGCCATGGCGATCTCCGCGGCGGCCCGCGGCGGCAGCTGCTGGGCCAGGTCAGGCCGGGCCGGTCCGCCGCCGCGGGCGCGGCTGGCCACCTCAGCGGCCTGCTGGGCGGTCAGTGTCCGGGCCGTCACGGCCAGGCTGGAGACATCACGGGACAGCCGCCGGGTAAACGTCGTGGCCAGGGCGATCACCGCGATGATTACCAGCGTCCCCACGCCGGCGACCGAGATTCCAGTGAGCCCCCGATGGTGGGCCAGGTACCCACGGCCGGACATGGCCGAGGCGATCATCACGCCGGCGCAGATAAGCCAGAGCACCACCAGGCACACCGTCGGCACCACGACCGTGACCAGGAAGGCCGAGCGGATGGAGCGACGTCCCGCGTCGGGCCGAGCCTGGCTTGCCGTGCTGGATAGGCCCACGTACTCACTCCTGGATCGATCCTGCACGGGTCCCGTAGCTGCTGGCCGGGTTGACGACCACCAGCGCTTTCGCCAGGGCACTATCTTCCGCTATTCAGCACCCATTTTCGTCTTGCTTCGCAAAAAAAGCCGTCGCGATAAGAACACCCTATCTGCCCCGGCAATGCCGCTGACCATGGCCTCAGCCCAGGCCGGGCCGGTGCCGGGCGGCTCCTAACGGATGATCCGCGTTAGCCGCCTAGCGGTTTTCGCTGGTTTCGGGCAGGTAGCCGATGGTATTCGGTCGGACGGTTATCGGGACAGCGCGCGGCTGAGGGCCGGCGCCACCTCGGCCAGCCTGGTGACCTGCTGGCAGAGGCCGCCGCCGCGCCGGGCCAGGGCCCGGCCGGCGGCGGCCGCCTGCGCGCCGGGCCGGGGGCAGAGCACGTGCAGCCGGTCGATGCCGGCCAGCGCCGCCGCCGGGTCGCCGCCGGTCGTGGGCAGGCAGTCCGACAGCAGGATGGTGACCCGTTCCTGCGCGGCCGCCCCGGCCAGCTGACCGGCCGCCGCGCGCAGCCCGCCGGCCAGGTCGGTCAGCCCGTGCCCGCGCAGCCCGACCAGCGCGCCGATCAGTTCACTGGCGGGCTGGGCGGCCCCGTGGGCCTGGAGCACGGTGACATCACGGCCGAAGGCCAGGACTGCGGGCTCCAGCCGGTGATCCGCGGCCAGCACCACGCCGGCCGCGGCCACCGCGGCGATCGCGACGCCGTGGCCCGACATCGAGCCACTGGTGTCGATGAGCAGGCACAGTGCCCGCCGCCGGGCCCGCCAGGAGGTGGTGACCAGGTCCTCGGGGCCCGGCGGCCAGGCGCCGGACAGCCGGGCCAGCGTGCGATCCAGGTCCAGCTCCCCGTCCGCGCGGCGGCCCGGCTCCAGCCGACGGGTGCCGCGCGTGGGCCGCCCGCCCGCCGCGCCCAGCTCGAGGAAGACGCGGGCCGCCAGCCGCCGGGCGGCCGCGCGCAGCTCCCGGTCGGTGGCCACGGCCAGGTCGGCCAGCAGTGTCACCGCGGCGTCGGGATCGGTGGCCAGCAGCCGGCGCAGGGCGTCCGGGTCCAGCTCGCCCGTCGCCGGCGACACGGCGCCGAGCGCGGCGTGCCGGGCGGCCAGCTCGGCCCGGCCGATGCTGGCCGGGCCGAGCCGGCCAGCGCGCTCACGGCGCAGCCGGGAAGCCGACGCCCGCCTGCCGCCCGATGGCCCGGCCTGCGGGCCGTCAGCTTTTCCCCGGCCGTCCCCGGCCGCGCTGCTCTCGGCGGCGCTGTTCCCGGCCGCACTGCTCTCGGCGGCGCTGCTCTCGGCGGCGCTGCTGTCCGCGTGCCCGCTGGACCCGGCAGCGGACTCGTCCTGGCCGTCGTCCCCGTCGGCCGGGCCGTCCTCGGGTCCGCCGGCGCCCGGCCACGCCGCCCACGCCTGCGCCAGCAGCTCGTCGATCACCGACTCCGGGCTGCGGTCACAGCCGTCGGCGATCCTGATCCGGCCGGACAGCGCCGCGTAAGCCGCGTCGCGCGCCGTGTCCAGGGTGGGGCCGCGCTCGCCGCGCAGCCGGGCCAGCCCAGCCAGCAGCAGCACCAGGTCGATCGCGCCCCGGACCGAGGCCCCCATGCGCACGTCGGGGTGGTCGCGGGTGGCCCGAGCCAGGGTGACCGCGAACGCCAGGACCGGACCGTGCTCCCCGGTCACCGCGGTCGTGATCTCCCGTTCCGCGGCCGCGTCCTGGTAGTTGAGCACGACCCGGCAGATCCGGTCCGCGATGGCCTGGCTGACCCTGGCCGTGCCGACCGCGTCGAACGGGTTCATGGCCGCGATGAGCCGGAAGCCGGGGCTGGCCGCGACCAGGCCCAGCCGCGGCACCGCGATCTCGCCCTCGGCCAGCACGGTGATCAGGACGTTCAGCGTCTCCTCGGGGATCCGGTTGAACTCCTCCAGGTACAGCAGGCCGCCGCCGCGCATCGCCGTGAGCAGCGGCCCGTCGGTGAAGCTGGCCGCCGTGTAGCCCTCGGCCAGCACCTGGGCCGGATCGTGCTGGCCGACCAGCCGGGCGGGCGTCAGCTCGGCGTTGCCCTCGACGAAGACCAGGGCCCGGCCCGTGTCGCGGGCGATATCCCGCAGCAGCGTGGACTTGCCGGTGCCCGGCGGTCCCTCGATGACCACGTGCCGCCCCGCCGCCAGGGCCACCGTGAGCACCTCGCGCTCCCGGCGCAGCCCGACGACCGGCGTCCAGGGCCGCGGGGCCGGGGTCACCGCGGTGTCATCCTGAGTTCCGGGGCCCGGCCCGCCGGTCAGGCGCCTGCGTACCGGATGACACCGCGGATGTTCTTGCCGTCCAGCAGATCCTGGTAGCCCTGGTTGACCTGGTCCAGCGTGTAGGTCGTGGTGATCAGCTCGTCCAGCTTGAGGTCGCCGGACTGGTACAGCTCCACCATCCGCGGGATGTCGTGGAACGGGTCGCCCGAGCCGAACAGGCTGCCCTGGATCCGCTTCTCGAACAGGGTCAGGATGGCCCCGGACAGCTCGATCGTCGTCTTCATCGGGTCAGCCAGGCCGGTGACCACGACCGTGCCGCCCTTGCGGATCGCGTTGAACGCGCTCGTGACCACGTCGGAGGTGACCACGCCCACCGTCACGATGGCCTTGTCGGCGCCGACCCCGCGGGTGAGCTGGGTGATCAGCTCCTGGGCCTGCTCGGCCGTCTCGCAGCTGTGCGTGGCGCCCAGCTGCTCGGCCGCCTCGCGCTTGTTGGCCAGCGGGTCGATGGCCACGACATTGCGGGCCCCGGCCAGCGCCGCCCCCTGCACCGCGTTGATGCCGATGCCGCCGATGCCGTAGATCGCGATGGTGTCACCCGGCTCGGTGGCCGCGGCGTGCACCGCCGAGCCGAACCCGGTCGGCACCCCGCAGCCAATCAGCACCACCTTGTCCAGGGGCACGTCGTCGTCCACCTTGATGGCCGAGTTCTCCGAGATCACCGCGCGCTCGGAGAACGTGCCCAGCATGCACATCCCACCGATGTCCTCGCCGTTCTGGTGGAACCGGTAGGTGCCGTCGGGCAGGCTGCCGTCCAGGATCGTGGCGCCCATGTCGCACAGGTTGGACTTGCCCGTGGAGCACCACCGGCAGTGGCCGCAGACCGGCAGGAACGAGCAGATCACGTGGTCGCCGGGCTTGAGCCGGGTCACGCCGGGCCCGACCTCCTCGATGATCCCGGCCCCCTCGTGGCCGCCGACGATGGGGAAGCGGGGCACCAGGTCGCCCTGCCGCAGGTGCTCGTCGGAGTGGCACAATCCCGCCGCGACGTAGCGGATCAGGACCTCCCCGGTCTTTGGCGCATCCAGGTCAAGCTCGGTGATCTCGAAGTCCTGACCCGTCCCGCGCAGAACCGCAGCCTTCGTTTTCATGACGTCACCATAAATCTGCCCAGCCGCCACCGCCTAGCCCCCATCCTCCGGCCGCTGGAGGTCCGGGCCGTCGGCGGCGGCTGGTAACAAGGGAGC
>Ga0134126_10003588_pt1 | contig 19443 bp, 16 predicted proteins | sample KB31752_FD_96881 | JGI IMG/M metagenome (GOLD analysis project Ga0134126, IMG submission 96881) | Terrestrial soil microbial communities with excess Nitrogen fertilizer from Kellogg Biological Station, Michigan, USA - KB3-175-2 | ecosystem: Environmental > Terrestrial > Soil > Unclassified ...
CCTTGCGACAAGAAACTGTGCCGCGAGGCCGGCGTGGATGCGTTGTTTGTTCCCGATGACAAACAGATGTATCCGTCGGCACGGTCGGCGCGAGACAATCGGACGTCGCGTCGCGTCGTCCCGGCCGATTTCAGCACTTATGTTGTCGAGGAAAGCCTGTCACGCGGGATGGAAGGGGCCTCGCGCCCCACTCATTTTCGAGGTGTCGCGACGGTTGTTGCCAAGCTGTTCAACATCGTAATGCCGGACATTGCGGTTTTTGGCGCGAAGGATTTCCAGCAGGCGGCGGTCGTCAAGCGCATGGTGGGTGACCTGAATTTTCCGGTGACGATTGTCGTGGCGCCGACGATCCGTGAGTCTGATGGTCTGGCGATGAGTTCGCGGAACAAATACCTGGCGCCTGGCGAGCGCGAACAGGCAGTGGCGTTGTGGCAGGCAATTCAGCAAGCGCGGCAGACGGTGCGAACATCGAAACAACCCATTCCCGCGAGCCGATTGAAATCCGAGTTGAAATGGTTGATCGAGACGCGCCCAACGGCGCGAGTGGATTACATCGAGTTCTTCCGCCCCGACAACTTGCAACCTGTGGCTGAGGTGCACCGCGGCACGCAAATGGCGCTGGCGGTATTTGTCGGAAAGACGAGGCTGATTGATAATGCAGTGTTATGAGAGCTTCGTGCTGGAATTCACGGATAAGTATGGCTCTGAGCTCGGCGGTGGCTTTGATCAGATTAGGAATCGCGTTTTACCACGGTTACTTTACAGGTTCGTATTGGTGATAACTCGGGAGATATGAAACGCTTCGATTTCCTCGTTCTTGGCAGCGGCATCGCGGGATTGACCTTCGCGTTGAAAGTGTCGCCGCGAGGGCGTGTGGCGATCATCACGAAGAAAAATCGGGCCGAGTCGAACACGAACTACGCGCAGGGTGGAATCGCCGCCGTCACGTCGAAGGAGGACTCGTTCGAGTTGCACGTGCGCGACACGCTCACGGCGGGCGCCGGATTATGCAAGGAAGACGTGGTCCGCACCATCGTGCAGGAAGGACCGGAGCGCATTCAGGAATTGATCGAGCTGGGGATGAAGTTCTCCGAGCGCGAGATTCCGAGCGAGCCGGGCGCCCGCGAGCTTGACCTTGGACGGGAAGGTGGCCATTCGAAACGCCGCATCCTGCACGCGAAAGACGTCACCGGTCGCGAGATTGAGCGCGCGCTATTGGCCGCCATCGCACGCCGACCCAACATCGAAATCTTTGAAAACCATCTGGCGGTTGATCTGATCACCACGCGGAAGCTGGGCGCAACAGGCCCGAACCGGTGCGCCGGCGCTTATGTTCTCGATCGGAAAACAGGGAAGGTCGAAACGTTCGCCGCGTCGGTGGTCCTGCTGGCGACGGGAGGTTGCGGAAAGGTCTATCTGTATACCACGAACCCGGATATCGCGACGGGTGACGGCGTGGCGATGGCCTATCGCGCGGGCGCGCCCATCGCCAACATGGAGTTCATCCAGTTTCATCCAACTTGCCTTTATCACGCGAAGGCGAAGTCCTTCCTCATCAGTGAAGCCGTGCGGGGCGAGGGCGGCGTGCTGAAAACGGTGGGGGGCTTCGAGTTCATGGACAAATATCACTCGCTCAAATCGCTCGCGCCGCGCGACGTCGTCGCCCGCGCGATCGACAGCGAGATGAAAAAAAGCGGAGCGGATCATGTGCTGCTCGACATCACGCACAAACCGGCGCAGTTCATCAGCGAACGATTTCCGAACATATACCAAACGTGTCTGCGGTACGGCATCAACATCACAACGGAGCCGATTCCTGTGGTGCCGGCGGCTCATTACCAGTGCGGCGGAGTGATGACGAGTGTGGACGGCGAAACGGAAATCGCAGGTCTGTACGCGGTCGGTGAGGTCGCCTGCACCGGATTGCACGGCGCGAACCGGCTGGCGAGCAATTCATTGCTGGAGGCGCTTGTGTGCGCTCACCGCGCGGCGATGAAAGTGGTTGCCGGGACGCCGCAGCCGCCAGACGGGAACATCCAGCCGTGGCAGTCGGGCAAAGCGACTGATGCGGACGAGATGGTGGTGGTCTCGCACAACTGGGATGAAATCCGCCGCCTGATGTGGGATTACGTCGGGATTGTGCGCACGAACAAACGTCTGCTGCGCGCGCAGAAGCGGATCGCCAACCTGCAGGAGGAGATTCAGGAATATTACTGGGACTTCATTGTCTCGGGCGATTTGCTGGAGTTGCGCAACATCGCGACGGTGGCGGAACTGATCGTCACGTGCGCTCTGCTGCGGCAGGAAAGCCGCGGACTTCATTACAACCTGGACTACCCCGGTCCGGATGCGGACAACGCGCAGCGGGATACGATTCTCAGGAAATCAACGTGAAAAACGCCGCCGGCGTGAATTCCCTTGTTTCGCGCCGACAAACTTGTTTTGCTCTCAGCGAATCGAAGAATCGAATTGATTATGACGCTTGAAGAAGCGAGCAAACTGATCCGCGGCTGCGCCGACAGGATGAACGAGCTGTACAAAAAGGTCGTCTTCGACGAGTGGGCGGTCGTTTCGCTCGTCCAGCACAAAGGCCGGGTTCTGGCCTATCTGGGGCCGAGAAAGGACGATTTCCAAAAAAACTTCGCAACGGATGCGCAGGATCTCCGGTCGGAATTGTTGAGCGACAAGCACAATCTTGGCGACTTCGAGTTCGCGCGGCATGGTTTCGGGACAAAACTCGAGGCATTCATGGTGGTAGGCGACGGTCTTTACCTGATTTGCAACAACACGACCCAGTCGATGAGTTCCATCGCCAAGGACCCCCACTGGTTGAGCGCGCAGGTGCCGTTCGTTGAAATGAGCGACCGGTTCCGGTCCGACCCGCTGGTCTTTCCTTTGTAGGCCGGCACACGTCAGCTGAGCAGCCCCTTGTAAAGGAAGAGACCGTACACGGCCGTAAGCACCCATCCCATGAACCGTGGCAGTTGGCCGAAAAGCGCGACGAACGCAAAGTGGATCAGTGTCGTGCAGATGAGAATCAGCACGCCGATCTGGAAAAATCCGGGCACGGTCATGTCGGTCATCAGCGCGTAAATCCCGACGCACAACGGGATGCAAATGTGTCCGTCGCCCACTTGCGAGGTGTAAACGACTTCAGGATGGCCCTTCCAGCCGTAGTAGAGGGCAAGCAATCCGTTGGGCACCACCATCAGCCAGCCGCTGAGCCACCCCAGATATTTCGAGCTGATGAATCCCGTTTGAACGCTGGAAATCCAGGTCACCAGCCCGTCGATGCTGAGGTATGTGCCGTAGGCGCCGATGAGGAGCAAAACAAAATCCACCACGAGCAGCACGCTGAGCGACCTGCCCTGCCGGACGTTGGTCTTCAGCACGTCGAAGACATGGAAACACTGCCAGAACAGAAACAGGCCCACCAGCACCAGGCCATCGCTCCGGGTCAGCTTGCCGTCGTGGCCCAGTGCCCACACTGCGCCGGTAAAAAACAAAACGGCAGTCAAGGTCAGCAACAACGACAGCCGGTTGATGCGGCGCTCCTGCTCGCCCCGTTTGTTTTTTTTCGTTTTTGCCTTCGTGCCGGATTTTGGAATGATCTGCATACCCCAGAAAATGGCCGGCACGCCGATCATGAGCGTCATGTTCGTGACGTTGTTGACGAGGCAGTTGGTCATGACTTCCGTTGCGGGCTGGCCGCTCCGGTAAACCACAAAGACGAAGATCAGGTTCCCGATGCCTGAGCAGTAGGGCATGACCAGCGTGCCCAGCACAGTCCCTTCCACGCCGGTTTCGGTCATGTGCTCCAGCCGCCAGATCATCAGAATCGACGACACGATAAACAGGGCGAGGAGCAACCACGGACCGAAAGCGCCAAAAGTGTCGATGAACGGTTTGACCGGATGCACGGCGCGGAGTTAAGCAAGGTGTCGCCGCGCCGCCAAAGGAAAAATTGGAATCGTTGGGCTGACGGCTGGCTTTGGCTGCTGGACAGCCCGCCTCCAGGTGGTCGCGGAACCCCGCGCGCGGTTCCAACTTTTCAGACGCAACGCGTTCCGGACGTCAATCCGGCCTTGGCTGTCGCGGCCGCGATGCCGCGCAGCCTGATCAGCTTGTGACGTGAGGTGTGGCCGCGCACAAGCTCGATCCTGCCAGGCGGGCAGTTCAGCACCTTCGCGAGCAGACGCACGAGGGCCTCATTCGCCGCAGAATCCACGGGTGGTGCAGTGACTTTAACACGCAGTTCGTTGCCGAGCGCCTCGCCGATTTCATTTCGCGGGGCTCGGGGCTGCAATTTCACCGAGAGCAGGAGTCCGTCCGATTCAATGCGCAGAAATCCGGGCAGTGCCATGAGCGTGTGTGTGGAAGAAAGCCTTGAAATGTTCATGCCAGCCGGTAGCGTTTGCCGTGGCCGCGCGCTTAGCTCAGTGGTAGAGCACTTCCTTCACACGGAAGGGGTCGCAGGTTCGAACCCTGCAGCGCGCACCATCTTCCTGATGTTCGCGAGAGTCGCTTCGGCCGTGACGTGGCGGTCCGCGATGACCGCACGTTTACCGCTGCATCAGGACACAGCGAAAGCCGATGTCGTCATATCGAGTGCCGGAGGCCGCCGCGTAACGGAAGGAGATCGCCAGCCAGTCCTCGAATGTCCGCCACGAACCGCCGCGTGCGACCGGCGAGGAACACCACTCCCAGACATTCCCGCGCACATCGTACAGGCCGAATTTATTGGGACGCAGACCGCCAACGTTTTCCGGGTTGCGCCGGTCACCAAGATAGCTCGTGATGGCGTCTTTGATATTCGCTTCGTCGACGTAATATTCCCATTGTGCCTCCGTTGGCAGTGCGTAGTAAAAAGTCTCCGGTAGTTTTCCGTCCTTTTGCTCGGTTTCGGTCAGCTTCTTGCAAAACGCGTCCGCCTCCTCCCAGGTGACATTTTCCACCGGATGGCTGGTTGCCGGAAATTTGCTGGGGTTCGTCTTCATGACTTGTTCAAAATCGCTCTGAGTCACTTCGTAGCGGCTCACCCGATAGCCGTTCGGCACCCAGACCATCACCATACCGATCGTATTCGTGATGGACTCCTTCTTCTTATAGAGCGCCAGCAGCTTTGCCTTCGGATCCTCCTTGGCCGGTTCGGCGGTCTGGTCTTTCGCGTCCGCGCTTTTTTCCTTCTTTGCGTCCGGCGGGGTGCTTTCCGCAGGCTTGGGCGCCGCGGAGTCGGTTTTTGTGTCATCCGCAAGCATCGTTGCAGCGAACCATGCGGAGATCAGGATGGCCAAGGGTGTGAACCAGGTGAGTGGAAGTTTTGTCCTTTTCACGGCGGCGATTGTTTTATCGGCGTGTTAGCGTGTGGGAAGCGAAATTTCACTGCCCTTTGCGTGTCATTTTTCAGAGGCCTACCAGTTCAGTTTTGCCGGGAAATATTCAGCGATCAGATCCTCGTAGAATGGGCGCAGTTCCTTCACGTTGGGGCGTTCATGGCTCTTGGTGTAAAGATCGTAAGGATTAAACGCCTGCACCCATTTTAGCATTTCCCGGTCCCGGTCGTCGCAGAGATGGCCGTATTCGTTTTCGCGGTGCCACGGATAGAACGAATGATAGCGCAGCATGTAAAGCCCCTCTTCGGGAAGATGGTCTTTGCAGACGTGGTAGATGTATTCGTCGTGACCCCACGAAAGGAACACCTGATCCAGTCCACAACCTTCCGAGTAAGCGCCGTTCGTCGTCTGGAAGCGTGGATTCCGGCTATCGGGATTGTCGGCAAAGAGCTGTGGAAAGACGATTTTCTGGGAATATGCGCAACCTGTGGGAAACGTGTCGCCAACCACGGCCCATTGGGGCTCGCCCCACAGGCACAGAATCTTGCCGAGGTCATGCACGAAACCGGTGAGAATCATCCACCGCGGACGGCCATCGCGCCGGAGCTGCTCGGCCGTCTGGAGCAAGTGCTCCAACTGTGACATATCGGTGTCTGGATCGCTGTCGTCCACGAGTTGATTCAGATACTCGGCCGCCTCCCAAATGCTCATCTTCAGGCGGTTCAGTCCCAAAAACTCCCTGCGCTTCGCCTGAACAAAATCATAGGTCTGATGACGGTGGTTGAGCCGATAGAATTCGCGCACGGTGGGACGGGCGTCCGCCTCGTAGTTTCTGAATTCCGCCTTGTCCTTCCCGGCGCCAGTTGCCGTGGCCCGAGTCGCGGCCTGCTCCGGGTAACGCTCTTTGAGAAAATCCTCCCATTCGTCCAGATTCTGAAGCGGCTTGCTCGGATTCGCGGTTCCCGTGGAATTGGCCATAGTCAAAATCGGTTGATAACCCGTGCCGGACTCACAAACGACATCATGCGCGCCCTCAGGACGATTCACAAGTCAATTCAGCAGGCTCTACCACGGAGTGGAAAGTGTATCGCTTTTGGAATGCGCGTCCGGATGCTGGACAACGTTCGTCGGACCAAAACCTCAAACGGTCCTTTTGACAGCGCTCCGCTTTTTGAGTAAACTTCGGGCGTTGTCACCTGCCGCGATACGAATCGCAGACCAAACAATTGAAAAAACGCCGGGCGTCCGACACGCAACGTGATGCAAAAGTTCGATGGACAGTCTGGAGTCGCCGCCGTCGGAGATGAACAGGCGGAATCGACGCGCAGACAACTGGCGGTCGCGTTGGTGCTGCTGGCGGTTTATTTTGGAGCGGGACGATTCGCGTTGGCGAAACTGGCCTTCGTCCACGCCAATGCAACGGCGGTATGGCCGCCGACGGGAATTGCGCTTGCCGGTCTTCTGTTGTTTGGGTACCGCGTCTGGCCGGCCATCTTCCTCGGTGCATTTTTGGTGAACGTCACGACGCCGCCGAGCTCCGTCACGGTTTCACTGGGCATTGCGCTGGGTAACACGTTGGAAGCTTTATTGGGTGCCTGCTTTGTCAACAAGTTCGCCGGTGGCCCGCGGGCGTTCGACCACCCGCGGAACATTTTCAAGTTCGTACTGCTTGCGGGCGTCGCGAGCACGTGCGTGAGCGCGTCGATCGGCCTCGCGAGTCTGGCGCTGGGCGGCTTGACCGCGGCGGCCAACCCGAGGGCAATCTGGTTGACCTGGTGGTTGGGCGACGCGGTGGGCGCCCTCATCGTCGCGCCGCTGGTTGTTGCCTGGAGTGCACACCATGAGATGCGGTGGAAACGTAATCAAACGGTCGAGGCCGGTTTGCTTCTGTTCGCCTCAGTGTTGGTTGCCCTGGTGGAATTCAGCGGGATGCTGCCCGCCGGGGCCGACAATCATCCGCTGGCCTTTTTGAGCATCCTGCCTGTCGTTTGGGCGGCGTTTCGCTTCGGCCTGCGCGAAACAGTGATGATCGGCTGCGTGCTGTCGGGCATTGCCATCTGGGGGACGTTGCACGGTTACGGACCTTTTGTGAAAGGCACGCAGAATGAATCCGTTATTTGTTTGCAGGCATTCATGGGAGTGATCGTCGTCACGGGAATGGCGGTTAATGCGGTCGTGACGGGCCATCGAAGGACCGAGGAAGGATTGCGGCAGGCGCACGTCGAACTGGAAAGGCGCCTCCAGGACAGGATGCAGGCCGAGGAGGCGCGCAACCGTTTGACCGGCATCATCGAATCCTCGGATGACGCGATCATCAGCAAGGCGCTGGACGGCACCGTCGTGAGCTGGAACGCCGCGGCAACCCGGATGTTTGGCTATTCCGCCGAAGAGATCGTCGGCCAGTCGAGCCGTTTGCTGATTCCTTCCGAATTGCAGGACGAGGACGAACAAATCATCGCCAAACTGAAACAGGGGAAGCGGATCGAGCATTATGAGACGGTCCGGCTGCGAAAAAACGGATCGCGGATCGACGTATCGTTGAGCATTTCCCCGGTGAGGGATTCGTCAGGGCGGATCATCGGCGCCTCCAAGATCGCGAGGGACATCACGGATCGCAAGCGGGCCGCGCGGGCTTTGAGCGAAAGTGACGCGCTCAAGCGCGCCATTCTCGAATCCGCGCTGGACTGCATCGTGACGATGGACCACGAAGGCCGGGTGATTGATTGGAATCCCGCTGCAGAGCGGACCTTTGGCTATCGGCGCGGCGATGCGCTCGGCCGCGAAATGTGCGAGCTCATCATCCCGACTTCACTGCGCGAAAAGCACCGCCAGGGCCTGGCGCGCTACCTGAGCACGGGAGAGGCTCGCGTCCTCGGCCGGCGTGTTGAAATGACTGCGATGCGGGCGGACGGAGCCGAATTCATGGCCGAACTCGCGATCGCGCGGATCCATTCGACCAACCCGCCCCTCTTCACTGCGTACATTCGCGACATCACTGAGCGCAAGACCGCCGAAGAGGCATTGCGGCAGAGCGAGACACGCAAAAGCGCCATTCTTGAGACCGCGCTTGATGCAATTTTTTCCCTCGACCACGAGGGGCGGATTCATGAGTGGAATCCCGCGGCGGAAAGAAATTTCGGTTATCCGAAGTCGGAGGCGATCGGGAGAAAGATGGACGAACTGATCATCCCGCCCGCCCTGCGTGAATATTACCGCGACGGCCTGGCGGAATACCTGATGACCGGTGTTGGTAGCTTGCTGGGCCGGCCAATTGAACTGACCGTCATGCGGGGGAACGGAACGGAGTTTCGAGCAGAACTGGCCATCACACGCAATTCATACGAGGAACCGACGATCTACACGTGTTTCCTGCGCGACATCACTGAGCGCAAGCGCGCGGAAGAGGAGATTCAAAAGTTGAACGAAGAGTTGGAACAGCGTGTGATCGAGCGGACCGGACAGCTCGAAGCGATCAACAAGGAACTCGAGTCGTTCACGTATTCCGTGTCGCACGATCTCCGCGCGCCGCTGCGGGCGCTGCAAGGACTTTCGAATGCGCTATTGGAGGATTACGCAGACCGGTTCGACGATACCGGAAAGGAATATTGTGGGCGGATTGTCGTCGCCGCTGGCAGGATGGACACCCTGATCCAGGATTTGCTTGCGTACAGCCGGCTCAGTCGCACTGATCTGGAGTTGAAGACGGTGGACCTGGCGGCCGTGGTGGCGGATGTGCAGCACCAACTGGAGGCGGATTTGCGGGAGAAGATGGCGGAGTTGGAAGTGCGAGGAACACTACCAACGGTGATCGGTCACCGCGCCACTCTGGGTCAGATTGTCGGCAATCTGGTTTCCAACGCCATCAAGTTCGTCGCTCCCGACGTGAGGCCGAAAGTAGTGGTTCGAGCGGAGGAGGATGGCGACTGTTGCCGGCTGTGGGTTGAGGATAACGGCATAGGCATCGCTCCCGAACACCAGGCCCGCATTTTTCAGGTGTTCGAACGGCTTCATGGCATGGAAACCTACCCCGGCACGGGCATCGGCCTGGCGATTGTCCAAAAGGGCATCGAGCGGCTGGGTGGACGCGTCGGGCTCGAGTCGAGCGAAGGCAAAGGAAGCAGATTCTGGATACAACTGAAAAAAGGGGAAATGTGAATTCAAGGGAGCATGTGGTTCTACTGGCAGACGATGACGTCAACGACGTTTTTTTGATCCAGCGCGCGTTTCAGAAGGCGAACATTGCGAATCCCCTGCAGGTCGTGCGGGACGGGGAGGAGGCGGTGGCCTACTTGAGCGGACAGATTCAATATGCCGACCGTCAGCGACATCCGCTGCCGGTACTGCTCCTGCTCGATTTGAAGATGCCTCGCAAAACGGGTTTTGAAGTGCTGGCCTGGCTGCGGCAGCAGACCAAGTTGAAACGCCTGCCCGTGGTGATACTGACTTCCTCGAATCAAAATGCGGACATCAACAGGGCGTACGATCTCGGCGCCAACTCCTACCTGGTAAAACCGGGCGGATTTGACAATTTGATGGAGCTGATGAAGGACGTGGGGACGCACTGGTTGGTTTTCAATGAAAAACCCGAACTGGCATGAGTATCAAGATCTCGGATGACGGACCATCAACGGAAAACCCGTTGCGAATCCTGCTGGTGGATGACAATCCGGAGGACCGGACCCTGGCAGCGCGTGAACTACGACGAAATCTTTCTCATCTCAAAGTCGAACAAATAATTGACGCGAAGAGTTTCTCCAAAGCGCTCGAGGCCGAAGAGTGCGATCTGGTCATCACTGACTTTCAACTGCGCTGGACCGACGGGTTGACCGTGCTCCGGGCGGTGAAAACGCGCTGGCCCGGCTGTCCGGTGATCATGTTCACCGGAACCGGCAGCGAGGAAATCGCCGTCGAGGCGATGAAAGCCGGGCTGGATGATTATGTGTTGAAGGTGTCCCGGCATTACGCCCGGCTGCCAGGCGCGGCCAAACTCGCGATCGAACGAGCCGCGCAGTGGCGCGCATTGCGGGAAGCCGAAAACCGTTACGTGGCGCTTTTTAATCACGTTCCGATCGGCCTCTGTAAAACCACAAGCGAAGGGAGGATCGTGGACGCCAACCCGGCCATGGTCCAGATGCTTGGGTATCCGGACCGCGACGCTCTCCTCGCCGTCAACGCGGTTGATCTGTATGTGGAACCCGCAGACCGCGAACGATGGCAGTCGCTGATCGGCAGAGACAACACGGTACGGCGCTATGAAGCGCAGTTGCGCCGGCGTGACGGCTCTCCTATCTGGGTCGAGGAGAACATCCGCGCCGTTCGGGACCGCGAGGGTCGCATATCGTACTTCGAGGGCAGCGCCGAGGACATCACAGACCGGCGCAACCTTGAGGCGCAGTTGAGACAATCACAACGGATGGAGTCCATCGGACAGCTTGCCGCCGGCGTGGCGCACGATTTCAACAACATACTGACGATCATCAAAGGGCACACTGATCTTCTGCTGACGAAAGGCGGCGGGGTCGCGGAACTGCGTGAGCCACTGAAGAAGATTTCTTCCGCGGCGGACCGCGCGGCCGACCTCACTCGCCAGTTGTTGACGTTCAGCCGGAGGCAGGTGATGCAGCAGCAGCCGCTGGATCTGAACGAAGTTCTGCGCAAAGTCGTTTCGCTGCTCGAACGCACCCTCGGCGAAGACATCGCGTTGATACTTGAGTGCGGAGAAAAACTGCCGTCGATTCACGCCGACGCGGGGATGGTCGAGCAAGTCGTGATGAACCTGGCCATCAACGCGCGAGATGCCATGCCGCGCGGCGGCCGGCTTCTGATTCGCACGTCCCTGGTGGATGTGGACGCCCCATACGTTCAAAGAAACCCGGAAGCTTCCGTAGGGCGGTTTGTTTGCCTGAGCGTCGCAGACACAGGCGTCGGCATGGACGAGAAGGTGTTGAGCCGGATTTTTGATCCGTTTTTCACCACCAAGGAGATCGGCAAGGGGACCGGCCTCGGTCTGGCAACTGTCTATGGCATCACCCGGCTGCATCGGGGCTGGATTGAAGTATCGAGCCAGGCAGGCCTGGGAAGTGAGTTCAGAGTTTTTCTGCCGGCGACCGAGTTGCCCGCCGAGACGGTCGTCAATGTGCCGGAAGCCGGCAGCGGAGAGGAAATACGCGGCGGCAACGAAACCATCCTGATAGTGGAGGATGAAGCGGAGCTGCGATTGTTGGGCCGCCAAATACTCGAATACTATGGTTATCATGTGCTCGAAGCGACCACCGGGGCTGAGGCGCTAAAGCTCTGGCCGGAACACGCACAGGAGATTGACTTGTTGCTTACTGACATGAGAATGCCCGAAGGAATCACGGGCTGGGAACTCGCGGAAAAACTGCGGGCTGAAAAACCCAGGCTGAAGATCATTTGTACGAGTGGTTACAGCGAGGAGTTGAATGAAGAGAACCTCGGCATGTCTCAGGGCGTCCGGTTTTTACAGAAGCCGTTCCGTCCTCGAACCCTCGCGCTGACGGTGCGCGAATGTTTTGATACGTGAATGAACCGGCCCGAACGAACGGGCCTGCGATCGGTTGCAACAGTGGTCGCCTCGGGCAACGCAGCTTGACAGGGAAACCGTAATTTAACAGCCTTCGAGGGTTCCGTTCGACTGCGATCGCCTGGAAGTTGAGAGAAATCATGCGTTCGAATCGTTTTGTTGTTCCAACCGCCACGTTGCTGGCCGGCTTCCTCACGGCCTGCGTTTCGACCTCCAGGGAGTCCGGTTTCGTTTCGTTGTTCGATGGACACAGCCTCAGCGGCTGGACGCTTGTTGAGAAAAAGGGGGGCGGTTATGGCGTCAAGGACGGCGTGCTGTACTGCGCGCGCGGCGGCGGCGGCAACCTGCTTTCGGAAAGGGATTATGCGGATTTCGTCCTGCGGCTGGAGTTCAAGCTCGAGCCCGGTTCGAACAATGGCATCGCTATTCGAGCTCCTCTACGAGGCGGCTCGGTTGCTTACGAGGGAATGGAAATCCAGATCCTCGACGACAGCGCCCCACAGTACACCGGCCTGCGCCCCGCCCAGTATTGCGGATCCATCTACGACGTCGTCGCGGCGCGTCGCGGCGCGTTAAAGCCACCCGGAGAATGGAACACAGAGGAAATCACCTGCGCGGGCCGCCTGCTAAAGGTCACGCTGAACGGCCACATGATCGTCGATGCCAACCTGAACGAGATCACCGACCCGCAGGTTCTCGCCAAGCATCCCGGCCTGTTGCGCGAACGCGGACGCATTGGTTTTCTTGGCCACGACGACTATGTCGAGTTTCGAAACATCCGCATCAAGGAACTGCCCCGGTTTCCGCGAAACAACGTCGCGCCGGAAGGGTTCACCCGGCTGTTTGACGGAGTCAGTCTGACAGGCTGGAAGGGACTGGTGGCGGACCCGCCCGCGCGCGCAAAGATGTCGGCAGCCGAACTGGGGGACGCGCAAGCGAAGGCCGATCAATTGATGCGCGAACATTGGAAAGTGTCGGACGGAACCGTGGTTTATCAGGGCAACGGCTTCGACAATCTTTGCACCGCGCGTGAGTACCGCGACTTCGAACTGGTGGCGGACTGGAAGATCAACGAGGGCGGCGACAGCGGAATCTATTTACGCGGCAGCCCGCAGGTGCAGATTTGGGACCCGACCAGCGGCAAGGCCAACCCTCGGCACGAGGGCTCAGGCGGACTCTACAATAATCAGAAGAACCCGAGCGGGCCGTTGAAACTGGCGGATCATTATCCCGGTGAGTGGAACCATTTCGATATTCTGATGATTGGCGACAAGGTGACGGTTTATTTGAATGATGAGCTCGTCGTGCATGATGCTACACTCGAAAACTACTGGGAGCGCAGCAAACCGATTTATCCGGCCGGTCAGATTGAACTACAGGCGCACAAGGAACCCGTCTGGTTCAGGAACCTTTTCATCCGGGAACTGCCGCGCAAATAATCACGCCTATGACCTCATCCATCAATCGTCGTCAGTTCCTCAAACACAGCGCCGGAGCGACCGCCGGCGCCTTGCTGGCCGGCGTCCATACACAAGCACGGCGGATTTCCCCGAACGAAAAGCTTAACATCGGCATGATCGGCGTCGCCAATCGCGCCGGCGACGACCTGAAAGAGGTTTCCGGCGAGAACATCGTGGCTCTCTGTGACATCGACGACAATTATCTGGCGGCGGTGAAGCAAAAGTTTCCCCAGGCGAAAACGTACAACGATTTCCGGCGTCTGCTCGATCAGCAGGACATTGATGCCGTGGTGGTGGGCACGCCGGACCACACGCACGCGGTGGCGGCCGTGGCGGCGTTGCGGAGCGGCCGGCAAGTCTATTGCGAAAAACCTCTGGCGCGGACGATTTCGGAGACGCGTGTCATCACCGAAACAGCGCGAAAACTAAACCGGGTGACACAGATCGGCACCCAGATTCATGCCGGTTCCAATTATCGTCGCGTCGTTGAGCTGGTGCAGTCCGGAGCCGTTGGGCCGGTGCGCGAGGTGCACGTGTGGGTGGCGGCGACGTATGGTGGAATGGAGTTGCCGAAGGAAACGGTGGCGGTTCCCGCAAACATCCACTACGACTTGTGGCTGGGGCCGGTCGAGTACCGGCCCTACAGTCCGGAGTACGTTCCATTCAAATGGCGGAACTGGTGGGCGTTCGGCGGCGGCGCTTTGGCGGATTTCGGCTGTCATTTTATGGATCTGCCGCACTGGGCGCTAAGTCTCAGCCACCCCGCGACAATCGATCCCGTGGACGGCCCGCCTGTTCATCCCGAATCCACCCCGCCATGGCTGATTGTCCGTTATGAGTATCCCGCGCGCGGCGACAAGCCGCCTGTCCGCCTCACCTGGTATCACGGGGGCAAACAGCCGTCGCTGCTTTCGACCGAACTGGCGGCCAAATGGAAGAGCGGCGTGTTGTTCGTTGGCGAGAAAGGACAACTATTGGCGGATTATGGTCGTCACGCACTGCTTCCGGAAAAAGATTTTGCAGACTTCAAACCGCCCGCCCCGTTCATCAAGGATTCGATCGGTCATCACAAGGAGTGGATTGAGGCGTGCAAGACGGGTGGCCAGACGACCTGTCGGTTCGACTATTCCGGTCCATTGACAGAGGCCGCGTTGCTGGGCAATGTCGCCTACCGCGTCGGGAGGAAGCTGGATTGGGACTGGAAGCAAATGAAGGCGACGAACTGCGCGGAAGCCGGCCAGTACATCCAGCATCACTATCGAAAGGGCTGGCGCATTTAATCGTCCGAAAGCCGGGCTCGAATGGTGCGGAAACGTCTGCCCGCGACGTTTTGCGGTTGTCGAACTGGAGGGGTGTCGGGCCGGCGCAGGAAGAGGCGTGTTCTGTCAGGCGGAAGTTCAACGACCAAATCGCTTGCTCAACTCCGCGCAGCAGGTTAACCAATGCGCATGAGAATATCGCGGGTGTTCATCGTTGTTCTGGTCGCCTGGAACTCACTTCTTCACCAGGCGGCCCGCGGCGCCGACGTCAACGTGGATGAGTTGTTGAGCCGGGCCGGGGTGGCGTTTGCAAAGGGACAACGCGAGCAGGCCGTTGAGCTGGCGACGCAGGCAATTATTGCCGAGCCGCGAAACGCGAAGGCACATTACGTTCGAGGACGGTTCTACGCCGAGACGCATCAGGCGCAAAAAGCGCTCGCGGACTTGAACGCGTCGCTGGTCCTGGACCCGGCCGCGTCACTCGCCTACTACGCCCGGGCGACGGAACAATTCAAACTCGGACACATCCGGGAATCGGCGGCAGACTTCGATAAATTCCTCGACCTGGCGCCGGACCAGGCGCCGAAACTCTGGCAGCGGGGCATTTCGCTTTATTACGCGGGCCGCTACGAGGACGGTCAGCGCCAGTTTGAACTGCACCAGACCATCAACAGCAACGACGTTGAGAACGCGGTGTGGCATTTTCTCTGCGTGGCCCGCCGCGCCGGGATTGACAAAGCACGCGGCTCCCTGTTGAAAGTCGAAAACGACCCGCGCGTGCCCATGATGCGGATTTACGCGCTCTACGCGGGGAAAGGTTCCGCGGAGGATGTCATGAAAGCCGCAACGGGCGGCAAACCGTCGCCGGCCGAGTTGAATGAGCGATTGTTTTACGCCCACCTTTATCTCGGCCTTTACTTCGACGCGGCCGGCAACGAAAAGATGGCGCGTGAACACATCTTTCAAGCGGCCGATCTTTTCAAGGTGGACGGCTACATGGGCGACGTGGCCCGCATCCACGCGGCGTTGATGCGCCAGGATCATCCGTAACCGCGGCGGGGCGTCGCGAGGCTTGCCGGGACGCGGAGCGTATGCTTTCATCTGCGCGAACTGTTGCCGGAGATGCCACGCTGCGTCTGTCGGTTGCAAAAACCCATTTGTCATGACAACCGTTCTCCTGCGAACCACCTCCCTCGGCGCGCTCGCGTTGTTCCTTGGCTGCTGTCTGCGCGTTTCGGGCGCGGAACCGGTGAACACGCCGCAGCGCACCAACTCAGACACCAATAGCACTCGACGCGCCCAATCCCGTTTTCCGAGGCCCGACGTGAAGTATCAGCACGGACCGGATTCCCAGCGCAAGGAAGGTGTTCCACGTGGCAAGGTCACCGATTACGACTGGAAGGAGAGCAAGGTTTTTCCCGGCACGATCCGCCACTGGTCCACTTACGTCCCGGCGCAACACGACCCGGCCAAACCCGCCGCGCTGATGGTTTTTCAGGATGGCCATACCTACCTCAAGGAGGACGGCGACTTCCGCGTGCCCGTCGTCTTTGACAATCTGATCGCCGCAAAGGAAATGCCGGTGACCATCGGCGTGTTCATTGACCCGGGATTCAAACGCGTCGAATTCCCGCCTGGAGAACGTGGGTGGCGGCCGGAGCCGGAGAACCGGAGCTTCGAATACGACACGCTCAGTCCGGCTTACTCGGAATTCCTGCTGACGGAGATTCTTCCCGAGGTGCGCAAGCATTACAACATTACCGACGACCCCGAAGGCCACGCCATCTGCGGCATCAGCAGCGGCGGCATCTGTGCGTTCACGGTTGCGTGGGAACGGCCCGACCAATTCCGCAAGGTTGTCAGCCACGTCGGCAGCTTCACCAACATTCGCGGCGGCAACAAATATCCGGACATCATCCGCGCCTCCGACTGGAAACCCATCCGTGTCTTTTTGCAGGATGGCGCCAATGATCTTCGCAGTGAACCTCGCAACCGCCGTCCCGACTGGAACTGGGTGATCGCCAACCACAACCTCGCCGCGGCGCTGGAGGAGAAGGACTACGACTATAAATACGTCTTCGGCGAGGGCGGTCACAACGGCAACCACGGCGGAACGATTTTTCCTGACACCATGCGTTGGCTGTGGCGGGATTATCCGAAGTTAAATCGCGCAACGAACGCCTGGAACAGGGAAGCTGTTCATTACGTTGGGGCGAAACGATGAGAGAGAAAAACCGGTGTTGCCCGCGGTTGACCGCAGACACCTTCCTCACGATGACCTGCCACCGCTGTGTCTTGACGGGAAAGGGCGCCTCTGCCCTGCTTGATTCTCCGCGACGGAGATAATCCTGTCGGATAAAATCGTCGTTCATCATGAAAACATCTGGCTTCATTTTCGCGCTCCTGCTTGCTGTTAACGCTCGCGCACAACTTCCCACAGCTTCACCGGCGCGCGCCGGGTTTGATCCGGCGCGACTGGAGGTGTTGCACGCCACCACCAGACGGTTCGTGGATGAAGGGCAGCACGCGGGTGTGATCACGCTGATCGCGCGCAATGGCCGGCTCGTTGATTTTCAGACTTACGGTTATCGAGACATGGAAAAGAAGCTGCCCATGGAGCGCGACACAATTTGCCGCGTGTATTCGATGTCGAAGATCATCACCTGTGTCAGCGTGCTTGTGCTGTTCGAGGAGGGCCGGTTCAACCTTGAAGACCCGGTGGCAAGATATTTGCCCGAGTTGAAGGACATGAAGGTGATGAGCGGCGGCACGGCTGACGCGCCCCGGTTGGAACCGCTCAAGCGCCCGATCACGATCAAGCATCTGCTCACGCATACGAGTGGTCTGACCTATGATTTGCCGGCCAACGACGAGATCGCGAAGCTCTACGACCGCGCGGACTTGTGGAGTGGCCCCGGCCTCAACAATTTCATCACCAAGGTGGGCAAGCTGCCACTGAGGCATCAGCCGGGCGACGCCTGGACCTACGGCATCAACATGGACGTGCTCGGGGCGCTGGTTGAGCGCGTGTCCGGCAAAACGTTTGGTGTGTTTCTCGAAGAGCGTGTTTTCCGTCCGCTGCGGATGAAGGATACGGGGTTTGATGTGCCGCCCGAAAAAATGTATCGGCTGGCAAAGACGTACAAGCATGGGCCCGGCGGCAAGCTTGTGGAAGCCGAGCCCCTGGCCATCGCCCGGGCCGAGGCGGGCCGCGGCATCGAGAGCGGCGGCGGCGGACTGTTTTCGACGGCGGGCGATTACGCGCGTTTTGCCCAGATGCTGCTGAACGGCGGCACGCTTGACGGCCACCGGATTCTTGGACGCAAGACGGTGGAGTTGATGACAGCGAACCACATGGTCACGCTGCCTGACAATCAGGCCGCAAACCGCCAGAAGGGATTCGGATTCGGCGTTGAAGTAACGACGGATCTGGGGCGACTCTCCATCCCGTCATCCATCGGGCAATTTGGCTGGTACGGCGCGGCCACAACGTATTGCCAGATTGATCCGAAGGATAAAATTGTGGCCGTGGCGCTCGTCCAACATTTCCCGTTCAATGAACACAATTTTTTCAGCGCCTTCGCGGCGGGCTACTACCAGGCGCTGAAGTGAGTTCGCGCGGCGAAGTTGGGTGACGCCGCCTGCACAGAAGAGTCCTCGCAGTTTTTTTCGGCAGTGTGCAGGGAGCCAATTGCGACCTGCCCGGCGCCCATCAGCTTCGCGCGCTGGCCGGATTCACCTGCTCGCGCGCGACAGGTTCCGTTGCCGGATGGGGCTTGGGCGCGCCTTCCGCGAGGGCACGGTCGATGATTGGCCCGAGCTGGTCCAGTTCGTTCTTGGAGGTGTAAGCCCGGGCGCCGCGCCGGAGCAGCTCCGTGGCCACGCCGTCCTGAACGAAGCCGCTGACGAAAATGAACGGCACCTCCGGACACATTTCACGGGCCATTTTCAGCGCAAAGGCGCCGCCGCAGAGAGGAAGCTTGTAATCGGAAAGTATGACGCTCGGAGAAAAATCCCGCAGGGCGGCCAGATATTCCCGCTCTGTGGATACACAGCCGACCTGAAACCCCGCATCGTGCCGCCGAAGCGCGCGTCGAATCAATTCGGCATCCGTGGCGTCGTCGTCGAAAACGAGGATGCGAATCTGTTCGTCCACGCGCGAAATCTAAACCCCGGCCGCGCAAATTGTCCAAGTGCAATTTTCGGCAAAAAATTCACGTCGCGTCGCGCGATGGCGTATGGTAACAGAGGCGTGAATGGAAACCGTCCCGGCAACGGACAATTCCCATAATCAAGGTTTTCCCCGCGCCCGCCTCGATTCCGTGGACACGTTGCGCGGACTGGTCATGGTCATCATGGCGCTGGATCACACGCGCGATTTCTTCTCGAAAGATCTGGCGTTTGACCCGACCGATCTGACGAAAACCCATTCTGCATTGTTCCTAACCCGTTGGATCACGCATTACTGCGCGCCGGTCTTCATCTTTCTTGCGGGCACAGGCGCATTTCTTTCGACCACACGCGGCAAAACACAAAAAGAGCTGTCATGGTTTCTCCTGACACGAGGTCTGTGGCTGGTGTTATTGGAACTGACCTGGGTGCGCTGTTTCGGCTGGCTCTTCAACTTCGACTATCATTTCGCGATGGGCATTGTGATCTGGGCAATAGGATGGTCCATGGTCGCGCTCGCGGCGCTCGTGTTCCTTCCTCTGCGATGGGTCGCGTCTGTCGGGTTGGTCATGATCGTCGGTCACAACCTGCTCGATCCGGTCGAGCCCGAGAGCCTTGGCGCGTTCGGCTGGCTCTGGAAAGTCCTCCACAGCGGCGGGATCATCGTCCCGGTGGAC
>Ga0134126_10003589_pt1 | contig 19441 bp, 17 predicted proteins | sample KB31752_FD_96881 | JGI IMG/M metagenome (GOLD analysis project Ga0134126, IMG submission 96881) | Terrestrial soil microbial communities with excess Nitrogen fertilizer from Kellogg Biological Station, Michigan, USA - KB3-175-2 | ecosystem: Environmental > Terrestrial > Soil > Unclassified ...
CAGCACTAAATTTGTACGTCTTGAGGAGATGGTAGCTGCCGGTCTGCACACGCGCGGCGGCCAAACCGGCGAGTGAGAAGATGGCGAACCAGACGCCAATGCGCCTCGTTATCGAAGTCCTCATTGCAATCCTCAGTCCAAACCGGGAAGATCAAACATCTCGCTTGGGAGTGTAACACCGACGGAACACACGGCTCGTGTTTCGATTGTATTTCGACCGAAAGTCTTGACGCCAGAGGCAGGACGACTTCGAGCCCTTTTGAATGAATTCGTTCGGTGATCTCACTTAAGCAGCCGACGGCGTGACTAGATGGCGAGGGACAGAGGACAAGCGGCGATGCTAGCTCAGTGCAATTCGCGACTCAGCACAAAAGAAGTCTTCGTAGGAACCTGATCTTTAAATTCAACCTTGAGCACGACCTGATAGTAGCGGGGAATCTTCCCGTATGATTTTATCAGGTTGGCGACCAAGATCCGCGCAAAATTAGGGTCCGTAAACCACTGAACGGCGCCTACGTAACCAGCCGCCCGATTGCTCATGAAACTCTCCACTTCGCTGTTACCAAGCGGGCCGGGCAAGTGAGTCACTATGGCGTAGACTTCACCTTCTTCCGTCGGCGCTGTCGAAAACCGATCTAAGAATAGCTCCGGTTCTCCCGGTTTTGGATGGAGATTTCGAATTCCACCATTGACAGATACCAGTTCCAGCGGGAGCGGCATGGCGCGTAACCGTGCATCAAAAAACGCTCGCACTCCCACAAACACGACATTGTTATCCGCGAGTTGCTGCCAAGATAATTCACTGGTTTTCATTACAGAGATGTTCGGCTCTCGTGCTCCGAGGACCCTTCCTATAAGAAATGCCGCATTCACTTCTCCGAAGGCAGTGAAGTACCGACTGGGTTGAGTATTTGGATTCTTGAGCGTTTTCTGAAGGTTTCTTACGGCTGGAGACCTAAGTACACCGCTCCACTCATTGAATGCTTTGTCACGGTAGTAGCTACCGGCTCCGGTTTGGAACTCCGCAAATAGTAGGTCTTCAATCGCGATGATCATAGGTCGGTTCGTGGCTACGAACGGCCTCCAGAGGTCTTCCAGATCGGGCGTCCATCGTGTGTCAATCGGCGAAGATACAGCTTCTGTGTGTCGGACCGTAACGATTGAATATCCGGCCAAGGCCAGGGAAAAAATCAAGATCAGCCACATCGGGGCTGCTGACCAGGCAAGCAGCTGTTTGGCGCGGCTGTTTGAGCGGGAATGAGCAGACTCGGTGGTGATCGCGGTGCGAGGACCGCAAGTTAGTTTGAAATGATGCCCCTTGGGCAAGTCAATGATCAGCGGATCATCCTTACCTTCAGTTCGATAATACTCTGCCAACTTTTGCCGGAGGCGGCCGATCTGAATGCGAACAGCGGAGTCATGCCTGGGATCGTACGACGATGGCTTTTCCAGGGCATCGACAGCGATTGTGTATTCTTTGAGTTGATCGGCCTCGCCCGAGGCGGCTTTTTCTGCGAGAAAACTCAGCAGTCGCCTTAGTGTCGCAGAGCCAAGGAAAGTTTGGCTACGCAGAATGCGCTGTACTTGAGTTAACATCTGCCTGTCAATCAGGACGTCCGTGGCGATACCGCTCACTGCTGGGCCCCCAAACTTATTCGGATTTTACTATCGCTTATGTCGCACTGTCTAGAGATGCCGTATTCCCTATTCCCGCCATTCGAACCTGACAAAGAGATTACGAGAATTGAAGCCCAGAAGGACTGACTTTAGGTGGAATCACAAACCTGACATTTTCTTGCAATTCAGCAGTGTTCCTCAGCCGTTTTAGCCCATTAACCCGGGGTCTTTCAGGCACGACTTAGGTCTACGCGTTGTAAAGCAATCGAATAGAGCCGATGAGACTTGTGACTAACAAGTTTCTCTCCCCTTTGCTGCTAGCGTAACGCACTTCTTCGGTTATGCTCCAGCCCGTGTAGCTGTTCTGCGCGTTCGACGCCCGGCCAGGCCGCTCCACTTCATCCTGTTCCATGTTAAGGAGTCTGCGGTGTCGCAGAATCAGTCCGAAAAAAAGCAGACTCGGAACGACCGAGGTCGTGAAGCCTTCTCCCATTGGGAGCTCTTTTTCTACCGACTCATTTTCATGACGATGATGCTCTTCGCTTCACATGGCACGCAGGACATGTACCCCACATTCCTGCAACGCCAGTGGCATCTGAGTCCGTCACGTCGATCGGCGATCATCGCACCGGCCTTCACGCTGGGCGCTGGGGCATTCCTGATGCAATTCATGGTTCAGGGGGCATGGGGCGTAGTTCCCGCCCATCTGGCGGAGCTCTCACCGGATTCAATGCGCGCCTTTCTTCCTGGATTTGCCTACCAAAGCCGCTGTGCTCGCGAGCTCAGTGGTATACGTCGAAGCCGTCTGCGCACCGAACACGAGCTACTCAACGGCCTCGGCCTTGACCGCTCTCGCTGTATTCATCCTAGCGGCGATCATGACGGCCCTCGGACGAGAGCGTCGCGGTCAAAACTTTGGTTCGTCAGACCAGGACGCTCCACTTCCCGACAGCATGCAATTGCCGATTTCGAAGAGACAGGCAATTACTCGAACAGTCGAACCCATTTACCTCGGTGGGCTCGAAGCCTTTTCCCAAACTTCAATGGAATCGGAGCAAGATACAGTCTTCTTTTGACTTGCAGCCCTGTTGGCTTTCATCCAAGATTTCTTGGTCGACGCGCGACGTCGGCTTTTGAGAGGGGGGGGAATGTTAAGGCGTGACTTTGGTAAAGTTTCTCTCGGCGTGTTCGCTTTGAACATGCTCCCAAATCCGGCAAAAGGCGCTGACGCATCACCTTGTGCGGAGTTTCCCCATGCTTCCGGAGTAACCGAATACGTCGGTCAGTTTGTAACTACTTCAAAGTACGAGGATATTCCACAGGACGTAATCGAAGTAAGCAAGAAGTCGATTCTCGATGGTTTGGGGTTGGCGTTGGCGGGCTCGCGAGAGGAAACGGGGTCTGTCTCCCGCCGGTACGTCGAAAGTCTCGGAATTCGTAACGGCACAAGTGTCATTGCCGGTACTGCGCTGAAGACAGCGCCGCCTTTCGCTGCGCTTTTGAATGGTATTTCTATTCACGCGGATGATTTTGACGATACCCAGCTTTCTTTCGAAAAGGACCGCGTTTATGGACTTCTGACCCACCCAACCGTGTCCGTTCTTTCCGCCATACTCGCAGTGCTAGAGCCCGGTAAAATATCCGGCAAACAGTTCATGCTCGCCTATCATTTGGGCGTCGAGGTGGAATGTAAGATTGCAGACGCCATCTCGCCGCGCTCTTACGAGGACGGCTTTCATTCTACAGGTACATGCGGCCCGTTCGGCTCGGCGGCTGCTTGTGCCAAACTACGCGACTTCGATCTTCCGGCCACCCTCACCCTCTTCGGTCTGGTCGCCAGTCAGTCCGCGGGGCTGAGAGAAAACTTTGGGACAATGACCAAACCTTTCCACGCGGGTCACGCTGCTCAAATCGGCGTTCTGTCCGCCGATCTTATCGCTCTTGGCTGGACGGCATCCAAGCAGATTCTCGAAGCTGATCGAGGTTTCTTCCATGCCTATGGGGGAGGCTATGATCCGGGGTTGATTCTCAATCGGCTGGGAAAACCTTGGACGTTCGCTTCTCCGGGCGTCTCGCTCAAACCGTACCCCTCTGGTTCCCTCTCGCATCCTGCCATGACCGAATTGATGCGCTTGATTGAGGCAAACGATATCCAGGCGGCTCAGGTTGAGAAGGTGGACGTCGGCGCCAATCATTATATGACTACAACTCTTTTCTATCATGACCCCAAAACCGGACTAGAAGCCAAATTCAGTATGGAATTTTGTATCGCCATTCTCCTTTTGGAACGCAAAGCCGGTTTACGCGAATTCACAGACAGAGTTGTTCGGCGGCCCGACGTCCAGGCAATGGTTCGCAAAATAAACTTCTACGTGGATCCAGAAGCCGAACGTGCGGGTTACAACAAGATGACCTCGCTTCTTAAGATCCATCTGAACGACGGCCGTGTGATCACCGGCCGCGCGGATTTCGCCAAGGGCAGCCCTTTGAATCCCATGAGCTTCGAGGAGACCGCAACAAAGTTCAGAGGATGCGCCGAATATGCGGATTGGCCCACAGCCAAGGCCGAAAAGATCATCGCGTTCGTGAAGGATTTGGAGGCAGTTCCGGATGCGCGCGCTGTACTGTCGATGCTAGCCGCTGAAAACGCGTAAAACAAAGCCGGTCATGAAAACTTTCCACATCGCCGTCATCGCGGGAGACGGTATCGGCAAGGAAGTCATCCCAGAAGGCATTCGTGTTCTTGATGCTGCAGGCCGCCGCTTTGGCCTCCACTTCGATTGGTATGCTTTCGATTGGAGTTGCGAAACGTATTCCAAGACTGGAAAGATGATGCCTGAGGATGGTCTCCAACAATTGCGGCCGTTCGACGCCATCTTTCTAGGCGCCGTCGGCCATCCCACCGTACCCGATCACACTTCTCTCTGGGGACTGTTGATCCCTATTCGCCGCGGATTCCACCAATACATCAATCTTCGTCCCGTGCGCCTTTTTGAGGGTATCGATTGTCCACTGAAGGATCGGAGGGCCGGGCAAATCGATTTCTGCATTGTTCGGGAAAATAACGAAGGCGAGTACTCGAATATTGGGGGTCGTCTATACGAAGGAACAGAAGAAGAGATGGCCGTTCAGCAATCCGTTTTTACCCGGCGCGGAACAGACCGCGTTCTCCGGTTCGCCTTCGAACTGGCCCGCAAGAGGAATAGGCATCTGACCTCCGCCACAAAATCAAACGGGCTCATCCATACCATGCCTTTCTGGGACGAATGCTTTCATCGCATAGCCGCTGAATATCCAGACATCCGCACCGATCAATACTTCATTGACATTCTGACTGCTCACTTTGTGCGTCATCCAGACTGGTTCGATGTTGTCGTAGGCTCCAATCTTTTCGGCGATATTCTCTCGGACTTGGGGCCAGCCATCGTTGGTTCCATCGGAATCGCCGCCTCGGCGAATCTCAATCCGGAGAAAGCATTTCCTTCGATGTTTGAGCCTGTCCACGGCTCAGCGCCCGATATAGCCGGACAGGGAATCGCCAATCCCATTGGCCAAATATGGTCGGGGTCGATGATGCTACGGCATCTCGGCGCGCCGGAAGCTGCCGATGCCGTCGAGAACGCCATCGCTGAGCTCCTGGCAGAGTCTGATGTCCGGACTCCGGACATCGGAGGCAAGGCGTCCACCGAGGAGCTCGGGAACGCTATCGCCCTGCTGGTGAAGAAGAGAAGTTAGGCTGCCGATGCCCAAGGGTGCCTATAGAAGGTTCGCTGGTTCCAGATGCGAGGATAAGAGCCCACGACGTATTCAATCACTAGGAAGAGCGTGTCCCGGTCAACGGGTCAATCCAAACAGTTAGAAATGGCGCACAGCTCGCCGCACTCAGGACGGAGCCCTCGGATCTCGTGACTTCACTTTATCCGTCTGGCGGTAAAAGCGAGTCAGGGCACCAATGTCGAAACATTCGCTTATTGCCGAACGGGCATGAGATAGCCGCGTATGCGGCTCACTATACGTTTGTATACGGATGTATACAACATGTTCCGTCTTGACAGCCCCGGGAGAGCCCGTGTCCAGTGGGCCGACCCCACCCACAGGTCGGGTAGTGGGCCAGTTTAGTAGAAATGGCCCACTACCCGCTGATTGAGTTCGGAGCTGGGCGAATCGGGCAGGAAAATCTCAACGATTGTGAGTAGATACGAACAGAGACCATTTGAGGGAGGTCTTCATGACACGAAACTTAGGGGCTTGGGTGGCATTGTGTGTGGGTCTTCTTATGGTTTGCCCCTCGACCTTCGCGCATCACGGGACGTCGGCGTACGATATGAAGAAGACGACCACTCTAAAGGGAACGATCGCGCGATTCGACTTCATGAATCCGCATTCTTTGGTCTATTTCGATGTGAAAGACGATAGGGGCAATGTGGTGCATTGGGTTTGCGAAAGTCTTCCTCCGGGCCGCGCCATCCGAGCTGGCTGGAAGCACGACTCCTTGAAGCCAGGAGACCAGGTCACAGTTACCTTCAACCCAGCGAAAAATGGCTCACCTGTCGGATTCCTGCAGAAGATCGTGCTGGCTGATGGCAAAGAGCTAACGATCAAGGCGCCCGAATAGAAAGAGGGATATACGATGCGAAGTGTCGTCATTCTGCTCTTGGCTGTTGCAGTTGTAAGCATAGTGGTTGCTCAAACGAATCAACCAGCGGCAAGAACATCCGACGAGGCTCGTTTTTCGCCGCACGACTTGTCTGGGACATGGCTAGGGCCCGACCCACAATTGCCCGGGCCCCGCCTCCAAGAGGTCTTTGGCCCGGAGGTTCCTCCAATGACGGCTTGGGGGAAAGCGAGATACGATGCCGCGAAACCAGGATTCGGGCCCAGGGCTAATTTGCACGGCAACGACCCAACACTTCACTGTGATCCGATTGGCATGCCGCGGCTAATGACTTTCATCACTCCCATGGAAATCCTACAGACCCCGCGTCATATCGTGATGCTATTTGAGGCGGGGCACGAGTGGCGGCAAATCTGGATCGACGGCCGCAAATTGCCCAGCGATCCGGAACCGACTTGGAATGGATACTCCGTTGGCAGATGGGAAGGCGACACGCTCGTTGTCGATACGGTCGGATTCAACGATCAGAGTTGGGTGGACCAGTATGGCAATCCGCACAGTGACGCAATGCACCTAACTGAACGCTATCGAAGGACAAGTCGGAACAAGTTGGAGTTGACCATGACAATTGACGATAGCAAGGCGTACACGAGGCCGTGGGTCAGCCTCACACGACCCTTAACCTTAAAGCCGAATCTAGAAATCGAAGACGAGCCTTGCGTACCCGAAGAAATGGATTCGTTTACGTCAGCGGTTCGGGAACCGGCAGCCGCTAAGTCCGATAAGTCCGGTAAGTGAGGTTGGTTTCAGTTTCTGGGCGGCACTGGCGATTACTTGGACGGAGTTTTGACAAGCGGTTCGATGTCGGAAAGTTAGCGAGGATGCGATGACGGATTCCGGTGCGAGTTCTGTCGAGTCGCGACGTGGATTTTTTCGAATAGTGGCGGCAAGTATCGCGGCTTTACGAGCGATTGATGTCAAGGCTAGCGCCCAGCAAGCGCGTCCTCAAATCACACGGACGCCATACGAGTCCGGCGTTGGGGACATCGCCATGGCATTCGCGGGAGATTCCATGATCACGCGCGCGCTGACTTCCTTCCGAGAGCCCTCCTTCCTGGCCATACGAGATCTGCTGCAGCGTGCAGATGTGCGTTTTGCAAATAGCGAGATGCTCTTCCATAACTACGAAGATTGGCCTACGGATTTTACGCGGACTTACACGCGATGTGATCCGCGCTTTATAGGTGACCTCCAGTGGCTGGGCATTAATCTGGTTTCGTGCGCCAATAACCATGGCATCGATTTCGGCCAGGGCGGTGTTCTCACTAACATCCGTAACTTGAACGCCGCCCGGATGGTTCACGCCGGCAGCGGAAGCAATTATGCTGAGGCCCTCGCGCCTGCCTATCTTGAGACGCCTAAGGGCCGGGTAGCCCTGGTGGCTGCCACTTCCACCGGACGATATGAATCCCGTGCGGGAGACCAGCGTCGGGACATGAAAGGTCGTCCGGGTGTCAATCTCATTCGGTGGATTAACGAATGGTTCGTTGATAGAGATTCCTTTGAGGCCCTCCGACGCGTCGGGGCACAGCTGGGCAAAGCGTCGTTTCAGTATTTGGCTCACGACTATGGCGTCGCAGCGGACAAACTAGACAAAGCGGTCTACTTGGCCGACAGAAACACGCTGGGTCAAGGCATTGAAGACGAGATTGCCAGATTTGTCGCGGGCGACTCGTTTGAGCGGCATACAAGAATTCATCAAGGCGACCAACAACGGAATTTGCAAACTGTTCGCGACGCCCGCCGAATGGCCGAATGGGTTATCTACAGCGTGCACAACCACGAGTACGGCGGAAAAAATGTCGATGAACCTTCCGAGCACATTCGCACGTTAGCGCACGCAGTGATTGACGCCGGCGCGGATGCCTTTGTAGGCCACGGCCCTCACAACCTCAGAGGCATCGAGATTTACAACGGAAAGCCAATTTTCTACAGTGTAGGAAACTTCATTTTTGAGCCCGACACTGTCCTGCTAGATCCCGAGGATGATTACATCCGGGAAGGGCTCGGACCTGAAAACACACCCGCCGACGTTTACGATGTGCGGATTTCTTCGGGCGAACACCCGACAGCGGGACCTCAGTGGTATAGCGCGATTCCCGTCGCACTTTTCAAAGACAAACGCCTCCGGGAGATAAGGCTCTACCCCATCGACATCGGGGCTGGTGCTCCCCGGTCCGAGGCCGGCCGTCCGATGCTAGCGGATGAGAAAATAGCAGCCGACGTTCTCAGCCGCTTGCAGCGGCTTTGCGAACCTTTCCAAACCAAGATCGATATTGAAGGAAACGTAGGGGTGATTCGGATCGCCTGAGAGGCAAGTTCTGGCGGGGATCAGGCGCGGATTCATGTAATCAAGCGAGGTGCATCTGAAGTAACCCGGGAGCTCATAGGAGGATGTCCATGGAAAACAAGAAGGGGAGAGGCTTCGGCATTTTTCGGATCGCAACTGTAACGTTCATCCTCATCCTCACGGCCGCTCAGGGGTACGCCCAGCTAGGGGGTGGCTCAGTTTCTGGAGTTGTACAGGATGCGTCGGGCGGTGTTGTTCCTGACGCGCTAGTGTCGATAGTGAACGTTTCCACTGAGACCGTCCGAGAGGTGACTTCGAATTCAGACGGTGTGTATTCCGCTCCGAACCTTATACCAGGTAGTTATCAGATAACCGTCACGGCAAAAGGTTTCCAAACATTGATTCGGAAGGACATTGTGGTGACAGTTGGCGCTCAATTAGCTTTGAATTTAGCTTTGAGTGTTGGGCAGGTGAACCAAAGTGTTACGGTTACTAGTGAGGTTCCGGTCGTGGAAACCTCCTCATCTTCAATCGGCGCGACGGTCGAGCAAGTCAGTATTGTTGCTCTCCCGCTGAACGGGCGCGATTGGACACAGCTCGCCATTCTTCAGCCGGGTGTTAATACCATTCATACGCAAGCTGCGTCGAACTTAGGTGCAAATCGTGCTCAGCGCGGTTTCGGAAATCAATTAACGGACAACGGCCACCGCCCGAGTGAGAACTCCTATGTAGTGGACGGCATCAACATCAATGACTATTCCAACGCAGCACCGGGTAACGTAATCGGTGAGAATTTGGGCGTGGATGCCATCCAGGAATTTAACGTCGCAACTAGCAATTACAGCGCAGAGTATGGACGCACCTCAGGTGCGGTCATCAACGCCACGACGAAATCTGGCACCAACGACTTTCACGGAACCGGTTATTTCTTTGACCGGGACAAAATTTTTGATGCTCGAAATTACTTTGCTAAAACCATACCTCCATTTGCGCAAGGACAATACGGGGCGTCTGCTGGGGGCCCAATCGTCAAAAACAAAACATTTATTTTTGGCGATTATGAGGGGATCACTCAAAACCTCGGAGAAAGCTTTCGTGACGTCATCCCGTCGGCTGCAGCTCGCGCCGGAAATCTGTGCTCAAAGCCCATCGCGAGTGGCCCGGGTGCCTGCTCGCCGCAGACGATCACCATAAACTCTAAGGTCGTCCCATATTTGGCGCTGTGGCCGGATCCAACCAAGGTTCCTGTATCCCCTCTAGGCGGATCGAGCGATAACGGCGACGCGGTCGTGTACAACACGTCCGGACTCGCGAGTCTTCACGAGCATTATTTCACAGTACGAGCTGACCAACAGTTTTCTGCGAACGACAGTCTGAGTGGCACCTATTTCTTTGATCGTTCACCTCAAACTATTCCCGATAATCTGGTCAACGTTCTTAATGAAGAGCTGTCGAATCGGCAGATGGCAGGCATAGCTGAGACACACGTTTTCAGCTCAGCGTTAGTCAATGTTGCCCGGATTGGTTTTAGCCACGATATAGGGGTGGCGAGCAAACCCGGTAAAGCCATCAATCCGGCAGAAGTGGATGCGACTTTGATGGTTCCGGGGATCTTCAACGGAGTCTTGCCACCAGGGCCGCCGGGAATAAGCATTTCTGGCTTTACTGGAGTAACTGGTTTAGGAAACCGAGCCGGTTTTCACGGCTACGACTCGTATCAAGCGAATGACGACCTTTCTTTCACGCACGGTGTTCATGCTTTGAAATTCGGATTTGCCTTCGAGCGAATCCAGTACGACGTCCATCTGCTGATTGGGAGCCTAGGCACTTTTTCGTTTCTAAAGACCGGGAGCACTTCAGCTTTAGAGAACTTCCTGATGGCGAATCCGCATTCGGCCTTCGGGGAAATCGGTGGGTTCAAGCCTAAGGCCGTTGAGGCAAGAGACAGCCGCTTCGCTGGATATGTTAATGACGACTGGCGGATCGGAAGGAATCTCACGCTGAATCTGGGCCTCCGATACGAGATGCTGACAAATCCGACGGACAATCACAACAATCTCTCGCGTCTCAATACTTACGGTGCTCCTTCGGGAAGCGGGCCCTGTCCGAATATCTTTCCGAATAACTTCACTTCGACGGGTGTTCCCGGCTGCCCTGTCCCAATCATGCACTTGTGGAACACGAACCCGACGCTTCATAACTTCGAGCCAAGGGTTGGATTCTCGTGGGATCCATTTCGACATGGAACAACTGCGGTGCGCGGTGGGTTTGGGATTTTCGATATCCTTCCTCTTCCCTATATTTGGGCAGACGGGTTCTTCACCGAATATCCTTACTCGCTGTCATTTACCGCGACGAACTTGCCTGCGGGCTCATTCCCAAACTCAATCCCGTTCATCTCCCCCGGAACTCCCGGTGCTCGGTACGTCGACCCAAACCCGAAGCGCAACTATGCAATGAACTGGAATTTAGATGTCCAACATCAATTCAACCGGGCCGTGTCTGTCATGGTCGCCTACGTCGGTTCACGCACAATTCACCAAGCTATGACCAATGATAATGCGAATTTCGTGACACCAACCTTGGTGAATGGAACCTACACTTGGCCATTGCCGGTAGGAAGCGGGACGGTGCTCGATCCCAACGTTGCCAATCTTCGGTCGATGTTCTGGCTAGGTGATGCTTCTTATGAGGGCGTTCAGGGACAACTACAATTTCAAGCTACCAACAGACTCTTAGCTCAAGTCTCGTACACGTATGGCCGCTGCTTCTCGGATGGTGATTCTTCACAATTCGTTGATCAATTTCAGAATTCGGTCCCAAATCTCTTCGCCCTCCAGCCGGAGTTAACCCATGGCCCTTGTGATTTTGACATACCTAGCAATCTGACGGCGAATTACATCTACACCATTCCAGGCCCCAAGTCTGGTGCGCTTCAGTACATTGCAGGTGGCTGGCAATTTCTGGGAATTGTGACGGACACCAGCGGGCAACCGTTCTCGGTGTTGACGGGAGGGGACCCGTTGGGAATGTTGAGCGATTCCCCGATTGATTTCCCTAACCGCGTTCCAAACTGTAATGTTTATACCTCGCATTTCAAGGCCCTGAGCCAGCCGCTGTACGTCAATCAGAGTTGTTTCGTCATAGCGCCAGTCACCTCGGCGGGACCCATTCTGGGCAATAACGGGCGCAATCGATTGTATGGGCCGGGCTTGGTCAACTTCGACATGTCGCTATTGAAGAACATTCCTGTGACAAAGGTTTCGGAGTCGTTCAACGTACAGTTGCGCTTTGAGTTCTTTAACATATTCAATCACACCAATTTTTCCGTACCGACTAACGTCACTCTTGGATCCAGCCTCGGCTTACTTAACTCCACTGCGACGCCCGAACGGCAGATTCAATTAGGGGCGAAAATCACTTGGTGAACAATTGAGGACGTAGATCCACTTGCGAAGTTTCTGCGTGAGACGCACGAGGTGATCGGCACCTGGTGATACGACCACGATGCAGCCCTGCCACATAGCTTCGCGCCGCGCGCGACGCCGGAGGACCTTGTAGCAGGGCTCTGGGGAAAAGACGCTGGCTCCGAATCCTGGAGGGGAAACGTTCGCGGAAGGGAAACCTGGATGTGCATTTGTGGGAAGACACCGAATCGGCTACTTGCCATCTCGATTGGATCTCTTTTTTTTCTTGCACTCTTGGTGGGCTCTCGTTTGCTAGCGCAAGGTTCGCCACAATACAGAGTTGATCCATTCTGGCCCAAACAACTACCGAACAACTGGATTTTTGGGCGCGTCGCCGGAGTGGCCACCGATTCCCGCGACCATCTGTGGGTGCTGTCATCTCCGAATTGGGTTACTGCTGATAACGCTGGTTTGGAACAAACGCCCCCTATCTCAGAATGCTGCAGGCCGGCGCCCGCGGTGCTTGAGTTCGACGTGGATGGAACAGTTCTCAAGGGCTGGGGCGGACCGGGGTATGTACCGGACTGGCCGACGCAAGAGCATGGCTTCGCAGTAGATAAAGAAGGGAATGTCTGGATTGGCGGCGCCTGGGCGGGAGAGTACGCCCCTGGTCCTGAGATTCCAGTTGGCAGGAGACAGATATGGGACCGTCAGGTACTGAAGTTCACGTCGGAAGGCAAACTGCTTCTGGAAATTGGTCATCCCACAACTGCCCCAGCGAACAGTCAGGATGTGACCATCTTAGGAGCGCCCGCCGGAATCACGGTGGACGATGCTGCCCACGAGGTTTACATAGCAGACGGCTTCTTGAATAAGCGCGTAGTCGTTTACGACTCCGATACAGGGGTGTTCAAGCGTGGGTGGGGAGCCTATGGCATCCCACTTAGCCAGATCACGGATTCAAAAATGCCGCCGTATGATTATTCGGCTCCGCCCGCCAAGCAATTTAGAGGGCCGGTCGACAACATTCGAATCTCAGTCGACGGGCTCGTGTACGTGGCTGACCGGACGGCCGACAGGATACAGATTTTTACGAAGCAAGGAAAGTTCGTAAAGGAGTTCTCAGTGGCCCCGAGAACGCTAGTCCGAGGATCCGCTTGGGGACTCGCCTTTTCACACGATCCCCAGCAGAAATATCTCTTGGTCGGAGACGGAGGAAATTGTGTGGTTTGGATTCTCCAACGCAACGACGGCGCTGTCGTGGGCAAGTTTGGACATAGGGGCTCGAATGCGGGGCAATTCGATTTCATACAGGACATGACCATGGACTCGCACGGAAACCTTTATATTGGTGAACACCATTACAATAATCGGATTCAAAAATTCATCCTCGAAAACTAGGATTGGTTGCGCCAAAAAACGAGCCGGAATTTCAACGTGCGGGAAATTTCCGGTCCACACGACAAGTGTCACAGGACGACGGTGATCGCAGGAGTTTTCCTTCGAGCGAGAACGTCCTATTTCAACGACTGGGAGGTGTAGGCGCTTGCACACGCTGTATGAATTCTGTCAGTGGCTGGAGAGAACGAAAGTTGGGACGTCGATCCACGATTCAGTTTGGGCATTTCCGGTCATCGAAACGGTCCACATTTTTGGCATTATCCTGCTGGTGGGTTCGACGTCGATCCTCGACCTGCGTATGCTGGGCATTGCATTCAAAGTAGACACGGTCTCAAAGCTGGCTCGTCAGTATTTGCCGTGGACGTGGGCGGGCTTCGGGATCCAAGTAGTAACAGGTTTTCTTCTCCTGTCATCCGAGGCTATCAATATGTATGGCAACGTAGCCTTTCGACTGAAAATGCTCATGATCGTTCTGGCCGGAGTCAACGCGCTCGTTTTTCACTTGACCGCCTACCGGAGCGTGGGGAAATGGGAGCATGATCCGGTGGCACCTCTTTCGGCTCGATTTGTCGGGACGCTTTCGATCCTGCTGTGGTTCGGCATCGTGGCCGCGGGGCGCTGGATCGCCTACACGTAGCAGATTTTTTGACCACAAAGCGTCTGAAAATGAGCGGCCCGCTCATGCGGCTATTGTAAATCGATTGCCGACGACTATTTGTTCCGACACCGCGGGGCTGCGGGCGCAGAGATAGCTGCATGATTATCGGCGACAAGCTGCGAGATTTGCGGGAACACAGGAGTCTCTCTCAAGCGGACATCGAAAGCCGGACTGGCTTGCTCTGCTGCGATATTTCCCGGGTCGAAAACGGTCACACCGTCCCGTCGATTGAGACTCTTGAGAAGTTGGCGCGCGTATGGACGTGCCCTTCGACCAACTCTTCTACGTTGGAGAAGGACCGCCAACCTCAAGGCTGTCGGCTCGTGGGACCGAGGATGGCATCGAGTGGGGAAGTTTTGGCGAGGATGCTAAGATGCTCCACCAATTCCGAAGAGCTTTTAGACGGAACGAGCCCAAAGCTAAAGGTTCTCCTCCTCATGGCGCAGAAAATGGCGGCGGTGCGCTCAAATCGTTTTCCGGCTATGTAATGTGGATTACGTCGGTGGGACTGGAGGCAGTCGCCCATGCCGCAGCTTCTCAGAAAAACCCTTCTCGCATTTTTCAGTATCGGAATTGTGATCGTGTTGACTGCAGACGCTCCGTCGGAAACAGAGACGCGAGTGGTGGTAGCAGTATCCCCATTCATTGATGTTCATACGCATCCGAACGCGAGCGATCCCGCCGGTACGACTAGAGCTGCCCTTCGGGCCATGCGCACTGAAAACGCCGAGAAGCTTCTATTTCTGCCTCCTCCATTCTCGCCGGATTCTCCAACTCAATATGACTATGAAGTCCTCCGCTCAGCGGAAAAGGACCATCGTGATGAACTTGCGTTCGGTAGCGGCGGCGGGACACTAAACGTAATGATTCAGCAAGCTGTGCGTGCTGGCCAGGTGAGCCCCGAAATCAAAAAGGAATTCGAATTGCGTGCCGAAGAGAGTCTTCGCCAAGGCGCAGTCGGATTCGGCGAGATGGCAGCAGAGCACTTTGCGACAGGACCAGGCACTTATTACGAGTACGCGCCTGCCGACCATCCCCTGTTCTTAGCATTGGCCGATATTTCGGCCAGGCATGGCGGCATTCCTATTGACCTTCACATGGAAGCAGTTCCTCAAGCTATACCGCTCCCGGCTGGATTCAAGTCGCCTCCAAATCCGCCTCGACTGCATGCTAATGTCGCGGCCTTCGAACGGTTGCTCGCACACAATCCGCACGCGACGATCGTCTGGGCTCATGCGGGTTCGGACAACACCGGCTATCGTACTGTCGAGCTTATGCGGCGATTGCTGCAAGCACATCCCAACCTATACATGGAAATCAAAGTAGATCCGGCAGCACCTGGAAGGAATTCGCCTCTTAGCAACGGCGGGAGCGGACTGATCAAACCCGAATGGTTACAGCTTTTTCAAGATTTTAGCGACCGGTTTGTGATTGGCTCTGACCAGCATTATCCAGAACCGTCGAAGGGTCCACAGCGATGGCAATCCGTCGTGCTGCTGCTTAACCAACTTCCCCCGGATTTGCAACGCAAGATCGGACGAGAAAATGCCATGCGCATCTACCATCTGTCTGACGCCATTTCTCCTAGAGAATTGAGGTACAGAATCCAGCCCTTCCCTTAAGGCTATGGAGAGAAATGTTATGTCCTTCAAGTTTGATTTCGATTCGACCAATCGGATTCTCCGATGCCGGTTCGAGGGACGCGTCACCAATGAAGAGTTCACAAATTACCTGCGGATCGTTGGCCAGTATATTGCATTGACGCTTCCGCGAGGCGGCATCACGGATCTGTCAGCCGTGGATTCCTGGGAGGTTACTGCCGAGACGCTCCTGATGCTAGCGGGCGTGCCGCCCGCTGTGCCCCCAATGGGCCGACCGCGTGTCATCCTCGCGGCCTCTGATTACATTTTCCGGATGGCGCGCATGTTTGAACTTCACGCGGAACTTCTGCGGCCAAATCTGCACGCGGCTCGCACGTTGAAAGAAGCGTCCGCAATTCTAGGCGTGCAGGAATTCTACTTCGAGCCACGGACGTTTTGGCAGTCACACCCGAGCCAATCCACCAAGACATACACCAAGATCATGTAAACGACATAGAGCTTGCTACTGAGTCGGGTGTGTTACCATCCCCAGGCGCGACACCAGACAAGCGGAAAAGAGCATGTATGGCTCGCCGTGGTCAGGTGGGAACAATAGCAGTCAGCGGTAGGTGGTACGTCGTTCGCTTTTGGAAGTACCCGCAAGGACAGGACAGGATTCACGCCAGCGAGAAAATCTGTCCTGTCTCTTGCGAAGGTGCTTTATCGAAGGGCGAGCGGCGACGTAGAGCAAACGAAATCGTAGCCGCTAGCGGGGTTAACGACTATCAGAGTTTTGTCGAAACCACCAATGCCGTCACATTTCGTGAGCAAATGAAGTGGTTTCTCAATCATGCGATGAATCGGAAACGCAAACCAGTCAAACCCGCCACTCTCTATTCTTGGCAAAACTGCGCGAATAAGTGGCTTAACCCGAACCTTGGAGACCTTCCCCTTTCGTGCGTCAACAATGCGACCCTCAAGACGTTGGTTGCGAAGATGCACGAAGCGGGATTGTCGGCCAAGAGCATTCTGACCTACGTTGGTTTGGTAAAGCTTGTCGTAGCCTCCGCATTAGACAAGAACGGTGAGCAACTGTTCCCTCGGAAATGGAACCATCAGTTCATCGACTTGCCCGTTGTGGAGAGTCAGCACCAACCCACTTTTGCTCCTGAGATGATGACTAAGATTCTATGGAAAGCGGAAGGGCAAGACATGGTGCTGTTTGCGTTGCTTGCGGGAACGGGACTCAGGGCAGGCGAAGCCCTCGGTCTCGAAGTGAAGCACCTTTCCTCAGATTGCCAGACTCTCACGGTCGAGCAATCATGTTGGCAGGGTGACATTCAAAGCCCGAAGACGAAGAACGCCTACAGACAGGTTGACCTCAGTCCTAAACTGGCCGATTTACTCAAATCATTTGTCGCGGATCGTCAGTCAGGATTGCTGTTTGCGAATAAGTCGGGCAAGCCGTTATCTCAGACAAATTTGCTTCGCAGATCTCTCCCCCCTCACCAACGCAACCATCGCGGCCATTTTTCGTCAACTCGCCTCTAGGGCTGGACTGAACCGGGCCACGGCCCACATGTTGCGCCACAGCTTTGCGACTCACTTGTATGAAATGGCGCAGACATTTTCGCCATTCAGACGCTCTTAGGACACGTCAGAATTGAAACGACAGCTCGTTACGCCCGGATAAGCCCGTTTCGGTTGGTCGAAGTCTTCGAGAGTTGTCATCCACTGGGGAGCTACCGTGACAAGAGAAAGTCCGAAGTCTAAGGTTGTTCGTGGAAAGCGTATCCAATCGAAGCGATTTAAGGAGTCCGCGGCGGAATTGCTCTTGCACCCTTGGTTTCTCCCGAAACCAGTTGCGCGCGCGATATTCGATCTTGTGCCGCCCGATTACAGATACAGAATGCGGGATTTTTTTATCGATTGGGGGTGTCTCAAATGTGAGCGCAAAGATGCCCCATACGGTTCTAACGGATTGTGCTTGGGGTGTAAATCGACGATTTATTATCGCCTTTTCAGCTCAGCCAACGACGTCTAAAATTGCGGCAACATTTGCATTACGGAAACGAGTTCGTGGCCACGCCGACCAGGCCCGGAAATTAGTCGAAGAATTCTCCCGTAAGGGTCCCAAGCCAAGTAAATCTCCGAACGTAAAATCGGTTCAAGTTGGAAGTCCAGCCATTCACGCGCTTGATCGCTTTTAAGAACAGCGAAATATAAGTCTGGAACCGAATTTACGGCCTGGGTCATTGGCTCCGCCGCTTTGAGCGCTGGGACTACACATTTCTCTACGCATGCGGCTAGATAACTTGAGGACGCCCCCTCCCGGCCGGGGCAAAACGCACATGAGATGTTGCGAGCGCTATATCTGTATGCCAACCGTCCAATTGGCCCAATAGATGAGCCATCGCCGCATTGTTAGGAGCGCGGCAAAGAAGCGCGGCATCAAAAGCAGCCGGGGAACCGAATGTAAGAATGTCCAAAACTTGGATGTCGGGCGCGATGTTGTGTAGCGTGTGCGGCTGTACTGGAAAAATGTCTTTGACGTTCATTCGACGCAGCAATACAAAGTAAACTTCAGTTTTGTCCATCCAGACCCTCGTCAAGGTAGAACTCCACCCAATCTTTGGTTATCCGATCATACGCTTCGTGCAGGTCGAGTTTGCCGTCCTTGATCTGTACGCAAACCAATGTCTCCAGCTTGTCTTTCTCGTGGTAGCCAAACTCCTTTCCGTTCCATTCGTTGATTGCCGGTTGGTACCAGAGATTTGAGATATCGTTCGAACCGCCCGCACACAGCGGATAAAAGTGGTCACCTCGCCACTTTTGATATTCCGCTGCTCCTGAGGCACGTTGTATTCGTCGTAGACCTTTTTGTGTACCGACTCTGGAACGTTGCGGTGTGCTTGAGAATAAGTGCAGCTCGGCTTGGAACCCGGACAGTTCTCCGTGTAACCCTTTGCAAGATCATCGACGATCAACGTGGCCGCAAGTCCGGGCGTCATCATCGAGTCTGGATAAAGGCTCGCAGGACGAATATGCTCCGCGACGGTCAGAGGACCGTTTGTCTGAACATGAAGATTTTTGCTCCAGGCCCAGCCTTCAGTTCCGTCAGTTGTCTTAACGTGGAAAAACCCGTTGGGCTGCGCCGGTTCGAGAATCTCAAGCCGTGTCCCCGGGCTCAGCTTGGCGAGGGGAGCATTATTGGTTGAAGCATCCGGTCGAAGATTGACGTTACGGGTGACGACTGCAGTCTGTGCAGCGGCGAGGCTTACCTGAAGGAACAGAAACGCGAGCATACAAGAGAGTCTTTTCATCCTCGATCTCCTGACAGGAATCGGGCCGCCTCATCGTTTAGGAGTTTTCCCCCTAATACGCCAAGATATTTTCTGTACTCTGTTACTGGGCAAGGCATAATCTTGTTTCTCGCTCGGTAATACAAGCAGGTGCTGCTCTTCATTTCCCAATGGCTCTTCCGAGCAGAAATGCATCGGGCGTGTTAAGTGCGGAAGCTAGCATAGTGAACCATCGCCCGCAGTGAGCCAACTACTCATTTTCGAATCCGACTTCATCCCGCCAACTAAGTAGCGTTTGCGGCGAGTTGTAGTTAGGCGTTCTGACCACCGCGAAAGTTTCCATGGGGGGCCCACGTTGACCGAAACAAGTACGTAGTAATACGGTTCCATTGAGTCAGAGGAGCTAAGAAGCCCGCGGAAGAAGGAATGGACAGCCAGAAATCCATGGTTCTAATGACCGGCTATTCGGACAAATACTGATGCGCCTATTACGAATTGACAAAAAGATGCG
>Ga0134126_10003591_pt1 | contig 19433 bp, 16 predicted proteins | sample KB31752_FD_96881 | JGI IMG/M metagenome (GOLD analysis project Ga0134126, IMG submission 96881) | Terrestrial soil microbial communities with excess Nitrogen fertilizer from Kellogg Biological Station, Michigan, USA - KB3-175-2 | ecosystem: Environmental > Terrestrial > Soil > Unclassified ...
GATCGCGGCTACGTGCAGGTCAACGCCATTCGTTCGGCCCGGACGGGATTCGTCGCTTCGGTGACGCAAGATGGCCGCATGCACGAAGTCACCGTTAATCCGGATAGCGGCCGAATTACGCGCGGCGACTGATCGTCAGGCGCTGCGGACCGGAACCTCCATGCGGCCGATACGCTCGAACTCAAGCATCATCCTATCGCCGGGGACGACCCGCGCGACGCCCTCACACGTCCCCGTCATGATGATGTCGCCGGGCAGCAGCGTATAGAACGTCGATGCCCAGGCGATTTGGCGTGGAATGCTCATCACCATCAGGCTGGTGTTCGACGCCTGGCGCATCTCGCCGTTGACCTTGAGCGAGAAGGCGAGCTTAGACGGATCGCCGATCTCGTCGGCCGTCACCAGCCACGGGCCGAGCACGGCATAGGTATCGATCGACTTGCGGAAGCTGCGGTCCTCGGGACCGCGCACCACCATGTCGAGCGCGATAGCGTAGCCGGCGACGTAGTCGAGCGCCTTGTCCTCGGGAACGTTGGCCGCACGCTTGCCGATGACGAGGCCAAGCTCGGCCTCGTGGTCGGTGCGGCGGTCGGGAAAGCGCACCGCGACGCCTTCCGATGGTCCGACCAACGCGCTGATCGCCTTGAGAAACAGACCTTGCTCCTCGATCGGCCGGGCGCGGGTCGACGGTGAATAGACCGCAATCTCCTTGTCCTTGTCGGCTTCGAGCCGGTGGGCGTGATAATTCACCGGCGTGCCGATGATCTTCGACGGATTGGCAACCGGGCTGAGCAGCCGCACGGCGGCAACCGGCACCGGTTTGGCCTGATCGGCGAGCCTCTCGAGCTTCGGCCGCAACGCGTCGAGGCGCGCGATCAAAGGATCGCCGAGCGCCAGCGGATAACGCTGCGCCGGCAGCTCGTCGACGATCGCGGTTACGTCGTACAGCGCGCCGCCGCGAACGATGCCGATGCGATTGTCGTTGAAGCGGCAGAGCCTCATGACGCCCCCGGGGTTGCAAGTGGCAAAATAGCCGCCCAATCGCCGGCTGCGCAGCGAAATTTTCCGCCCGCCTAGAACAACGCGTTGCCGGCCATCAACCCGAGAACCAGTAGCGCCAGGAAAATCGCGACGAAAATCAAGAACAGAACCTTCGCGATTCCGGCCGCCGCGGCCGAAATCCCAGTGAATCCGAAGACGCCGGCAACGACCGAAATGACGAAAAAGAACAGCGCCCATCGCAACATGCGACGTCTCCCTGGGTGTTCCGCCACAACGGCGGCCACTGCCAATGGTTCCTGCCCATCTTGCCCACGCCACGTCCGGTCTTGGCGCGGGCGTGCATTGACAGCGGCCGCACCATCCATTGACATGACGCTCGCACCAACCGCGCACGGACGGCCGAACTCATGGTGGGGCACACCGAAACCAAACTGACGCTGCACGGTTGCGGCATCCATGTGATCCGCGGCGGCAGCGGCGCGCCGCTGGTCTACCTGCACGGCGCGGGCGGCGGCGGCTTGTGGCTGCCGTGGATGGAGGATCTGGCGCAGAAATTCAATGTCATCGTGCCCGAACATCCGGGCTTCGGCCGCTCCGATATGCCCGCGTGGCTCGACGGCATCCACGATGTCGCGCTGTTCTATCTTGAATTTCTTGCCGCCGAGAACCTCGCCGGCGTTCATCTCATGGGCGGCTCGATCGGCGGCTGGATTGCGGCCGAAATGGCGATGCTCGACGCCTCGCGCCTCAAGACACTGACCCTGATCGGGCCGGCCGGCATTCATGTCTCCGGCGTGCGCAAGCCGGATCTGTTCATGTGGTCGGCCGAGGAATTGGCGCGACGGCTGTTCCACGACAAGGCGATGGGCGATGAAGCGGCCAAGCGTGCGGTCGATCCTGCCGGCGACGATGTCCGGATGAAAAACATCTACACGGTCGCGCGCCTCGCCTGGCATCCGCGCTTCTACGATCCGCTGCTGATGAAATGGCTGAAGCGCGTCAAGCTGCCGACGCTCATCGTCTGGGGCCGCGACGATCAGGTGCTGCCGGCCGCGCTCGTCCAAGGTTTCGCCGAGCGCCTGCCGCAGGCCGAAATCGAGATCGTCCCGGATTGCGGCCATCTCCCCCAACTGGAAAAAAAGGATTTCTTCGTCGAACGGGTGATGCGCTTCATCGCAGGGAGCGGCCGATGAAATTCTTCTTTTTCCATTTGATGCCGTACGCCTATCTCGATCCCGATTACGACAAGACGTACGCCACCGATTGGCTGCTTTATCCCAACAGCAATTACGACCCCCAGAAAGGCGCCGAGCTCTACAACCGCTATCTCGACGAAATCGAATATGCGGACGAGCTCGGCTTCGACGGCGTGTGCGTCAACGAGCATCATCAGACCGCCTATGGCCTGATGCCGACGCCGGGCGTGCTGGCGGGCGCGCTGTCGCGTCGTACGAAGACCGTCAAGATCGCGGTGCTCGGCCGCGCCCTGCCGCTGCTCAACAATCCGCTGACCGTCGCCGAGGAATACGCGATCCTCGACAACATCACGCGCGGCCGGCTCGTCGCCGGTTTCGTACGTGGCATCGGCGTCGAATATCACGCCAGTGGCGTCAATCCGACCGAGAGCCACGACCGCTTCCACGAAGCGCATGATCTGATCCTGCGCGCCTGGACGCAGCCGGGTCCGTTTCCGTTCGAGGGCAAGTACTACCATTTCGATTACGTCAACGTCTGGCCGCGGCCCTATCAGCAGCCGCACCCGCCGGTGTGGATTCCGTCGCAGGGCTCGAGCGAAACCATCCGCTGGGCGTCGGCAAAGGAGCGCCGTTACGTCTACCTCCAGACCTTCAGCCCGGTGACCGCGCTGTTCCGCTACATGGACATGTACCGCGAGGAGGCGCGCAAGTCGGGCTACGAGGCGTCACCTGATCAGCTCGGCTGGTCGATTACGACGTACGTCGCCAAGACCGACGAGCAGGCATTAAAAGAGGCGAAGCCGCACATCGAGTTCTTCGTCAACAAGTTCCTCCGCATGCCGATGGAGATGCTGCTGCCACCGGGCTACCTGTCGCTGTCGTCGATGAAGGGCGTCGCCGCGGCGAAGGCCAGTCTCGGCCGAACGCGCACGATGGAGGAGCTGATCGAGCAGGGTCAGTTCATCTGCGGCAGTCCCGAAACCGTGCGGCGGCGGCTCACCGAATATCAGGACCGCGCCGGTTTCAACCTGCTGTTGCCGAACCTGCATTTCGGTACCCTGCCCGCCGACCTGACGCGGCGGAACACGGAACTGTTCGCGCGTGAGGTGATGCCGGCTCTGCGCGACCGTTTGCCCGCCGGCGCGCGCGAAAAAGCCCGTGCCTGAAGGCTGCCGGTCATACGGCGCTTGAAAACTGAACCTGTTCGGGATTGAGTCGGTGGCGCAGCGAACCGCTCGGCAAGAGGCGCTTCCGCGACCGGGGAGGAATCATGCGTAAACACCTCGCTTCCGCATTCATCGCGGCACTGGCATTGGTATTCGGACCGACGGCAGTGCAGGCCGATCCGCTGCCGCTGCGCGTCGGCTGGGTGGCGTGTCCGCCCGAGCTGACGCCGGTGCTGTTGGCGCCGCCCGGCGTCGCGCGGCATCTGGGCAAGAGCTACACGTTCGAGCCGGTGCACTTCCAGGGTACGCCGGCGATGATCACGGCGATCGCCTCGGGCCAGCTCGACATTGCGCCCTTCACCTATCCGACCTTCGGCACGACGATCGAGAACGCCGGCATCGACGACTTGCGCGTCATCTTCGACGATTTCGAGGACGGCGTTCCGGGCTATTTCACCGAGCCCTACGTCGTGCTCAAGTCGAGCGGCATCGATAAGGTCGAGGACCTGAAAGGCAAAGTGGTCGCGACCAACGCCATCGGCAGCGGCGTCGACATCGCCATGCGCGCCATGCTGAAGAAGCATGGGCTCGAGGACCAACACGACTACAGCGTCGTCGAGATCGCCTTCCCCAACATGAAGGCGGCACTGCTCGAAAACAAGGTCTCGCTGATCACGGCGACCGTGCTGAGCGCCAACGACCCTGAACTCACCGAAAAGACCAAAATCCTGTTCACCGAAAAGGACGCCGTCGGCGAGACGCAATTCGCGCTGTGGACGGCGCGCGCGAGCTTCATCAAGGCGCATCGCGCCGCGCTGGTCGATTTTCTCGAAGACAGCCTGCGCGCGCTGCACTGGTATCTCGATCCCAGGAACCACGACCAAGCGGTCAAGATCGTCGCCGAGTTCACGAAGCGGCCGCCGGAGCTGTTCACCGGCTGGCTTCTGACCCACAAGGACCAGTACCGCAACCCCAACGGCCTGCCAAACGTCGCCGCGTTGCAGCGCAATCTCGACACCGCGCAAGAGCTGGGTTTCATTAAGACCCGGCTCGATGCGTCGAAACATCTCGATCTCAGCCTCGTCAAGGAAGCGGCGGCGCGACTCAAGTAGGCCGTAATCCGCGCCTCAGTTCGCCGGTCACCGCAGAAAGGTTCGCATGACCACGCATAGTGCCGCCCATCACCTGCTGCAGGGGCTGGTCGACCTCGGCATCGACTACGTGTTCGCCAATCTCGGCACGGATCATGCGCCGATCATCGAGGAGTTGGCGCGCTGGGAGAAGACCAACCGCCGGCCGCCGGACGTGATTCTATGTCCGCACGAGAATGTCGCGGTGCACATGGCGGGCGGCTATGCGCTCGCCACCGGCAAGGGTCAAGCCGTCCTCGTGCACGTCGATGCCGGCACCGCCAACGCGGCGATGGCGCTGCACAACCTCGCCCGAACCCGGCTGCCGGTTCTGGTCATGGCCGGACGCGCGCCGTTCACCATCCACGGCGAGCTGACAGGCTCGCGCGATACTTACGTCCACTTCGTCCAGGACCCGTACGACATGGCCAGCATCGTCCGGCCGTACGTCAAATGGGAGTACATGCTGCCGTCGGGCGTGGTCATCAACGAGGTTCTGCGCCGTGCTCACACCATGATGCAGAGCGATCCGCGCGGTCCTGTCTATCTGACGTTGCCGCGCGAGATTCTCGCCGCCGACATCGACGACGACAAGGTAATGAGCTTTCCCGAAGCCAAATACGGCCCGGTCAAGGCCGGCGGCATCGCGCCCGAGGAGGCCGAGGCCATCGCCGCCGAGCTCATGGCCGCCGACAATCCGATCGCGGCCACGACCTATATCGGCCGCAAAGCCGAAGGCGTCGCCGTGCTCGACGAACTCGCGCGCGAATGCGGCATCCGCGTCTTCGAAAGCTTCCCGGCGACGCTCAACATTCCGCACGATTCGCCGTGCTTTGCCGGCTTCAACGCTGGCGAAGGCATCAAGGACGCCGATCTGGGCCTTCTGCTCGATACCGACGTGCCGTTCATTCCGCTGGACCATCCGCGCGCCAAGACGATGCGCTGGATCCAGATCGACATCGATCCGCTGAAGGAGAATATTCCGGTCTGGGGATTCGCCACCGACCGCCGCTATCAAGCCGACGCGGCGATCGTGCTACGCCAAGTGCTGGAAGCGGTCCGGCGCCGCGCCGACGATCGCTACCGCCAGAAGGTCAAGGCACGCATTGCGAGCTGGGCGCCGGCGCGCGAGGCGCGCGCCAAGCGTCTGGCCGCGGCAGCGGCGAAAACTGGCGGCCGCGATGCGATGACGGTCGAATATGTCGCCGCGACGCTCAACCAACGGCTGACCGCCGACGACATCGTCGTCAACGAAGCTGTGCGCAACACCGGTCCGACGCTCAGCCAAATGCCGCGCACCAAGCCGCTGACCTATTTCGCGCATTCCGGCGGCGGCCTTGGCGGCAGCGGCGGCATGGCGCTCGGCATCAAGTTGGCGTGGCCCGACCGGCGCGTCATCCAGGTCGTCGGTGACGGCTCTTTCCATTTCATGAGTCCGGATTCGGTTTATGCCGTGTCGCAGCAATTCGGCCTGCCGATCTTCACCGTCGTGCTCGACAATCGCGGCTGGCAGGCGGTGAAGGCCTCGGTGCAGCGCGTCTATCCCAAGGGCGTCGCCGACGAGAGCGGCAAGTTCCGGGCGCAGCTGTCCAGCAGCAAGCCGGGTGAGCGCCGGCGTTTCGACGAGCTGGCGCACGCTTTCGGCGCGCACGGCGAATATGTCGTCGAGCCGGCCGAGCTCGGGTCGGCGATCGATCGGTGCTTCGCCGCGCTCAACGATAAGCGTTCGGCGGTGCTGACCGCGCGTGTGACATCGCTAGCGGACGTGCCGGTCGGGTGACGGCGCCAACTGACCTGACGCTTTCCGAAATCGGCCAGGCGTTCGACGAGCGCCGCCTGTCGGCACGCGAGCTTGTCGAAGCGGCCATCGCCAACCACGCCAAGTCCGACGCCAAGCTCCACGCCTATTCGCAGTGGGCGCCGGAAATCGCCCGAGACATGGCGCGGCACGCCGACGCGGCATTTGCCGAAGGCCGACGGCTCGGGCCGCTGCACGGTATTCCCGTCGCGCCCAAGGACCTGTTCGCGGTATCCGGCATGCCGACCTACGCCGGCAGCCCGCGCCGCCTGCCGGCGAAGTGGGAACAGGACGGGCCGGTCATCGCCGCGCTCCGCCGTCAGGACTCAGTCTTCGTCGGCAAGACCCACATGGTCGAATTCGCCTTCGGTGGCACCGGCGCCAATGCGCACTGGCCGTGCCCGCGCAACCCGTGGGACACCGCACAAGAACGATCGCCCGGCGGCTCGTCGAGCGGCGCCGGCGTGGCGTTGCTCGAAGGCTCGGCCGTGATCGCGCTCGGCACCGACACCGCCGGCTCGGTGCGTATCCCGGCCAGCGCCACCGGCACAGTCGGCCTCAAGGTAACCGCCGGCCGTTGGTCAGTGGACGGTATCGTGCCCTTGAGCCATACGTTCGATACGCCCGGCGTACTGGCGCGCAGCGCCGCCGACGCGGCAATCGCCTTCCGGGCCATCGATCCCGGCGGCGTCCAGCCGATCGCGCCCGCGAACCTCGACGGTCTGCGCATCGGCATCGACGATGCGATGTGGCGCGACTGCGCACCAGGGATCGCCGAGACTGCCAAGGCCGCCCTCGATCATCTGGTGCAGGCCGGTGCCAAGCTGCTGTCCAAGCCCGTGCCCGAATTCGGCACCGCGTTTCAGGTTTTCTGCGAGGGCGGCGTGTCGGCGATCGAGCTGCGTCGTTTCCTAGACCGCGAATTACCGGATTGGATCGCGACGCTCGACCCGATTAACGCGCCGGTGATCGCACGCGCGGCGACAATACCGGACGAGCGTTATCGCGAGCGCCTGGCGCGGCTGGCGCCCCTTGCCGGTTCGGTGACGGCGACCCTGGCCGGAGTCGACGTCGTCGCATCGCCGACTCTTACGGTGACGCCGCCGCTGCTGTCGACGATCCATGACACCGCCAGCCACTGGGACGCGAACCGCGCGCTTACGCGCAATACCGTGCCGGCCAACTACCTCGGCCTGTGCGGCATCTCTTTGCCGGTTGGGTTCGACGCGCTGCGCATGCCCGTCGGGCTCCAGTTTATCGCCCGGCCGCGACACGAGGAACCGCTACTGGCCGCAGCGCTGGCCGTCGAGTGCGTTCTGGGCACAGCGCGTGATATTCTCGGCGTTCCGCCACTACTCGTTTGACGCGGCGTACTACGGGCCGACGCGCTGGCCGGCCTCTTTCGCTAGGCTGAGATCGGCATATTTGCGGACATCGATCTTCTCCTTCAGCAGGCCGAGCCGCTGTTCCGTATCGAGATTGCGCTGCAAGGCGGCGAGGTCGGGTACACCGCTGCGGTCGCGATAATCGTCGCCTTTCGTGAACAGCCATTGCTGGAAGAGCGCCGGCGGCCGCTTCATGAATTTGGCGACGATCTGCACCGCTTCGTCGTGATTCTTCGGATCGGTGTACCAGCGGATGGCGCGGATCGCGTCCTCCATGAAATCGACGATCTGGGCGCGATGCTGTTTGATGAAGGCATCGCGCGCCGTCAGAATCGTCAGCTGCGTCACGCCCATCGCGTCCTTCATGGTGAACAGCGTCCGCGCCTGGCTACGCAGTTCGGGGTCGTAGGCGAACGGCGGCACGAAGGTGCCGAGATCGGCTTTGCGCGACAACAGCACCGATTTCATGTTGGGAAAGCCGACTTCGATGACCGAGAAATCGCGGCGGTCTTCGAGGCCTTGGCGCAGCGCAATCGCCTTCATACCAATATCGACGGCGGTGCCGATGGCATTGGTCGCCAGCACCTTGCCCTTTAGATCCTCGATCCTGCGGATCGGGCTGTCCTTCAGCACCATGAATTCGTTGCTGTAATAGCCGTGCGCGCCGTCCTGCACGCCGTCGAAAATGACGCGCAGGTCGCGCATGTTGGCGTTCTGGATGGCGGCGCCGACCGCCGAATAGGCGAGGTTCGCCAGATCGAGATCGCCGGTGCCCAAGGCCTGCAGCTGCTGCGTCGTGCCAGCGAAATGGATCGGCTCGAGCTGATAAGACTTGCCGTTGTGGAGCGCGATGCCGGGCTTGGCAAAATAAATCGGTTCAAGCGAGGCCGGCACCACCACCCAGCCGATTCGCAGCTTGAGCGGTTCGGCTCGTGCCGCACCAGCGACAACCCACAATCCGACGATCAGAACAACCGCAATGCGATGCATGGGCCGCCTCCCACTCGCCGTCGGCGTGACGGCATGACGGACTTGCCGTTGGCTTGAATCCCTAGCACAAAGAACGCCGCACGCGCAGGGCCGTACAACCGCGCGTCGTCAGGAGTTCCGTGTGAAACGCAGCACCGATCGCATCCTCACCACCCATGTCGGCAGCCTCATCCGACCGCCTCGGCTGCTCGAATTTCTGCGCGCCATACAGGATGGCCGGCCCTATGACGAGCGCGCTTATGCCACGTGCCTGAAGGAAACCGTGGCCGAGGTCGTGCGGCAGCAGACGGAGGCTGGCGTCGACGTGGTGAGCGACGGCGAGTTTGGCAAGGCAATTAGCTGGTCGCAATATGCGCTCGAGCGGCTCTCCGGCTTCGAGCGCCGGCCGTTCACTGGCGGCAATCCTTGGATGCGCGGCGCCGACCGCGAACGCTTCAAGGGCTTCTATGCCGAGATGGACAGCAAGGACAAGGGCGCGACTACGGCCGATTCCGTCGTCGTCGGACCGATCCGCTACACCGGCCAAGCGGAGCTGCAACGCGACATCGATGACTTCAAGGCGGCGGTCGCAGGAGCCGACATGGTCGAGGGCTTCCTCCCAGTCGCGGCGCCGTCGAGTGTCGTGCCTGACAAGAAGAACGAATACTACAAGAACGACGACGAGCTGCAGACCGCGGTAGCCGAGGCGATGCGTACGGAATACCGTACCATCGTCGATGCCGGATTTTTGGTGCAACTTGACGATGCGCGCGCCGCCGTCACCTACGACCGCATGGTGCCGCCCAAGACCTTCCAGGACTATCACCGTTGGCTCGAGCGCCAGATCGGGATCATGAACCACGCGCTTAAGGGCATCGATCCGGCGCGCATACGCTACCACGTCTGCTGGGGAAGCTGGCCGGGGCCGCATGTCAGCGATGTGCCGCTCAAGGCAATCGTCAGGGCGCTGCTCAAGGCGCGCGTCGGCGCATTCGTTATCGAAGGTGCCAATCCTCGCCATGAACATGAGTGGCAGGTGTGGCGCGACGTCGACCTCAAGGACAAGATATTGATCAGTGGCGTCATCAGCCACGCCACCAACGTCGTCGAGCATCCCGAACTCATCGCGGAGCGTATCGTTCGCCTGGCCAATCTGGTCGGCCGCGAACAGGTGATTGCCGGCACCGATTGCGGCTTTGCGCAAGGGCCGTTCTATCGCCGCGTCCATCCGGAAATCATGTGGGCGAAGCTCGAGGCGTTGGCCGCGGGCGCACGGCTCGCCAGCAAGGTCTTGTGGCAGCGCCGGCCGAAAGCCCGCCGCACGGGCCTAACGCCTCGACGCCGCGCCGGCGCCCGCCGCTAGGCGAGCGCCACTTCGACCCAGCGTCCGGCAGCGAGCAGCCGCGCCGCGCCGCGTGGCGGCCCAATGAGTTGCACGCCGAGCGGTAGGCCCGCCGGCCCTTTGCCGTACGGCACTGTCAGACATGGCACGTGCAACAGCGTCCATAGCCGATTGAACACCGGATCGCCGGTCGCCTCGATCCCCTTCGGCGCTTCGCCCGGCGCCGGCAGCGTCAGCCAGAAATCACAGTCGCCGAAGGCGTCGACAGCGGCGCGGCGTGCCACGTCAAAGGTGCCGCGCGCGCCGTTGTAGTCTGCAAAGGCGATCGCCATGCCGTCGGCAACATTGCGCGCAAAGGCCGCACTGAGTTGGTCGCGATGGTTGAACCACTCGTAAGCGTAGGCACGCGCCAATTCGTAACCGGTGATGATCCGCGAGCGGTCGTGCGCGGTCTTGAGCGCCGGATCGATGGTGACGTCGCGCAGGCTTGCGCCCGCCTTCGCGAGACGCTGCGCCGCACTCTCGAACGCCTTTTGTGCCGCCGGCTCCGCCTTGTCCCATTCGACGCCACGGACCAAGCCGATACGCGGCGCCTTGTCGAGCGTCTTGTCGTATAAATCCATCGGCGCGCCCGTGAACGCAGCGAGCACCGGCGGAATGTCGGCCACCGCACGCACGAAGATGCCGATCGTGTCGGCCGATTCCGACGCATATTTGAGGCCGGCGCGGTTGATTGCGCCATAGCTCGGCTTGAAACCGACGATGCCGCAGAACGCCGCCGGTCGGATCACCGAGCCGAGCGTCTGGGTGCCGAGCGCCACCGGCACCATGCCGGCAGCCACCGCAGCCGCCGAACCCGACGAGGATCCGCCGGGCGTGTGTGCTGGATTGTGCGGATTGCGGGTCTGGCCCGGATGCGTCATGGCGAATTCGGTGGTAACGGTCTTGCCGAGCGCGACTGCACCAGCGGCACGCAACAGCGCGACACAGGCCGCATCCGCCGCCGGCCGATGGCCGGCGTAAATCGGCGAACCATAAGAGGTCGGCATGTCGGCGGTATCGAAGATGTCCTTGATGCCGACGGCGGCACCATGCAGCGGACCCTTGACGCGCATTTGGTCGCGGCGGCGCGCCTCGGCCACGGCGCGCTCGGGATCGAGAAAGGCCCAAGCGCCGACCGCGGTTTCGCGTTCGGCGATGCGATCGAGGCAGGCACGGGTTTCGGATTCGGCCGTCGCCTCGCTGGCAGCAACGCGCTTCAGAATGTCACGAACGCCGAGCATGGCAGCCGCCTGGATGGTTGCAGTGCCGGAGTATTCCCGCCCGGCACTCCGGCATGCAAGCCGAAGCTGCGCGGTAGGCCTATGCGCAGGCCGAGGACCTGCTGCTGGTGCGGTTACTTCACGCCCGCAGTTTGGGTGGTCATCACCAGACGGACGACACGGCCATTGTCGACCACACCATAGACGACATCATTGGCGCCAACGGCCTCGTGGTTCGTCGGATTGAATGGATGATTGTAGACCTGCACGACGCCTTCGACCTTGTCGCGCAGGTTGTCGAGCGCGGCGCGAACCTTTGGCCCGTCTACCGTGCCGGCCTGCCGGATTGCAGCCGCCAGTAGATAGAGCGAATCATAGCCTTGCGCCGCCGAAGGCGGCGAATCCATGCGCGTGACCTTGTAAGCGGTGTGGAACGCCTGGATGAACGCGGTCCGTTTCGGCGTATCGCTTTGTTCGATGAACGTTTGCGGCATAACGGTGCCGTTACCGTTGACGCCGGCGGCGTCGATGAAATTCGACATCGACAACGTCCAGCTGCCGATCATCGGCACCATCCAGCCGATCTTGGCACGATCGTTGGCGATCGCAGCAAGCTCGGGACCGATGCCGTAGGTGAGCACGACGTCGGCGCCGGCCTCGCGGGCGCGCTTCAATTGGGCTGTCATATCAGTATCGCCAATGTTGAATTTCTCGTTCGACACCGGCGCGATGCCTTGCGCCGCCAACGCCTGAATCAAGTCGTGACGGCCGACCTGTCCATAGGCGGTGGTGTCGGCGAAGATCGAGATCTTCTGGTAGCCACGCGCCTTGACGATCTCGGCGATCTTCTCGACCTCGAGCGCGGTGCTGCAGGATACGCGGAAAACATAGTTCTCAGCGTATTCCGGTGGCGCAAATTGCCGCGTGAGCACGCTGCCGGTGGTGACGCCAAGCACGACCGGGATATGTGCCTCTTCGAAATACGGAATCGCCGCCAGCGCGACGCCGGTGTTGATATAGCCGACGGCGGCATCGACCAGATGGTTCTCAGTCAGCTCGTCGGCTATCTGTGCACCGCGGTCGTTGTTCGCCTGGTCATCGCGCTTCACCAGGATAAGGGGGCGGCCGAGAATGCCACCCGCCCTGTTGATCTCGTCGGCGGCGAGTTCGACGCCGCGCAGCATGTCGATACCCATCGGCGCCGATCCGCCGGTGAACGGCCCGTCGACGCCGATGCGGATCGGATCGGCGGCATGAGCCGGAAGGCCGGCCAATGCGATAGCGCCGATGAGAATGCCTAGCATGTTCCATTTCATGGCCTGCACTCCTGTCGTCTGGCTTAGACGGCGATGTCCAAAATCGGTTTATCGGTTGCGGTCTGGCCCGCGCGGCGAATCGGCAAGTTGATTGTCACGGTGGTGCCCTTCTTGGGCGCGCTGCTGATCTCCAGCCGGCCGCCGTGCAGTTCGACCAGGGTCTTGGAGATCGGCAGGCCGAGACCCGTGCCCTCCTGCGCCAATGTTCGCTCGCGGCCGACTTGCGTGAACGGCTCCAGCGCCCGCGGAATGTCCTCGGGTGCCATGCCAACGCCGTTGTCCTTGACGGTAATGCATAGCTCAGTGGTCGCGACCGTGGTGGCAACGTCGATATGACCGCCGACGGGCGTGAACTTGACCGCGTTCGCCAGAACGTTGAGCATGACTTGGCGGATACGAACTGGATCGGCCTCGATCGTCGGACACCGCGGCGCCAGGTCGGTGACGATCGCAATCCCAGCGCTGTCTGCCTTACGCGACATGATGGCGATCGCCTCGACGATTGTGAGATTGACGTCGACCGGCTCGAGATGGAGCTCGGTCTTGCCGGCGTTTAGCTTGGCGATATCCAGAATGTCATTGATGATCGACAGCAGATGCTGGCCACTGGTACGAACGATTTCGCCGTACTGACGGTAGTTCTCGGAGATCGGCCCAAGGACTTTGCGCTCGATCATCTCGGAGAAGCCGATGATGGCATTGAGCGGAGTACGCAACTCGTGGCTCATATTGGCCAGGAACGCGGTCTTGGCCTGATTGGCCTGTTCCGCCTGCTGCCGCGCCTGGCCGAGCTGCTCTTCGCGCTCCTTCAGCGGCGTGATATCCGAATAGAACAGCACAGTATCGCCTTCCTTGGTGCGCCGCTCGCGCATCAGGATCCAACGGCCATCGCGCAGCTGAAGCACCGGCTCACCGATGCCCAAACGATGCTGATCCATGCGCCAGCGCAAGAACTCGCGCTCGTCGGGATGCACATCGGCGAAGGCGTGATGGCTGACGGCAGCTTCGCTCAATTCCTGGAAAGTCTTGCCCGGAATGATGAGGTCCTTGATCGGCGCAAAGAAGGATCGATAGACGCCGTTCGACAGCACCAGGCAGTCTTCGCTGTCATAGAGCGCGAACGCCGCCGGTGCGCTTTCGAACGCACTCAGCAATCGTGCCTCGGCGGTGCGCCGCGCGCCGGCTTCGCGATCGACCGCACTGGCCTCGCGCGCGGCGGCACTCGCCAGCCACCAGGCGATCATTGTCATGACCAACAGCAGGCCGGCATCCATCGCGCAGAAACTGAGGAATTGCGACGAGGTGATGACCGGCTTGCCGATCAGGATGATCCGGGCGGGGAAACCTCGGACGTTGACGATCGAGTAATCCTTCTTGCTGAGGCCGGCCACAGCGGAACCGTTGCCATCGAACCCACCGTTGCCTTGATCGCCGATTAGTTGCTGGTCGGACAAACCCGTACCCGCAAGGATCGCGCCGTCACTACGCTCGAGCAGCGCGACTTCGTCATTGTCTTCGCCGTGCGGATTGTAGAAAGCCGCGAAATAGGCCGGATCGGTGATCGAAGCGACGATGCCGCGGAAATTGCCGTCATCGTCGAGGACTGGGCGGCTCATGGCGAAGAAGGACTCGTGGTCGATGCGATTCATCGCTATGCGATCGAGGTAGAGTCCGACGCCGAGCCATTTCTTCTGTTCGGAGAAATACGGGCGATCGGCGACGTTGATTGCCGGCGGCGGATACGATCGCGAGGTGTTCATCAGCCGGCCGTCCTGGTCGGCGACGAGCAGAGAGCGCACTTGCGGCAGAGCCTTGCGGTATTTGTCGAGCAGTAGCTGCGTGAAGATGGTGGGCTTCGTCAGCGGCAAATGCGGCTTCACGTTGCTGGCAATCGCCTCGAGCGAAAGATCGATGGCGGCCAGCGCGCGGCCGGCGTGTTCGGCGAGCAATTCGGCCTTGGCGTTGCGCGCGTCACGCTCGCGCCCAGCGAGCACGCCATAATAGTGACCGAGGATGAGCGCGTTGCCGGCGTAGACCGCGACCAGAAACAAGACCGTCAGCAGGATGATACGCCGCGCGAACGGTATCGCCCGGATGTGCCCAAGCCCGACACTGACAATCCGTCGCAGCGGCGACATGCCAAAATCCCGCTAGCAGCCCAGACGCATGTATGCGCCGACCACTTTGCGCCGAACGGGTTAAGATTTTAGCGGAACTTGGTCAGAAGAATTGCAGCAGACGGCAACTGTTGCATACAGACAACCATCACCCGCGATTTCGATTCAAAAATCGATAAAACGCGAGCCCACCGGCTTCGGGATGCTAGCGCAGCATCCCATGCAGCGCGATACCGATAAGCGAGGCTGCGGCGCCCACCATGATCTCAACGAAACGTACGCCGATCGACTGCCGCATTGCGGTTCTCCGCCAGAGGTTCAATCCGACAAAGCTATCGCGAGAATCTTACGAAAAAATTAACGCTAATACACCGCAAGTTTCGGCCTTTTTCCTGGGTTTTGCCGATCGGGATGCTCGCGACCTTATATCTGGAGGCGTTTGAATACCGGTTCGGGAATGCCCGGTCACCGTCAACACCGGGCGCCAAATCGGTCGGAAATAGACACGCCGCGCCGCCGAAGCTCGGCCGCGAGCACGGCCTCCGCCACTCCGGCGGGTTGCGCCATGAGCAACCTAGGTGTTGTCATCCTCTTGGTCATGCGCCTCACAACATAGCCCGGCAGAACGGCGACGACGCGCACGCCCGCGCCATGCAGCCGGATGCGCAATCCTGATAGATATGCGGTGAAGCCGGCCTTGGCGGAACCGTAGATCGCGTTGCGAGCGCGGCCACGCTCGCCGGCAACCGACGAGATGCCGATGACGCCGCCGGCGCCGCGACGCCAGGATCACGTCGCGTCCGGCCTAATTCGCCGTGCCGACGATCCTGGAAAACTAGTCACCGAAATCATTGCGCGTCCAGCACATGTCGGCGACCTTGCAAACATTCATTACCGATGCCGCGCGAGGCCATTCCACAGCCGTCACTGTGCACCATTGGCCGCGCGCGATGCTGCGGGAACCAACCACAAATCGGCCACAATGACTGCGCCATGCTGAATGCCGTGGCGGTTTGACGCCGTTGGAGATCGCGGCATGGCATACGGTCGTCGGTTCTTGTCCGCGAATAATTCGGCCGCGCCGGGATGCAATCGGGCTGCCATACGCGCAATGCAGTGCCGTCACAAAAATCGGCCGACAGCCTTGGCCATTTCTCATCGTTGTCAACCTGAACGCTTTCAATTGGGAGGAGCGCCATGTTGGACGAGCATCGTGAGATCGATCAGCCCACGCACACGCCGCACCGTTGCGGCAGCCTGTTCGGCTGCGGCGACGAGCGGGGCACCGGCGTGGTCCGCGAAGACATCAAGGACGCGGCGGTAAAGCCAAAGTCGGCAGATCGCCTGCTGCATATGGATGAGATCGACCAGGATAGGCTGGACGGTTATTTGACTGCGCGCGGCCGCACCCGTCGCAAGCTGTTACGCGCCAGTGGCTTCTTGAGCGTGTTGGCAGCGACGCAGCCATGGTTCGCCAAGTTGGCGCAAGCGGCCGACGTGTCGGCGCCGAACGGTACCGGCAGCCAGCGGGCCGATGCCGGCCGCCTGCATGTAGTCGAATCAAACAAGGAGACTGTACGGCTCGGCGTATTCGACGCCAATCTGCCGCCAATCCTGACGGTCAATTCGGGTGATACGATCAGCTTCCCGAATACCTGGTCGCATTTCCTCAACGAATTGCAACCTGGGGTGCCCGTGGACAAACTGGCGCAATTGCGCCGCGACAATCCCGGCAAGGGTCCCCACACAATTATCGGGCCGATCGCGGTAAAGGACGCCGAGCCCGGCGACGTGCTCGAAGTTCGATACCGGAAATTCGAGACCTATACCTGGGGTGCTGTCTTCAACAATCCGGGACCGCTCGGCACCGGTCTGCTACCGCAGGATTTTCCGCAAGGTCAAGTGAAGTACCTGGACCTCGATCTGCACGCCATGAAGGGAAAATTCTCGTCCGATATTACGGTCCCGCTCAAGCCGTTCCAGGGCACGCTCGGCGTCGCGCCGCCCGATGGCTATTACCCGCCGCTGACCCCGGGCGTCACCAGCTCGGTGCCGCCCGGCCCGCATGCGGGCAATTTGGACCTGAACGAGTTGACCGAAGGTTCGACCCTCTTCATTCCGGTTTGGAAGCCGGGCGCGCTCATCTTCACTGGCGATTCACACGCGGTGCAGGGCGACGGCGAAATCAACCTATCGGCGCTCGAGACGCGCATGAAGGACATGCGCATCCAGGTTATTCTGCATAAACAGAAGAATTTCGCCTGGCCGATAGCGGAAACCCACACCCACTGGATCACCGTGGGTCTCGACAAGGACTTAAACGCTGCCATGACACTGGCGGCCCGCAATGCCATCAAGTTTCTCGCGGCGCGCGCCAAGCTGACGGAGCTTGACGCCTACGCTCTCTGCAGCATCGCGGCGAGCTTCCGCGTCACCCAGGTGGTCGACATCGTGCGCGGCGTCCATGTCATGATTCCGAAGGCGCTGTTCGCTGCCGGATTACGGCGCCAGATCACGGTGGTTTAAGCGGGTTCAACGGGCGCAGCCGGCGCGGCCACCCATGGAACCGCGGGTTAGCACAGGCGTTGGTATGTACGAATTTTAGCGGCGTGCTGCTTCAGTCAGGTTGATTGGAGCGCGCGGTGCCGATATTTTGCGCTCCGCAGCGCGGCAGAGCCCGCCTAGATTTGGAGGACCAATCTCATGAACCGACCCGCCGCGACCGTAACCGGACAATTTCGCGACAACGCCGCCATAGGCCGGCGCCTCGCCGTCGGATTGGCGATGGCGGTGCTGATCGCCATACCCGGTACAAACCGTGCTGAAGCCGCCACTGGCAGTCCCGATGCATTTATGTCCACCCTCGGCGACCAGGTAATCCAGCTGATCGGCAACCAGCAGGCGCCGGCCGCCGAGCGAAAGCAACAATTCACCGTCCTGATGAACCAGTCGTTCGACGTCGATGGCATCGCGCGCTTCGTCCTCGGCCGCTACTGGCGGACGGCAAGCGACAGCGAGCGCCAGCAGTTCGAACAGGTATTCGACAAATACATGATCGACGTCTATTGGGGGCACTTCAATCAATACACTGGGCAGCGCTTCGTGGTGACCAAGAAGACACCCGAAGGCACCGATACGACGCTGGTGAGCAGCCAAATCGTCCAGCCCAGCGGACAGCAGCCGGTGAACGTCGTCTGGCGCGTCGTCGATCACGGCGGCAAGTACCAGATCTCCGACGTCAGCATTGAAGGCGTCAGCGAGCTGGTTACGTACCGCCAGGAATTCGCCTCGGCAATTTCGCAGAATGGCGGCAGCGTTACGACCTTGATCAATCAGCTTCGGCAGAAAGATCAAGAGATCGACGGATGACAAAAAGCGGCGGGTAAGCGGAGACGCCATCACCGCGGTCGGTATCGCTAGGCTCGTAAGTGGCCGGTGATTATAGTGGCCGTGATGAAGGCCGTCGATTTCGACTATGAGCAGCCGCACAGTATTGCCGAGACTTGCCGCCTCCTTGCCGAACTCGGGCGCGAGGCGCGTGTTCTGGCCGGTGGCCAGACGCTCGTACCGTTACTGGCCATGCGGCTCGCGCGGCCAGCCGTCGTGATCGATATCAATCGCGTCAAGGAACTGCAGGGAATCGAGGAGACCGGCGAAACCGTCGCCATCCGTGCCTGTACCCGGCAGGCCGACGCGCTCGCCAACCCGACCGTGAACGCGCGATTGCCGCTGCTTGCCAAGGCGCTGTCATTCGTCGGCCACGTTCAGACGCGCAATCGCGGCACAATCGGCGGCAGCCTAGCCAACGCCGATCCAGCGGCCGAAATCGGACTGGCGGCGCTGGCGCTCGACGCCGATATTGAATCACATTCGGCCACCGGAAGGCGGACAATCACGATCGGGGATTTCTTCATATCGCCCATGGTCACCGGGCTTGCGCCCGAGGAATGCTTGACCATGGTTCGGTTCCCCGCCTTATCGGGCACCGTCGGCACCGGCTTCCAGGAAACTAGCGTCCGCCGCAGTGACTTCGCTTTGGCTGCGGCTGCTGTTCAGTTGGAAGTCGTCGGCGGCCGTTGCCGCCGGCTTGCAATCGCCATCGGAGGCGCCGGCGCAACCCCGATCCGAGTTGCGTCGGTCGAACAAAGGCTGATCGGAAGCAAGCTCGATGACGCGGACTTGGCGGAGGCTGGAAAGCTGGCACACGATGATATCGATGCCATGGCCGATATCCACGCGTCCGCGTCGTTGCGACGACGGATTGCTGGTGCACTCGCCGTCCGCGCCATCACCGAGGCGCGCGACGAGGCCATGCACGGTCGAGCCTGAGCGATGTCGCGACACGAAATCACGCTCATGGTCAACGGCGAGACGCGTGCCGCACATGTACCGGCGCGCCTCACCCTGGTCGATTTCCTGCGCGAAACGCTCAACCTGACGGGCACGCATACCGGATGCGAGCATGGCGTCTGTGGCGCTTGCACAGTGCTGCTTGATGGCGCGCCGGTGCGATCCTGCTTATTGTTCGCGGTTCAGGCGGCCGGTTGCGACGTCGTTACCGTCGAAGGCTTGGCGCCTGACGCGGGCGCGATGAGCGTGTTGCAAGATTCATTCTGCGAGGCGCATGGATTGCAATGCGGCTTCTGTACGCCCGGCATGCTGCTGTCGGCGCACGCGCTGTTGCAGCACAATTTGGCGCCCACCGAGAAAGATATCCGCGAGGCTATCGGCGGCAATCTGTGCCGCTGCA
>Ga0134126_10003592_pt1 | contig 19430 bp, 39 predicted proteins | sample KB31752_FD_96881 | JGI IMG/M metagenome (GOLD analysis project Ga0134126, IMG submission 96881) | Terrestrial soil microbial communities with excess Nitrogen fertilizer from Kellogg Biological Station, Michigan, USA - KB3-175-2 | ecosystem: Environmental > Terrestrial > Soil > Unclassified ...
AAGACCTTTAGGTCTTAAATAACTTTTACTTTTCTTTTCTTTACTTTCCTTTACTTTGCCATTTTCTGCCAGACTGGTGCCATCATCTGCCATAGCACTGTCTGGCACCTGTATGGCACCTGCTATTTTCTGCCATTTTTTTTCTGCTCCTTTCTTACCCGCTGCGGATTTCTGTTGGCTGATTTCCAGACGTCTATCGATATTTCGGATAACGCGGCTCGTGGTGAACCGATTTTCTTCCACAATGAAGACTTCATACCGGCTGATGCAGGCATCGACAAATTTTTGAACATAAGGAACCGGCTCGCCCGATTGGGCGGAGATGGAAATGTAAGTAAGCTCCGAAAGAGACATGTGGTGGTCGGAATCCTCGTGCAGCATCTCAACGATGATCCAGAAAAGGCCGTAGCCCCTGGCCTTGTGTTCTTTGACCAAGGCGGCCATCTTTTTCTTATGGCGCGTCCCGTAGTCATGGCTAAAGTATTCCCTGTCGAATGATTCAGTCGGCATCAAAAAGGCTTTTAAAAGGATAATAGGGCGAACGGATCAAAAACTACAGGCTATTTCACCTGCTGGTACTTTTCGAAGAGATTGGCCTGCTGGCCTGGTTCACATCGCTTCACGGCCTTTAGCAGGCTGGAAGCTGTCTCCACATTATGCCGCAAGGCTTCCAGATTGGTTACTCCCTTGGAACGGGCGCCGTCAAGACGTGTTTGCGCTTCTTTCAGCGCCCGCTGGATAAGGAGAACCCAGTCTTTGTAGGTGACGGTATGGGAGGATTGGCGGGTCATGGTTCATACGTTATTTTTTGCCCCAAAAGGCTTTGATGAAAAATGTCGATCTGTCGGCTGAGCTCCATTTTCTGCTCTATTGTCGTTTTGTATTGCCAGAGGTTGTAGAACTTACTCAGGAGCTCGCCGGTCATGTTCTGTTTGTTCTTGTGCAGATATGGGGCGCGCTTGACATATACCGCGTCATCCTTACAATAGATTAGACCGGCATAGGGTGGTATCTCATCCGGCTTGATCAATCCTTCGGGGCATGCGAAATACAATTGGTTGGGGCATTTTTTCTTTCCGACCTCATGGAACTGCACCCAAGATGCCGGAGCGTACAAGTCCTCGTAATCCCACTCAATAAACGCGCGTGTGTTGTCGTTGACCCAAAATCCCATCTTTCCATTATGGCGAGTACGCCAGCGCCAGCGATGTTGATCGGCGTAGTCGTCGACGCCGCGAAGCTTACCCGTTCTTACACGCAGGATTCTGTCACCTTTTGTATCGCCATGATTGATGTAAAAAGGTTTTTTATCAATGAACGCTTGAAACATTTTATGCTTCTCTTTCTCAAAATCCCGGAAGTAATCACCTCGGCTGATCTTTACCTCCACTTCCACACAATAGCCGCTGCCCGACACCGCAAAAAAATCGCTTTCCCAGTTGTATATAAATGAGTTATGTAATCTGTAATCGTAATTGCAGAACAAGTGGTAAAGCATCTTATTTATTTGTCCGGCGTTCATTATTTTTTCAGCTTATACTTCACCGCATAGGGCCTTCCCCATCCGGCTTTTGTTTCAGAAACTTCGATGCAACCTCGTCTTTCCAACGACTCCATAGTCTGGGTATCAACGTACTCAACCGGATGGCTTAACGAAAACCAGTAGCCTGTCCTCTTCAGCATGGCTACCCCTTCGTAGCTGAATAAGCCACCCTGATAGCGGATCAATTCCCCGTGCTTCTTTATGAAGGCCAGTGCTTTTTTCTGTTCCGGGGTAAGTTTATAGGTGGTCGTGGAGAGCATGGGTTATCGGTTTATTGTATCGGTGAACAAAGGCAATTTCATATGATCGTCCTTCAGATCGTAGACCTTGAAAATGGTGTCGCCCGAAAAGCCCTTTTGAAGTTGCAGGACGACCGTCTGGATCCGTGCATACTGAAATGTCTTGCGAGGTAATGCGGTGACCGATATCAGCCCGAACCGCTTCAGGGACCGAAGCCGCACATCCGAATCGGAAATGGTAAACCAGGACATGAGGGCGATTACGTTGTCCGACATTTTCATGCACTCGTTTAGGATGTGATATCCCAGCCGCATACCCAGTCGGGAAAAGTCTGAAGGGACGCCAAAGGAATATCGACTTGAAAAGGGAGGATTGGTCAGCACGCAGTCGAACCGGCGCGGCTGCAGTTGGAAAAAGTCTTCCGGGGCTGTGACAAGATATTGTGAGGGAATGGCGCGAACCAGGTTGCCTATGCCCGGCGTTGGCTCCAATATGGTAGATACCCCCCCCGGTATGAGGGAGGCCATGTAATTGCAGACCGGTACGGGAGTCTGAAAAGAGGTCAACCATTTTTGGCCTTCTTCCTTCCGACAGTCCTTGTCCGTCGGAAAAAAACCGGCTTTGGTTCCTGATATGGGTCTTTCAATAGGCATCTATGCTACTTTTTGTTTGTGACACAATTGGGCGACTTGGATCAGCCATTTCGCAAAATCCAAAGGCGTGCTTTCTCTCTCTCTCTTAGTGATGTATTTTTTGGTCATGTTACCATATTTGACTCGATGGTTACGGCTGGCACAAACGACATATTCAATGGCGTCAAACCTGATGGGATGCGCAGGTACTTCGGTGGGGCGAATGCCACATATATAGAGAAATGTTCGCTTTTGTGCCTTATGTCCCCACCAGAATTGATCGACGCATATCGTAAAGCCACCCCACATATCAATTTCACCCGGCATTGGCAACGGCATTTCCTTCCATAAGGAGCTTGTCGCCGGGTGTTCAAGCGCGCCTCCCCATTCGCGTACTTGGCGGACGGCTTTAATCGCCAATTCCTTCTCGTCAGGACGAGGCTTAGAGAATTGCCGAAGTCTTCCCCATGCTCTGCAAGGCGGATGGGCAACCACAGGCATCGGCCCTGGATAAAGGCGCGCATCGCGGTCGGCGTCCCAACAATCGCAGCCGAGGTCTTTGTAGACGCTGTCTTTTCGAACATATAAGGCGGCTATAGGCATCTATGAAAATTGATAGTCTTTCTGAAGGGGGTTAGTGAACTTCGGTTTTGGTTTGCTTTGCTTCCTCTTCCGCACAACGCTTCATGTCCGCCATGGCGACCTCGTTGGTTTCAAAGAAGCGCGGAGGGCTAACCCGGATGGCGGATGACTCCTTATAGATCTGCATGGCTGCGAATTGGGTTGAAGTATGGGCCTCCAATTTTTTGCCGGCATCTCCAGCGAGAAAAACCACCCACCCGGCGCGGCAGTGGGTCGTATCGCAGGTATGCCAATCACCCATATTGAGCGCTCCTGGATTGTTGGCCGCTTCATATACCTTCTGGTGAATATTTTGGATAACGGGGACGTTTGGAAAGCCTTTGACCGGGTTTTCGGCTGTCGATGCAGGATTGAGGTCTTCTTTTTCACGTAGCCATGCGATATTGGAGCAGCCAGAGCAGTCAGAGCAGCCAGAGCAGTCAGAGCAGTCAGAGCAGCCAGAGCAGCGAGAGCAGCCAGAGCAGCGAGAGCAGCCAGAGCAGCCAGAGCAGCCAGAGCAGTCAGAGCAGCCAGAGCAGTCAGAGCAGCCAGAGCAGTCAGAGCAGCCAGAGCAGCGAGAGCAGCCAGAGCAGTCAGAGCAGTCAGAGCAGCCAGAGCAGCCAGAGCAGCCAGAGCAGTCAGAGCAATTCCAACACGCTTCGTTAGTTTCGTTCATCTTTTCCCATTCCGGGTATAACCTGGTGAAATCTTCGCTAACTCCATTTTCCCTTGCATCGGAGCGGTTCAGGAATTCGCCATAGCTTTTAAAAATTTTGGTCATGATATCTGATTTATTTGTTTGGCTTTTAAATACTTCGGGACTTCGGATTTTTGCGCTCACTGCGAGCGTATCGCAGTGAGCTAAGAGGCCTCAACATATTGCAGCAACACGTCCGGAATATGCCGCCTTTCTTTTGGATCGATCGCCGAGTACATCTTCTGGAACTTCTCCACGATCTCATTCCAACAGTTCATGTCTGTCAGATCAAGTATATTATTATCCATGTTTGCATGGCAGTTGTTACCCCAAAAGCACAACTCGATGCAGTTCAAAGGATGCGTCGCGACTGACGGGAAAAGACGTTTCGGTAGGATATGGCAGACTGAGTGCTTGTAATAGAGCGGATCGCCTTTGCAGGTCCGTCCGCCGCAATGCTTGCATTTGCCGGTAGCTTCTTTATCCCTGGCCAGAAACCACTCGTCGAGTGTTACAGCCTGTTCCTTTTCCTCCGGCGTCGCCGGCTTCTTGCCTTTCTTATGGCCGGTTGGCGCTTCCCGCTTCCGCGGCATCCTGGCCCTCGCCAGCTGGTTTAGCTTTATGGGATCGACGGTACTCATTTGAAAAGCTTTTCTTTGCCATCATAGGTTACCCCATGCGACTCAACATATTTTCGGATGACTGCAGGCGTGTCACGCTTTTCGATAGGGTGTTTCGCGACGTTGAGCACGTCTACCGCGTATTCGCGCATGGCCTGCGTGATAACACCCAACTTGTCGTCTGGCAGTCCAAGGTTTTTTTGCAGGTTGAGCGCTTTGGAAATGAGAGTGGTCATTATTTTTGTTCTTTTTCTTTTTTCTGGATGTCTTCAATTTTTTCGGCGACCTCAAGCCACTCGGCGACGCAAGGGACGATCTTGCCGGAGGGCAGTTGTACGTGGACGCGGTTATTGTCAAAGCCGTCGAATTCGACTACCGTTCCAACCATATCCGATAATCCATCATGCCGTTCCACTACCTTGTCGCCGATTCTGAGGCCGTAATATCTGGTCCGGCCCTCGTTGGTAAATTCTTTCATGATTATTTTATAAAGTATGATTGAAAACGGGTTGTATCACGCAGGTCAGGAGATTTAATCAGGCCATCCCCCATGCCGCAAAGCGCCTCGGCTCCAGCCTCATCAAGAACAACGCGGCTATCTGCCTCTTTGGGGACGCGAAAGCAAACCTGGACCGGGAAATTAACTTTAGCATCGCCAGTGATTATCTTGGCGGAAGCTCGCTGCGTGCCAGCAATTACCCGAAAGCCAGAGGACCGGCCCTTTTGAAGAAGAATGCGCATATTTTCTTCAAGACTTTTGTCGGTTCCGGAATGCACCGTCTTGGTTTTAAAGCCGCGCGAGGTCATTTCCATGACATTTTCGTATTGCTTCAGATCGTTTCCAGAACGCGCGTTAGCGAAGGCATCGGCAAATTCATCGAACACGATGAGCGTCTTCCTGCTGATGCCGTTTTTCACGCGGCGCTCCATTTCCTCCACAATTCCTTTCATCGCAGCCTCTATGCCCGATATTTCGTTGATGACGTCGATGCCAGGACCAGAGAGGTGGCGGAATTCGTATTTCGGGTCAAGGATAATAATGTCAGATACGCCCGCGATTTTAGCTGATTCGATGACGACCCGGATAAAAGCCGACTTTCCACTTCCAACGGCACCGCAGACCAAGACATTTGTAGTATTGTGACTGTTCAGGTCCCAATAGATGGTATTGCCGTAATTATCCTTTCCGAGAGGTAAACTCCAACCTTTGATCTCGGAAGGATCATAAATGAGATCCTTGTCCCGCTTTTTGGCATATTCTACCGATAAGTAGGATTTGCCTTGATAAACTGTCATCTCCTGCATAATCCGGACGGTTTCCACGTCTAGCCCGTTCGCCAGGTCAAGCCGAAATTTGTGGATGCTGCCGACCTTGGTACCCGCGCCAACCTCTAAAAGAAAGGTGTTGGAGGAATAGCCTTCGAAGGTGTGTGCCACCCGGGACTGAATGCCAAAGGTTCGTAGAACGTGTTCTATTTTTTCTTGCGGTGTCATGTTGGTAGACGATAAATCGTATTGAATAAATTTTGCTGCGTTCGCCCGGAATTTCTTGATGATCTCCGGGGTGACCATGGTTGCACCTGCGTCGCGGATCTTCTTCAGGCGTTTGGCGACCAGCTCCTTTTTGCCTTCGTCGACATTGAAGTCCTCGACTTCACAGATCATGGTTCGGGACCAGAAGTCGTATACTTCCGCCATATCGACCAGCTTGTCCGATGTGTTGATGAGATAAACATGTTCCGGATTACGGACTGCAGCGATCATGGCGCGCAAGGGCTCATAGAGGAGGGATTCGTATAACCGCCTGGCATTCTCATCCATCACCGATACGATAGCTTTGATCTGCGGGCTTTTGTCCTTGTTCTGGCTGGATTTGTTTTCCATGAACCAAACCTCGTCTACCGCCGTCCCGGTCCTGGCTTCGTATCCCAGGACGTATGTGATGGCCTGCTGGCCGATGATCATCGCGGCTTCCTGCTCATCCGTATAGGATTTTTTCGTCTTGTGGTCGACGATCACAACCTTACCGGCTTTGGTGCGGATAACAAGGTCGATCTGCCCGTGACAGGGAATAGGGATATCCACGCCGTTGACCGTCAGGAATTCGTCGAAATAAACCTCAACGTCAAGGATTTCGGCGATGTCATCCATATAGACATCCTTCTCCACGTAGAAATTCCGGAGCAGTTTGTTGGCGTCGTTGAGCGCCTCCTGAACAGCCTCTTCCATTGTAGGCGTCGTTTTGCCCAACTTCCACCTGTTGGCGGGCGTAGTGGCGATGTGTTCAAATGCCGCCTGTTCCATGGCCGGCAGCCCGATGACCTCACCCTCTTTTAGCTGGGCGAAGAAATATTGCAGCGCCAGATGATAGGCCTTCCCCGCTACCGCACTCGGCCCCATCTTCGAGTACAGGCCGAAGATGTACTGCATCTCGAAGGCGCATTGATGCCGGGCGAAGGTGTTGACCTTGGAATAGGACCAGGAGTCCACCAGGAACGTGCTGAAAAGTTCCTCCAGCTGCTCGGGTTCAAGGTTTTTGTATTTGTGGCTCATGGCATGTCAAGATTTACTTGTTTACCATTGGCTGCCAATTCCCGTTTAAGGGTATCCTGTGGCGTTTCCCCGGCTTCCTTTTCCTGCCGCTCGTATTCTTCCGCCGCTTGCTTACACACCTCCTTATGGGGTGCCAGAAGCTTCTTTTGGGCGGCCGTGAGGCTATTCCATATAGCCACTACACCGGCGAGGCCAAACTCGCACGCCTGGAGCATTTCCGATTTTATCTTTGTGATCGCAGGATCTTCCCTTTCGGCACCTTCGGCCCAGGCGAGAACCTTTTTCCCCGTTTCCGCCCCGATATAATTCTTCCCGGACCCGAAGGCGTCCTCGAAGAACTCGGGTATCTTCAACGGGTCTTGGGTCTTACCCTTATTTCCTATCATCACGGAGGCGGTCATTTCGAACATGAAGTTCTTCTCACATATGGGCTGCATCCCAAGAGAGACAGGCTTATTGGGGTTTTTGAAATCGGACTTTTCCCGCGCCCGTATACAGCAGATAATATGCATGTTCGACTGAAGCAGCGTGTTCATGAAGCGCTTGTGCTTTTTCTTGGCCCCGATCCAGTTATCACGGTCGCTCGTGCCCATCTTTTGGGCAGCTATATCGTCGCAGCCGCCTTCGCCCTCCCATTCGTGGGATACGCTGTCGATGACCAGGACCTTGACGCCGGCCTCCTGAAACTCCTTAATAGCTGACGAATACCTTTCCGGGGAAAAGGGTGGGTATAGATCTGCTATCATAAATTTGGCGTCGAGCTTGTCGGCGTAATATGATCCGCGCCCGTTCTCTGTATCCAGAAATCCAATTTCGGATGCCTTGGAAACCATGCCTCGGGCAATGAAGAGCGCCGTAAGGGTTTTGCCGGAGCCTGTCGGCCCCGCTATCCCCAGCACCACCTTGCTGCCGCCACGAACTACTGGTCTGATGTTTAAAATTCCCATAACTTCGTACTGTATTGTTATAAAATAATTGTTTTCTGTAGCCCCGATTCTTCGGGGCTTTTTCATGCGATGGCCCTTTCTTCCGCCCAGGCGCGCCGCTTGCATTCCCGAAGAGGGACCAGATCGAAGCAATGGCAAAGCATCATGAACTTTATGTCATCCAGCTGCGATATCCCCTCTACGGAGGCATACTCGGTGAATTCCGCTGCCTCATCCATTGATCCGTCGTAATAGGTATAGAACGTGGCCTTATCCCCTTTGAACTCAACCGTGTGCCTGCTATCGTTTAAGGCTATGCAGTTGTCGAGGATCTGCACCTGGCGGAAGCCATTAAGTTCTAGGTATCGGATGAAATCTTCGGGGATCAGTGGATTTCCGTTCATATACTTTGTCTTGGTTTTATTGCTGGTTAATTAATCACACATGGCTATGCAGAAGGCGAGGATGGTTTGGCGGAGGTCGATAAGAGCGACGCTATCTGCATGCTCTTTGATTCGCCATGTCAGCACAGTATCCTCATGACGTCCATCTAGCCGATCAGGATGCAAAAGGGCAAATTCCGGCAATTGCGAAATTGAGATGCCCATGCAACCGCTAATCTCGGTATATAGTCCTTGGGCTTTCGTTAGAGACCAACACATCCCATTTTCTTTCGGATGTTCACGATCCCGCCAATTGATGGTGAGGGCTTTTTCGTAAATCTTCTTTCGTTCCGAAGTTGTCATCTTGTTTACTTTTTAAAATTGGTCGAGCCTGAGAACAAGCCCGACCCTAACGATTGCTTGTCTATGAAAACTGTGGACCCTAAGCCGTAGAAAGATCATATTTTTTAATCGCTCTTTCCACCGACCCATTTGAGCAACAGTCCTTAATTCTCGAGAGCAACGGACGACCCTTGGTAGGTGATAGCTCTCTTTCGTCAATTTTATCCGAAACAAGGAATAGTTCCACATACACCGGTCCGTTGCATCGGAGAACGTGAGTAACCAATGTTCTATGTTGTCCGACAAATACCATGTCCCCGTATTTGTCCTTCTGAAACCCTAACAATTCTAATGTCTTTTCGTCTTGCATAAAAGTTTGAATTAAAGCCCGAGCTGAAAAGCTCAATAACCCGGGCTACCCCTAATCATGCCTGCCTGAATTCTTTTTGCGCCTGTCCCGCCAAACGATGTATGCGATGCCTCCCGCAAGGATGATGATCTCAACGATAAACATGATGGTTTGCTGATTAGTCATGCCAAAATCTTTCTGTAAAATCCAAATCGATTTTTCCCTTCGAGTCAATCCTCCCGCGCATATGCGTTTTTATGATCGGGTTCCAGTAGATGGCCCTTTTATTTTTGTGGAATAAGTTATAGCACAGGTCGGGCAGGTTGTCGAAGAACATCAACACGGCAAGCGCGACGGTACATATGAAGGCGAGAAGCATAAAAAAGTATCTCACGGCTTTTAATTTTCAGGATTTTCGGGTTCTACCGGCGGCTCGTACTTGATTCCGAAGTGCCGCGCGGCGATGATCAATACTGCTCCCACAAACAGATACCACATGGATTTTAGCTTTAGGTTTCAGCGCAAGCATGATCCAGTGGATCGCCTCCGCTGCCGGGCACGGTTTGGTTGTTTTCATTTGGGTTTGATTATGGGTTAGGACCTGTCACTGCTCCCGCAGTCATGGACGGTCTAACCCGTTATTTTGGCGTCTTCAAGACGTTGCCTGCGAATCTTATCCTTCAATTCGACACATTCCTTTTTGCCTGCTTCGTCGCAACGGGCTGCCTCGCTATCAAGTGCCATGAGCAATACCAGGAATTCTTCATAGCTTATTTCAAGGCGTACCACTTCGGCGGGGATCATAATTAATAGCTTTGACGTTTGGGACCATGGATTGCCTTCGGCGTGTGACCGTAGCCGACGTACCCGTTCTCGTAGCAGGCGCCCATAGGCCGCGTGGCGCACGAACTGAAGAACATCATCGCCGCTAGGGCGAAGATGGCCAGGAAGATCAATCCGGCTTTCGAGTAAAGGTTAATGGTGTTCATATAGAATTTTTTCTTGGTTTACCAATTCGTGCATTGATCCGATCCACTGTGCTGAGATATTTGCGACCCTTGCGGGGAGCCTTCCCTTTGACAAGGGAGTGCTCTTCTTCCAGCCTGGAAGTGCGTTGAACCAGTTCCAGGGCAAGCGCCCGGATGGCTTTTATTTCTTTGATCGTATCGGTAGAGGACATCTTTTCGGTTGGGCTTGCAGGTGTGGGAAATGGTTTATACTTTAGCGGTGGTTTCCGTACCAACAATCCTCCGCAAGACCCTGCGCACCTTCTTAATCTTAGCAGGCGATCCAGATCCGACAAGCTGAATGCGATTAAGAACAAGTCGGTCGATACCTATCGACAGCGCACATTCCACTTCCGTCTGAAAACCCGCACGGTACGTCTTCAGCGCCTCGATTTCTTCCGCGGTTAGCGGTTCACTTCTTTTACTCTTGGCTGTTGTCGATCCGTTCATTTTGCGTTACATTTGCTTTGTTTAACAAAGATTGGAAATAGTTTTGAAACTTCCAAAACTATTTTAGATTATTTTAAACTTTTTTGCCGATGCCGGCTAATGTGAAACAGAAGGGACCATATAATATTGATTTACAGAATGCTGTGAAGCATCTGTATAATGAAAAGGTTATTACCCAAGACAAGGAAATTGCCGATAACACTGGCTTCAGCAAAGGCCAGGTATCCAGTTATGTGAACGGAAGGAGCCCAATGTCTGAAAGTTTTAAAACTATGTTTGAAAAAACCTACCGGCTAAACCTGGCGGATTTTACCACGCCTCTCACTATCCCTGGGTCTCCGGCGCATAATAGCGGAACGAAATTAGACGAGGCAATAAAAAGAGAGCGCGCGGCAGCCGACCGCGAAAGGGAGTCATGGGAAAGAGAAAGAAGGAGCCTGGTAGAGGATAAGGCTTTTTTGCAAGACCTTATTCGGACTAACTTAACGTTGGTGCAGGCAACCCTAAAGACGACCAGATTTCGCCAAGAGGCCAATGGAGAGATTGTGCTTGCCGCCCTGGCTCGGCTTGTAGGGAAACAAGAAAACGACCTAATCGAGGCTGCGGACATGCGGATGAGTCAAATTGAACAAGAGCACGCGCAGCATGACAATGTAGTCGCTGCGAGCAAATAGAGCATGGGGATTTCATGGCCGGCGTAGGTCTTTAAGTAGTTTACAAATTAGGAGTTAAGTACAATAACAGCAGGCTCGAAAAATGCAAGGTTTAAGACGATAATTTTCGCAAGAAAGGTTTACCGGAAGACGGGAAATGAATTTAAGGAATAAGCATTTTTCGACCAAAAAAAGTTGGATTGCTGATAGAAAATTAGGTAAAAGTACTTATGCGCAGTTCGTAGGCGGCTTCACAGCAAAAATGTTTTAGCTGCTCGATGATCAGCGATTTCAACACGTTGATTGCATAAGTTGCACACATTGGACCGCAGGGTCTATTTTTAATCTAAATCAAACGGAGATGAAAAGTTCTACGCTCTTTGCGCTTGTTATATTTTTCACATGTTGTCACGGTAGACGTGATAGGCTTGTTCAAATAAAACGCAGCGCTATCCAGCGGATGGCCGATGATCACATGTCACGTGAAGCGGCAATAAGCCTTTTTCAGATAGGTAAGCTTTCGGGCGATTCAATGCAAGCGAGCGCTTCCAGGAGTTTTATGGACTCCATTAAAATGCAGGAACTGGTCGACAGTTGCAAAGATGAACTAGAGAAATAATGCGTCACACTTTCCGTCACACCGGCCCCGAAAACAAGCTCTTTTACAAAAATTCTCTCAAAATGTGTCTTGAAAACCAACCGATTAAGAATCCGGAAACGATGGCCCGGGCGCTCTTAATCAGCGGGTCCACGGTTCGAGCCCGTGCGGGGACACAAGCTAAAACTCAGGCGCATTGCGGGTTTCAGCGTTTTCAGTCTTCCAGCCTTGGGAGTAATTTTTGGAAAGTGTCACACTTTTTGTCACACTTTTTGACATATGAAAAATTACTCAAGGCCATGATATTGCAACTCCCCAACAGCTGTCGCATCGGCAAAATGAGCGTCTACCCCACCAACTGGGAATCTAAGGATGCTGATCTCTCTGTATTGTACGTTCATTACCGCTTCCAGGATCCTGATTATAAGGCGAAATACCCAAAGGGCTATCCAGTGAAGCGGCGCATCGGCAAGGAGGTCATAACTGCAGCGGATCGCCGGCGGGAAGTGCGGGGAGTGCTCAACAACGAGAGAAGGAATCTCGAGCGCGGCTTCAATCCTATCTTGAATAGGTTCGTCGAGACCAGCGAATTCGAGATCGCGCCGGACACACCCTTCGCCCTGGCGCTGGAAAAGGCTTTTGGGCTCCTGCAGCAATCAAAATCAAAGAACGAGATCCGCAAATCGCTACCCTACATTCAAAAAGCCTGTGCCCAACTGCATTATGATATCTACCCGGTCGGGCAGGTTCGGCGCAAACACGTCGCCGCCCTGCTGGAAAAGATCGCCCGCAACAAAGAGGCGGCCGCCGGCCGGCCATGGGGTGCGCCCAGCTATAACCATTACCGGGCTTACCTGATCATGCTTTTCAGGCAGCTGGATATTTGCGAGGCATGTGAAGTCAATCTGGAAAAGCTGCCCATCCGAAAGGGTATCAAGCGGCGCCGGGTAATGCTGACGGACGCGGAGTTGGAGCGCATCGACAAAGCCATGCGGGCCGAGTTCTATACCTTCTGGCGCTTTATCCACATCTTTCACCGGTCTGGGGCGAGAATGTCGGAGGTCATGCAGCTGAAAAAAGAGCACGTTGATCTTGCCGGTCGGCGGGCCTATGTCGTTGTGCGCAAGCGGGCAGGCGACGCCGAGGAAATGGGCAAGACGATCACCGGCGATGTCCTATCGCTCTGGCAGGAGGTTTATAATGAGGCCCAGCCGGGGCAATTCCTCTTTGCCCGGGGACTCCGGCCGGGATCCGCAGCGATCAACGAGCACCAGGTCACCCGCCGATGGCGAACCCACGTCAAAAAGAAACTGGGAATCAGGGCCGATTTCTACAGCCTGAAAAAGAAGAACACGACGGAAATTGTGAGTAAGGAGCTCGAGAAGATCAGGCTGGCCCAGCAGGCGGCGGCCGCTGTGAACAGCCACACAGGCACAGCCATGGTCGAAAAGCATTACGACGATCTTAGCGGTGAGCGGCTGCACCAGCAATTGCGGGCGATATAAGGCTATTTCTTTTTCCGCTGCTTCTGCGCCAGCGCCAGACCGAAGAGGATGTTAGCTTCTACCCCGATGAGCCCGGCCAGCTGCCGGAGTTCGCCCACGGAAAACCGATCTGGATCGATCAGGCGCCGGCTTAGCGCCTGGTGGCCCATGCCAAGATCGGCCTGTAATTGGCGCATGCTGATGGCGTCGGCGATCTCCCTGATCTCTGAAAAATGACCCGAGAGGACAAGGGTCTTAATGCGTTGGTAGGCGGCTTTGTCCATTGAGGGCACAATGTAGACAACGACTCGCATTGATTATTAATGATGTAGCTCAGCATAGATAGGTGCTTACATTTAGGGATCACATATATGCCTTTTCCGGTCACTCATGTAGAAAAATCTTCATTATCTTCCAGATGGATAAGGTTTAATGGTTATGGAACTGATTAGTCATGGGCCCGATAGCAGCGCGGGCCCTCTTTTCGTTCCTTCACGATAGTGGTCAGGGCTCACGCCCGGCCATAGAGTCCGCTCCCCGGGGCGGCTCTTTATTTTGGGGGAAACCCTTAGCTTTGGGCATGCCGCAATATTCCATATCGGAGATCGCCCTTCCTTTCTACATAGATGCGATCCGGGAAAAGATCAGAGCTGGGGAATTGATAAGCATGAAAGATGTGGCAGGCCGTTTCAGCCAAAAGCAGTTCATGCAGGTCACGGGCCTAACCGTCCGTAGGTTTCGTCGCCTTCGAGAGGATTGGTCAGTTGCTACGGAGGACGAAAAGACAGGCATCCGGATTGGGCTAAAGCTTACGGAAGCAGAATTGGAGGAGCTGATATGAGAAAAAAAAGTTGAAGAAAGATTTGGAAATATGGCATATGCGCCATATCTTAGCATTACAAAACAGGGCGGCAACCTGGAAAATTCGGCAGACAAGATTATGCAACTTACATATGGCAACATCCTCAGAATCCTCACTACTCAGCACCAGCCTGCACAGGAAGTATCCGGCGATGGCTCCGTCGAATTGTATTTCGCCGTAAGAAATTATCAAGACAATAATTGGCCATTCATCGAGGACATGCTGCCGCATCCAGCTTTCCAGAAACAGTTGGGCAATTCGAAATATTATGCACTGCTCATCGAACACATCATTGCCACTTTCACCGAGTGCGGGTGGAATGGTCATGAATTCTCGATCAAGCAGCCCCCTATGCGTTTTCCCTTTCCGACTGCCCTGTAAGAGGAATTGAAATATATTGCTTATTTTATCTTATCCATTACAAGAAGGATTGATATTAAAAACCGGCGGCAACGGTATATAAGCGGCAAAAAAGTTATGCAACCGACGAACGAAAAGCTATACTTTATAACTCTCAACTATTCAGAGACCTCCACAACCATGAGACTGTCCATGATACCCGGACAGCGCGTTGCAGACGCCATGATGGTATATTACGGGAAGCAGCTTCGGCCTGTCCAAAAGAAGGCTATCGACGAGGGCAGATATTCCCTGAAAGAAGTTACGCTACAAGATTGGTGGGCAGAAAAAAGAGAGATTTGGTAATGACCACCCAACAACTTCACCATAACCGCCTCCGTATAGGCCAGCAGATAGCGCAGGCCAGAGAAGCTGCCGGCATGACGCAGGTCCAGCTTTCCGAAGCAACAGGCATCTTCCAATCGAACATCAACCGCATTGAGCATGGCAAGTACAATGTCGGGCTTGATATCCTTTCTAAGATTACGTCCGTCCTTGGGCGTGAAATCGTTATCCCCGCAAAATAAAAAGAAAACCTGCCGTGGTGTGCTGGTCATTGATTGTTCGGATCTCTCTCTACAATGGCTTTAATCTCCGACTCTTTTCTGTAGCCGATCCAATTTTCATAGTGATCGGCCATGATAGGGACCAGGGCAGCGGCTATCTTATTGCCTGTTTCCTGAGCCATTTTTTTGTTCGCGGCTTCAAGTCGCATGCTGGCGACGGTGCGCCCTTCTTTGTAACGGAAGTCTACTTTGTAGGTGTGTATGATTGGCATGGGTCAAAGGTTGAAAATAACTTTGACAATTTCTTACGGGAAACCGGAAAGCAAGAAAAAGCCGGGAACGCAATCCCGGCCCGCAAGTGTGATGACAATGAAATACAGTGCTCAAATATACAAAAAAGCCCCGCATAGAAATGCAGGGCGGTAAAGATGAAAACCAAAACTAAACTGTTGCTTATCAGAAAGCAGTCTTGAATTAGTTGGGAGCAACGGCGGTATCCGTTCCGTCGGTGCCAGCAGGAGCCGCAGAAATTGCGGGCGGATTGGCCGCGGCATTCAGGCTATCTACGGCAGTCTTGAGCGCGGTAACGCCGGAACTGATCCCGTCGGCTGCGGCTTGCAGGGCTGGGCTTACCGTATCCTGGCCGGCAAGTTCTGCCTGAAGGGTAGCTACTGAGGTTTGAAGGCCCGTTACTGCCGATGCGATTGCGGGGATCTCCGCGGCGATGGCCGAAAGAGTCGTGTTTGCCGCGGTGAGTTCTGTTACGATGTCTGCTTGTGTGCTCATGATTTTGTCGAGTTTTTGTTGTAATGAAATTTGGTTTGCTAAAATCGTATAGAGCAAGTCCCTTTCTGAAAGGTGGCCGTGCGTCTGAAAAATATGATCGAACATAGGCGTTGTTTTTACTCTTGCGGTGCGTCTTCCAAACTATCCAGCCTCCACAGCTGCCAGCCGTTCTTTGGTTCGGCCCATGCTGGCTTTGGTGGTTCTGACCCTGGCACGATCTCTACCGGGTGAACCAGGTGTGCGTTCCATTTGGCAGGATCGGGGGACCAGGGCCGCTCGGGATATTTCAGTTTCCCGCGCGGCATTGGCGCGGGTTAAAGCGTTTGATATACTTTCCTGAACTCCCATATCTGTGCGCTGTAGTTCTTGTCCGTGGTACGGATATCGATATCGTGCCCCTCGTTCAGCACGTCACGTACATTACCTTCCCCGCAGTTGTAGGCTGCGGTGATGGCGCGCTCCAGCAGATCGCCGGCGAGGTCTGGGAAATGCGGTTGGAGGAATAGGCGCTTGCCTTCCAGGATTTCGATTGCCATAGATGCAGCCTTCGCCGGGTCCTGCCACGCGCCCGATTTGATCCAAGCCGGAAAGCTGGCAATATCCGCTTGATAGGGCCCATAACCGTGGTACATCGGCTCGGCATCGTGTTCGCGCTGGTTCCAATCCCCCTTCATTAGCGGCATGAGTGAGGCGAGTTGTCTTCCCGATGGAAGGTTCAGCATAGCCGGCAGGTGCTTGGCGATGATGCCGCCACTTTCCCGGCATTGAATGCCAGCCAGCCAATCCTCTGTATAGGGGACGTGCGGGTTTTTCCCTTTGGCGGCCGCGATCGCCTGCGAAATGATCGGCCCGAAGTTGGTTTTGATCCACCTGAGAATATCTGTGTTTGTCATAACTATTATTTTCCCACCGGCCCCGCATCCTCCCTCATAGCTTGTGGACAGGAGGACCGGGTCCGGATCGTTTCGTACGAAGATTTTGGTTGTAAAATGCCCGCGTCGTAGAGTTTGGCTATAGCCTCGATCATATTCCTACTTCCTGTTTTTCGCCTGACTTCTTCGCGATAGCAATAGACGGTATGAACTGATCGGAATATCCTTTTGGCAATCTGTTCACAGGATAAGCCCTCGCACGCCAGCCTCACGTAAGCCAACTCCATATCATTGATCGCGGTCATAGAAAGAAAAATTGAAGTACTATCCAAAGAACACCGAGTATAACCTCCACTATCCAGAACCTCGAGCCCCACATCCATAGCTCGAACCGGTCAATAAGACTTCCGGTAGATATGCTCGTGTAGGTCCATTTCAAGCCCCTGAACCGGTTCAGCGCAATATTGAACACCACCAGGTGCCCGCAGCCGGTAGCGATGCCGTAGACCCAAGGGATGAGCCTGCCGGACATTTCTTCGGCCCATATAGGCGGCTGGTGCAGGTCCTGCCAGAGTGGCCACATGGATAGGCCGGTGAACGTCACCCACATAGCGGCCCAAAGCGCATGATAGATAGGCTGCTTATCTGCAATCATGATGGCCTGGAGTTTTGCTACGCCAACGGCCAAAAGTAGGAGGCCCAGCTCCCAGCCGAATATGGTTAGGAAGTGGCTCATTTCACACGAATTGAATCCCACGCCGGCCCGAGCTCGCCGGGCGACGCCATGAGATGCTGATACTCCGCCTTAGTGATCGTCAAGCCCATGCCGGATTTTTCCCATTCCAGCGAACCGCCGATAAATGCACCCGCGACGATGATTGCTATTACAAGCGGGATAGTAGATGCGGCTGTAGCCGATCCTTTATTGCTGGTGATGATGAACCAGGCGAGCGTCCCGCCCAAGATGAGAAGACCGACCCAAAAGCACCACCGGTTGCCGCGGTCGCCCTGCCAGGTCCATGCCTGTTTCCAGGTAGGGGCAAATGAATAAGTTGAATCGGAAATGAGCGGGTTGCCGGCGTGATAGGTGTTGATGTTCACAAGGCCCGCGTCGGCCGAATCTTGCGTTACCGGGTCTATGGGTGCATACCGGCCACTGGCGGCGAGGCCTCGGGCTACGATAGTATTGTCATATTGCTGGCAGGATGCCAATAGCAGGATTGGAAGAACGAGAAAAAGAAGTCGTCCGACGTTTGTATCTTTCATGCTTACTTTTTTATGAGTAGGCCCAGGATTAGCGCGGCACCCGCGCCAACCAAAGCCTTCTCGGTTAAGATGGATCGTTTTTGCTTTTTGAAAAGGACGTTATACTGGTCCTGGTAGAAGCTGCCGGCGGAATCCGCATGAAGGAAGGCCGACCGGAATGCCTGCGTTGTGCTGTCCTTGATCCGGTCCATGCCATCACGGGCGGCCAGCAGGCTATCCGTCGCCAACCGGAAGCCGTGGATCTGCACGCGGGCTTGCTTCACCTGATATTCGAGCGTGTCGCAGGAGATGACCAGTGCCGGCGTATCGTGGATAATCCGGACGGAGTCCATAGTATTGATCGTCGCACCGATCTCCTGGCCGGTATTGCTTAGCTGAGCCTCGTACCATGCCAGCTGCCGCGCCTGGATGTCGATTACGTCGGCCTGCGTTGAGCTGTCGCCCGTTAGCCGGTCGATCTCGGATTGTAGCGTCTTGTGATAGGCTACATCCGCTTGCGACATGCTGTCTACCGCAGTCCTGCTCTGTTGGAGGGGCGTTGTCTTGCTGCACCCTCGCATGCACACGAGCGCGGCCACGATAGCGGCGCCGACCAGCAGGCCTATGAAAAAGGCTTTCATGCCTGAATCTTTTTGGCGCCCAGTTTCCCGAGAACCCAATTCAGCGCGTTGATAACCGCCTCAAAGGAAGCCCCGACGAAGTAGATTACGGCAGCCAAGGTTAGGAACCGGAACCACTTTTCACCCGATAGCAGGCTATACAACAGTCCGGCTGCCAGGCAACCGACATATCTTTTCCAGCTTTTAGAGATGTCGAATTCTTTGCCAAGCTCAATGGCGTCTTTAATCAGCCAGCCTAATGCGGCTGCGAGAGCGATAAGAAAATAAGTGAGCATATGCTTTGGTTTTTTGATGACTTAATTTTGTTTCAAGGCGTTTGGATCGGATGTTGCGTTGCCTGTGAACTTCTTCCAGATCGCGACCACGCCTTCACCGAAGACAGCAGCGACCAGAGTGGTGAGCGTATAATACAGCTGATCACAAAGCGTTGGCTGTGGGGCAATCCTCCATCCATACCACGCCACGTGCTCGCCGAGAAAGGCGAAAGCGAAGATGAACAGAGCAACGCGCTTGCTTGATATATCGCCACCGGTTCCGGTCAAGGCAGAAAGGATGTGTTTCATTTTTGACGATTTTTTTTGATAGTATAATAGGCGCTGATGATCGTAGCTATAGAGGCTAAGGCCGCCAGCAGCTTTATCCATGGGTCAGGATTGAAGGTCCAAAGCCAGGACAGAGCTAATAGGAAAAAGTCTCGCATATTGTGGATCATCGCACAGGGTTGAATTGGTGAATTATTGAGCTGTCCCGTCGCTATACTTGATCGATCCGGCCGGAAGCGTTGACGTCGGAATGGTTATCGTCTGCCCGAGAAAAGGGATATTGATGACCGATACCGTCCGCTGAGCGACCGGCGGCAATACAGTCGCCTTGCAGACCAGGGTGCCCGAATTTCCGGTTAGGCTTACGCCGGTGGCTTTGAAGATGTAGTTTCCCGGAATGAGCTTATGCACGGTGAGCACGGACTGTTCGAGCATGTTATTGCCCCAGGCATTCACCGGCGAAGGCACGGCGACAGCTA
>Ga0134126_10003593_pt1 | contig 19429 bp, 20 predicted proteins | sample KB31752_FD_96881 | JGI IMG/M metagenome (GOLD analysis project Ga0134126, IMG submission 96881) | Terrestrial soil microbial communities with excess Nitrogen fertilizer from Kellogg Biological Station, Michigan, USA - KB3-175-2 | ecosystem: Environmental > Terrestrial > Soil > Unclassified ...
CGGTGAGCAATCGCAGCTCACCTGGTTTGGCCACGCATTCCTGGTGGATGCGCTGAACCGCACCGGCGACTTCGCCCGGGCGTTCCAGTTGGCGCGCACGGAAGTCGCTCAATGGGAAAAGCGTGACGGCTACACGCCTTCCGAACCGCAGATCGCCCCCGGTGCGGGCATCCAGGCGCAATTGGCCACATGGGAAAATCAGAACCCGGCGGGCGCGGCGGTGCCGTTCAAACCCTTATCCGCGCCTCGTGCCGCTGCCGAAGCAGCTCGCTCGCATCACTGAGCGACAACCGGCGCGCGCGCAGCAGCACGACCAGGTGATAGAGCAGATCGGCAGCTTCGCCGATCAAGGCTTCATCGTTCTGCGCCACCGCAGCCAGCGCGGTTTCCACCGCTTCCTCGCCGACCTTCTGCGCGATCCGCTGCACACCGCTCTCGAACAGCGCCGTGCTGTAACTTTCCGGCGGACGCTCGGCTTCACGGCGCTCGACCAGCGCGTCCAGTTCGGCCAGGAACGCGAGCGGCGGCGCGGCATTTTCGCCAAAGCAGCTGGATACGCCCAGGTGACACGTCGATCCGCGCGGCCGCGCCGTGATCAGCAGCGTGTCGCCATCGCAATCGGCGCGGATCGCTTCGACATCCAGCACGTGGCCGGAGGTCTCGCCCTTGCGCCATAGCCGCTGCTTGCTGCGGCTGAAGAAAATGACTTGCCCTCCGGCAAGCGTGGCATCCAGCGCCTCGCGATTCATCCAGCCCAGCATCAGTACCTCGCCGCTGCGCGCATGCTGCACGATCGCCGGCAGCAATCCGCCGCTCTTGTCCCAGTCCAGCCGGTCGGAATCAAAACCCGTCATGACGGTCGTACCCGAATGCCCTGCCCGCGCAAATAATCCTTGAGCGGTTGAATCGCGATCGCGCCGCCGTGGAACACGCTGGCGGCCAGCGCGCCATCCACATCCGCCTCGTCGAACACGTCGCGGAAATGCTCCATGGTGCCCGCGCCGCCGGAAGCAATCAGTGGCACTTCACAACTTTTCCGCACAGCGCACAGTTGCTCGATGTCGTAACCGGCACGCACGCCGTCGTGGCCCATGCAATTCAGCACGATCTCGCCGGCGCCGCGCTGCTGCGCCTCGACGATCCAGTCCAGCGTGGACCGCATCAGCGCGCGCGTCTTGTCCGGGTCGCCCGTGTATTGCCGCACGTGCCACTCGCCATCCGCATCGCGCAGCGAATCGACGCCCACCACCACACATTGCGAACCGAACTCGCTTGCAAGCTCGTCGATCAATTCAGGCCGCTCCAGTGCGGGTGAGTTGATCGAAATCTTGTCGGCGCCGGCATGCAGCACCGCGCGCGCATCCGCGACGGAGCGGATGCCGCCGGCCACGGTAAACGGAACATCCAGTTCCCGTGCGACGCGCTCGACCCACTCGGGTTGCAGGCCGCACCCGCGCGGGCTTGCCGCGATGTCGTAGAACACCAGTTCGTCTGCCCCGTCGTCTCGGTAACGGCGGGCCAGTTCCACGATCCCTCCGATCACCACGTGATCGCGAAAGCGGACGCCTTTCACGACTTCGCCATCCTTCACGTCAAGGCACGGGATGATTCGGCGCGTCAGCATGAAGCGACACCCGTTGCAGTCAGCATATCCGCTATCGTCAAGCGGCCGTCGAGCAAGGCGCGCCCGATGATCACCCCGCTGGCGCCTGCTGCGCGCACCGCGCACACGTCCCCGAATGAGCGCACCCCGCCGGATGCCTGCACCGCGAGCTGCGGCGCGATCTTCGCGAGTTGCCGATACAGGCCCGTGTTGCAGCCGGCGAGCATGCCGTCACGCGCGATGTCGGTGCACAACAAATGCCGCGCGCCGCGCGCCGCATACCAGGGCGCCAGTTCGTCCAGCGTGCGCGCACTCGCCTCGGTCCAGCCGGAAACCGGCAAAGCCCAGCATTCACCTGTGCGCCGGGTATCCAGCGCGATCACGATCCGGTCGGCACCAAACGTGTCCAGCCAGCCTGCCACGCGTTCCGGTTCACGCACCGCCACACTGCCGATCACCACGCGCGCGACGCCGGCGTCGAACAGGCTTTGCAGATCGCTCCGTTCGCGCACACCGCCGCCGGCCTGCACCTGCATTCCCTCACCTGCGAGGGCCTCGATGGTTCCGAGATTCCCGAAGCGGCCAACGCGCGCGCCGTCCAGATCCACGACATGCAGCCAGCGCGCACCTGCCTGCGCATAACTAGCCGCCAGTGCACGCGCATCCACCGCATAGGTGGTGCGACGCTCGTAGTCACCCTGCATCAGCCTGACGACGCGGCCGCCACGCAGGTCGACCGATGGAATGATCTCGAAGCTCATAGTGCGAGGAAGCGCTCCAGCAGCTTCGCGCCAACCGCACCGGAACGCTCGGGATGGAATTGCATGCCGAAACGGTTTCCCTCCGCCATCACCGAAGAAAACGGCTCGCCATGCTCGGTCGAAACGAGCGTGCAGCCGTTGACCGGCACGGCATAGCTATGCACGAAATAGACATGCGCATCGTCGCCCAAATCCGCGGTCAGCGGATGCGGCGCAATGGCTTTCAGCCGGTTCCAGCCCATGTGTGGCACGCGCAGCCCCGGCCGGCGGGCGAGCCGGCGCACGTTTGTGGGAATCAAGCCGAGGCACTCACTGTCATCCTCCTCCGAATGCGCGCACAGCAGATGCATGCCAAGGCAAATGCCGAGCAGTGGTTGCGTCGCGGCACGCAGCACCTGGACGAGGTCCAGCGTACGCAGCCGCGCCATCGCCGCGCCCGCCGCGCCGACGCCCGGCAGGATCAGCTTGTCGGCGGCGCGAATTTCTTCCGGGTCGGCGGTCAGCGCGGCATTCACGCCCAGCCGCCCCAGCGCGCCGCGTAGCGAGCCGATATTGGCGCCGCCTGCATCCACGATCACGACCGTCATGCCAGCACGCCCTTGGTGCTCGGCAGATCATCGCCGTCACGCGCGAGCGCCTGACGCAGCGCGCGCGCCACGCACTTGAAGCAGGCCTCCGCCATGTGATGCGCGTTGTCGCCGCGAACGCGCAGGTGCAGCGCGGCGCCGAGCGCGTCGCAAAGCGAGCGGAAGAAATGCGGTATCAGTTCGGTCGGCAGATCGCCCACGCGTTCGCGCGGAAAGCTTCCATCGAAAACGAAATATGCACGCCCCGACAAGTCCAGCGCCACGTTCGCCAGCGAATCGTCCATGGGCAGGCTGAATCCGTACCGCGCCGCGCCGCGCTTGTCGCCCAACGCCTGCCGCAGTGCCTGGCCCAGGGCCAGCGCGCAATCCTCGACGGTGTGATGTTCGTCCACGCACAAGTCGCCCGCGCATTCCAGCTCCAGCGCAAAGGCGCCGTGTTTGCCAAACTGCTCCAGCATGTGGTCGAAGAATTCCAGCCCGCTGCGGATGCGCGGCTCGCTGGCACGGTCGAGATCCACGCGCACCCTGACGCGGGTCTCGCGCGTTTCGCGCAGCACGTCAGCCGCGCGCGGCGCATCCAGCAAGCCATGCGCGACATCCGCCCAGTCGCGGATGTCGTGGCCCAACTGGAATCCGCGCACGCCAAGGTTGGCGGCGAACCGCATGTCGGTTTCACGGTCGCCGACCATGGCCGAATCCGCGCGGCTCCAACTGTCATCGGCGAGGTAGTGCCGCACCAGGCCGCAACCGGGTTTGCGGGTATCCCGGCCCTCATGCTCAGAGCTGCAATCAATCAGCACTTCGCGGAAAACGATGCCTTGCGAAGCGAGGAGGCGCAGCAGCAACTCCTGCGGGCCGTCGAAGTGTTCCCGTGGAAATGCCGCCGTTCCCAAACCGTCCTGATTGCTGACCATCACCAGTTCGTAGCCGGCGCGCACGCAACGCTGCAATGCGCCAATCACGCCGGGCATCAGGTCGAACTTGGCGAAACTGTCCACCTGTGCATCGGCCGGTTCCACCAGCAGACAGCCATCGCGATCCACGAACAGCAGTTTGCGTTTCACGTTGCACACTCGCCGAGTACCGCCAGCACCCGCGCGTTTTCCTCAGCGCATCCGATGGTGATGCGCAAGGCATCTTCAAGCCCCGAATAACGGCGCAGTTCACGCACCAGGATGCCCGCCGCCAACAAGCGGCCGTAAGCTGCGCGGGCGTCGGTAAAGCGCGCGCACAGGAAATTGGCCTGCGAAGGCAGCACCGCACGCACACATGGGATCGTGGAAAGCATGTCGCGCATGCGCGTGCGTTCGGCGCGGATTGCCGCGACCCGCTCGCGCATCCGCAACTGTCCTTGCGGGGAAAGCGCGCGCAATGCGGCCTGCGCGCACGGCGAAGGCACCGGATAAGGCGGCATGATCCGCCGCAACAGCGAAACGATTTCCGTGCGCGCGAGCAATGTACCCACGCGTGCACCGGCCAGCGCCCAGGCTTTCGACAGCGTGCGCAGCACGACCAGGTGATCGTGCTGCGCAATCAGATCGGCCACGCTAGCGTCATCGGCGAATTCGACATAGGCCTCGTCCACGACCAGCAGCGCGCGCCCGTCCAGTTCTGTCAGCAGGCGTTCGACCTCTGACCGCGCAACCGTCGCACCGGTCGGGTTGTTCGGCGCGCATACGAATACCAGCCTCACCGCATCGCTCACGCCCCCGAGCAGCGCATCCATGTCCAGCGCGCCATCCGTGCGCAACGGCGCCTGGATCACCCCGGCCTGCTGGATGCGCGCGCAGATCGCATACATGCCGAAGGTCGGCGGTGAAATCAGCACGGCATCCCGCCCTGCACGGCAGAACGCGCGTACCAGAAGGTCAATCGCCTCATCGCTGCCACGACCGACCAGCACCTGATCGGTTTTCACACCGTAAAGATCCGCGAGCGCCGCGACCAACCGCGCGGGCTGCGGTTCCGGATAGCGGTTGATATCCGCATCACCTTCGAGCGGAGGCCACGCCGATTCGTTGGCATTCAGCAGGATGCTGCCGCCGCGCGCCTCCATGCGCGCCGAAGAGTACGGCTGCAGGACGCGCAGTTCGGCGCGGGCGAGGTCGAGTGCGCTCATGCCGCGCGGTCCAATGCAGCGAGTCGCAATGTCACCGCGTTGCCGTGGGCATGCAGCTTTTCGACACTCGCGATCGCCGCGGCGCACGGGCCGATCGCGCGCAAGCCCGCCTCGCTCGCTTCCTGCACGGTGATCGCTTTGAGGAAGCTCGCCACCGATACGCCGCTGCAACTACGGGCATGACCATAGGTGGGCAGCACGTGATTGCTGCCGCTGCAATAGTCGCCCAGTGTTTCCGGCGTCCATGCGCCAAGGAAAATCGAACCTGCGCTCTCGATCCGGTCGAGCAGCGCGCGCGGTTGCGCAACGTGCAGGATCAGGTGTTCCGGCGCATAGCGATTGCTGAGCGCCACCGCATCAGGCAGCGATGCGACCCGGATCGCGCGGCTGTGCGCGAGCGCTTGCCGCACAATCGCGGCGCGCGGCAGCACAGCGCACTGCCGAGACAATTCCTCGGCCACGGCATCCAGCCGCTCGGATGACGTGCTGAGCAGAATCGCCTGCGAATCCGGGCCGTGTTCGGCCTGCGCCAGCAAATCGGCGGCGACAAAGCGCGCATCGGCGGTTTCATCCGCGATCACCAGCACTTCCGAAGGGCCGGCTGGCATGTCCATCGCTGCGCCTTCAGGCTCGATCGAGACCTGCAGCTTGGCTTCGGTCACCCAGCTATTGCCCGGCCCGAACAGCTTGTCGCATTTGGGTACCGACTCGCTGCCGAACGCCATCGCCGCGATCGCCTGCGCGCCGCCCAACTTGAACACGCGTGGCACTCCGCAGCGCCGTGCAGCATAAAGTACCGCAGGGTCGCAGCGCCCGTCCGCGCGTGGCGGCGTGCACAGGATCACCTCGCGACAGCCGGCGATGCGCGCGGGAATGCCGAGCATCAATGCCGTCGAGGGCAGCGGCGCGCTGCCGGCGGGCACATAAAGGCCGACACGCGTGATCGCCCGCAAGATGCGCTCAACGCGCACGCCCGGCGCGGTTTCCACACTCACGGATTGCGGCGCGCAGGCGCGATGGAACAATTCGATCCGCGCGGCGGCTTCGTCCAGTGCCCGCTTCAGCCCGGCATCGAGCCCCGCTTGGGCTTGCACGAATTCCTCGGGCGCAACTTCCAGCGCATCCAGCTCGCAATGATCAAAGCGCGCGGCCAATTTCCGCAGCGCGGCGTCGCCCTGCCCACGCACCTGCGCAATGATCCGCGCGACATCCTCGCGCAGTTCCGGCGAACGCGACAACGGCGGTCGCGCCAGCGCCGCGGTACGCGCGGATTCATCCAGCGCGTTCCAGTCCAGCACGCTGCAATTCAGCGCGCTCATGCCAAGGCCTTTTCCACCGGCAGCACGAACAACTCGCGCGCACCGGCGCGCTTGATCTCTTCCAGCTTGCGCCAGCCCAGTTCGCCCGCGCACCAGGCTTGCAGCATCACCTGCCCCGGCTGGCCAGCCACGTCCAGCACCGAGGTGCGCGATGCCGACGGAAGCAAGCTCAGGATCGAATCCAGCGAATCGCGCGCGGAGCGCAGCATCAGCAGCCGTGCCACGTGCGCATGCGTCGCGCTGTCCACGCGGGCCATCAGCAGCGCGAGCAATTCGCCGCGCGCGCCATCGGTCGCGAACGGTGATGAAGCGAGCACCGCCGTGCTTTCCAGAACGGTTTCCACCTCGCGCAGTCGGTTGGCGGCCAGCGTGGCGCCGCTCTGCACCAGGTCGCAAATCGCATCGGCGGTGCCCAGGCGCGGCGCGATTTCCACCGAACCGCCGAGCGTCACCACTTCCGCGCTTATCTCGCGATCGCGCAGCCAGCACGCCAGCAATCCAGGATGCGAGGTGGCGATGCGCAGACCCGCGAGTTGCCGCACATTCCGGTACTGCATCTCCCGCGGTACGGCGATCGAGAGCCGGCACCCGCCGAAACCGAGCGCGCGCAATTCGCGTGGAGGCGCATCCACCGCGCAGGCGTATTCGGCCAACTTGTTGCGGCCGACGATGCCAAGGTCACATACGCCCTGCGCAAGCAGCGCCGGAATATCGTCGTCGCGCACCAGCAACAGGTCCACCGGCTCGCCGTCGCCGAAGCAGAACAGGCGATCGCTGCCACGCTCGAAGGACAAGCCACAGCGCTCCAGCAACTTGAATGCCGGCTCGCTGAGCCTTCCCGACTTCTGCACGGCGATGCGCAAGCGGTCGCGCGCCTTCATCGTCTCGCCTTTGCGCGTGTGCGTGGCACGCGCTCGGCGGCCAGCCGGTATCCGCCCGCCCCGTTGTTGAGAAACCGCGCGATCCGGCCGATGGTGGTGATGCTCACCGCGGTGTGTTCGTGGATTTCGCGATACGGCATGCCTTCCAGAATCCGCGGCACCACGCTCCAGCGGTCGGCCAGCGATTCCAGCTCGGCCGGCGTGCAAAGGTCGTTGAGAAACGCGCGCATTTCGCCCGCATCGCGCATGGCCAGCAGCGCCGCGCAAAGCCCGCGCAAGGCGCCCTCGGCGCTGGCTTCCGGTTCAAGATGGCGTCGTTTCATCGTATTAATGCATTAGTACATTGACGTGCAATGTAACAGACGCAGCCAAACGGCACAAGCCGCACGGCGAAGACGCGTCGGGAAGCAGCGGGGAAGCCGCGGGATCCGCTGCGCGAATGCCCCCCGGCTCGGGAGAGCGGTATCAGCCGATCGCGCGCTCGCGCACCATCCGGCAGACCAGCGTCACATCGCGATCCAGCGCGCGGTCGCGATGCATGAACGGGATCGCTTCGCGCAGGCGCGCATGCGCGGCGCGCACCGCCTCACCGGCATGAAACTCCGGCACCTCAGCCAGGGCGCGCATCAATTCGCACACTTCCATCTCAAACCGTGCGTGGTGCGGGTGATCCGCGCGCGGCGCATTGGCGATCTTGTCCGCCAGTGCTTTCCAGTCGCCGCGAGCCGCCAACCGGTGCGCTGCATTGAGCATCTGTTGCCGGTAGTCGAGTGCCTGCGCCGCTGTGTACAGTTCCAGGGCCAGCGCATCGGAGAGGTCATAAGTCATCGCCAGTACGTGGCGTGCTTCGTTGGTGCCCATCGACACATGATCTTCCGCATTGGCGGAAGTCGGAATCGAGTAGACCGAGGCAGGATGCGCGCGCGTGGCCAGATCGTTGACCAGCGCGGCCGCGGTGTACTGCACGATCATGCAGCCGGAATCGGTACCGTCCTCGTTGCCGGTCAGGAACGCGGGCAGGCCATCGCTGGTCGCGGCATCCACCAGCTTGTTCAGGCGCCGCTCGGAAATCGAGGCCAGCACCGGGATCGCCGCTTTGACATAGCTCATTGCCAGCGCCAGAGGCATGCCATGGAAATGCCCGGCGGAGATGACCTGATCCTCGATATGCTGCGCGTCTTCGGCATCCGGGAAGATCAGCGGATTGTCGGTAACCGAGTTCAGTTCGATGTCGATCACGCGACACGCCTGTGACCACGCGTCGCGCACCGCGCCGTGCACCTGCGGCATGCACCGCAGGCAATAAGCATCCTGCGGCTGATGTTTCTTGCCGCCCCGGAACGGCAGGAATCGTTGGTAAAAAGCCTCACGCCCATGGCGCTGACCGGGCGGTACCCACTCCCAGCAAATATCGAAGCTCAAGCGCCGATCCAGCGGCTCGCGCCAGGCATCCGCGGTCCAGGTGCGAAAACGCGGCACCAGGTGATACGGAATATCGATCAGTGTCGAATCGCGCAGCAATTCGCGCACGTTTCTGGCAGCGTCGATTTGTCCGGGATGCGGCCGCAACGCATGGACTTCGGCGCGCAGCGCACCGCTGCGGCCGGCGAACGCATCCAATGTCATCGCCGCCGCAAGATCGGCGATTCCCAGCAGGTATTCGAGCTGGTCCAGCGCCAGCACGGCGGTGGCCAGCATCTGCGCGGTGCCGTTGTTCAGCGCCAGGCCTTCCTTGTAGGACAGCTTGATCGGCTGCAACCCGGCGCGCTGCAAGGCTTCCATGCCGCTCATGCGTTCGCCTTGAAAAAAACCCTCGCCGCCGCCCAGCAGCACGATTGCCAAATGCGAGAGCGGCGCAAGATCCCCGCTGGCGCCTACCGAGCCTTTTTCCGGAACCACCGGCACCACGCCGGCATTCAGCAGTGCGGCGAGCGCCTGCAACGTTTCGACGCGTACACCGGAATGGCCGCGCATCAGCGTGTTGATGCGGATGGCCAGCATCGCCCGCACGACTTCCGGAGCCAACGGATCGCCTACGCACACCGCATGGCTGATGATCAGGTTGTGCTGCAATTCCTGCGGCAAGGTTTCCTCGCGCGGCTCGGGATTGCCGCCGGGCAGTTCGTCGCGCACGCGGTGGGCACCCAGCAATTTGTCGGCATTGCTGCCGAAACCGGTGGTGACCCCGTAGATCGGCTCGCCGCAGCGCACCCTCTCCGCAAGAAAATCCGCCGCGCGGCGCACGCATTCCAGTTGCGTATCATCGAGCTCGACCTCCACGTTTTCGCGCGCGATCGCCACGACCTGCGCGCGGGACAAGTGATTGCCGTCGAGCGTGATCGTGCGACGCGCGTTCATGCCTGGCTCCGATGCGCACCGCTTGGCTGCATTCCATCGTTCAGTTTTGCGCACAATATGCCGATCACTTCTGCGCGCCGTAACTCGCTCTGTTCGCCGTTGACGAGATCCTTCAGCGCCACCACGCCGCGCGCGATCTCGTCTTCGCCCAGCACCAGCGCGTAACGGATGCCGGCGCGGTCGGCATATTTCAGTTGCTTGCCGAGCTTGCCGCCTTCCAGCGCCACTTCGGTGCGGACTCCCGCACCGCGCAGTTGCTGTGCGAGCGCCAAGTAGTGCGGCAACAGCGCCGCATCCATTTGCGTGACCAGCACATCCACAGTGCCGCGCGCGGCCTTGAGCAATTTTGCCTCGCGCAATTGCCAGAACAGCCGGGTCAGCCCGATCGAAATGCCGACGCCCGGCAGTTTCGATCTGGTGTATTGCCCGGCGAGATTGTCGTAGCGCCCGCCCGAGCAGATCGAACCGATTTCCGGATGATCGTCCAACGTGGTTTCGTAAACGGTGCCGGTGTAGTAATCCAGCCCGCGCGCGATCGAGAGATTCAACGCGAATGCCGATTCCGGAACGCCGAGCAACGCGATCGTATCCAGCACTTCGTGCAATTCCGCCCTGCCCTGTTCGAAAACCTCGCCGCCCGGCGCCAGCGCGGCAAGCTTGTCCCGGGCGTCGGCAAGCGATGTCGAACGCAATTGCACGAATTCGAGAATGCGCTGGGCGGATTCGTCCGAAAGCCCGAATGTCGCGCCGGTCAGTGTGTCGCGCACATGCTGCGCGCCACGCTTGTCGAGCTTGTCCACCTCGCGCAGCACCAGCATCTGTTGTTCGCCATCCGCGAGCCCCAAACCCTCGAAAAAGCCGCGCATCAGCTTGCGGTTGTTGATCTGGATAGTGAATGCGCCCAGATCGAGCGCGCGGAACACCGCATGGATCACCGCCGGAATCTCGGCGTCGTAGCGGATCGACAGAGCGTCCTTGCCGATCACGTCGATGTCGCACTGGTAGAACTCGCGGAACCGCCCACGCTGCGCGCGCTCGCCGCGATAGACACGCTGCATCTGGTAGCGGCGGAACGGAAACGCCAACTCGTGTTCGTGCTCTGCGACGTAACGCGCCAGCGGCACGGTGAGATCGAAGCGCAGCGCAAGCTCGGGCTTCTCGCCTTGCTCCAGCGCGCCGGTGGACTGGACGAAATAAACCTGCCGTTCGGTTTCGCCGCCGGTTTTGGTCAGCAGCACGTCGGAAAACTCGATGGCCGGGGTCTCCACCGGCACGAAGCCGTACAGCTCGAATCCGTGCCGAATCGCGTCCAGCATGGCTTGAAACGCGATCTGTTCGCGCGGCAGCAGTTCGAGCACGCCCGGCATGGTGCGCGGCTGGGTCGGCATGGATCCCTCGTCGCCAAGCAAAGCGCAAAGGTTAGCAGAGCTTGTGAAAATCCCGCAGCACGCTTGCGCCGCGCGCGCGCGCGCCGTTATCATTTGCGGCCCGTCGGGGTGTAGCTCAGCCTGGTAGAGCGCTACGTTCGGGACGTAGAAGTCGCAGGTTCAAATCCTGTCTCCCCGACCACGTTTGAAGGCAAGTCCAGCCATTCCGCGGCTATCCGCCGCATGCGAGCTTTGGCTTGGCATCGTCTGCGAGCCTTGATGCTTCAGCCCAGCCGCGCGGCCAGGCTCGATTGCCGCTCACATCGTTTGCGTCGGCTTCTCCGAACCCAGGATGCCGGCCAGGATGGATTCGATCTTGGTGCGCGCGGTTTCGCCATCAGCGGAATCGGAAAACTGCACACCGATGCCGGCGGTGCGGTTGCCTTGCGCGGCATTCGGAGTGATCCACACTACCTTGCCCGCAACCGGCAGACGATCCTTTTCATCCGGCAAGGTCAGCAGCAGGAATACCTCGTCACCCAGGCTGTAGCGCTTGACCGTGGGCACGAACAGCCCACCGCCTTTCACGAACGACATATAGGCGTTATAGAGCGCGTTCTTGTCCTTGATCGCCAACGACAGGATGCCCTGGCGCGGCATGCCGCCCGCATTGAGGCCCGGAGCTGCCATGGTGTTGCACCTGCTTGAGTAGGCGGTCAGCTTGCCGCGCGGTGGCAGGGCGGTCAAGCGTCGCTGTCGATCGCTTTGAACCGCATCACCCAACGAATCGACGCCAGCCCCAGACATCGAACACCCATGGCGACGGCACGCTGGAATAAAGCTTGATGTAGTACGGCGCCTGCAAGCTGCGCCCGGCGCGCGCCGCCGATGCGCCATTGCGCCAGAACAGGTTCGCTGCGCGCGCATCCTTGCACGGGATCCGCTGCCCGCCCTGCGCATCCACCGCCAGCAGCACCATCGTGCTTCGCAAACCCCGCGGCGGCTGCCACGGCAGCCGCGGTCCGCTCAGGCCGCCGTCGCCAAGGCAATTGCCGACGCCCACCGCGAAATGTTCCCGCGCGGTAGCGAAACGCAACAGACGACGTCGACTCAGCGCGATCTGGCTTGCGTGCGCATGGATGGCGGCACGCTTGCGGGTCTGCTCTTGATCCGTCAGTGCGAAGGCGACCCGCCGCGTATCATCGATGCCCGCGTGACCATGCAACAAATAGCACAGGCACTGCGGACGTCGGGTTTCAGGCATGCCGTTCAACACCAGCTCCATCAGCACGTGCAGCGCGCTGTGATCGGGATGTCCATCGGCAAGATCCGGCAGCACCAGCAGGGTTGGAGCAATCTCCGCGAGCAGCGTGCGCCATTGCGCGATCGCATCGGCGGTTTCGTCCACCAGCTTCCAGGTGACACCGCCGTCGGCCCAGCCCAGGCGATGGACCGCGACCGCTTCCGCGCCAAGTTCGCGCAGCGCGCACTGCGCTTCGCCCCGCCGTCGCGCGCCCCAGCGCTCACGCTCGCGGGCGCCGATGCGCAGGCGCCGCTCCAGCAGGCGCTGCGGCCAGGGATTGTTGTCGCCGTCGGTCACGAACACGATGTGCACGCGCGCGCCGTGCGCCAACGCACGCTGGATCACGCCGCCGGCGGCCAGCGATTCATCGTCCGGATGCGGTGCGACGATCAGCAGGCAGGCGTCTGGCGCGGCAAGCAGCTGGTCCAGGTTCATGCAATTCCTTGTTGGGGTGTGAAGAGCGAAGCCATGCACATGCGGTGCGGCGCTTTCGCTCAGCTTGCGCGCGGGAGAGCCGAAAGAAATTCGATCAGCGCCGGTTCCACCCGCAATGGCCCGCGCAATTGTTCGCGCAGACGGCTGCTGCGTTCGAAACCGGTTTGCAGGATTGCACTGTCCCAGCGGGGCTCGGAGGCCGGCGGTGCATGGATTGCGCGGCGCCGCGCCGCTTCGTGCAAAAGACGCGCGGCATGCTCCAGCCGCATCGATGGTTCGTCCGCGCTCCATGCATGCGCGATCTCGTACACCGAAGCACGACCTCGCGCCAGCGCGGCGAGATCTCGCGCCACGCTGTCGCGCCGCTGCAGTTCGTCACTGTGTGCGAACGCCAGCGCGCGCCCGGGATTGCCGCCGGCAGCGTCCAGTACGCGGGTGGCATCCGCGACGCCTTGCGCACGCAACCACACTTGCGCGTCCTCGTACGTTGGCGCCGCAAAATCCACGCGCTGGCAACGGCTGCGGATCGTCGCCGGCAAGCGCCAGGGATGATCCGCCACGACCAGGATCAAGCTGGACGCGGTCGGCTCTTCCAGGGTTTTCAGCAAAGCGTTGGCCGCCGCCGGATTCATTGCGTCGGCGGGATCGATCACCGCGATCTGCCAGCCGCCAAGCTGGCTCGCCATTGCCAGCCGCGCCGACAACGTGCGAATTTGTTCGACCACCAATTCCTTGCGCGGCTTGCCCTCGGTGTTCAATTCGAAGGTGATCAGAATGCGATCCGGATGGGTGCCGGCCGCCAGCAACACGCAGGCGCGGCAGGCGCCACATGCGAAGCCTTCGCGCGGCCGTTCGCACAGGCGCGCGCGCACGAAAGCCTCCACAAAGGCGCGCTTGCCCAAACCTTCCGCTCCGCCCAGCAGCAAAGCGTGCGGCAGGCTGCCGCGCTCGGCGCGCGCGCAAAGCGTGCGCCATGCTTGCGCGTGCCAGCCAGGCAAATCTTCCGCGCGCCGGATCGTCATTTCGTTCATGCGGGAACCAGCCGATCAATCGCGGCTATGGCAGTGGCAAGCACCTGTTCCGCCGACCTGCTTGCGTCGAGTACGTGGAAGCGCGTCGGTTCGTCGGCGGCTCGCGCCAGATACGCAGCACGCACGCGCTCGAAGAATCCATCTTCCTCGCGCTCGATGCGGTCGGCTTCGCCGCGCCCGCTCGCGCGCGCGCGACCGTGCGTCACCGGCAGATCCAGCAAGAGCGTGAGATCGGGTTTCAGGCCTTCCGTCGCGATCGTTTCCAGCCGCGCGAGCATTTTCATGTCCAGGCCGCGACCGCCGCCCTGGTAGGCATAACTGGCATCCGTGTAACGATCGCACAGTACCCAGCGGCCGGCACCGAGCGCGGGCCGCAGCACCTCGCGCACCAGCTGCGCTCGCGCGGCGAACATCAGCAGGGCTTCGCTCTGCGCGGACATGCCGTGCTGTCGCGCGTCCAGCACCAGCGCGCGAATCGATTCGCCCAGCGGTGTGCCGCCCGGCTCGCGGGTTTGCAACACATCGATGCCGATGCCGGCGAGATGTGCACGCAGACCTTGCAGCAAAGTGCTTTTTCCAGCGCCCTCGCCACCTTCCAGGGTAATCAATTTGCCGCGCGCAGAGGTCATGGGCGCGAGTGACGATGGCGGAGAGACTTCTTCTTCTTGGCGCCCGCCGACGAGCCCGACCCGGGCTTTTCGGCGGTGCTCGATGCCGAGGCAGGTGCCGCGCCCGGCGCGCTATGCAACTGGTAGATCGCCACATTGCGATTGTGTTCCTGCAAGGTGGCGGAGAACGCATGCGTGCCATCACCCCGTGCCACAAAATACAGTGCATCACCCGGCGCCGGATGCAGCACCGCATCGATCGCCGCGCGGCTCGGCAGCGCGATCGGCGTCGGAGGCAAGCCCGCACGCGTGTAAGTGTTGTAAGGCGTGTCGGTTTGCAGGTCGCGGCTGTGAATCCTGCCGTCGTAGCTCGCGCCCAATCCATAGATCACGGTCGGATCGGTTTCCAGTTTCATGCCGAGCTTCAGGCGTCGCTCGAATACGCCGGCAATCTGCGGGCGCTCGGACGGTTGCGCGGTTTCCTTCTCCACGATCGAGGCCAGGATCAGCGCCTGATAAGGCGTCTGCAACGGAATCGCCGGATCGCGCCGGGGCCATTGTGCATCGAGGTATTTCTGCATCGCCGCGTGCGCGCGTGCCAGCACATCCAGACCGCTCATGCCGAGCACATAATCGTAGGTGTCGGGCATGAACTCGCCTTCCGGATGCTGGCCGCCAGCACCGAGCTTGCTCATCAGCTCGGCATCGGAGAGCTGCGTGGCAGGATGCGAGAGTTTCGGCGCGGCCGAGAGCGCCGCGCGCACCTGCGCGAAGGTCCAGCCCTCCACCAGCGTGACGCGCCGTTGCAAGACGTTCCCTTGTGCCATGTTCTCCAGCAGGGTGCGCGCGCTGATGCCGCGCGGCAATGCGTATTCGCCGGCATGCAGCGAGCCCGCCACGCCAAGTTGTTCCGCCAGCACCCGCCAGTACAGCGGCGGCGCTCCGGACAGCCGCGCCGCTCGCAGGTCACGGACGATTTCCCGGAAACTCTCGCCTTTGGCGATCTCGAATGTCTGGTTGGGCGCACGTACGCTCAGCGGCGCATCGCTAAAACGGGTGTAGTCGAACCCGAACCACGCGGCGACCGCGATGGCGGCGAGCACGATCAGCAGCAACACGGCGCCCAGCGCGCGCCCGCGCGTGCGGCGAGGAGATTTGCGGCGCTTCATGCCGCGCATTCCGGCAATAAACCGAGCACACGCCAATGCGCCTGCAGCGCGCGCGCGAACGGGCCGGGCTCGAATACGCGGCCGGCCAATTCGCGTACCGGCAGGATGCCGCGCACGCTCGAGCACAGGAAAATTTCGTCCGCTTGCATCACTTCCTCCCTGCTGATCTCGCGCACTTCCGCGTTCGCTACCTGCGCCAGCGCCTCCGCGCGTGCAATGCCCTCCACGCCGCAGCGATCAAGCCTCGGCGTGGCGAGCGTGCCGCCACGTGCGACGAACACATTGGCCGCGGTGGCGCTGATCACGCAACCGCGGTCATCGCACAGCAACGCCTCGATGACGTCCGGATCGTTCCATTCCGCGCGCGCCAGCACCTGTTCCAGGCGGTTCAGATGCTTGATGCCCGCCAGCCTCGGTTGCGCGGCCAGGCACAGTTCGCCGAAGCGTACCCGGATTCCACCCGCGTACCAATCCGCCGGGATGAACGGCGGATCGAATGCGGCAACGATGCGGCTAGGCTGGATGGCATCCGGCAGCGCGTAACCGCGCGCGCCACTGCCACGTGTCAGTGTGACGCGCACCACCGCGCGCGCCATGCCTTCGCTGACCCGCGCCGCCTCGCGAGCGAGATTTTCCCGATCGGGCGCAGGCAAGGCCAGGCGATCGCAACCGCGCTGCAGGCGCTGCATGTGCCGCGCCCACAATGGCGCCGCGCCCCGCACGAACAGGATCGTCTCGAACAGCCCGTCACCGTACAGCAGGCCGCGATCGCTCGCGGAGAGTTGCGCGCCGGCGACGCCGTTCACCAGTTCGCGCGCGCTCACGCGTTTGCGCCCAGGGCACGCAACATGCCACGCGCCTTGGCGCGCGTTTCCTCCAGCTCGTGTTGCGCATCCGAATCGGCGACGATGCCGGCGCCGGCACGAAACGTGATTTCATTGCCGCGCAGGCGCAACGTGCGGATCAGGATATTCAAATCCAGATCGCCGTTGTTGCACAGATAACCCAGCGCGCCGGTGTACGGCCCGCGCGCCATGCCCTCGAGTTCGGCAATGATCGCCATGCAACGCACCTTGGGGCAACCGGTGATGGTGCCGCCGGGGAATACGGCCGCGATGGCCTGCCCCGGCGTCACGCCGGTGCGCACGCGTCCGCGCACATTGGAAACGATGTGGTGCACGTGCGCGTAACTCTCCACCGTCATCATCTCATCCACCTCGATCGTGCCCGGCGTGCAGATGCGGCCCAGATCGTTGCGTTCGAGGTCGATCAGCATCACATGTTCGGCGCGCTCCTTGGCGTGATCCAGCAATTCGCGGATGCGCGCGGCATCGTCATCGCCGAAAACACGTGGCCGGGTACCGGCAATCGGCCGGGTCTGCGCGATGCCGTCGCGCAATTCCAGCAATCGCTCCGGCGAGGAACTTGCGACCGCCCAGTCGCCGTGGTGGAGCAAACCCGCGAAGGGTGCGGGATTGGCGCGGCGCAACGATTGATACAAGGCAATGGCGCTTGGCGGATCCGCATAACGCGCTCGCCACTGGCGCGACAGATTGACCTGAAAGGTGTCGCCGTTGCGCAGGTAATCGTGTATGCGCGCAACGCCAGAGAGGAAGTGCGCTGGATCGTCCTCGCAGATTTCCTGCGGATGCGGCAACGCTTCAGGCAATGCCGGGTCATTCCGCGCAAGATCGAGATCACGCTGCAGCGCATCCAGCAAACCCGCGTGATGCGCATCTTCGGCAACCAGCAGCGTGCGCGCCTGCGAGCGGTCCACCAGGATCGCCGCCGGACAGCGCAGCGCAAGCGCGATCGGCATTTGCGCCCGCGCATCGAACGGCAGGCGCAGGCCAGGTTCGACTTCCGCGGCCAGTTCATAGCCAAGGTACAACAGCCAGCCGCCGGTGAATGGAAGATCCTGCGATGAATGCGCCGGCGCGAACTTCCGCCAGTTCTCGTCGAGCACATCCAGAAATCGCGCGCCGCAATCTTCGCCAGCGGCATCGCGCACGCGCCCGTCGGCGTGCAAGCTCAAGGTTTCCATGGGAAACGCGAACAGGATGTCCCAGCGCGCGTGCGCACCTTGCACCGCGCTTTCCAGCAGGCCGGGATAGCGTTGCGGATGCGCCGCAGCGAGCGGCAGCAGATCGTGCGCGCCGGAGATTTCCCTGCATATCGGCGTTTGCGCAACGCCGGGGCTTCGCGCCGCTTCTGCCCGAGTCCCGGTGCCCGAGTCCCGAGTACCGCGCATCAGAGACGGCGGAACACCAATGTGCCGTTGGTGCCGCCAAAGCCGAACGAGTTGGACAGCACCACGTCCAGCTTCGCCTCGCGGGCTACGTTCGGCACTAAATCCAGATCGCAACCCTCCCCCGGATTTTCCAGATTGATGGTCGGCGGCACGATGGAATCGCGCATCGCCAGGATCGAGAAGATCGCCTCGACGCCACCGGCCGCACCCAGCAGGTGTCCGGTCATGGATTTGGTCGAGCTCACCATCAACTTGTTCGCGTATTCGCCGAACACGCTCTTGATGCCCTGCACCTCGGCCACGTCGCCGGCCTGCGTGGAAGTGCCGTGTGCGTTGATGTACTGCACGTCCTCGAAATTCAAACCGGCGTCCTTCATCGCCGCGCGCATGCAACGCGCGCCGCCCTCGCCGTTCTCGCTGGGCGCGGTCATGTGATACGCGTCGCCACTCATGCCGAAGCCGGTGAGCTCGCAGTAAATCCGCGCATTGCGACGCTTGGCGTGTTCGTATTCCTCCACGATCAGCACGCCGGCGCCGTCGGACAGCACGAAGCCGTCGCGGTCGCGATCCCAAGGGCGGCTGGCTTTCTGCGGCTCGTCGTTGCGCGTCGAGAGCGCGCGCGCCGAACAGAAGCCGCCCATCGCGACGCCGGTGGTCGAATACTCCGCGCCGCCGGCAACCATGGCATCGGCATCGCCGTACTGGATCATGCGCATCGCCAGACCGATGTTGTGCGTGGCCGTGGTGCATGCGGTGACGCACGCAATATTCGGTCCTTTCAGGCCAAGCATGATCGACAGATTGCCCGATGCCATGTTGATGATGGCGCTCGGCACGAAGAACGGCGAGATCTTGCGTTGACCCTGTTCGTGCAGCGTGATCGAGGTCTTCTCGATGGTGCTGATGCCGCCGATGCCGGCGCCCACCGCCACGCCGATGCGTTCCTCGTCGTGCTCATGCGGATGCAGCCCTGCGTCGGCCAGCGCCTGCACCGAGGCGGCGATGCCGTAATGGATGAACGGATCCATCTTCTTGACGTCTTTCGCAGCGATGTATTGCGCGGGATCGAAATCGCGCACTTCGCCGGCGATGCGGGTCGGGAACGTGCTCGCATCAAAATGCGTGACCATCCCGATGCCGCTGCGACCGGCCTTGATGTTGCTCCACGCGGTCGCGACGTCATTGCCGACTGGCGACACCAAGCCCAATCCGGTCACCACTACGCGTCTTTTCATACGATTGTTCTCCATGCGGCCCTTGCGTGAAATCAACTATCGAGCGCCGCACTTTCAAATAACCCCAAAACGAAAGCTGCGCCCTCGGGCGCAGCTTTCGGTGCAAACTGAATCGAAGCGCCCTGCGGCACGTGCCGCGGATGGCGCATCAGGCCTTGACGTGCGCCTTGATGTAGTCAACCGCCTGCTGCACGGTGGTGATCTTTTCGGCTTCTTCGTCGGGAATCTCGGTCTCGAACTCTTCCTCGAGAGCCATGACCAGCTCAACGGTATCGAGCGAATCGGCGCCCAGATCGTCCACGAAGGAAGCGTTCGGGGTGACATCCTCTTCCTTGACGCCAAGCTGTTCGACGACGATCTTCTTGACGCGCTCTTCGATGCTGCTCATGTGGGTTAACCTCC
>Ga0134126_10003594_pt1 | contig 19429 bp, 12 predicted proteins | sample KB31752_FD_96881 | JGI IMG/M metagenome (GOLD analysis project Ga0134126, IMG submission 96881) | Terrestrial soil microbial communities with excess Nitrogen fertilizer from Kellogg Biological Station, Michigan, USA - KB3-175-2 | ecosystem: Environmental > Terrestrial > Soil > Unclassified ...
GAATTCACCAATCTGGCGGCGGTCGAAGTACGCGACGACCATCACCGAAATGAAACGGTTGTTAAGCGGGGCCCGATAGCCAGCATTCCTTTCCACGTGAAAAACCACTTTCGTGATTTTCTGCTCGCGCTCTGGCTCGCTTTCGAGAAACGGCGCGCACCGTGAAAAATCGTCTTCTCACTGCGTTGAACCGCTTCCTTGCTGTCAGCGGATGGCTCGTCCTGTGCACCTCCCCCGCCCTCGCTCAATTCGGTGGCATTGACAGCACATTCAAACCTGGCAGCGGAAATAGCGCCGGATTCGACTTCGACGTTCTCGCAGTCGCCTTGCAGTCGGACGGCAAAATAATCGCGGGCGGCGCCTTTACCCAGGACGGCCACACGAGCCGCAACGGTGTCGCTCGCCTGAATCCGGATGGAACACTCGACACGGGTTTCGATCCCGGTATCGGCGCGAACGACACCGTTCAGGGCTTGGCATTGCAGTCTGACGGCAAAGTGGTGATTGCGGGGCGCTTCACCGCCGTCAATGGCGCGGCGCACAACTACGTCGCGCGGCTCAACGCGAATGGCTCGGTGGATGGCTCATTCAATCCACAGGCCAGCGATCTGGCGGTTGCCGTCGCGGTCCAGTCCGACGGCAGGATTCTGCTTGGCGGAGCATTCACGACCATCAACGGGGTCCCGTGCAACTACGTCGCGCGATTGAACGCGGATGGTTCGGTGGATTCGGGCTTTAATCCCACCACGATTGCGGATAACACCACCTTCAAGCCGTCGTTGCAATCGCTCGCGTTGCAATCCGACGGAAAGGTCGTAATTGGCGGACAGTTTACAGATGTCGGCGGTTTCAGCCGCAACCGGATCGCCCGGCTCAACGCGGATGGTTCACTTGATGCGACGTTTGATCCCGGCGCCGGCGCCAACAAGATCGTCAGCTCCCTCGCCATGCAGGCGGACGGGAAAATCATCGCGGGCGGGGACTTTACCAACATCGTTGGCTCGACGCGGTTTTATGTGGCCCGGCTTAACACCGACGGCTCGCTGGACACGACGTTCAATCCCGGCATTGGCCTGGCCTTCGGTGGTGTAATCACGGTCGCAACCGAAGCGGATGGCAGGATTTTTGTGGGCGGTGATTTCGCGGCAGCTGACGGCGTCAGTCGCAACGACATCGCGCGGCTCAATGCCGACGGCTCTCTCGACACCACTTTCGATCCTGGCACAGGTCCGGCCACGCCGAACGAAGTCCCCCGGGTCCGAGCCATCGCCGTCCAACCGGATGGCAAAGCGGTGGTGGGCGGCGGATTCGTCACCTTCAACGGCGTGAAATTGAACTTCATCGCCCGGCTGCTCGGCAACCAGGGCGGCACCGTCGAATTCACCACCGCCAGTTACAGTGTTAACGAAGCCGGCAGCAGTGCGAGCGTCGCGGTGCGACGCACCGGCAGCACGCTCGGTTCCGTTTCCGTGAACTACGTGACCGCCGACGGCACGGCGACTGCGGGAACGGATTACACGGCGCAAGCCGGCGCGCTGGTTTTCGCACCGGGTGAAACGAATCAGCTCATCAACATCCCGATCCTGCCCGACTCCTTGGTCGAGGGGAATGAAACCGTTGAATTGACGCTGGGGAACCCGATCGGCGGCGTGATTCTCGGCATCCAGAAAACCGCGATACTGACCATCATCGACAACACGAATTCAAGTCCGCCCGTTTTCACTGCGATTGCGACGGCCGGAGCGGATCAAGTGCGCCTGACGCTGAGCGGTCAGTCGGGTCGGACTTACGTGCTGCAAACCACGACGAACTTTCCCAACTGGATTTCGATTCAAACAAATTTCCCGACGAGCAACGTCTTTGATTTTTTCGACAGCGGCGTGGCCACGTCCCGGCACCGATTTTACCGCGTCTTCGGCCAATAAATTGAGGGTTTTCGACCGCTTTCCCGATTTTCTCGCACTGATCCTCAACCTTGACGAAGGCTTGGCTGGAAAGCCCTTGTTCTCGCCGGAAAACCCGCTAAAGTCCGCCGCGTGAAAACCAACCTTGCTGTCAGCGTGCGAACTTTGCTCGCGGCGTTTTGCTTCCTTCTACTCTCAACCGAAGCCACGATCGCCGCCGACGGTCCGGCCGGCGTTGGCCTCAAGGTGTTTGCCGAAGGGTTCACTTCTCCGACGACATTGATCCCACTGGAGGATGGTTCGGGACGATTGCTTGTCGCCGACCAGATCGGCGTGATTTCTGTGCTGTCGAAGGACGGCGTGAAAGCGGACCAGCCCTTTCTCGACGTGCGAAGCAGGATGACCAAACTCAACGACGGTTTTGACGAACGGGGACTGCTTGGCCTCGCGCTGCACCCGCGCTTCAAAGAGAATCACAAGGTCTATCTGACTTACAGCGCCCCGCTGCGTCCGAGTGCACCGCAGGATTGGTTCAAGGCTCCTGATTTCAAGGCGTCGGACACCTCGACGCTTCGCGTTTCGGAATTCAAAGTGTCGGAGAATGACCCTGGTCGGGTGGATCCCGCGTCCGAACGCGTGCTGCTCGAGATCGACAAGCCTTACATGAACCATAACGCCGGCTGCATCGCGTTCGGGCCGGATGGATTCCTTTACATCTCGGTCGGCGACGGGGGGAACGCGAATGACGAAGGCCGCGGCCATTCGCCGCAGGGCAACGGCCAGGACACCACCGTGTTGCTTGGCAAAATCCTGCGCATTGACGTGGACAAGGGCAATCCTTACGCGATTCCGTCGGACAACCCGTTCGCCGACGGCAAAAAAGGTCGGCCTGAAATTTTTGCCTACGGCATCCGCAACTCGTGGCGCATCTCTTTCGACCGCGCCGGCGACCACGAACTGTTCGGCGGGGAAGTGGGCCAGACCATGTTCGAGGAGGTGAACATCATCCGGCGCGGAGGCAATTACGGCTGGAACATTCGCGAGGGGTTTCATTGCTTCAACCGGAAGGACCCGTTACACCCACTCGAAGACTGCCCGAAGGTCGGCGCGATGGGCGAGCCGTTGCTCGACCCCATCCTCGAATACAAGAACATCAACGGACACCGCAAGGATCCGGAAGCGCGGGGCATCAGCATCACCGGCGGCTATGTGTACCGCGGCAAGGCCCTGCCCCAGCTTGACGGGAAATACGTTTTCGGGGACTGGTCGCACAACTTCGTTCTTCCCGACGGAACCCTGTTTGTCGCGACCCGGCCGGCTTCGTCCGCCGAAACAAAGTGGACCATGGCACCACTCGAACTCGTCGCGCCGAAAAAGGTCGGAGCGTTCATCGTCGCGTTCGGGCAGGATGCCGACGGCGAGCTTTACGTGCTGACCAACGGCCGCAACGGCCTTACCGGCACAACTGGAAAGATCTTCAAACTTGTGCCGATGTAAACTCAAACCAAACCCCGGCCATGTGTTGCTTCTCACGTCCCGTTCAAGCAGTCAGCGCGACCAACATTTTTGCGCGCCAGGACAAGGACGATCGCCAGTTCCTGGTTTACAGCATGACGCTCAAAGCGAAGGAAGACTTGGCGATGGTGCTGCCGCTGCCAGTCAAAGCCGGCTCGGGCGAAAAGGCGGTGTCTTTCATCGACTTGAAAGATTATCCGGGATTCTTCGCCGATTTGTTACGCGGCTTTCCTGTTCCGGCGAAATCAAGGAACTGGTCAAACAAGCCAGACGGCGCCGCGGATGCAGGTCTGGCGAAACTTGAGGTCATAACGGTCGGCGACTTTGAAGCTTCCTGCGTCCCGACGGTGAACGATTTTACGAGGCTCGACGAACGCTTTCGCCTGCCGCCGGGAACGTGGGAGAAGTTGCCGGCATATCGCAACTACGGATTCGCCGTGTTCAAACTGAAGCCCGGCGCGGCGACGATTCATCCAATGGCATTTTCGTTTCCGCGCGCCGCCGCTTCCCAGCTTTTCTTCCCGACGGTTCACATCCACGACGGCAAAGTGCATCCGATGGCCCGTTTCGATCACATACTGTATTGTCAGGGCGGACCGGCGGGAGAATTTGCCGTGAATGGATGGACCGAGTCTGATCGTCCCGCCAGCGCTTTCATGAAGATCAGAGATGCGAAGGGTTTGGTTGACGGCGAACGTCATTGCTACAAGAAGGAACTTCACGGCAATCTGCCCAATACCGACACGGTTTTGCCCCGGGCGTGATCGTGACGCGCAACGGCGAAGTCCAGAAGTGAAGACAACTCCGGCGAGCAATCCGGATGAACTTCAGCGAGCCTGTTTCGCCTGGCACTCTTCAAGTTTCCGCGAGAGAAACGCACGTTCCGATTTCACTCCTGTCAGTTCCAAGGCGCGCCGAAAGCGCCGGGCTGCCTGTTTGGGTTCTCCCGTTTCCAGTTGGAACTGCGCCAGCGCGGCGTGAAACAAATAATAGTTCTCCAACGCATCGCGCGGACGGATCGCCTCCAATGCCTCGATGGCTGCTTCCGGTCCGTGCACTCGTGAGATGGCCACCGCGCGGTTCAACGCGATCACCGGTGAAGGGTTGACTCCGACCAACAGGTCGTAAAGCGAGAGAATGCGCGTCCAGTCTGTTGCCTCGTACGTCGCGGCCGTGCAGTGGCAATAGGCGATGCCCGCCTGGAGGTGGAACTCACTGATCTCTTCCCCGGCCGCCGAGCGGTTCAAATGGAACAGCCCGCGCTGGATCATCGCCCGGTCCCAGAGCGACCGGTCCTGTTCCGCGAGCAACAGCAGGTTCCCCGCCGCATCCACGCGCGCGGAAAGCCGCGCCCCGCTCAACAACATGAGCGCCAGCAACGCGTGCGTCTGCGGCTGGTCACTCGATGGATGTTCCACCAGCAACCTGGTCAGGCGGATCGCTTCCTCGCACAATTCCCTCCGCACCAGTTTGTCGCCTTGCGATGCCTTGTAACCCTCGTTGAACAGCAGATAAATCGCCCGGAGAACGGCCGCCAGCCGCGCCGATAATCCGGGACCCGCGGGAATTTCCAGCGGAATCCGGGACTCGCGGATGCGCTGGCGCGCCCGGACGAGGCGTTTCGCGATCGCCGCTGTTGAAGTGAGGAACGCGGCCGCGATTTCCTCCTCGCCGAAGCCGCAGAGCGTTTTCAATGTCAGCGCCACCTGGGCTTCCTCGGTCAGGTCCGGGTGACAGCAGGCAAACATCATCCGTAACTGGTCGTCGCGGATTTCCCCATCGAACCGGGCCAGCTCCGCGTCCGGACGCTCTCCCTGGCGGTGCTCGAAAAACGCCGTGATCTCGCTCTCCTTGCTCCGGAAATTCCGCTCGCGGCGGACCACGTCGAGCGCCTGGTTCTTTGCCACCTGTGTCAGCCACGCCGACGGATTACGCGGGATGCCGCTGAACGCCCAATGCTGCATGGCCTTCAACAACGCGTCTTGCACGACGTCCTCCGCCAACTGCAGGTTCTCGAAACCCAGAATGCGCGTGAGCGTGGCGACCATCCTGCCCGCTTCATGACGGAAAAGATGGTCCACCACGCGCGTCACCTCGGATTCCATCCGGGGTGCGGTTTCGCCGGCAAAACGTTGCGCCACCGCCCGCATCGAAACCTACATGCCTGGGATGTGCTGAATCGGCCGCACTTCCACCGTGCCATTGTTCGCGTAGATGGGGCAGCCTCTGGCCATTTCGACGGCTTCCATCATGTCTTTTGCCGAAACGATCAGATAGCCGCCAACTTCTTCCTTACCCTCGACGAAAGGACCGTCCGTCACGGTTTGTCCTTTTTTGCCCGACAAGACCCCGCCTTCATCGCCCAGCGGTTCGCCAGCCTTGAATTTGCCTTTGCCGCGCAGATCGCCAATCCAGGCAAACCATTGGTTCATGTTTTGTTGCATTTGTTCCGGCGACATCTGTTTGGGGTCGGCACCGCCACGGAACAGATACAGATAATCGTTGGATTGTTCAGCCATGTTTACCTCGCTTCCTGATGGTTAATGATTGCGTTCATACATTTCTACAACGAATCGACCCGCGAACCAAGGACAAGAAAGGTAAAATAATTCACCGCCCTCGGCATCACGCTCATCATAACGCTTGCGGCCGCCGACAACCGGGTTCACCATTGCGCTGTCCCATGAAAGCTGACCGCGGTGTGAACGTCGCACGGACGATGCTGGCCATTGCTTTGTTCTTCCCTTTCGCCGCCCTCCCCGCGGCCCTTGAAACGAATCTTCGGGCCGGCGACAGGTCACTTGGAAGCTATTTTCAATCGGAAACAGCGAGGCTGACCGAACAGTGTCTGGCAGGCATCAAGACGCTCGATGACTGGACTTCGCGCCGCGAGAAATACCGACAGGAACTGTTGGAGATGCTCGGACTTTCGCCGCTGCCGGAGAGAACGGATTTGAAACCGGTCATCACCGGCAGGGTCGAAGCAGATTCATTCGTCGTCGAGAATCTTTGCTTCCAGTCCCTGCCCGGCCTGTATGTGACGGCAAATCTTTATCTGCCGAAGAGTCTCACGAAACCGGCGCCGGCGATCCTTTACGTTTGCGGCCACGGCCCGGTCATCAAGGACGGCGTGAGCTACGGCAACAAGGTTTCCTATCAGCATCACGGCGCCTGGTTCGCACAGAACGGCTACGTCTGCCTCATCATTGACACCCTGCAACTCGGCGAAATCCAGGGCATCCACCACGGCACCTACCGCGAAGGGATGTGGTGGTGGAATTCGCGCGGCTACACGCCGGCAGGTGTCGAGGCCTGGGATGGCATCCGTGCGCTTGATTACCTCTGCACGCGGTCCGAAGTGGACACGAACCGTTTCGGCGTCACGGGCCGCTCCGGCGGCGGCGCATACAGCTGGACCATCGGCGCGCTCGACGCCCGCATCAAGGTCGCCGCACCGGTCGCCGGCATCACGGATCTGCAAAACCATGTTGTGGACGGAACCGTCGAAGGCCACTGCGACTGCATGTTTTTCGTGAACACCTACCGCTGGGATTACCCGCAACTCGCGGCCATGCTCGCGCCGCGCCCGCTGCTCATCGGCAATTCGGACAAGGACACCATCTTTCCGCTCGACGGCGTCGTGCGCCTGCACAGCAAAGTGCGTCACATTTACCAGCTCTACGGCGCGACCACGAACCTCGGCCTGCTCATCACCGAAGGCCCGCACCAGGACACGCAGGATCTGCAACTGCCTGTGCTGCGCTGGTTCAACCGCTTCCTCAGGCGCGAAGATCCGCTCATCGAAACGGCGGCGAAGAAATATTTTGAACCGGAAAACTTGAAGGTATTCGCCAGACTGCCGACCGACCAGCGCAACACCACGATCCAGGAAACTTTTGTGCCTTCCGCGGGCCCGCCCGTCGCGCCGGCATCAAAAGACGAATGGGCCAGGCAGCGCGATGAATGGCTGGCTGCACTGAAAGAAAAATGCTTCGCTGGCTGGCCTGAAAAACCCGGCCCGGTCGAGCTGAAACAAATCTTTTCGGCGGAGCATCACGGCGTTGACCTCGATGCGTATGAGTTTGCCAGCCAGCCAAACGTTCGGCTGCGGTTGTTCCTGGCGCGGCGTCCCCAACTCAAAAAACCCGAGCGCATCGTGCTGGTCGTGCAGGACGAGGAGGACTGGCAGAAATGGCTGTCAGCAATGCGCCACGCGTTTGCCGACGAACTCGTCCCGGACAATTCAGAAACGCTGAATCCCGATCCAAAACAATTCGACGCTCTGCGTCGGACACTGCTGGCGAACAACAATGTCTTCGTTTACCTCGCCGCGCGCGGGATCGGTCCAACAGCCTGGAGCGGCGATGCAAAAAAGCAGACGCAGATTCGCCGGCGCTTCATGTTGCTGGGCGAAACGCTGGACTCCATGCGCGTCTGGGACATCCGGCGGGCAGTGCAGGCCGTGCGCTCGTTCCGCAGCTTTCGCGGCGCTCCGCTCTGCGTCGAAGCGCATCACGACCTGGCCGTGGAGGCGCTCTATGCGTCGTTGTTTGAAAAGGGAATCGCTTTGCTTCATCTCCGGCGATTACCCACATCACATCGCGACGGGCCGGACTACCTGAACGTGCTGCGGGTACTGGACGTGCCACAAGCCGTTGCCATGGCTGCGGAGCAGTCGAAGGTGCGCCTGTCCGACACGGATTCAGAGGGCTGGGAATACCCGATTACTGTCAGTCAACGTCTTGGTTGGAACGAGAAACAGTTCGTTGTTGAGCGACCGCCGATCGGTCGTTCGGAATAGACCCATCAGCCAAACTGGATTTCGTCTCGTGGAAGGGGCACAAGTAGCAAAGCTGCGTTCCAGGTTCTAGGCGCTCCGTGGCATTTTCTGCTTACGGGATCAACCAGCTTCGAGCGTTTCAAACGAGGCCGGGCAAACAGTCGGGAGAGAATTCTTCGACCGTAAAGTGTCACCACAACATGAAACCGCTTGGCAATTGAATTGATCTCCAGTAAGCAAAGTCCCCTCTTTGTCTATGTGGTTAAGAACTCTTTTATTGATGATTCTCGGCGCGCTCGCCGTGCCGGCCCAGCAAGGCGACAAAACAGGCGAAACTCAAACGCCTCGTGTCCCGCGGGATTTGATTCCGCCCGCGCCGCCTTTGTCGCCCGAGGAAGCACTCAAAACGATCAAAGTGCAGTCCGGTTTCCACGTCGAGCTCGTCGCCGCCGAACCACTGGTGCACTGTCCGATTCAAATCGCGTTCGATCCCGACGGCCGCCTTTGGGTGCTCGAAATGCGCGGCTTCATGCCAAACATTGATGGTGTCGGCGAAACCAACAAGGTGGGCGACGTGGCCGTGCTCGAAGACACCGATGGTGACGGAAAAATGGACAGGCGCACCGTGTTCCTCGACGGCCTGGTAATGCCGCGCGCGCTGTCACTGGTGCGCAACGGCGCGCTGGTCGCCGAACCGCCGAACCTCTGGTTTTGCCAGGACACAGATGGCGACGGCAAATGCGACAAGAAAACACTCGTAGCAGGCGATTACGCGACCCAGGATGATCCCAAACTCGGCGCGCGCGCCAGTCCCGAACACGCATCGAATGGCCTGCTGCGGGCGCTGGACAACTGGATTTATAGCGCGAACCACACGACGCGTTTCCGCAATACCGACGGCGCCTGGCAACGGGAGCCGACGATCTTTCGCGGGCAGTGGGGCATTTCGCAGGACGACTTCGGGCGGCTCTTCTACAATTCGAACGAGGACCCTCTGCGGGCCGACTTCGTGCCTTCACAATATCTGAATCGCAATCCAAATTACCGAAATGCCGCCGGCGCCAACGTGCAGCTTTACAGCGACAAGGCGGTCTGGCCGGTTCGCGTCAACCCTGGCGTAAATCGCGGTTATCGTCCCGGCCAGTTAAGGTCTGACGGCACGCTGGCGACGTTCACCGCGGCCTGCGCACCGCTGGTTTATCGCGGCGACAATTTCCCGAACGAATATGAAGGCAACGTTTTCGTCTGCGAGCCGGCCGGGAATCTGGTCAGACGTTACCTCCTCGAAAACCATGGCGTGGCTTTCAAGGCGAAGAACGCCTACGACAGAGCGGAGTTTCTGGCTTCGACCGACGAGCGTTTCCGTCCCGTGAATCTGTGCAACGGCCCCGACGGATGCCTTTACGTTGTGGACCTGTATCACGGCATTCTGCAACATCGGATTTACATCACCAGCTATTTGCGCCAGCAGATACTCGACCGGAGCCTCGACCAGCCGCTCGACCTTGGCCGTATCTATCGCATCGTCAGCGACGCCAAATCGCCCGGTCCGAAACCGCAGCTCGCGAAGGCGGCTTCGGAGCAACTGGTGACAAGCCTTTCGCACCCGAATGGCTGGTGGCGCGATACGGCGCAGCGGTTGCTTGTGGAGCGAAACGACCCGGCATCGATTGCGCCGCTCAAACAGCTGGTTGACGCCGGCGCAAATGCATTGGGCCGGTTGCACGCGCTGTGGACGCTCGAAGGGATGCGGCAACTGGACTTTGCGACACTGAAAGCGGCACTGAACGATGCGCATCCAAAAGTACGCGCCGCGGCCATGCGCATCAGCGAGCCGTTGCTCAGGAATCAGCCGGAACTCGTGAGCGAACTGCTGAAGCATGTCGATGACGCGGCCCCGGATGTGCAGTTGCAACTCGCCTTCGCGCTCGGCGAAGTCAAGGAGACGCACGCGATGGAGGCAATGAGGGAGATTGCATTAAACAACGCAACGAATGTTTACATTCGAGACGCCATCATCACCGGACTGGGTGGGCAGGAGTTGGAATTCCTCGAACGTTTGCTTGCCGACAGGAACTGGAAAACGAAGGAGCCAGGCAGGGGCGTTCTCTTCAGCGCCCTGGCACAATGCGTTTATGTTGAAGCGAAACCGGACCGCGTCAACCGCCTGCTGGACGTGACTGCAAACCCTGCTCCCGCTGAAGAATGGCAGCGAATGGCCTTGCTCGACGGCATCATCAATTCGTCGTTTCCGGGCGCGAAGGGCAAGATCAAACCAGTTCGTTTACCCTCGGAACCGCCGGCGTTGGCGGCATTGGGCAGGTCCGCGATAAAGGTGATCCGGGAACGGGAAGAAAAAATCGCCAGGCTGGTCACGTGGCCCGGCAAACCAGGAGCCGAACCGGAGATAACTGTGAAACCGCTCACTCCAGAGGAACAAAAACGTTTCGAACAGGGCAAAGAGCTTTTCCTGATCAGTTGCGGGGCCTGCCATCAGCCCCACGGTATGGGACAGGAAGGCCTCGCACCGCCACTGGTGGATTCCGAGTGGGCGCTTGGCTCGCCGCAAAGGCTCGTCCGCATCGTGCTGCATGGTCTGCACGGACCCATCAACGTCAAGGGCAAAACGTTTCAACTCGACATGCCGGCGTTGGGGGTTTTCGATGACGAGCAGATTGCGGCCGTTCTGACCTATGTCCGCCGCGAATGGGGCCATACCGCCAGCCCGGTCGAACCCGAAACGGTGAAAAAGATCCGCACCGAAACGGAAAAACGGGAAGAAGCCTGGAGCGAAGCGGAGTTGTTGAAGATTCCGTGAGAAACGGAGCCGTTAATCATTTGCTAAAAGAATTGCCTGCCATGGGCACCGGGCGGGCTCGCCGGCCAAAGCCCGGACGGTCTCCGGTCGCCGCCCGGCAACGCGGCGGGTTTCCGTAAATCTTCCTGACAAATGAATCCAACCATGTTCAGTCTCCAGAACAGGATCGCGTTAGTCACCGGCGCTGGCTCAGGCATCGGCGCGGCGATTGCCGAGACGTTCGCGCGCGCGGGCGCGTTTGTATTCGTGACCGACCGCATTGAAAAACCCGGACGCGAGACGACCGGAAGAATTAAAGCGCAGAAGGGACAGGCGGAGTTTCTTTCACTGGATGTCACGGGCGAGGAAAATTGCGCCCGTGTCGCGGAGACCGTTCTTTCCAGCCACGGCCGGCTCGATGTGCTCGTGAACAACGCCGGCATCGGCCACGTGGGCACGATGATGCAAACGGCTGGCGCGGATCTGGACAGGCTTTACGCGGTCAATGTGCGCGGCGTGTTCAACGTCACACGGGCTTTTCTACCTCACATGCTGGAACGAAAGTCCGGCAACATCATCAACCTGGCATCCATCGGCGGCGTCGTGGGCGTGCGTGACCGGCTCGCTTATTGCGCCACCAAGTTCGCCGTCGTCGGCCTTACCAGAAGCCTGGCGCTCGACCACGCGCTCGACGGCATCCGCGTCAACTGCATCTGTCCGGGGCGAGTGGAAACGCCGTTTGTCGCGGCCCGCCTCAAAGAGTATCCTGATCCGGAAAAGGCCCGCCAAGAAATGTCCGCGACCCAAGCTGTCGGGCGGATGGGCAGACCGGAGGAAATCGCTGCTGCGGCACTTTATCTGGCGAGCGATGAATCGGCGTTCGTCACCGGCACGGAATTCATTATTGACGGCGGTTTCAGCGCCGGGAAGTAGCGGCTCATCTCGCCAGAGCGACGATGTAGCGTTGTAGCCGCGCGGTTTCGTCGGGCATTTTCAGGTGGAGATAAATCTGATGGAGGTTGGAGCACATGCGGAGCAGGATGCGCCGCGCCGTGGCAGGCGAAAGCAATCCCTCCTGAAACCCATAATTGGTTTGCACGAGATACTTCAGGCAGTCGTTTTTGGTCAGCAGTTTGCCGCGATTGAAAGCATCGATATAAAACTCATCCGTCGAACACTGGAACCGGCACAGGCAAAGGAAATGCCCGGGCATGCCGACGCCCGTCACCGGCAGGTGCAATCGCCGTGACACAAACAGATAGATCAGGCAAAGAGTTATCGGGTTGCCGGTGCGCCGGTCCACGACACGATTCAAGTAACTGTTTTCCAGTTCGTAGTAATTCTGTTCGTTGCCATAAAAGCCAAGCTCGGCAAAGAGATATTGATTGATGCTGGCGAGAATTTGCTCCGGCTTGTCGCCGAAATCGATCTGCTCGCGCAAATCTCCGGCATAACTGTCGAACAGCGCCTGATATGCCGCGACATTGATGTCCGGGTAGCGCGTCTGGGCAAGCAACCATGCGCCCTGTTCCAGGTCGAAGTCCTCGCCCCGCTGGCTGAGACAGAACGCCAGAAACCGGTTGTCGGCTGATTGGCGCGCCAGGTGGTCGATGATCTCCTGCGCGCGCCGGCGGAGAACCGGGTCGCTGCTCAGGACATGCGGCTGCATCCAGCGTCCCGCCGTCTGTCCGTAAGAAAGGATTTTTTCGCGCACTAGATGGTAAACCGCAGGGTCCTCGTCCGACAGCAGCTTGATTAAAGCCGCCCTCTGGCCCTCGGACAGAGCGGTCGCTTTTTCAGTGGCGATCGAAGAACTCATGGAACCGGAACAAACGGACTGTGGCAAAAATTTCGCCGATAATCAACCACCAAACGGCGAAATCCTGAAATACGAGTGGACCCCGGCCCGGTGAGCCTCGAAAGGATCTCCTGAACCTCACTTCCCGCCGCGCTCGCCGCCCCGGGTGTCCTTCTTGGAATCCGCGCCGTCGAAGATGCGTTGAAGCAGATCCCGCTGGTGGTCGCGCGTGCGACGGCGCACCGCACGCATATCCAGCAAAGCCGTCAACATGGCGAGTGCCGTGAATCCCATGCAGGCAAGCCAGTAAACCAGGAAAACCACCCCGTCCAGCAATGGCTTCAGGAGTGTCTGCCCCCAGATCAACATGCCGCACGCGACGATCAAAAAGAAAACGCCAAACCAACGGCGGCGCGCATCGGCCGGTTTGAATTGCACGGGTCAAGTTTATCAGGTGGTTACAGTTTTCACAGCGGTAATTCAGCGCCGTCGTGCGGCCCTGTTTCCAACCCGGCCATCGAGGACAGAAACCTTTTGCAGACACGATTCGTTCTGATAGCTTGGCTGGCATCCGGTAAAATAGAGAGAACTGGACAATGTCACATCCGCACTCCAAACGTTCGATGCCAACACCGGCCACCACACTTCCTGCCCGGGTGCCGCTTTACAAACCCGCGGGAGATCATGGAGACCTTATGCAAATAACGAAACAACTTGCCATCTTTTTGGAAAACCGGCCCGGCACACTGGCGCGCGTTTGTGACGCGCTGGCAGAGGCCAAAATCAACATCTACGCCATCACGACCAGCGACACGGTTGATCATAGCGTCATTCGGATGATTGTCAGCGATCCCCGCAAGGCCCTCCTTTTGTTCGAAGAGCACGACACACTCGTGGTCGAGGACGACGTGTTGATGGTCGATGGCGACAACAAGCCGGGGTCGCTGGCGAAGATAGCGCACAAGCTCGCTGCCGCGAAAATCAACATTGAGTACTGCTATTGCGCGACCAGCCCGGACGCGAAAAAGGGCCTGCTCGTATTGCGTGCCTCTGATGCTCATCGAGCGCTCAAGGTGTTGAACAGCTGAGTCGCGCGCAGGAGCGATCATGGTGGCAACGGGAGGCGGGTCATTTTTCGTCCCTCAAACAGCCGAAAGTGTCGCCAGGACGGGCAAACCCCACCGGGGTAAGCCCCGTGGCTGCCGGCTTGTTCGACCCCTCGAAACGTCTGGAAACCACGCAGCCGTCAAAGATTTTTTATTTGGACTCTTGCAGACTCCGCCGGTTTTAGTAAAGACTAGCCAAATTTTAACGTGAGTTTGCTTGAATGAATCAACGGAAGCGTTTGAATGAGCGAGTGGCGGACGCCCCTATGAAGAATTTGTGCCTGAACACAACCGGCCTGCCGGCGAAGCAAGGCCTGTACGATCCTTTTTTTGAACACGAGGCTTGCGGTGTGGGTTTCGTGGTGAACGTCAAAGGCAAAAAATCCCATCAGATCATCGAGCAGGCTCTCCAGATTCTGCGCAATCTGGATCATCGCGGTGCGTGCGGTTGCGAGGCCAACACCGGCGACGGCGCGGGGATCCTGATGCAGATGCCGCACACTTTTCTTCAGCGGGAATGCGAGAAACTCGGGTTCAAGCTGCCTAAAGCCGGCAACTACGGAGTCGGCGTCGTGTTCCTCCCGCAGGATCCGCCGGAACGGCAGCAGTGCGAACGCGCCTTCGAAAAGATCGTGAAGGAGGAGGGCCTGAAGATTCTCGGGTGGCGCACGGTCCCGACGAACAACTTATCGCTCGGCGCCACCGCCAGGGCCTCGGAGCCTTTTGTCCGGCAGGTCTTCATCTCGCGCGGCCGCTCGTTAAAGGACGACATGGCTTTCGAACGCAAGTTGTATGTCATCCGCAAGCGTTCGACGAACGTCATCCCCCAGTTGCCGATGACGCAGGCGCGTTACTGGTATGTCGCCAGCCTTTCCTACAAGACGCTCGTTTACAAAGGCATGTTGTTGACCGAACAGGTCACCCAGTATTATCCCGATCTGAACGATCCGTTGATGGAGAGCGCGCTGGCTCTGGTCCATTCGCGTTTCAGCACGAATACGTTTCCGAGTTGGAACCGCGCGCACCCTTATCGCTACCTCGCGCACAACGGCGAAATCAACACGCTTCGCGGCAACATCAACTGGATGCACGCCCGACAGGCGATGTTCGAGTCAGAGTTGTTCGGCGACGACATCAAAAGAATCCTGCCGATCATCAACACCGACGGCAGTGACTCGGCGATGTTCGACAACTGCCTCGAACTGCTGGTGCTCGGCGGACGCTCCCTGCCCCACGCGGTCATGATGATGATTCCCGAGCCCTGGGAGAATCACGAGAGCATGAGCGCGGAACGGCGCGCGTTTTACGAATACCATTCCTGCCTGATGGAACCGTGGGACGGCCCCGCCTCCATCGCGTTCACCGACGGCGTCCGCATCGGGGCCGTGCTCGACCGCAACGGTCTTCGGCCGTCGCGATATTACGTGACGAAGGATGACCTCGTGATCATGGCGTCGGAGGCGGGTGTGCTGCCGATCGAACCGGAACGCATTGCCATCAAGGGCCGTCTTCAACCGGGGCGGATGTTTCTCGTGGATACCGAGGAAGGCCGCATCGTCGCGGACGAGGAGTTGAAGACGAAATTCGCCAAGGAACATCCCTATCAGGAATGGCTCGACGAGAATCACGTGCTGCTCAAGAACCTGCCCGATCCGCAGTATCACACCGAGCCGCCCCATCACAAGGTGCTCCGGCGCCAGCAGGCGTTCGGATATACTTTCGAGGATTTGCGATTCATCGTCGGCCCGATGGCGAACGACGGCGTGCAGCCGCTCGGCTCGATGGGCACGGACACCCCTCTGGCGGTGCTCTCGAACAAGTCGCAGTTGACCTACAATTATTTCAAGCAACTCTTCGCGCAGGTCACCAACCCGCCAATCGATCCGATCCGCGAGGAGAACATCACCTCCACCGAAACGATGGTCGGCTCCGAGGGCAACCTGCTCAAGCCGACACCCGGAAGCTGCCGGATGATCAAGCTGCCGCATCCGATTCTGACCAACGACGAACTGGAAAAACTCCGCCACGTTGATCGGCCCGGTTTCAAAGCAGTCACGCTCCCCATCCTGTTCGAAGCGTCGGCCGGTGCGAAGGGCCTGGAGAGCGCGCTGGACGATCTGTTCGCATCGGCGGACGACGCCATCGCCGACGGCGTGAATATTCTCGTGCTCTCGGATCGGGGGATTCAATCGGACACCGCGCCGATCCCCGCGCTCCTGGCGGTCGCGGGACTGCACCACCATCTCATTCGCCAGGGAACGCGCACGCGTGTCGGGATGGTGCTCGAGTCCGGTGAACCGCGCGAGGTGCATCACTTTTCACTGCTGATCGGCTACGGTTGCAGCGCGATCAATCCTTATCTCGCCTTCGAAACGCTGGATGACATGATCCGCGAAGGCATGCTGCCCGGCCTCGATCACAAGACCGCGATCAAGAAATACATCAAGGCCGCCGTCAAAGGCGTGGTCAAGACCATGGCCAAGATGGGCATCTCCACCATCCAGAGCTATCGCGGCGCGCAAATCTTCGAAGCGGTCGGCCTGAACCAATCGGTCGTGGACAAATACTTCACCTGGACCCCGTCGCGGGTGGAAGGCGTCGGCCTCGACGTTCTCGCTGAAGAAGTGCTCCGGCGGCATCGTCACGCGTTTCCGGAGCGGGAAGTCAACGGCGCCACGCTCGATCCCGGCGGCCAGTATCAATGGCGCGCGGACGGCGAATATCATTTGTTTAATCCCCAGACGATCCACAAGCTCCAGCGCGCCTGTCGCACCGGCAGCTACAAGATTTTTCAGGAATACGCCGAACTGGTAAACAACCAGTCGAAGAACCTTTGCACGCTCCGGGGTCTGCTTGAATTCAGGTGGGCGGAAAACCCGATCCCCGTCGAAGAGGTCGAGCCCGTGGACTCCATCGTGAAACGCTTCAAGACCGGTGCGATGAGTTATGGCTCGATCAGCAAGGAAGCGCACGAGGCGCTCGCCATCGCCATGAACCGCCTCGGCGGCAAAAGCAACACCGGCGAAGGCGGCGAAGATCCCGAGCGTTATGCCTGGACCAACGAACAGGGTGACTCAAAAAACTCCGCCATCAAACAGGTTGCCTCCGGCCGTTTTGGCGTCACCAGCCAGTATCTCGTCAATGCGAAGGAGCTTCAGATCAAGATGGCGCAGGGTGCAAAGCCCGGCGAAGGCGGCGAGCTGCCCGGCAAAAAGGTCTATCCCTGGATCGCCAAGACCCGCTTCACGACGCCAGGCGTCGGATTGATCTCGCCGCCGCCGCACCACGACATTTACTCCATCGAGGACCTTGCCGAACTGATCCACGATCTTAAAAACGGCAACCGCCACGCGCGCATCAGCGTGAAGCTCGTCTCCGAAGTGGGCGTGGGCACGATCGCTGCCGGCGTCTCCAAAGCGCACGCGGACGTCGTGCTCATCAGCGGACACGACGGCGGCACCGGCGCATCTCCACTCTCGTCCATCAAGCACGCCGGCACGCCGTGGGAACTCGGCCTCGCCGAAACTCATCAGACGCTGGTGCTCAACAATCTTCGCAGCCGCATTTACGTGGAGACGGACGGCCAGCTCAAGACGGGACGCGACGTCGCCGTCGCCGCGTTGCTCGGCGCCGAGGAATTCGGCTTCGCCACCGCGCCGCTTGTCACACTCGGTTGCATCATGATGCGCGTCTGCCATCTCAACACCTGCCCCGTCGGAGTCGCGACCCAGGACCCGCAATTGCGCGAACGGTTCACCGGAAATCCGGATCACGTGGTGAATTTCATGAAGTTCATCGCCCAGGAGTTGCGCGAGATCATGGCGAAGCTCGGCTTGCGCACACTCAACGACATGATCGGGCGCACTGACCGACTCGAACCTTCCAGGGCCGTCGAGCATTGGAAGGCCCGCGGCCTCGACTTCTCGAACATCCTCTACCAGCCGGCCGTCGGACCGGAAGTAGGCCGTTACCGCCAGATCGATCAGGATCACGGGCTCGACAAATCCCTGGACGTGACCACGCTGCTTGAGCTTTGCAAGCCCGCCATCGAGCGCGGCGAGAAAGTCCGCGCGGATCTGCCGATTCGCAACGTGCATCGCGTCGTCGGCACCATCACCGGCAGCGAACTCACGAAGCAACGCGGCCCGGACGGGCTGCCCGAGGACACAATTCATATCAAGTTCACCGGCAGCGCCGGACAAAGTTTCGGCGCTTTCATTCCGCCCGGCATGACCCTTGAACTGGAGGGTGACGCCAACGATTACCTCGGCAAGGGCCTCAGTGGCGGCAAGATCATCCTGTATCCGCCCAAAGGCTCGACCTTTGTGCCGGAGGAAAACATCATCACCGGCAACGTCGCCTTCTACGGCGCGACCAGCGGCGAGGCCTTCATTCGCGGCATGGCGGGTGAACGATTCTGCGTCCGCAACAGCGGCGTCAACACGGTTATCGAAGCCGTCGGTGACCACGGTTGTGAATACATGACCGGCGGGCGCGTGGTCGTGCTCGGCGCGACGGGCCGCAACTTCGCCGCTGGGATGTCCGGCGGGATCGCTTACGTGCTCGACGTGACCGGCGATTTTCCGAGCCGTTGCAATCTGGCGATGGTAGGATTGGAAAAACTCGAGGACGCCGGGGAGATCGCCGAGGTCCGCGGCATGATCGAACGTCACGTGCGCTACACCGCGAGCGACCGCGGCGGTTACATCCTCAAACTCTGGGAGGACATGGTGCCGAAGTTCGTGAAAGTGATGCCGAAGGATTACAAGCGCGTGCTGACCGCTTTGAAAAAAGCCAAAGAATCAGGACTCAGTGGCGACGAGGCCATCACGGCCGCCTTCGAGGAGAACGCGCGCGACGTGGCGCGCATCGGCGGCGGGTGATCATAGGGCAAACACTCACAGAATCGTTGTAACGCATCATGGGCAAACCCACCGGCTTCATCGAATATCTCCGCGAACTTCCAGCCGATCGCGCGCCAGCCGAGCGCATCGCCGATTGGAAGGAATTCCATTTTCACATGGAGGAGGTGCGCCTTCGACAACAGGGCGCTCGCTGCATGGATTGCGGCATTCCGTTCTGCCACACCGGCACGTTGCTCAGCGGCATGGCTTCCGGCTGCCCGATCAACAACCTGATCCCGGAGTGGAACGATCTGGTTTATCGCGGTCTCTGGCGCGAGGCGCTTGACCGGTTGCACAAGACCAACAATTTTCCCGAATTTACCGGCCGCGTCTGTCCCGCTCCATGCGAAGGCTCCTGCGTCCTCGGCATCAATGCTCCACCCGTCACGATCAAGAACATCGAGTGCTCCATCATTGACCACGCCTGGGGCAAAGGCTGGGTTACTCCCGAGCCTCCCGACGCCCGCACTGGAAAGAAAGTCGCCGTGGTCGGCTCCGGTCCCGCCGGCCTCTGCGCCGCCGCCCAACTGAACAAAGCCGGCCACTGGGTGACCGTCTTCGAACGCGAGGATCGTCCGGGCGGACTGCTCATGTATGGCATCCCGAACATGAAGCTCGACAAGGA
>Ga0134126_10003596_pt1 | contig 19427 bp, 15 predicted proteins | sample KB31752_FD_96881 | JGI IMG/M metagenome (GOLD analysis project Ga0134126, IMG submission 96881) | Terrestrial soil microbial communities with excess Nitrogen fertilizer from Kellogg Biological Station, Michigan, USA - KB3-175-2 | ecosystem: Environmental > Terrestrial > Soil > Unclassified ...
CGCGATGGCCCGGTCCCCAGCGTCGATCCAATCCGATCCTCCCCAACGCGGCGCCGTAGTTCCTCTACCTGGAGCTTGAGCTCGACGAGGCTCCGGATGATGAACTCCAGCTCGCGCCCGCCCATCACCGACTCGTCCACGCGCCCCGGGCCGGCAGCCGTCCGCCCAACGGGAACAGGCAAGAAACGCGCGGCGCCTTCGCGAATCTCCCGCGGAATGTCCTCAGCCGTGATTTCGTGTCCAGGGGACAACACCACCATGCTCTCGACGAGATTCCGAAGCTGGCGGATGTTTCCGGGCCACGAGTATTCGACTAACCGTTGCATGGCCTCCGCCGAGATGCCGGGGAACGGCCGGTCGTGTTGGGCGGCAAACTCCTGTACGAACTGGCGCACGAGGAGCGGGATGTCCTCGCGTCGATCGCGGAGCGGCGGCAAATAGATGTTCAGCACGTTCAGGCGGTAATAGAGATCGGCGCGAAACTCGCCCGCCTCGACGTGCTCGCGAAGCGGCCGGTTGGTCGCCGCCAGCACACGGACATCTACGCGGAACGGCTGCGTTCCGCCCACTCGCGTCACCTCTCGCTGCTCGAGCACGCGCAACAACTTCACCTGCGTCGACAGCGGCGCTTCCCCCACCTCATCGAGAAACAGCGTGCCGCCGTTCGCAAGCTCGAATCGGCCTAACCGCCGCTCGGCGGCACCGGTGAACGAGCCCTTCTCGTGGCCGAACAGCTCGCTGTCCATCAGCGTCTCCGGCAACGCACCGATGTTCACCGCAATGAATGGCTTGCCCCGCCGCGGACTCAGTCGGTGAATCGCGCGCGCCACCAACTCCTTGCCCGTCCCGCTCTCTCCTTCGATCAGCACCGTGCTCGACACCGGCGCCATCTGCTCGATCTTGACCATCACCTCGCGGATGCCTTCGCTCTCGCCGATGAGCCCTGTGTCGAGCGACAACCGCCGCCGGTCGAGAATGCGCCGAATCCCGGCGAACACTTCGTCCAGATCAACCGGCTTCGCGTAGACCTCGACGTATCCGACCGCCCGCAAGCGGTCGTGAACGGTCGGATCGTTCAGATCGGCCAGTCCCACGACCGCGGCGCCATCCCACTGCTGGCGTTTGACTAACTGAATGTTGGCGACGTCGGTCAACGCTCCCGTTAGGACGATCACGTCGGGCTTGTCCCGGCGAATCGCGCTCGGCACATCGTCCATGGGAGACACGAGCGCCGTCTGGTAGCCTGCGCGCTCGAGGAGCGCGTTGAGTCGCACGGCGGGTTCGACGTCCGCCAACGTGAGCAGCACCTTCACGACGCCGACCCGCCGCTCGGTGCGCGATGCTCGGTCACGGTCCCGCGCAGAATGTCTACGGCATGGTCGGCGATCGCGTCGAGCGCGGCCAACCCATCGCGCACGCCGCCCGGTGACCCGGGCAAGTTCACGATCAAAGTGCGCGCGCGCGTCCCAGCCACGCCCCGAGACAACGCGGCCCGCGGAAATCGCTCGAGCGACAACGATCGGATCCGCTCCGCGATGCCCGGTGCCTCGCGCTCGACCACGGCCATCGTCGCCTCAGGCGTCACGTCCCGCAGGGCGAGGCCAGTGCCGCCCGTCGTCAGCACGAGGTCCGCATCGTCTGCGTCGCACCACGCCACCAGCATGGCCACGATGCGCGCGGTGTCATCGGGGACGGTCGCGCGTGCAACGATCGTCGCGCCGCGTTGCGTCGCCCAACCCGCGATGGTGTCCCCCGACACATCGGCGCGCTCGCCTTTCGAGCCGGCATCCGATACGGTCAGGATCGCGATCCGCATGCGCGCGCGCCTCAAGCGTTGGGCGGGAGACGGGACGGCCGATGCCGTGCGGCGCGACGCGCGCCGCACCACGCCCGCCTGGCGACTAGTGATGCGTACCGCGCGTATAGAACGGCGTACGCACCAACTCCGCCGCCACGCGCTGCCCGCGAATCTCGATCTCGAGCGGCGTCCCCGGCTTCGCCGACCCCATCGGTACGTAACAGGTGCCGATCGGAACGCCGAGCGACGGGCTCATGGTGCCGCTGCACACAGTGCCGGACGCCTGGCCGTTCACGAACACCGGGTACCCGTGCCTTGGGAAACTGCGTTCGGCGGTCGTGAAGCCGACCAGGCGGCGCGGGATGCCGCGCTCCTTCTGCGCCACGAGCGCATCCCGTCCGACGAAGTCGCCCTTGCCTAACTTCACCACCCAGCCGAGCCCTGCCTCGAGCGGTGTCGTCGTGTCATCGATGTCGTTGCCGTAGAGGGCCATCCCCATCTCGAGCCGCAGCGTGTCCCGGCACCCGAGTCCCGCCGGCGTCACGCCGTCCGCCGTCAGGGCGCTCCACACGCGTTGGGCGTACTTGGGAGAGAAATAGAGCTCGAATCCATCCTCGCCCGTATATCCAGTGCGCGAAATCACTGCCGCCGCGCCCTCCACTTCGCCAACGGCGAAGTGGTAGTATGCGATCTTCGACAAGTCGACGGACACATGCGGCTGCAACACGCGCTCTGCGTTAGGCCCCTGCAGCGCCAGGAGCGCGGTCTCGTCGGTGACGTCCGTGACCGTGCACTGCAGCTCCCCAACGTGTCGCCGGATGTGCGCCAGGTCCTTGTCCTTGTTCGACGCGTTGACCACGAGCATCAAACGGTCCGCGAACCGGTAGACGAGGCAATCGTCCTCGATCGTTCCATGGTCGTTCAGGATCGTCGAGTACTGCACCTGTCCGACCTCGAGCGCCGCAACATCATTCGAGGTCACCTTCGTCGCGAACGCGACGGCGTCCGCGCCGGATACCTCGAATTCTCCCATGTGGCTCACGTCGAAGAGGCCACAATGCTCGCGCACGGCCCGGTGCTCCGCCGTGATCCCCGTCTGGTACTGCACGGGCATCTCGTAACCCGCGAATGGAACCATTTTGGCACCCAACGAGACGTGGATGTCGTAAAACGGTGTGCGCTTGAGCGTTTGCTGAACTGCGGCCTGAGCCATCGGAGGAGCTCCACAGGGAATCTCCTGCAAAAATGGCTGCATGGCCATTCAACTGCCAGCCCGGCGTACGATGCCAGCGAGCCCGCATCAAGAGAGGACGCGGGCTCGCTGGTTGTCTCACAACACTTGGCTTAATCGCCCGACTGCAGTTTCCTGAACAGCGTGGCGATGTCGAATCGAGCAGGATCGATTTCCGAGAAGCGATTGTTGACGTAGCGGCCTGTCGTTGGGAAGTACGGTGGAGATTGCGAGCTCAAGCACTGGTCGACGCTTCGATTCTCACCAAAGCCGTCGTAGTTGTTGCTGTACGTCGCGCTGATGAAATTCTCGATCACTCCGCCCGCTTGCTGAATGCATCCGCGGCCGGTGTGCGCCGTATTGCAGGTTCCGAATGTCGATGACCCTTCAGGATGCTGATCGTAGTTCTCGACTCCGACTGTTCCCGTGCGGCTCATCGTGACGCCGTGAAACACGAAGTTGTTGGCCGTAAGCATGCCGTTGTCGTTGCCGTCAGTCCAACGATAGACCGCGCCGCCCTTTCCCGATCGTAGCGGCGAATTGATCGCGTTGTCCGCGATCATGATGCTCGTGTCGGCGATGACACCGAACAAGTTCGCGCACAACACCGACGCTGGATCCTGCGTGTACACGAGGTCATCGATCAGCAGCACCGTGCCCTGCGCGGAGCCATACGTCTGCGCGTACAGCGTCACCCAGCCTCTCAACACGCCGTTGAGTGCGACTGGCCCGTGGGTGTGAATCACGCCCTTCGAGTTCGGATTTAGTGTGCGGTCGAGCGGCCACAGACGCGCGTTGTTGGCTTGGCGTTGATAGCCTTGGTAAGGTGAGCCGGCGGGAATCGCGTTGAACGCAGTCACTACCGGAGCGTTGTTTCCGCCCCACTTCTGCCAATACCCGTAGACCGTGCTGTCAGTGAAGGTTGTGTCCTCTCCGCCCTTTTGGTACACGGACGGACTCCCTGGCGCCGGAAGCGCGTGGCGCCGCTCCGCGGACACGAGATGCGGATCGCCGGCGGGATAACACCGGAATCCGGTGTGCCCCATGATCTTGTCGCGCTCGCTCGTGGTCACCGTACCTGCACTGGCAACGACGTCCGACGGCGAGCTCGCGATGAGCGTTCCGGCAGTGATCTCGTTCTTGAACCACGTCTCGCCGTGTACGAATGTCGGGAAGAACTTGAGCGCAAAGCCGCCCGCGCCGTCGCTCTCGAGATGCCAGTCACCACACATCGAATCCGGCGGCGCGTTCATTCCACCAATGACCGTGTCCCTGACCCGCACGCGCGCCGTCCACGCGGCGTTGGCTTGATAGACTCGGAAGAAACCTTCGTTGTTGTCCTTGACGTCTCCGTCGTCATTCAAGTCGACCGCAACGAACTCGATACGCGTGCGAACGTTGCTGAGGGTCGTGCCCTGCGAGATGACGTCCAGGTTTGCGGCCGCGGCATTGCTCTGCAACACAGCCAACTTCGAAACCGGCGGAATCGGGATCACCGACGCGCCGCTGATCTTCCCCTTCTCGAACGTCGGAGAACCGCCGGAGACGATGCCTACTGCGGACACCGTGTCGTAATACGTCGGCGTGCCGCACGAATACCAACCTTGATTGCTGTGCGCCCGACCGCGAATGAACTCACCGGTCGAGTAGCACAATCCGGCCGGGAACGTGTTCGTGAACATCGCATAGCGGGCGAAGTTCTCCGCCGCCAACTCGAGTCGGCGCACGTAGCGCGTCCCGCTGGAATCGTAGGCCTCGGAAACGATGCTGGCGTATTTGCCGAACTCGCCCGTCACGTTGCCCGAGAGACCGGCGTACACGTTGACGTGAAGACTCGGGATCACCAGGCCGTCGGCTCCGGTCACCGTTCCGTTAGAAATGAGCGCGACGTAGCCGCTGTCGGGCAAGTGAATGCTCGTGTCCTTGCTGAGGCTCGACTTCCCCATCGCGAGCCCCGCCTCGGCCGCATAGCGATAGTCGCGCTCGCGGTCGAACGAGTGATTCAGAATTGTCGAGCTGCCAGTCAGCAGAATCGCGGACAGCGCGATCGCCGCCAGCGTGACGGTCAACAACAGAACGAGAATCAGCGCGGAACCACGGCGATTCGTCCGCCGATTCCACAGCAGCGATGCGCGCGGCATGTGCATTCTCCTCGTGATGCTCATGGGACGGTGACGGCGCCTGCCGACAGGATGGGCGAATTCGATGGCGAACAGTCCTGGGCCACCACTCCGTACTCCCAACTTCCGGACGGCGGATTGATGTCGTCGTAGGTGTACGCCGCAGACGACGCCGCCACGCTCGTCACGACATTCTGCCAATTCACATCGCCGACGGCTCGGCGATAAATCAGATAGCGCTCGATGTCCTTTTCACCCGCGTCCTGGTCGAGCGACTCGTTCCACGTCAGAATCACCTTGGCGGGTGTGGTGGTGTCGTACACGGCGGTGAACGACGCCGGCGCAATCGGCGGTGTACCACACACCGTGCTGTGTTGCATGCCGGCGTTCAACAGTTGCGTAGACGTTTGCACGATGCGCATCACGGGACCCTTCTGCGGATCATCGTACGTGCCCGCGACGCGAATACTCACCACGCGGATGCTGTCGACCCAGGCGAATGTGCCGGTGTCCGCGACCGAGCCGTGCGCAGCCGCGTTGTGATAGAGCGGGAGCTTCGATGTGGGAATCGCAACGAGATTCCCGGTGGAGTCCGGCTTGTAATAGGTGAAAATCGGTGAATCGCCGCTGTTCCAGATGATGCCGCTCGCCACGACCTTCGGCGTTCCGTCGTTCACCCGGCGGAACAGCACATACTGATTGCCGGCGCTCACGGTGCTATCCACAGATGCCCAGTACGAAATCGTTTCAGCCGCTCCAGGGACGCCGCTCTGCAGATAGTTCATTTGCGGATAGATCACCGCGCTGTGCGGCAGCGTGATCTGCCGCGAGGTGAGCATGCTCGCCGTCGACATCGAGTCGACGTCGGGATCGTAGTAGGCCGCGTTGAGATCGTTCTGATCGCGCGTTACGATGTCCGCGTTGAACGTCACCGCGAACTGGTCCGCTTGAACGATCATCGGCTGACTCGACAGAACGCCCGTGCCCGCTAGGCGGAGGTCACGGTCCACCGTGTTTTGCGAGAAGCGCGCGTTCTGTTGGGCATCCAGTCGGCCCGCACTCGCACCGAGCGACCGCGCTTGCATCTTGAAAAACGGCACGGCTAGACCGAACACGGCGACGAACAACGTCAACGCAATCAGCATTTCGATCAGCGTGACGCCGCGGCGCAGGTGAGGCTGCAGAGATGTCGTCATGACTCGGCGTCCTCAGAAGGCGGCGATGATGGAGGTCTTCTTCATCGGGCTCGACAACGGCGCCGCCGTCACGACCACGGTCACCGTCTTGTAATCCGCGCGCGAGGTGGACGTGTGCGTGATGTACGTGCGGCGTGTAAAACCCGGATAGCCGACGATTCCCGTCTCGGTGCCCACGAATTTTGCCTCGAGCGAGGAGTACACCGGGTATGCCTTGATCTGTTCGACGCGCGCGACAGCCAGGTCGCCGGCCATCGACATCTCGTAGCCGGTTCCCGATCCATGGGACAGCCTCGAGACGAATGTCCCCATGCCGAGCATAGCGCCGGTGAGGATCGCGAGCGCGATCAACGTCTCGATCAGAGTTAGGCCCTTGCGGGCACGCCTCGCGATGGTCATAAGCTCGCCTGCTCCCACGCACCGTTGAGGTAGCGCCACCAGAGCGTGCGCCCGGTGGATTGAATCACGCGAATGCAGCGAAAGTCATCGTTGGCGGCGCGCTTCGACGTGATGTAGATGTCGGCGTCGCTGCTCGCGGCGCCGTCGCGGTGGAAAATCAGCGTCGGCATGTTATTGATGATCCTGATGCTGCTCCCATCGATGGAACCGCTCGCCGTACCCGACACGCCGGCGGGCGGAACGGCGAAGTGCACGGAGTCTTCGAGGGATGCGTAGGTGACGTGCTCGCCCGCGTCCACAGTCGCGTTGTTATTGTTGTCTTCGAGGACGCGGATGCGCCGGTTCGTCGTGTCGAAACTCACGACGACGTCGTACTGTCGTGTCACGGCCAAGCGTTCTGCGTTCTGCAGTGCGACACGCACGGTGCGCGCGGCCGCGTCGACGCGAAATTGCGTGAAGTTCACCTTCGGGTAGGCGAACGCCGCAATGATGCCGATGATCGCGAGCACGATCATCAACTCGATTACCGTGAACGCCCAACGGTTAGGACTCTGCCGAATCGGGACGGCCTGATCCGACGAACCTTGGCGTCTCGTGGCGCGCATGGATTCTCACACGGGGGCTGTAGGCTTCGCGTCGCCGCGCCGATGCGATCGGCCTGTGATGGACGGCGGCGCCAGGCGCGCGAGGCCGGCGCGCCACGCGCAGGCCGGGTCAAGTGCGCGACCCGTGCCTTGCCAGTATCATATTGATATGTAAGGAGTTACAACGCGCGCGCTCCGGCCGCCAGCTACGCAAACACTCGCAAACCCGCTACAAAGTTGCGCGCGTTAGGCGTGCGGCTGAAGAGCGCGCCCACTCGATGGCGCCGACGGTCAATCCCGCGGCGCGCCGCCCATGAGCGTGGCCATGATCGCCTTCTGCACGTGTAGCCGATTTTCGGCCTCGTCCCACACACGGCTCTGTGGGCCGTCTATCACGTCCCCAGCGACTTCTTCGCCGCGGTGCGCCGGCAGGCAATGCAGGAAAATGGCGCTGCGTTTGGCCTTCGCCATGAGCGCTGACGTGACGGTGAACCCGGTGAAGGCGCGAGCCCGGCGCTCCTGTTCCTCTTCCTGGCCCATCGACGCCCACACGTCGGTGTTCACGACGTCCGCGCCATCGACGGCTTCCGCGGGATCGCGTACCACCCGGACCATCGCCGTGGTCTGCGCGCGCGCGAGGATCGTCGCATCCGGATCGTATCCTTCCGGACACGCGAGCGTGAGATCGAACCCGAGACGGTACGCGCCGTTGATCCAGGAGTTCGCCATGTTGTTGCCGTCGCCGATCCACGCGATTCGCTTGCCGTCCCACCCGCCCAAATGTTGCCTAACGGTGAGCAAGTCGGCCATCACCTGGCAGGGATGCAGCAGATCCGTGAGACCGTTGATCACCGGGACGTCGGCGTGCTTCGCGAGTTCCTCGACTTCGGCGTGCGCAAACGTGCGGATCATGATGCCGTCCACGTACCGGGAGAGCACACGTGCCGTGTCGGCGATCGGTTCGCCGCGGCCGAGCTGGATGTCGCGGGGCGACAGGAACAACGCGTGGCCACCCAGCTGCCACGCGCCGACCTCGAACGACACCCTCGTCCGCGTGGACGATTTCATGAAGATCATCCCCAGCGACTTCCCGGCCAGCGGATGCCCAACGAACGTGCCGGATCGCATGGCGTCCGCCAACTGAAACAGATCACGTAGTTCTTGTGCCGAGAAGTCCGGGATGGCCAGAAAGTCGCGGTGCATGCGGATCAGCGGTGGGATGGCAGTCAGTTCGGCGAGATCACAGAATGTAGCGCCGCAAGTCTTCATCCTCGACAATGGCCTTGAGCCGGTCGCGAACCGTTGCCCCGTCAATGGTGATTGGCTTCGTGCCGCGGTCCGGCAAATCGTACAGCACGTCCTCCAACAGCGACGACATCACGGTGTGCAGCCGCCGCGCTCCGATGTTTTCCATGCGCTCGTTCACGCCCGTCGCGATGCGTGCCAGCTCCGCGATCGCGTCCTCGGTAAACGTGAGCGGCGCTCCCTCCGCCGATACGAGGGCCGCGTACTGCTTCGTGAGCGCATTTTCCGGCTCCGTCATGATGCGCACGAAGTCCTGCTCGGTGAGAGGCTTGAGCTCGACGCGAATGGGAAAGCGTCCTTGGAGCTCCGGAATCAGGTCACTCGGTTTCGACACATGGAACGCACCGGCAGCGATGAACAGGACGTGATCCGTCTTCACCATCCCGTACTTCGTTTGCACGTTAGACCCTTCGACGATCGGCAACAGGTCGCGCTGCACGCCCTCGCGTGACACATCCGGACCCCCCATCTGTGAGCGCTCTCCTGCGATCTTGTCGATCTCGTCGAGGAAGATGATGCCCATCTTTTCGACGCGCTCGAGCGCATCCGAAGTGACATCCTCCATGTCGACCAACTTCTCGAGCTCCTGATCGAGCAAGATGCGGCGCGCCTCGGACACTTTCACCGTGCGCTTCTTGCGCCGCTTGGGCATCATGTCCTGCAGCATCTCGGTGAAATTCTCGACGCCCTCGGGTGCACCCTGCGGGACGAGCATGTCGAACATCGGCGCGCCCTGCTGCGTGACTTCGACTTCCACCTCGCGATCTTCGAGTTGCCCGTCACGGAGCAACTGACGCAGTTTGTCTCGGGTCCGGTTGTAGCGCTCTTTGGCGGCTTCCGGAGTCGCGCCTTCGCGCGCAACCTCGCCGCCGGCGGAAACGACGAAGAGCGACGGTCCGCTCCCCGCGCCACCCGCGGCGGCCGAGGCCGAGCCGCGCTGTCCTTCCGCTGTCGCCTCACTCGGCCGGGGCAACAACAGATCGAGCAGCCGCTCGTCCACGTGCTCGTATGCGAGATCTTCGACTTCGTTCTCGCGCTCCGTGCGTACCATGTCGATCGCGCTCTCGACCAGATCGCGCACCATCGACTCGACGTCGCGACCAACGTAGCCGACCTCGGTGAACTTTGACGCTTCGACCTTGCTGAACGGTGCGCCCGCAAGGCGCGCGAGTCGGCGCGCGATTTCGGTCTTCCCGACCCCGGTCGGTCCGATGAGGATGATGTTGTTAGGCGAAATCTCGTCGCGGATGCCCTCGGGCGCCTGCTGCCGGCGCCATCGGTTGCGCAGCGCAATCGCCACTGCCTTCTTTGCCTCGTCTTGCCCAACGATGTACCGATCGAGCTCGGCCACGATCTGTCGTGGCGTGAGATCGGCCAGTCTCGCTATCGCTTGCTGCGTGTGCTTGGAAGGCATGAGTCGCGTGGAGTCGCGTGATCCGGAGCCGGATCACAACTCCAAAACTGTGATGTTGCGGTTGGTGTAGATGCAGATGTCGCCTGCGATCTCGAGGCTCTGCCGCACGATTGGCGCCGGCGCGAGGGTCGAGTGCGCAACGAGCGCGCGCGCCGCAGCGAGTGCATATGAGCCGCCCGACCCGATGGCGAGAATGCCGTCCTCAGGTTCGATGATGTCGCCCGTTCCAGACACAATGAAGCCGTGCTGGCGATCTGCAACGGCGAGCAGCGCTTCGAGACGCCGCAGGACGCGATCGCTGCGCCAGTCTTTGGCCAGCTCGACTGCTGCTCGCGGAAGATTCTCCGGAAATCGATCGAGCTTTTCCTCGAACTTCTCGAAGAGCGTGAATGCATCGGCGGCTGCTCCCGCAAAGCCGGCGAGCACCTTGCCGCCACGCAACGTGCGCACTTTCTGGGCGTTCGCTTTCATCACGGTTTCGCCGACGGTTACCTGGCCGTCGCCGCCGAGCGCGACGTTGCCGTCGCGACGCACTCCGAGAATCGTGGTGGCGTGGATGGTTGGCAAACGTGTCATGGCCGGAAAGATAGTCCGAAGCCATGTCGGGTGCTGACTAGGCAGAACCCGGGCAGGGGCGTGCTAGCGAAAACTAGTCGTCGCTGTGCGCTGGCCAGCCGTAGGCCGGAGCCGGCGTTCCGTCAAAATCATCCGAGCGGCGCGAGTTGTCTTTCGTCGAAGCCAGTTGCACCCGACTCGATGGACCGTTGATGAGATCGACCAGATAGTGCCAGTTGAGCACGACGCCGGCCACGAGAAGCGCGATACCGATGAACGTCGCGGCGACGGCAAACGGCGATGCGCCACCACTCAGTAGAACCAGGGCCGTGCACACAAGGCTTCCACCGAGGCATCCCTGCCCAACGCGGTTCCGTTGCGGACGCGGCGTTTTGCGGCGCTCGGTGCCGTACGTCTCGTCGACGAGGGCTGCATCGGCGACAAGTGCTCCACCCGCAATCGCGGCGAGCAATCCGCCCACAAATGGAAGCACTTCCATCCAGCTCATACTGCCATCCGGGTGCAAGAACGGAGCCGTCCCGCGTGGGGGGAAAGCAGTGCTACGCTCGCGGGTGCGCCTTGATGTATACAGCTTTGAGTCGCTCGACGCTGGTATGCGTGTAGATCTGCGTCGTGGAAATCGACGCGTGTCCGAGCAGCTCCTGGACGGCGCGCAGATCGGCGCCGGCGTCGAGCAGATGCGTGGCGAACGTATGACGAAGCGAGTGAACCGACAGGCCGGCATCCTCGTCAATCTGACGCAATAGTCCGCCGACGATCGATTGGACCATGCGCACGCCAATCCGTTTGCCCGTCTTGGACAAAAAGAGCGCGGTCCGGTCGACGGCGCCTTCGAGGCCGCGTCGGAGCGCGTCGCGCTTGAGCTCATAGTTGCGCAGCGCGAGCACCGCATGGTCGCCTAACGGAATGATCCGCTCCTTGCGGCCCTTCCCGCGCACCTTCACTAGTTGGGAGACAAGATCGAGATCGCGCAGGTCGATGCCCGCGAGCTCGGAGAGCCGCATCCCCGTGGAGTAGAACACCTCGAGGATGGCGAGATTGCGCACGTCGGTGAACCGCCCGCTCCATGCGCGTGTCTCGGCCTGCTGAAACAGCAAGTCGATCTGTGCGCGATCGAGGTAGCCGGGCAGGCGCTTGTCGAGCTTGGGCGAGCCCACGCCACGCGCTGGGTTCGCAGTCACCTGTTCGTTGCGATGCATGAAGCGATAGAAGCTGCGCACCGCCGACAACGCCCGCGCCACCGAGCGTTTCGAGAGACCACGCCGCGTGAGGTGACCCATGAAACCACGAATCGCGAGGCGATCCACACCCTCCCACGTCCACTCGCGCGTGCCGTAGTAGGTCGCGAGGAACGCGACGAAGGCGCGCAGGTCGCGGCCGTACGCCAGCACCGTGTTAGGCGAATCGTTTCGCTCTTTCTCGAGATGCTCGAGAAAGTCCGCGACTTCGTTGGGGATCGGCGACTCCGGCGCCGCATTGCTCACGGCGCCACCGTGTTCGGACTGGACTCGGCTCGCCACGCCTCGATCGCGACAATGGCGCGCTCGGCGAACAACTCGCGCTTGCGTCGCTTGTCTCGCACCGGCTCGTCCAGCTCGTCCAGCAGCGCGAAGTTCGCGTTCATCGGCTGGAAGTGTTCCGGTCTCGCCTCCCGCAAATATCGGTAGAGCGCGCCGATCATGGTCGTGGGCGGCGGCACGACGGGTTCGAAGCCTTCCGTTAGGCGAGAAAGGTTCACCCCCGCGATGAGGCCGGTGGCCGTGCTCTCCGTGTACCCTTCCACGCCGGTGATCTGGCCGGCGAACAACACGCGCGGGTCATCGCGCAGCGATAGGTGGGTCGTGAGCGCGGCTGGCGTGTTCAGGTATGAATTCCGATGAATCGATCCGAACCGGAGGAACTCGGCGTTCTCGAGGCCCGGGATCATGCGGACTACCCGCTGCTGGTCGGGAATCCGAAGGCGAGTCTGAAACCCCACGATATTCCACATGCGCGCGCCGCGGTCTTCCTGTCGCAGTTGGACCACTGCAAACGGCTCGCGCGACGTACGCGGATCGCGAAGTCCCACCGGCTTGAGCGGACCGAATCGAAGTGTGTCGCGGCCGCGCCGGGCCATCTCTTCGATCGGCATGCAACCCTCGAAGTACGGCACGGCATCGAAATCGTGCGCGCCGTATTGATCTGCGGCGACGAGGGCATCGACGAAGTCGGAGTACTGCTGGCGATCCAGAGGGCAGTTGAGATACGCGCCATCCGGTCCGGCATCATGCATGGTTTCCTTGCCATATCGTGACGCGCGGAATGCCACCGAATAATCGATCGAGTCCCGATCGACTACAGGCGCGATCGCGTCGTAAAACGCGAGTGCGTCGACACCGAGCCGCGATCGAATGGCTTGGGCCAGCGCATCCGATGTGAGTGGACCTGTCGCGACAATGGCCGGCGTCGGAAGCTCTCCGACTTCCCGGCGTTCGACCGATATTCTCGGGTGGGACGAGATGCGCTCGGTGACAGTGGCCGAGAAGACGTCCCGATCGACGGCCAGGGCGGAGCCACCGGGTACGCGGGCCTGATCGGCTGCCCATAAGATGAGTGAGCCTAGGATCCGCATCTCACGCTTGAGCAGCCCGTGTGCGTTGGTCTCCTCGGTGCTCTTGAAGGTGTTGGAGCACACGAGCTCGGCGAAGCGGTCGGTCTTGTGGGCGGGCGTGTAGACCACCGGGCGCATCTCGACGAGCGCGACATCGTGGCCGCGCTCGGCGAGCTGCCAGGCTGCTTCGGATCCGGCGAGGCCGCCGCCGACAACCGTAATCATGGCCAGAAACTAACGCTGGCCGTCGGAGGCGGCGAGGTACCGCGAACTAGCCTGCGGCGGCCGCTGGCTCCGCAACGGGAATCACATCCCACTCGTTGCCGCACTTGAGGCACTTCCGATAGTCGCCGCGCGCCTTGGTCGACTTCATTTCAGCACCAACGAAACCGCACTCCGGACACTGCTCCAGCGTTGGCTTGTTCCACGCGACGAAATCGCAATTCGGGTGATTCACGCATCCATAGAACGCACGACCGCCGCGTTTCGAGCGCAATTGAATGATGTCGCCGCCGTCCTTCGGACACTTGACTCCGGTCGGCAACGCGCGCGTGCCGCGGCATTTCGGAAATCTGCTACAGCCCAAGAACTCGCCCGACCGGCCGTGGCGGATCACCATCCGCGCACCGCATTCGTGGCAAATCTGATCCGTTAGGATCGCCGGCTTGCGATCACGCCCCAGCGGCTTGGTGTAGTCGCAGTCGGGTCTGTTTTCGCATGCCAGGTAGGGACCGAAGATGCCGCCTTTCGGCACGAGACGTCCGCCGTCCTTTGGACAGCGTTCCTTCTCGATGGCCGACAGGTCGTGCGCCCGTGCGATGAGATCCTCGATGTTCGCCTTGTCGAGCGACTGGGCGAAGGGACCGTAAAATTCCTCCAGCACGCGGCGCCAGCCCATCTCGCCTTCTTCGATCTTGTCGAGCTCGCCTTCCATGTTCGACGTGAACGCCACGTTGAAGATGTCGGGGAACTGGTGGACCATGATCTTGGCGACGGTCTCGCCTAACGGCGTCGGTGTAAATCGCCGCTGCTCGAGTGTCACGTAGTGACGGTCGGCGAGCACGGAAATGATGGACGCGTACGTCGACGGGCGGCCGATGCCCAGACGCTCGAGCTCCTTGACCAAACTCGCCTCGCTGAAGCGCGGTGGCGGCTCGGTGAAGTGCTGGTGCGGTGTGATCTCCCGAACGGGTACGTTCTCGTTGACCTCGAGAACCGGCAGCGCCTGTTCATCCTCGAGGGCGCGGCCTTCGCCTTCCTCGTGCGTTTCGCGGTACAAGGCGAGAAATCCATCGAACTTGATAACGCTTCCGGTGGAGCGGAACAGGCAGCGGCCGAGGTCGAAATCGACCGTCGTCGTGTCGAAGACGGCCGGTGCCATCTGCGACGCCATGAATCGCTTCCACACGAGCTCATAGAGCTTGAACTGGTCGCTCGTCAGAAACTTTCGGATCTGATCGGGGCGACGCGATGGATCGGTGGGTCGGACGGCTTCGTGTGCGTCCTGCGCGTTTGCCTGTTGGGCCTTGCCGTACAACTGCGGTGCCGCAGCGAGATGATCTTTGCCGAACAGCCCCGTTAGGACATCACGCGCCTGGAGCGCCGAGCTCTCGGCGACGCGAGTGGAGTCGGTGCGCATGTACGTGATGAGACCGACTGCGCCTTCAGGCCCGAGCTCGATGCCTTCGTACAGATCCTGCGCCACGCGCATGGTCCGCTTGGAGCCGAAGCCGAGTTTCTTGGCGGCTTCCTGCTGCATCGTGCTGGTGGTGAAGGGCGCCGCGGAATTCTTTCGACGCTCGCGCCGGCGGACGTTCGTGACCGTGAACGTCTTGCGATTCTCAAGATCGGCGAGGATGGCACGCGCCGCTTTTTCGCTCCCGATCTCGGGCTTCTTGCCGTCCAACTGATGGAGCTTCGCCGTGAAGCGTTGCTCGTCTTTTTCGAGCAGCGCCTCTATGGACCAATACTCGACCGGCTTGAACGCACGAATCTCGCGCTCGCGCTCGACGATGAGTCGTAGTGCGACCGTTTGGACGCGGCCCGCCGATAGGCCTTTCTTGACGGTCTTCCACAACAAAGGGCTGGCCTTGTAGCCGACCAGGCGATCGAGGACGCGTCGAGCCTGTTGGGCTTCGACCTTGCGCTCATCGATGGACGTCGCGTTGCGGATCGCGTTCTGAACCGCATCGCGCGTGATCTCGTGGAACATGACCCGGCGAACGGGCGCGGCGCCTTTGTGCTTGATGGTTTCCGCGACGTGCCAGGCGATGGCTTCGCCTTCGCGGTCCGGGTCCGTGGCGAGGAAGACGCGGTCAGCGATCTTCGCGGCGCTCTTCAATTCTGCGAGCGTCTTTTCCTTGCCTGGCACGGTCACGTACGTCGGCTTGAAGCCGTGCTCGACGTCGATGCCTAACCCCTTCTCGGGCAAGTCACGAACATGCCCAACGGTCGCGCGTACGCGGTACGCAGGACCGAGGTACTTGCCGATGGTTCGGGCTTTTGCGGGCGACTCGACAATGACGAGCGACTTGCCCGCGATCGTGGCCAAATCGAGCGGCTCCTCCACGGGCTTGCGACGTGTCGTTCGACGGCCGTTACCGCGAGCACGCGACGCGCGAGGCGCCGACTCGGCCACTGCTGATGCGCCGTTCGAAGGACGGCGCGTCCGCAGAGACATCTCGTCCGCGGGTTCCTTTCTATTGTCTTTCTTCGCGCTTTGGCGCGTCTTCTTCGAAGTCTTCTTGGCAGCCATGGAATCAGTGTATGGTCACGTTTTCGCCGCCCAGGCCATCGTCCATGTAGCCCGCGCCCTCCATCAGGACGCGCAAGTCGTCCAGGGCGATTCGGCCATCGATCTGGCTGAGAGCCCGCTCGATGACATGTTCGAGCTCCATAGCGTTGAGCATGCCGGCGCCGCTCATCGATATGAGGTGCCCCCACGCATCGGGAGTGAAACGGCCCCGCTCATGAGGCCCGAGCACGCGAAAAGTCATTGGTGTTTTACCGGATCGGAGAACTCTCCGCCAAACGACGCAGGAAAATCGGGGCGGTGACCGGGTTATGCTGTGTCGAATTCCAGCTACGTGAATCCTCTTGTTGCGAGGGCCGAATCATGAGTGCTCTTGCCTTCCTCGCGCTATACACGCGATGCGCCGGATGGGTCGACGAGGCGAGCAATTTGTACCGCAAGTGACTCCACATCAACGACATCGGTGTCAATAATGTAGTCGGCCTGCCGATAGGCCGGCTCCCTATCCTCAGCCAGCCGCCGTAGAACCTCGACCGGCTCCGGCGCATCCAAGAGGGGTCGCGCCTTCCGACGTGTCCCCATCCTTAGTATTGCGACTTCGGGAGCGACCCGGAGGTAAATCATACGCGCCGGCGGACGCAATAGTGCCATAGCCCCCGGAATCGCAACCCAACCACCTCCGGGTGCCAAAATGGCACCTCCATATGTGGCGAGCTCTTGCGTAAGATCAAGCTCCAAAGCGCGGAAATATGGCTCTCCGCGAGCGCGAAATATGTCGCTCACTCTCATTCCGGTTCGTCGCTCGATCTCTTCGTCGAAGTCGAGAAATGGCCGTCCCAGTCGCGACGCTACCTTCCGCCCGACCGACGATTTCCCTGCCCCGGGCAACCCGACGAGAATCACGTGGTCGATCACCGGCCGGCACTCGGGTGACGACCGCGGCGCAGCGGCGCCTCACGCGGTCGGGCTGACAATGCGCGAACCAATGGCCGCAATGTAGCCGTCGTAGTTGCGACGCACTTCGCCTAACGAATCACCGCCGAACTTCTCCAGAAACGCCTGCGCGAGAATGAAAGCCGCCATGCCTTCGGCGATCACACCCATCGCCGGGACAGCGGTCACGTCGGAGCGCTCGGCGACGGCCTGTGCGCGTTCGCCGGTGGCGACGTCGATGGTTTGGAGCGGGCGCATCAGGGTGCTGATGGGCTTCATGCCGACACGAATGACCAACGGCTCGCCCGTCGTGATGCCCCCCTCCAGTCCGCCGGCACGATTCGTTAGGCGATGCACGTTGCCCGTCCTCCGAAGCCCCGGCGGCGGCGCCATTTCGATCTCATCGTGCGATTCGGCGCCGGTGCGATGCGCGGTCTCGAAGCCCAGACCGAACTCGACGGCCTTCACCGCGGGAATCGACATCATTGCGCCAGCGAGGCGGCCGTCGAGTTTTCGATCCCACGAAATGTGCGAGCCGAGTCCCACCGGAATTCCGTCGCAGACGACCTCGCAGATCCCGCCGAGCGTATTCCCTTCGCGTTTCACCGCATCGATGCGCTCGACCATCCGGCCTGCCGCTGCTGGATCGAGCGTGCGCAACGGGGATTGATCGGCTACCGAATTGATGTCATCGGGGAATGGATCCGGTCGTTGCGCATCGATGCCGCCCAAGTGCACGACGTGGCTGCCGATGCGCACACCGAACTCGCGGAGAAAGATGCGACAGATCGCTCCCGCCGCAACGCGTGCCGTGGTCTCGCGGGCGGATGCGCGCTCGAGAATGTCACGAGCATCGGTGCGGTCGTACTTGAGCATGCCCGACAAGTCGGCATGGCCCGGACGCGGCCTTGTGACGACTCGCTTCCTCGGCTCGGGATCACCCTCGCGCAAAGCGGGATCCATGATCTCTTGCCAATTCTTCCAATCGCGGTTGGTAATGAGCATCGCGATTGGGGAGCCAATCGTCGCGCCAGCTCGCACGCCGGACAGAATCTCGACAGTGTCCTTCTCGATTTGCATGCGTCGGCCGCGGCCGTAGCCCTGCTGCCGACGCGTGAGATCGACGTTGACGTCCTCAGAGGAAATCGGAAGGCCGGCGGGCATGCCCTCGAGGATGCACACGAGAGCTGGTCCGTGCGATTCGCCGGCAGTGGTAAAGCGTAAGAGAGACAAGTGCGCGGACGACGCGTGCGAAGAAGTAGTTGGGCGTTGGGCAACGACTCGAGAAAATACACGCCACCAACGCCAAAGGCGTGGCAGCATCCAATGCTACCACGCCTTCAGGTTTCCGCGCAATCAAATGCTTCGGCGAGATTGGCCAATGGACCGCGCCGCGGCCATTGCCGCTCACCGACGTTCGCCGTTTACGGCGGGCAGCTGGCGAGCAGCTGGGCTTGCGTAACTGTTACGATCACGACGCCAAATTGCGTTGCCGCGACGAGCACCACGTTGCCTGCCGGATCCTTCGCAGCCTTGATTGGCCCGATGACTGGATCGCGGGTCGGAAGGATCATGCATCGATTATAGCGATACGTGTCGTAGACTTCGATTTGCGGAGAGGCGGACGCAGCGAAGCTGAGTCGCGTGCCCGCCGGCGATGTGTTAGGCCCGATACCCGCGTTGTCCGGGTGGAAATCGAAGCCGGAGTTGCCAGCCGAAGTCTGCAACAGGCCCTGCAGGCGCAGCGTGCGATCGATGATGTACGTCGAGTCGCCGCGGATCGCGCCGAGCGCACCGTCGAAGTTGATCGCGGCGCCACCGACACGTGCAAAGGTGTTGGCGATGAAGTCCGACACGTCGACCGGGCGCGAGATGCCGTTGTCGACAACCGGAACTGGAGCGGTGAACGTACCGAGCGCGTTCGTGAACGTCGTTTGGAAGCCCGCGCTGTCGTCGTACATGATCGCGCGGCTACCGAAAACGGCGCCGCCCTCCGCGATGATCGCGCGGCGGAAGTTACCCGAGTTGCGAACGAAGGTGGTATCGCGGAACGCGAGCTGATCGATTCGCACGACAATCGAGAGACCGAGCGAGTCGCTCGCACTACCAAACTGCCGGAAGGGGACGAGCACGGAGTCGCTTCCGACGTTCTGCGCGGCGTTGCGGTCCACTTCGAGCGTGTCGCTGCGGCCTGAGGTCTGCCCCATGGCCTGCTCGAAGAAGAAGTGCGACGTGTGCTTCGTCAGATTCTCCCACCGGACCGTTCCTTCGTTCTGGAACGGCTGCGTCTGTCCCTTCGTCGGCGTTGTGGAGTACAGCAGAATGATGTCGCCACACGGCGCCGGACCAGAGGCGGCTCCGGTGCAGGTGGCACCGAGGAACTGCGGACGCTCACTGAAATCGTGCTCCGTCTTGTTCTCGATGATCTGACCGGTCGTAGACGACGTCTGCGACGTCACCGTGAACACGATGATCGCGGGCAGTGGGTAGCGGAACACTTCCTGGTCCGCGTTGCCGTTCACGTTCACG
>Ga0134126_10003597_pt1 | contig 19423 bp, 13 predicted proteins | sample KB31752_FD_96881 | JGI IMG/M metagenome (GOLD analysis project Ga0134126, IMG submission 96881) | Terrestrial soil microbial communities with excess Nitrogen fertilizer from Kellogg Biological Station, Michigan, USA - KB3-175-2 | ecosystem: Environmental > Terrestrial > Soil > Unclassified ...
GAGGTACATCACGCGGATGAATCGAATGTAGTAATAGAACGAGACGACGATATTGATGACCGCCCAACCCGCCAGCCAGTAGTACCAGGACTTATGTTCAACCTCGCCGCGATTCAGGAGTCCCCACAACAGAAAATACTTGCCGATGAATCCGCCGGTGCCGGGCAAGCCGCCGAGTGACAGCATGAAGATCGCCATCATCGCCGCCATTCCGGGTGCTTTCTGCGCCAGACCCGTCATGTCGTCTACGTTGTCGCCGATAATTCCGCGACGGCGCAGGCTAATGATGATGCCGAATGCGCCCATGTTCATCAGCGTGTACACCAGCAGGTAGATGAACAAGCCGACGTTGCCGTAGGTGTTGTTCGCGATGATTGCCAGCAGCAAGTAACCTGCGTTGGAAATCGATGAGTAAGCCAGCAGCCGTTTTGAATTCTCCTGCGTAATCGCCGCCCAATTACCTACCACGATCGTCAAAGCCGCTACGATCCCCAGCAGAGGCGCCCAATCGATCTGCATCGGCGCGAGCGCGACAAAAAAGATGCGTGCGTAGAGAGCGAAGCTGGCGGCTTTCGATCCGGTTGAAAGAAATGCGGTGACCGAAGTCGGCGCGCCTTCGTAAGCGTCCGGCGCCCACATGTGAAACGGCACGGCGGAGACTTTGAAGAAGAGGCCGGCGGCGAGGGCAATCATGCCCAGCAGCAACATGGGTCGAAGTTCGGTGGGACTGGCCGCCAGACTTTTGCCGATGTCGCCCAGGTTTGTTGAGCCGGCGATGCCATAGAGCAGAGACATGCCGTACAACAGAATCCCGGAAGAAAACGCGCCCAGCAGGAAGTATTTCATCCCCGCTTCGTTCGATCGCCGTTCACGCTTCGTGAACGCGACCAGCACGTAGAACGTCAGCGCCATCAACTCCAGCGCGATATACAGCGAAATCAGATCGTAACCGCTCCCGAGGAACATCATGCCCACGGTGGCAAACAAAACCAGCGCGTAGTATTCGCCGTGCTGTTCGCGTTCGATATCGAGGTAGCGAATGGAAATCGCAATCGCCAACGCCGCGGCCAGGAGGAAGAGCGCGCGAAAGATGAGCGCAAATCCATCGATGTGCACCATGCCGTAGAAACCGTCCGTGGGCGACAGGGTCGGCAGCGAGCTGAAGCGGAACGTGCCGCCCATGTTGATGAACTGCGCGCCGAGTGAAACCAGCGCGAGCCCGATACCGCCCAGCGAGAAGTACGCTGTCCACTTGCCGAGTCTGTAGGGCAGGATGACTTCCATCACCAGCGCCACGCAGGCGGCGACCGTGAGGATCAACTCCGGCGCGATCAGCTGCAGATCGTACGCGTTGAATAAAGATGTTTGAAAGAGTAAGAGCATTTCGTCGGCTCGTCCGCGAAGCGGACGATTGAAATTAGCCCAGCACTTCAGTGCTGGGACAAGCGTCCCGCAGAAACTTTCGAGCCCGCGGAGCGGGCGACAGATATCTGTTCTGCTGGCGCGTACTCATTAACCTCTGCCGTCCGTTTCACGGACTGTTACATTCGTTCTTCACCAAATCCCACCGATGAATCGGTGGGCTATTGTTGTTCGTCCGCTGCGCGGACGACATCGCTATTGCTGCGGCCTTACCTGTATGGTCGCGCCGGGCCGTGTCGTCACCCCCGTGGTCACCGCAGGTGCCGCCGCTTCTCCCGGAATCGGGTAATCGGGCTTGATCTGCTTGACGACTGAATTCACAGGCTTTTCGATATAACGAATAAACGGCGCGGGATACATGCCAATCCACAGAGACATAACGACCAGCGGCAGCATGTAGGCCCATTCGCGAATACTCAGGTCAGGCAACAGCTTGTTCTTCTCGTTCGTAATCTCACCAAAGAACATGCGCTGATAAAGCCAAAGCATGTAGCCGGCGTTCAAAATTATTCCGAGTCCCGCCCAGCCGGCCCACCATGGATTTGCTTCGAACGCGCCTCGCATCGCCAGGAATTCAGAAATGAAAACAGCCAGCAGCGGCAAGCCAATCGCCGTCATGGCCATCGCGAGAAATACTGCCGAGTATCCGGGCATGACGTGCGAGAGTCCGCCGAACTCGGCCACATTCCGTGTGTGACGGCGCTCGTAAATGATGCCGACCAGGAGAAACAGCGCGCCCGAGTAAATACCGTGATTGATCATCTGCATGACGCCGCCGTTGATGCCGTTCGGATTCAGCGCGAACAGTCCGAGCATCACGATCCCCATCGATGAAACAGACGAGTACGCCACCAACTTCTTTACGTCGCCGTCCTTCTTCACCACGAAATACATCGCGGCCAGCGCGCCATAGATGATGGAAACGATGGCGAGAAAGACCATTACGCTGCGCACACCGAATCGTCCGAAGAACGCTTCGTCCATCGAAGCCTTGGGAAACATCGGCAAATTGAACCGATAGAAACCGTACGTGCCGAGTTTCAGCAGCACCCCGGCGAGGATTACTGAACCGGCAGTGGGCGCTTCCACGTGGGCGTCCGGCAGCCAGGTGTGAAACGGCCACATCGGAACCTTGATCGCGAAGCCCAGCGCAAAGGCAAAGAACAGCAGCACCTGCACTTTGTCGAGACCCATCACCGACCCGATCGCCTGCATGTACAGAATATTGAAAGTGCCAGTGCCGTTCTGGGTCGCAGTTTGGATCGTGTTGGAAACTAATGCCGCTGCGTCTTTGTTTCCCGCGAGCAAATCCAAAGTCGCCGGAAGCTTTGGGAGAAGTTGTCCGGCGAGAGCTGCATCCTGCGTCAGGAAATACATCTTCAAGACTCCGAGCAGCATCACGACGGATCCGACCAGCGTGTATAGAAAAAACTTGATGGCTGCGTAGAGACGATTCTCGCCGCCCCAAATGCCGATCAGGAAGTACATCGGCACCAGACCGACTTCGAAGAACAGATAGAAGAGAAACATGTCCATCGAGGTGAACACGCCGAGGATGAACGTCTGCAACAAGAGCAGCAGGATGTAATATTCCTTTTCGCGCTTGGCGATGTAATTCCACGAGGACAGGGCGGCGAGCACGCCCAGGAAAGTCGTCAATACAATCAACAGAACCGACACGCCATCAACGCCCATCTGATAGCGCGCGCCTATAATCGGGATCCAGGTGCGGTCTTCGAGGAACTGAAATCCGCTGAGGACGCGGTCGTATTTGAACAGCCACAATGACGCGATGAAATCCAGTATGAGCCAGCCGGTGGCGAACTTTTTGATGATGTCGTTCTGCTCTTTTTTGAACAGGCCGAGAATCAAAAGCCCGCCGAGCGCCGGCAGCCAAACAATGATTGAGAGAATGTTGTGTGTAATCACGTCAGTCCTCGTGAAAGTGGCACAGACTTCAGTCTGTGGTTCGTTCTGCTATTTCTCAACGCAGTCACAGACTGAAGTCTGTGCCACTACTAAAAAGCCTTAATCAAATAGAACGCGACCGCGACCAGCAATCCAATCACCATCATCAGCGCATAGTTTTGCGTGAATCCGGTTTGCGCGGCGCGCACAATCGGCGACATCAGCCGCACGACGAAATTCGCAATCGTATTCACTAATCCATCGACGAAATACTTATCAGTGAGACCGGTAATCTGACTGGACAGACGCGTGGTCCAGGCAGTCCCGTTGACCGCGCCATCGACTACTTCAGAATCGAAAGTAAAGACGCCGCGCGCCAAATCCATCGTGCGTCGGGTAACAGTGAGTCCAAAGAACTCGTCAATCCAATACTTGTTGTAGCTGGCGAGATACAGCGGCCGCAGGCGCGTCGCCCAAACATCCGCGAGATTTGGACTCTTCAGGTAAAACAGGAGCCCGAGCCCAATCCCTATGCCCGCGACGATCAGCGAAATGATGATGAACACCCATTCAGTCGCTGTCTCGCTTCCCACTCTTGATTCAACTGTGTGCGCCAGATTAAAACCGGTATCGTGGTTCTCCGCTTGTTCGGCAGCCGGCTCAGTTTCGCTCGTCGGCGGCGACTGTGTTCCCTCAAGCACGCCAAAGCGAACTTCAGCATGAGGTCTCCAGATCACGGGGCTCAGCCAGGTGACGATATTCATCTTTCCGCCGACGTACTTGCCGCCGGTGAAGGCGGTGCTGACTCCGACAAAACCGCCAACGGTAGCCAGAATCGCGAGCACCACTAAGGGAATCCACATAGACTTCGGCGACTCATGCGGAGTGTGGGCGTGCTTCCCGTGCGTATCGTGATCCTCGTGAACTTCATGACCGGCGGCATGTTTGTGCGCCTTGCCAAATTTTTCTTTGCCCCAGAACGTCATCGCCATCAGACGCGTCATGTAAAACGCCGTGCAGGTCGCCGCAATTGTGCCGACTAACCAAACCAACCAGCCAAGTGGAATGTGAGTCGTCGAAGCAGCGTTCCAAAGAATTTCGTCTTTCGACCAGAAGCCGCTGAATGGAATGATGCCGCAGATCGCCAACCAGCCCGCGAGGAACGTCAGGTAAGTGATCGGCATGTACTTGCGCAGGTTGCCCATCTTGCGCATGTCCTGCTCGTGATGCATGCCGTGAATGACTGAACCGGCGCCAAGAAACATGAGCGCTTTGAAGAACGCGTGCGTCATCACGTGAAAGATGCCGATGACGAAAGCGCCGACGCCGCACGCGAGGAACATAAAGCCGAGCTGCGAAACAGTTGAGTACGCCAGAACTTTCTTGATGTCGTTTTGCGTGATGCCAATCGTGGCGGCAAAGATCGCAGTGAAGGCTCCGACCAAAGCGACCACCAGCATCATCGTCTGCGAATGTTGAAAAATCACATTCGTGCGCGTCAGCATATAAAGACCTGCTGTCACCATCGTCGCGGCGTGAATTAATGCCGATACCGGCGTCGGCCCAGCCATCGCATCGGGAAGCCAAACGTGCAGAGGAAATTGCGCAGACTTTCCGCAGGCGCCGATCATCAGGCCTAAGGCAATCCAGGACATCAAGCCCCAGGTGCCCAGGCTCTCAACCGGATAACCGCCTGCTCTGGAAATGACCTCAGTGTATTGGGCAGTGCCAAACGTCGCGATGACTCCAAAAATCGCCAGGATGAAGCCAAAGTCCCCGATGCGATTTGTGATAAACGCCTTACGCGACGCGTTCGCAGCCTCATCTCGGTTGAAGTAGTAACCGATCAGCAGATACGAGCAGAGACCGACGCCTTCCCACCCGACGAACATCATCACGAAATTCGATCCCATGACGAGCACAAGCATCGAAAACATGAACAAGCCCATGTACGCGAAGAACCGGTAGAAACCCGTCTCGCCGTGCATGTAGCCGGTGGCGAAGACAAAGATGCACAAGCCGACGCCGGTCACTACCAGCATGAAGATGGCGGAGAGCGGATCGAGTTGATAACTCCACTCGATGTTCAGAAGCGATCCCGCGGCTGTTCCCGGCTGACTATATCCGAGCGTCTGCGCCATCGCGCCGCCGGGAATCCAGGTGAAGGCAGCTTGAGTGGTCACGTAGGGACGAGGCCACTGCTGGTTGTCGCCAAAGCCGTACGAATAGACGGCGGTGAGACTGATGAGAAATGCGAGCGCGACCGTCCCCACCGCGATCCCGCCCACCAGCTTCTCCGGGAAGCGAAACCAGCGGCCGAAGATGCCGTTGATCGCGGCGCCCACAAGAGGTAGCAGGGGAACTAGCCAGATGTATCGATACATCAGTTTCGAGTTTCGAGTTTCAAGTTTCGAGTTCGCACCTTCGGCGCACGCGAGTCTGGTTCGAGAACAAACTCGAAACCCGAAACTCGAAACTTGTTACCACTTCATTAAATCAATCTCATCTACCCAAATCGTTTCGCGATTGCGATACAGCGCGATGACGATGCCGAGTCCGATGGCCGCTTCAGCTGCGGCGACCACGATTATGAAAACGGTGAACACCTGGCCCGCGAGCGGATTCGCGCCGCCAGTGTCCTGCACGTAGCGCGAGAAGGCGATGAAGTTCAGGTTCGCTGCGTTCAAGATCAACTCAATCGACATGAAGATGACAATGATGTTGCGCCGCGTCAGCACGCCGGCAATGCCGATGATGAAAAGAATCGCGCCAATGACGAGAAACTTCGAAAGATCGGGATGCTTGATGCTTTCCAACGCGGTGGACGCAGCGCCGCCCGTTCCCTGAAAAAGAAATCCTAATGATGACAAAAGGTGACTCATGCCTTCAGCCGCGTAGCGGCGAAATATTTATAGAAATGAGATTTGAAAAATTGCCTTTCTCAGCTCCTTTAGGAGCGAAATATCTGTCGCCCATAAATGGGCTGTGGAATCAAAAGCCGTAGCGTGTTCTACAAATATCTCGTGCCTAACGGCACTCAAAACTTTGTTCGTCACTAACTGCGCGGCCTGCTCTCAATGTTCGCCAACTCCGCGGCCACTTGCGCCACTTCAGGATCGACGTCGTCCGCGGCGACTTCCTGCTTCAAGGTGCGCGCTAACATCACTGAACCGATGATGGCGACCAGCAAAAGAATGCTGGCGATTTCAAACGGCAGCGCGGCGTAAGTATAGAGACTCGTGCCGACACGCTCAGTCTCTTTCGTCAAACGGCTGACGCCGGTGGCACTCGCCGGCAGGTCAGATTGCCGGGCATCTCGGAATTCTGCCGCCTTTTCAATTTTGGCCGAGTCCCTTTTTTGTAAACCCTGGTAGCCGCGATTGATTGCGAACAGCAGTCCCAGCACCAACAGCAACGAGAACACTAAGGCGGCGGCAACCTGGGGTGGTCGATTGAAGATCGCGGCGGTCCCGCGTTCTTCAGCAGCGACATTGACCAGCATGATGACGAACAAGAACAAGACCATCACGCCGCCGACGTAAACCAGAATCTGCACACCGGCGATGAACTCTGCGCCCAGCAAAATGAAAAGCGCCGCGATGGAAACCAGCGAAGAGATCAGGAATAGCGCGGAGTGCACCGCGTTGCGCGCCATGACGGTCAAAAGCCCCGCCAGAATCGCGGCGATCGAGAAGACCCAGAAGAAGACGCTCTCCCAACCTGATAAGATCATTGCCGATTGCCAATTGCCGATTGCCGATTTGTAGTTGAACTCTTCGAATTTTTCAGAGCTCGTGAAGCAGAAATCCGAGATCGCGCGAAGATCTTCGTCAAGTCGTTAGCTTCCGTGAGCAGAGATTGCACAAGCTTCGGTTTCAACAGTTCGCCTTCAATTATCATTTCCATCCAGTAACCGCTTTTGTCCGCTTCTTCTTCAGCTATTCCCAGCTTGGCAACAAACTCGGCCTTAGATCTCCCGCGACAAGCCGCCCGATAGTTTGCGCCGACCGATGTCCCTGACCTTACAAGCTGACCGCCAATCGCTCTGCCCGCGATGGTGTTGGGCAAAGCTGCCACCAGCTTCAACACTCGCAAGCCAAACTGCTTCGTGCGCTTCTTCAACTCCTCTGCAGTCATAGTTAGTGGAAGTTCCTTGACTACACGCCAATTGGAAATCGGCAATCGGCAATTACTTAACTCTTATACTTCACGGTCTCGCGCCCTTGTTCGAGCATCTCTCGATTCCAGACAAATCCCGCGCGCGAGTAAGTCGCCAGTTCAAAGTCCTGGGTCAGCTCCAGGCAATAGGTTGGACACGCTTCCTGGCACAATGCGCAAAACATGCAACGCGACGTATCGAAAATGAACTCGTCCAGAACCTTCTTGCGACGCGGCTTCCCGGCCACGACGACTTCCACGTCCATGGGAATCACGTCGATGCAGTCTTCCGGGCATGCCAGCGCGCACAGGTTGCACGCGATGCAAAGCGTATCGTGCGTCTCAGGATCCATGTTCAGACGTGGAGCGCCATGGAAACGCGGCGCGACGTCGGGACGAACTTTCGGATACTGCTCGGTGTAGATTCCCTTCCCGGCCACCGCATCGCGATCCGTGAGCGCGCCAATGTTGAAGCCAAGCGTGACCGCCAATCCTTGCAAGAGATCGACCATGAAGAAGCGCTTCAGCTTCTGCGTGAGTGTTGCTTTGGGAACAGGTACCAATGGCATAAGAACATTTTTGATTTCCGATTTTTGATTGCCTATTTGTTCGGTTTCCTCTGTGTCCGCTGTGGTGAAACTTACGTCTGCGACTGGGATACTGCCGGTACCACCGCCGGTTTTCCTTTCGGCAAATCGACCAGACGAATCTGGCGCCGCTGCTTCTTCAAATTGAAATCGCGCGAGCGCCGATTGATCAAAGACAGGATGCCCGCCGTCAACAACAAGTTTACGATTCCGATTCCGATCGCAATAGCTTTACCGCTCGCAGTCAGACCCAGCCCACTACTCACTTGCACCAGATCAATTGTTTGCATGCCGCGATAACCGTTGAGGCCCTGGATGACCCCAATGCCAATCGTGGTGCCGACAATATTAATCAGCGCGGCCGGCAGCATCCACTTCCAACCTAAATCCATCAACTGATCATAACGGAAGCGCGGCAGCGTCCAGCGCAGCCAGAAGTACAGATAAAGAAGCAGGCCGGCTTTCGCGAGAAACACGATCAAGCTAACGATGACATAAGCGTTGTGATAACCCTTGGCTTCGGTCAGGCGGAAGACGAATGGAAAGTACCAGCCGCCCAGATACAACGTCGTCGCCACCGCGGTGACTACAACCATCGCCGTGTACTCGGCCATGAAGAATAACGACCAGCGAAATCCTGAGTATTCGGTGTGGAAACCGGCCACCAGTTCTGATTCAGCTTCCGGCAAATCAAATGGCGCGCGATTGTTTTCCGCGATGCCGCTGATCAAAAAGATTACAAAACCGACTGGCTGATACAGCACAAACCAAACCGAGTCCAACTGTTGCCCAGTCACCACGCCTGACAAAGAAAGTGTGCGCGCGAACATCAATGCGCCGATGATTGCCAACCCCATCGAGACTTCGTACGAAACCATCTGCGCGCTCGAGCGCAACGCGCCGAGCAGAGCGTACTTCGAATTCGACGACCATCCGGCGAGAATCAAAGCCAGCACGCCGACGCTCGACACTGCCAGCACAAACAGCACGCCGATGTTCACGTCGGTGATGACGGCCCAGTCAGGCCCAAATGGAACGACAGCCAGCACGATGAAGGCGGCGACCACCGCGATGTAAGGCGCCACGAAAAATATCCAGCGGTCGGCGTTACCGGGTACGAAATCTTCTTTCGTCAGTAACTTTAAACCGTCGGCAATCGGTTGCAGCAATCCCCACGGCCCGACACGCATCGGCCCCAGCCGCGCCTGCATGAACGCCGAGATCTTTCGTTCCAAATAAGTTGCGTATGCCACCCAGCCCGTGGTGATGACCACCACCAGGCCGATTTGAATGAACGGCCAGATCACGTAGTTCACCGTCTGCTCGCTGAAGAATTTCAGCAGCAGGCTGTCGATGAAGGTTGGTGCGGCTATGAAAATAAACATGCCAAGTCCTGGTTAACCCGCGGAGCGGGTGGAAGCATAAAGCCTGGGGTGAAGCAAAGCGAAACCCCAGGAAACGAATGGAAAAATATTCCGAGCGCGCGAACCGTGCGATCGCCTTATGAAATCACCAATCACCGAAATGCTGTCGCCCGCTGCGCGGGCTTGTCCTCGCTCCACTAACGATCCTGGGGTTCCGCTTCGCTCCACGCCAGGCTTTACGCTAACGCCCGCTTCGCGGGCTATCGATCAATCTCACCCAGCACAATATCCAACGTCCCGATGATGGCGACCACGTCTGCGACCAGATGTCCGATGCAGAGCTTCTTCAGCGACTGGAGGTTCATGAAGCACGGCGGTCGCACGCGCACGCGCCATGGCTGCTGGCTTCCATCCGAAACCAGATAACAACCAATCTCGCCTTTCGGCCCTTCGATCGAGTGATAATAATCGCCTATGGGCGGCTTAATCAGCTTAGGCACTTTCGCGTTCACCGGTCCATCCGGCATCTTATCGAGAGCCTGTTGAACGATACGGCGCGACTGGCGCATCTCTTCCATGCGCACCAGGTAGCGATCATACGTATCACCGTTTTCGCCGAGCGGTACTTCAAAGTCCATGTCCGCGTAGGCTGCGTAAGGTCGCGACTTGCGAATGTCCCAGGCGACTCCCGATCCCCGCAGCGCCGGGCCCGACAAACCGATGGCGATCGCATCTTCACCCGAGATGACGCCGATACCCACCGTGCGGCTTAACCAAATACGATTCTCGGAAAGCACGGTCTCGTATTCATCGATCCGCTTGGGAAAGTTTTTGACGAATGTGCGCACGTCTTCGGCGAAACCGTCGTACGCATCATTCGGCATCCCCCCCACGCGCCAGGCATGACACGTGAGACGCGCTCCGAACTGGCGCTCAAAGATCTTGAGAATCTCTTCACGCTCACGAAACGCCCACAGCAGGATCGTGATGGCGCCAATGTCGAGTGCGTGCGTGCCCAGCCACAGCAGATGCGAAGCGATCCGGTTCAGCTCCGTCAGAACCGTGCGGATATAGTGCGCGCGCGGCGGCACGTCGAGGCCCATCATCTGCTCGACGGTCTCGACCCAAACGAGACCGTTCGAAACCGCGGCGATGTAATCCAAACGATCCCAGTATGGCGCGATCATCGTATACATGCGGTTCTCGGCGATCTTCTCCATGCCGCGATGCAGGTAGCCGATATCGCAATCGAGATCGATAACTGTCTCGCCATCCAGTTTCAGCACCACGCGCAACACGCCATGCGTCGATGGATGCTGCGGCCCCATGTTGAGCGTCATCTCTGGCGCGTCCAGGAGCGATTCCCTCGTGGTGGCGATTTCTACTTGATGCATCTTAGGTACTAAATCTTGTTTAGAGGCGGGCTACTGCCCGCCAGTTTGTTAGATTCCCGATAGGCGGGCGGTAGCCCGCCTCTAAACTATTTACGATTCACCCTTTACTCATCTTTCGGTAAATAACAACCGGTGACAACGAATGGCTCGTTCACCAATCCGATCTCTCTTATCTCGCCCTTCTCTTTCTGGTCGCGGAGCTTCAACAACAACGATTGGGCAGCGCTCGCTTTATTCCAGACATTTCGCGGCGCATGCTTCTCAGTCAGCACAAAGCCCGCCGCCGTCGCTGCGTCCGGCGTGTCGAAGATCTTCGCTTCGTAATGTGCGGCGATTTCTTTTGGCGTCATTGTCAGTTGCTGGTGGTCGGTGGTCAGTGGTCGTTTCAGTTGCTGGTGGTCAGTGGTCAGTGGCGGCGAAGGTGATAACTGCCCACCGCTTACTGCCCACTGCTCACTGCCCACTGCCTTCTGCTCACCGCCTTCTGCTCACTGCCCACTGCTCACTGCTCACTGCTCACTGCCCACTGCTCACTTATCCTTCGGCATCACTTCTTTGCCGCTGCGAAACAGGTCGCGTACTTCGCGCTCCTGCGGCACGGACAGAATCTCGAGGCCGTAAGTGCGTCGCTGCTCAACCTGCTCACGCTGCACGTCGGTGAACTCAGGCAAGTGACGCTCAGTCCACGCGTTCTCAATAAACTCGAGCGGATAATCTTTCCGCAAAGGATGTCCGTCCCAATCCGGCGGCAACAGAATGCGGCGCAAATCGGGATGATTGTGAAAGACGACGCCGAACAAATCGTAAACTTCGCGCTCTGGCCATTCAGCCGCTGGCCACAGGCTCGTCACGCTGTCCACGCCTTCGCTGTTAGTTCCGACTTTCAAACGTACGCGCTCGTTTTTCGAAATTGAATACAAGTTGTAGATGACTTCGAAGGGCGCCTCGCGATTGTCGGGCCAATGAACGCAGGTCAGATCGGACAGATAGTCGAACGGCGTTTCGGCGTCAGTTCTGAGCGCGTCGCAAACCTCAACAACTCTTTCGCGCGCGATGCGAATCGACAACTGGCCCAGAAACTCGTTGGCTTCGACCACTGCATCCGCGAATTTGTCGCGCAGACGCGCGACCAGCGGATGATTTGAAGCATCGACCGGCTTTGGCCCTTCGTCTTTTTTCTTGACCGGAGGTTTCGGAGCGCCCGCTGCAGCGGGCGTAGCCTTTTGGGCAGCTTCTTTCGCCGCGGTCACGCGCGCTTTCGCGGCTTCAACTTGAGCGTCTTTTTCGGCGTCGGCTGAAAGTGAAGAAGGCGCCGTCGCGCGCGCATCGTTTGGCGCGGCTGCATCGGCAGGTGCATGCGTCTCTGATCCCGAATCTGGGGGTTTACCTTCCTGTGCCATGCGCCTCAGTTACACTCTGAGCTACAACGCTTCGGGCTTTGGCCACTTGGGCGGCCCACGGGCGCGCGGAGTCTGACGCAACGCTCACGTGTGAATTTAAAACAGGTCGGAACGAAGCTGACTTTTAGCACGCGGTTTCTGCGATTGTCAATTTGGTGACTGGAACGCGGACGTCCTCGTCCGCATCGTCTAATGCAAAATAATCCGCGCCGCACTGGCTTATTGAGTTCTCTCACTGGAGCGGACGAGGACGTCCGCGCTCCCAGCAGCTACTTCGAGTTGATCAACTCTTCCGGCATCTCTTCCGGCAGCTTCAGAATTTTTTCCCAACCCGAATTGTCCGCACGCATCTGCTCAGTCAGATCGTCACGCAGTTTTATCAGCCGTTCACTCAAGCTGCGCGGGTAATTGCGCAGATCGCCAAAGCGTGTGATCTGCTCCGCCACGAATGCTTTCTGTTTTTCGATCGAAGGTATTGCCGAATGCTGACCGTTCTCCCAAAACGGTTCGAGCAAGCGTTCGACACTGGTCGCGCCGGGAATTTCCAGCTCTTCGTCAGCGAGCCCGGTAACATCCGCAAGGTAATTCCCCGACCTATCGACGCCGCGAAACACTTGCAGGTAGCCCGGCAACGTTGTCTTATCGATCGAATTCGAAGCTTTCAACGTCGGCCGTCCGCCGATCAGGCACGCTTTAAAGATCACGCCCGCAACATGTCGCACCTCGCTCGACAGCTTCGTGCCGATACCAAAGCCGGCGACTTCCGGAAACTCTTCGACGATTTGTGTGACTTTGTCGACCGTGAGATCGCCGGTCAGATTTGGACGCAGTCCGTGCAAGCCGTTCGCTTCGAAGAAGTCCAGGCACCACTTACCTAAGTCCGCCAAGTCTCCCGAATCGACGCGGAATCCTTTGAACGCCCGGCGTCGCGTTTCGGTTGAAGTTGCCGCCATCACGGCATGCACTGCGCCCATGTAAACATCGACCGTATCCAGCAGCAACGTCGTCCCGTTTGGATTCGCGTCGAGCCAACGTTCGAAGGCAACTTGCTCGAAGTGTTTCGGCTGGCCGGTGCGCGGCTCGATCTCAGGCTCGTACAAATATTCCAGATACGCTTGCTGCCAGTAGTGCGCTTCAGTTCCGACGGCGGGAATGTCGAGTCGGTGTGCGGCCTCCATGTTCGAAGTGTCGTTGAAGCCACCGATGAAAGCGTAAGTGGCAATGTCAACGGCGCGCTCGATGTCGCCGTTGCGGCGCAAAGAAAAATCGGAAAGCCAACGTTTGCCTGCGGCCATGCGAAACTGCATGGCCACGCTCGCTGTCGTCATCGGCAGATCGAACGCATGCTCGAACTTGATCTCCTGCGCCTGAGTTAATCCGAACTTCCCGCTAATGTCGGCAATCGGCTGCTGCGGAAACATGATCGTGCCCGGACGCACGGCACGAATGCGCCCGACGAACTGAATGTCTTCGATGGCTTTGGCAAAGCGTTGCAGTCCGCCGCGATCCTGCTCGAGAAATCTCAGGCGCGGGCGATCGATTTGGCTGTCTACGAGCAGACGCACCAAACGCTCATGTCCCAGCACGGGCGCGAAGGGCAGCTTCCGTTGAGTGCAATAAAAGGTGGCGTCGGTTTCGCTGAGCGGCTTGCCATGCAGGCTGGTGACGTCTTTGTAAGACGCGTCGCCCATCGCGGCGTGATACCGGTCAAAGTTGAGCGTGCCCATCGGGAGGCCATGATATCAGCCACAAACGGCAAGCTGCTAGGAACAAGGGTGTTGGGTGTTGGGTGTTGGGTGTCGGGTGTCGGTGTTGGGTGTCGGGTGTCGGGTGCTGGGTGTTGGGTGTCGGGTGCTGGGTGTTGGGTGCAGCGGCATCGCGGATGACGTCTTGATTCGCGGGCCTTTGCGAGCTTGGCGCGTTTGCGTGAACCAACATAGTTCTAATCAGGAAGTTTCAAGCAACGACCGCGCAAACGATTAACTAACAACCAACACCCAATACCCGACACCCGGCACCCGACACCCGATACCCGACACCTGGCACCCGATACCTGGCACCCGACACCCGGTACCTGACACCTGGCCGGTACGATTTTGCGCGCTCATTCAATGGGAGTATCCTGAAGGCCTCTCCTGAAACAACTTGCGAGATAACGGATGCCCCTAATGCATGCGAGCGAGCCACGGCTTCGCCTCGTCGCCAAAGGAGGAAGCTATGAGGATTACTCTGTTCATGAAATCGATTCTTATTTTCGGAGTTTTGGGACTGGCAATAGTTGCGGGACCGGCGTCACTTGCGCCCGGAAGTTTGGCCGCCGGCGGAAATCGTTGCACGGATCATTGTGCGGACAAATACAAAATTGCGCGGGATGGGTGCAGGATCATTCCCTTCAAGACCGAGCGGAAGATTTGTGAGCGCCGCGCCAAAGAAGTGAAGGAAGATTGCAAGCACCGGTGTCGGTGAGTCCGCGTTAGCGGACGACTGGAAAAAGCCCAGCGCTTCAGCGCTGGGATCGCATAACCCGCGAAGGTCAAAGTCCGCGTTAGCGGACGACTGGAAAAAGCCCAGCGCTTCAGCGCTGAGATCGCATAAACCAGCGAAGGTCAAAGTCCGCGTTAGCGGACGACTGGAAAAAGCCCAGCGCTTCAGCGCTGGGATCGCATAAACCAGTTGGTCCCAGCGATAAATCGCTGGGCTATTCTCAGCCGTCCGCTGGCGCGGACTGAAAACTCAGCTGGCGCCGGCGGCTTTGGCTTCATCGCCGACGATTTCAGCGCCGGCTTCTTTCATCTCGGCAATCGCTTTCTGGCCATCGTCAGGGTTGACGTTAACTGCGCGCATTGAGTCGGCCAGCGCTTTCACCTGGAAACCGTTGCGCACTCCGTCGATCACTGTCTGCTTGACGCAATAGTCAGTCGCCAGACCGCCCACCCAGATTTCTTTCACGTCGTCGTCGCGCAGCAATTGTGCGAGCTGAGTTCCATCGAACCCTGAATATCCATCCGCGCGCTCGTCGAATCCTTTCGAGATCACCGTGATACGCGGGTCATCGAGCAGATCAGGATGAAACTCGGCGCCGCTGGTGTTCTGAACACAGTGCACCGGCCAGGTTCCACCGTAAAGGGCAAAGTGTTTCGTCTTTTCCGGATGCCAGTCGCGAGTTTTGTAAACGGGTTCGCCCCGATCGAGGAACTCTTTCATCAATTTGTTCAAGGGCGCGACGACTTCATTGCCTGCGGCTACCGCGAGCGACCCGCCGGGACAAAAATCATTCTGCACGTCAACGACTATCAGGGCTTTCTTACTTGCCATGTGATTAGGTTAGACCTGGTCTGGAGTCGCCGCAACGTGGCGCAGCCGGACTGGAGCGCAAGCCTCCTCGCTTGGCAGGTGCGCACCCGAGACGGTTGCGCTCCAGTCACAATTTCGTTGACTTTATTTCCGTTTCCCGATAGAAGCATCTTCCCACCGCGTTCGATGCCGCGAGGAAAAAGAAAACTGACTTTGAAATGAGCGACCCTACTCTCAAGGCTATCTTGTGCCCGAAGTGCGGCACACCCGCCGCGCCCGGCGAAAACTTTTGTCGCAACTGCGGCACTCAACTGTTTGCGGCGACTAGCGCGCCGCTTCCGCCCACGCAAATTGCACCGCCGGCGCCGACGATTACCGCCCCGCCACCTGCACCGCCGTCATATCAAGCTCCGGCTTCAGTGGCACCCCCTAAGAAACGCAGCAAATTGATGTTGGGATGTCTGGTAATCATTGGATTGCTGGGCCTGGGACTAGTCGCCGGCGGCGGTTACGTTTGGTATCGAACTTCGTACACGCCGCCAGTGCGGCAAGCGCCCGCCGTTCCGGAACGCGCGGCCGGGACGTTGAGTGAATTTCCAGTCGACAAAGACACTCAGCCCACGAGTGTAGAGACCGAGGCACTCGGTGGGACAACTGCGAAATCAGAAACGAACAGCACGACGGCCAAGCTGCCGCCCGGCGTAACGAAGTCGAGTCTTGCCAAAGGCGCCACGGCGATGACCTCGTCGACTTACAAAAAGATTCCTGCTGGTTCCACATCTCCTGCGACTGGCGGCGACATTTACATAAACGTGTTGACCGCGATTCCGGGACAGACGGGATTTGTTGACGGCATCGCCAGCTCAATCAAAACATCTACCGGCGGAACAATGACCAGCGTCACGGTCCAGAGTCCCAAAGGTGCAACGTATGCCGGCTCGCACATTGTTGGATCGCAAGGCAACATCTACGTCCTCGCGAAACAGGGCGCCGACATCGTCATCGTTCTCTACGGTGCGGATCCTTCGGTTAGTTCCTCGGTCGACAACCTGGCAAAAAACGTCGGTAACGGCGAGGGCTTGATCGATTACCCGGAAACAAAAGAATCACTCTGGACACTGCCCGCGCAGACGCCAAGTGAATTGACGTTGGTGCAAATCAGCACTATAACCGGCGCGCAGATTGAGAGTTCGATAGGAACGAACGGCGATCTGCCGTCGGAGTTTCGCCCGTTCATTCCTGACCGGCTAACGGCCGCGCGTTACAACGATTCGTCCAAACAGGAATGGGCCGTTTTGAATCTGCAGTACGGCTCAAGCTTTCAAGCGTGGCGCACGTGGCTGTTGGCGCGCAGTGCACTCGGCCTGGGCGGCGGCACAACCACGACGGTGCGCGACGTCGACGGCATTTATCTGAATCAGGAAGGCAAGCGCGTCATGCTTTTTCAGAAAGGGCCTTACCTGATTTTCATGAGCGGTCCAACCAGCGCGCCGCTTGATCGATTCGTTGCGCTGGGAAATCAGATTCAGGTTTAGAAGATACAGTCGCTTTCTCTCTTGATCAGGGTTCGAAATCCAGTCTTCCCGGAGGTTCATAATGTCCACAACCGTTCGCACGAAATTACTACCGCTACTCGTACTCATCGCCGCAAGTTCGGTCGCTGTAATAGTCAAGGCTCAACAACCGACCACTGACCCGCTACGCTGGCGTTACATTGGGCCGGTCGGCAATCGCGTCACATCGATCGCGGGCGTACCCGGCCAGCCTTACATTTATTATGCGGGCTCTGCATCGGGCGGAGTCTTCAAGACCATCGATGGTGGCATTCACTGGGAGCCGGTCTTCGATGCACAGCCGGTCTCGTCTATTGGATCGTTGGCGGTCGCCGCTTCGGACGCGAATACAGTGTGGGCCGGCACTGGAGAAGCATGGATTCGCAGTCACATTTCCGTCGGCCAAGGCATTTACAAATCTACTGATGCCGGCAAGACATGGAAACTAATGGGTCTGGAAAAAACCGGACGCATTGGTCACGTCGTGATCGATCCGAAAGATCCCAACATCGTCATGGCCTGCGCGGTCGGTCACGCATACGGTCCGCAGCAGGAACGCGGAGTCTTTCGCACCACTGATGGCGGCGCGACCTGGAACCGCGTGCTCTTCACCGATGAGAACAGTGGCTGCTCTGATCTGGTCCAGGATCAGAGTGATCCCAAAACCCTGTTTGCGGGGATGTGGCCGCTCGTGATTCACACCTGGGGAAGAACCAGCGGAGGCCCCGGCAGCGGTCTATTTGTCTCACACGACGAAGGCGCAACCTGGACCAAGATCACTGGACACGGTCTGCCCACGCGGATGACCGGTAAGTGGGGATTGGCAATCGCGCGCTCGAATCCAAAGAGAATCTACGCGCTTATTGAAACCGGCGACGGCGTTCCTTTTAACGGCAATGGAGAGGCAACCGACAGCGGGAAGCTCTGGCGCTCAGACGATGGCGGCGAGAATTGGAAACTGGTTAGTTATGATCGCCGGATGGGCGGGCGCACGCATTATTACTTTCGCGTCGAGGTGTCCCCCGACAACGACAACGAAGTCCACTTCCTGACGAATCCGTACGGCCGTTCGACTGACGGTGGTCAAACATTGGTAGCTGGCGGCGGTGGACCGGGTGGAGGTGGTGGCGGCGCAGGCTTTCAAGCGAGCCCCGGCGGCGATAATCACGACATCTGGATCGATCCGACGCAGCCCAACCGCATTGCGGTGGCGAACGATGCCGGCGTCAGTCTCTCCGTCACGCGCGGACAAAGCTGGCAACGAATCCAACTGCCGAACGGCCAGCTCTATCACGTCACGACTGACAATCAGATTCCCTACTACGTTTACGGCAATCGTCAGGATGGTCCGTCATATCGTGGCCCCAGTCGCACGGGGAGTGGCGGCGGTTTCGGCGGTGGCGGCATTGCGCGCAGCTCATGGATCGGGATCGCCGGCGGAGAAAGTGGCTGGGCGACGCCGGATCCGGTCGACAACAACATCATTTGGTCGAGCGCTTCCGGATCGGGCAGTGTCGGCGGCATTGTCGAAGTCTTTAATTTGAAAACCGGGCAGGCGCGCAACGTCGAAGTCTGGCCGGAGAACATCAGCGGTGAGGTCGCTGCCAATCTGAAATATCGTTTTGTGTGGACGATGCCGTTGACTATCTCGCCGCACGATCACAACAAGGTGTATGTCGGCAGCCAATTTGTGCATCAGACGACCGACGGCGGGAACAGTTGGCAAGTCATCAGTCCCGATCTCACTTTGAATGATAAGAGCAAGCAGGGCTTCTCAGGCGGTTTGACCGGCGACAACATCGGCGTCGAATACGCCGGTGTCGTTTTCGCGATTGCCGAATCACCGAAAGAAGCGGGCACGATCTGGGCCGGCACCAACGATGGCCAGGTGCAGATCACTCGCAACGGCGGCAAGACCTGGACCAACCTGACGAAGAACATTCCCAACATGTTGCCGTGGGGCACGGTCAGCAACATCGAAGCCTCGCGTTACAACGCCGGCACCGCGTATATCACGGTCGACGGCCACCAGGAAAACAATCGTGACCCTTGGATTTACAAGACGAACGACTATGGCAAAACCTGGAAGCAGATCACTAACGGCATTCCACATTCAATGTTGAGTTATGCGCATTGCGTCCGCGAGGATCCCACGCGGCAGGGCCTGTTATACGTGGGCACGGAAAACGGAATTTATGTTTCGTACGACGACGGCGGCAACTGGCAGCCACTCCAATACAACCTGCCGCACGCGCCGGTCTATTGGATCACGGTGCAAGAGCATTTCAACGACCTCGTCATTTCAACCTACGGGCGCGGCTTCTGGATTCTCGACGACCTCAC